>Ga0210391_10003018_pt1 | contig 14342 bp, 17 predicted proteins | sample IncBWC12OmetaG_FD_160573 | JGI IMG/M metagenome (GOLD analysis project Ga0210391, IMG submission 160573) | Forest soil microbial communities from Barre Woods Harvard Forest LTER site, Petersham, Massachusetts, United States - Inc-BW-C-12-O ... | reverse complement strand
GCCCGCAAAACCACGCCCCGCAAAACCGCGCCCGGCGAAGCCGCGTCCGGCAAAGCCGCGACCGCCCCAACCACGTCCGCCCCAACCCCAGCCGCGACCCCAGCCTCCCCAACCACCCCAGCCCCAGCCATACCACGGACCGGCGCCGATGAAGAGACCGTTCGAAAACCACGAAGCCCCATAATAGCCGTAAGGAGCGCACGCATACGGATAATAATTGTAATAGCCGTACGCACAATCCGGAGGGCCGTCATACCCGGCACCCACTCCCACGCCAACGCTGACTTGCGCCTGCGAATACGTCAGCGGCAGCATCAGCACTGCAATCAAAGCCAAATATTTCATGTACCTCATGGCCATCTCCCTTGTCCCAGATCCGCGCTTGCCTCGAACCTCAGATCTGTTGGGCTTTCAATCCTATCTCTGAAAGCTCCTGTGTATTTGAACTCGGAAGATAGAGAAAAGTTGCCGAATCTGCAATGGCTCTTTTCAGCCAGGGTGAGCGAATTCAGCCGCTTACGACCTGCCCCTTCCAGCCAGCAAGTACGACTACTCCAAAGGATGGAGAACGCCACACTACGCTCGTATATTATGCGGACCTATTACGCACACCAGGCGCACCTGATGGAGGCCGATTTCGCTGCGTGAACACGCTCCCGATGGGATCCTGAAAAAACGTCGGAAGCATCCTAACACCGGAGCCAAGCACTTTCTATGCAGTGTCTTACGCACTGGTTTGCGGGTTCCACGGTAATTGTATTTCGCGTATGCGGGTGCTACGATCAAAACATTAGTGAGAACAGGCGGAGGCACGAACATGTCGGATAACGGTGGTGGCAATACTTTTGTATGGTTTCTGGCGGGGTTGGGCGTGGGAGCGCTGGTCGGCGTTTTATATGCTCCCCGCTCCGGCAGTGAAACTCGCGAGGTGCTGCGTTCCAAGGCCGAAGAAGGACGCGAGTATGTAAAGAACAGAGCGCGCGAGGCGCGCGAACAGGCGTCGGAGTGGGTAGACCGCAGCCGCGACGTGGTAAGCCAGCAAAAGGATCAATTCAAGGCTGCGTACGAAGCGGGACGGCAAGCTTATCAGGAGGCAACGTCCGAAGCTGGGACTGCGGCCTCCAAGAATCTGTGAGCAGTTGCCCCATGAGAATGTCTTCTGCGTGGAAGTGTGCGAGGGTGCTCTATGGATAACAACAGCCTTTTGGTCGTTTTCATCGCGATCACGGCCTTCGCGGTGTTGCTGCAAGCTGGCTTGCTGGCGGGCATGTACCTGGCGATGCGCAAGTCCTCGGCAAAAATGGAAGCTCTCGCGGAGGAACTTAAATCCAAGGCTCTGCCCGCGCTGGACACCGTGCAGACGGTTCTCGCTGAGATCAAACCCAAAGTCGAAGAAATCGTCGAAAACGTGAAGGACACGAGTTCGAGCGTCCGCGACGAAGTTCATCGCGTGGAGGCAACCGTCAACGATGTTGTCGACCGCGCCCGGTTGCAGATCATCCGCCTCGATGAAATGCTCACCCGCACGTTCGACCGCGTCGAACATACTTCTGACGTCGTGCAGAAAACCGTCATGTCGCCGGTTCGGCAGGTGACTGGAGTCATTCACGGCGTGACTGCCGGTTTTGAATTTTTGCTCGGAAACCGCGGACGAAAAAACGGTGGCGCCCGCGAACGCCGGCCGGTGCCGCAGGATGAGATGTTTATCTAGAATCGACGCCGTTCCTGTTTAGACGTCGAATGCCAGGTTCGGCAATCCGATGCGTTACTTAGTCCGAGCCCGCGTTAAATCAAACCATAAAGCCGATCTCATCCGCGCAATCGACAACCAAACTCTCGGGCGAGGCTCAGTCGCCGGAAGCGAATACCTCCGTAACATGAACGAAGCGCGCCGATGCGCCGACGATACTGTTCGCTGGGTCGAAATCTGTTATTGCCCGACGCCTCTGCAGGAAGAGCGGCCTTACTGGGAAGAATATTTCGATCTTACCAAGGTGCAGGACGCACACGATCGGCGCAAATGCCGCGACGAAAACGGCTCCGAATCGTGGGCCTGCGATAACTGCGATTGCACCGCGCGACTGGAACAGAAGTTGAAAACCACCGGCGAATCTTTTCTCGATTCGCTCCAGCGCCAGCTCTGATTCTCGGCAAAAACCGTCTCGGCCGCCTTCGGTTTCGAACTCGGCTCCGGCTCGAACCAGTCTTTGGCGTTTCTGCCGGCCTGAATTGCGGCCCCTAATCGAATATCAATACCGCCGAGGCAATCACGGTGGTCCACAGGCCGCGTTTATCGCCCACGGCCGATTGCGTCACGTTCGCCGTTCGCACGATTTTGTTCGACAAGCGATAGATCTGCTTCTTCTCATCCCAGGAGCGGTCCGGGTCGAACTCCACATTCAACGTAGTCGCCAGCATTTCGGCAGCGAGTTCTTCCGCATATTCCCCGGCGGCATCTTCTGTCTCCCCAAATGAATGGTGCTCGCTCAAGTATCCGTAGGTATTTTTATCTGCGGGAATCGCCACGCCAATCGAAGAAGCCAGCAGCCGGTGGGCCTCGTGCGTGGAGTTTTCCGCAACGACGGCGAAGACAACTTCACCGGGGCTCAGGTAGGTCACGCCCTCTTTGCGGGTCAGCATTTTGCAATTGGGCGGAAAGATGGAGGAGACGCGTACCAGATTCTGGGCCGCAATGCCGGCGTCGCGCAGCGCCAATTCAAACGAAGTCAACCGCTCGCGGTGCTTTCCCACTCCCTTGGTGAAAAACATCCGCTTGGGAACCATATCTCTACCCAACTGTGTGTCCTCCGGCGCTAAAAATGACTAGAAGAAAGCACAATCTAACACAATGGTTTGTAAAGGAAAGATGAATTTAAGGGAGGAACAATAAAAGTGGCGGCAACCGCAGGCGCGGTGTCCGCCACTGCGCCCGGATTCTTCGGGGGAGGGCCCGGGCAAGGCCGATTCAATCTAACACAACATCTGCAGCCGTCAAGAAGAAATGCGGCGTTTTTCGGTTTCGCGAACAAGACTGCCGGTCATTTCGCGCTCACCGAGAGGACTTCGATCGTGTCGCCGTTCAATGTACCGGTTACAGTCGCGTTTTTGCCGGCCTGTCTGTCGAGCGTTTTCAGCGCCTCTTGATTGTTGGTATCCAGAGTGTAGATTTTCTCGCCCACGATCAGGGCAAATTTTGAGCCGTGAGCCACACAACTGCGAGTGCACTCCGCCGGCGTTCCTTCCATGTGTTTGCTGCCGCACATGGCATCGCCAACTTCACCGGTAAAAGTCTGCTTGTGGGCGGGCGCCGCGAGGCCAGACAGCGTTGCGGCCAGTAAAAACGCGCTAATCGCGGCCAGCCGCCATGGAGAGTTACGATTCATTGTTGCCCCTTTCAAATGAAGATCGAGTTGCACGAGCAGCCGGTTCTCTCGAGCCGATTACTTCCGGCGAAACCTTATCCACCGAGCCCTCATTTTGGCGCTTTCGCCGTATATTGCAGGTCAACATCGACAGTTTTATCGCGAGTCATCGCCGTCACGTGGGAAGCGACATCCCAATCGAGACTTGCCGGAAGCAGTCTTCTTGCCAGCGGCAGAAAGTGCTGGAGATAGCTCGCATCGTACACTTCTCCCGGCCGAATCTTCCACGCCGCACGCAGTCTTGCGTCCAGATTGTTGTCCAGCCCGCGAAGCTCCAGTTCTCCCATATGAAAAAGAGAGCCCTCGTCCACCGCAAGATGATAATCGACAGTGCCGGCCGCATCGTTGAACTCAGCGTCCACCTTGATGGTGGCGAGAATATATCCGCGCGAACCGTAAAGCTCCTGCGCGGCTCGCAGTTCGTCCCCCAACTGAACCGTGTTGGCGATCTGCCCAGCCTTAGCGTGGACGAAAGGCTGGAGTTCGTCGGTCGAAATCACGTTATTGCCGGACCATTGCCAGCCTGAAACCTTATACTGCGACCCCGGCGCGACCGGGAAGGAAATATCCACAAACGTTGGAGGAACTGCAGTGACTGTGGCAGCCTCGGAACTAGCAACATGAACGACTTTCGTCTGCGGTGTGCCGCAGGCGACTTTGAGATATCCGTGCTCATGAAAAATCGGCAGAATCGAGTGATCGATAAAGTTCGCCGTGTATGCGCGGGAATACTCCCGATCGATCATCTTCTCGGCGGCGGCCTGAAGTAGAGGCAGCTCGCTCGTACTCGCTCCGGGAAAATCGGCCTCGTGGATGCGAATGCCGACACCAGCCACGTTGTAGTCAAACGCCTCGAGTTTCTCATTCCTGTCATTCTTGCGAACATATTCGACCTGGCCTGGAACCGCCTTCTCAACCAGCAGAGCCTGCAAAACGTCGGAAACCTGGTCGGCTAAACGCCCGGTCGCGGGCAAGTTCCCGTCGAACAGCCGGATACGCTCGTGCACTTTCCGGATCAGATCCTCATCGCCGAACCATACAAAATCGGTAAAGTGCGCAGGCACGAATTTATCGGCGTCCGTCACCTGAAATTCGAGTTTCGTACCCTGATCCGAATAGTTGTAGGTGAATGAAATGTTGCTAAAAGCGCCACTGTCGCCGAGCTGCCGGGCCGCTTTCTGAAAATCGGCTTCGCGAGCCACAGTGCCGACTGGCAGTCCGCTGGCGGCTGCGATCTCCTGCTGCGTAAAGCGCTTGCTGCCCACGACCTTAACGGCAATTAGCTTGTAGGAGGGAGGTGGCGTTCCCCCGGTCGAAGGAGATTGTTTTTGGGCGGCAGCAAGGACAGAAACGAGACAAAAAATGAGGCTGACAGTCAGGCCTCGGGAAGCCGCCGGCCGAACTAGCGAACGCTCCTGCATCACCGGCGAGAACCACAGGTCACGGGCACTCTCGTGAAAGGCTTGCCTTAGGTCGAAATGCATCAGTCGAGCAGCGGCGCAACACTCGCGGGGATAGGCAAACAGGCCACCGGTTCGCACCACGCAAGTATAAAGCCACAGGAGGAAGCTCAAAACACGCGGCCCAGTGATTGCGAGCCTACTGGCGGTTTCCGCAGCCCTAGATCGCGGAGGTAGTAAGTGTCGCCTGCTTGGCCACTCTGCCGACGATCTTGAGCGCCTTGTTCGCCTCCGAGGGCTGTAGCATCTCCTGCTGAGTTGCCTCTGCCAAGCCCACCTCGATGGCATCGAGGGCCATCGTCGATCGCTCTAAAACCAGCGCGAGATACTTCTGGGCGATCGGCCGGTCGGCCGGATGAATCAGTTCCCACCACCGGCGAATAGACTCCTGCACATCGGCTTCGGATTTCTCGCCTACAACCAGCGCATCGATTAGTCGGTAAACCTTGCTCTTGACGGCCTGATACGAAACAGAAACTTCCTGAGGCATTGGGGGATCCTGGGGTGACTACGTGAGGGTGAGCAATCGGCCAACCAAACCGTAGGTGCTTGTGCCGTAAGTCCTTGTGTGTGTATGCACTGCCGCAACTATCCTTTGAATGGAATAAATCAGAATTTTGGATATGAATTCTGGAAGCAAGTCTTAAGGCTCTGCCCTGCAAGGAACCCTTTCCCCTGCTGTCGCTTGCGGCACTGTTCCCCGCCTCTGTGGCATTGCGACGAGCAACCATCCACATTTTCGAAGGTCACCCTTGGCGCGGGTTACAATATTCCGCCAATCCTAACCAGATCCATAGTCAAATTTTCGGAGGCCGGATGAAAACCGTGTTGTGGATTTCTACCTTTTTTACTTTTTTTGCCGTGCTCTGCGCATCTCTCTTTGCGCAGACTACGGCGGACCAGACCCCACCTGCAGCTGCCCAGACCGTTTCAACCCAAAACCCTATCGCAAAGCAGGATCGTCTGTTCTTTCCCCACGACATGTTCTGGGGCTGGGCCCAACTTGATCTCGCGCCTCCGCACAATGAGATTGACCCGAATCTCTGCGCCGGCAATGCTGGACAGTACGGTGGCGTCAATGCCCCCTGCAGCATGTTTGCCCGGTATATGTTGTCGGGAATGCTCGAGGTGCGCCCGTTCGGCAGGGGGCAGTTGCGGCGCTTCATGGTTTTTGGCGCGCCCGCGTTTCTGTTTGGTAAGAATGTCCCCCAGACTCTCTACACCTGGTCGCCGGACGCGATTGGAGTCGAACACTCATGGGGCGCGGGAATTTACATCGACAAGGGATTCGAGTTCCGCATCACACAGCATTTTCTTTTCGACCGCTTGGGGGCTCGCGACACCAACCTCGGAGTCGCCGACCTGGGCAACAACGGACCCTGGGGACGTTACATGACGGTAGGCGTACGTAAGTATTTTGGAACGCGCCGCTGGTAGCGTCTATGCTGCGGCCACAGGCATCGAAGACCGACGTACCCGCTGCACCAGCCAGACCACACCTGCGGCAATTAAGCCAAGAAGTATGAACGGCGCCAGGATGATAGGAATAAGCCATCCTTCGCCACCCATAGTGGTCACATCGCCGGAAATTGCAGCTTCGGGGTCGCGGTGCATGTTTCCGCCGACCACGGTTGCGTCACCAGCCACTTTTGCTCCTTCATCCAGGCGAAAATTTCCACCGACCGCGGTCACGTCACCCGCGACTTGTGCTTTTTGGCCGATGCCGATGCTGCCCGCGACAGTAGTCACGTCTCCTGCGACTTGCCCGTGAATGTGAATGCTGCATGCAATACACGTAAGGTCGCCTGCGCGCTGATCAGGTCCAATCGTGATGTCGTGACCGATCTGCGTATAGCTGGGATTGTCGTTTGCGGCGGCAATGCCTGACAGCGCCAGGAAGAGAACCGCCGCAGTGGCGAATCGGGACAGATAGCGATCCGGGACGAGCATCACGGAACCTCGCTTTAAGTCTAGCTCCAAATTGGGCCTGTGATCCAAATCACCGGCAGATTTACTTAGTGTATGCACTCCAGACCTTCTCTATAATGGAGGGTTTTTGAATCGTAAGCGAATTCTGGAGGATGGATGGCTGGCTCTTATAACGGGGTAGCTGTACCGCAGGATGGAAAAAAGATTGGCTATGCGAATGGAAAGTACGACGTGCCAAATAATCCGATTATCCCGTTTATCGAAGGCGACGGGACCGGGCGAGATATCTGGAAAGCATCTCATCGCGTCTTCGAAGCTGCTGTAGAAAAAGCCTACAAAGGCAAGCGCCGTGTCGCCTGGTATGAAGTATTTGCCGGGGAAAAGGCCAAAGCGAAGTTCGACAACTGGCTGCCCGATGACACCGTCGAGGCCATCCGCGAATTTCGTGTGGCCATCAAAGGCCCGCTCACAACGCCGGTTGGCGGAGGCTTTCGTTCGCTCAACGTCGCTTTGCGCCAGATTCTCGATCTCTATTCGTGTGTGCGTCCCGTGAAGTACTACAAAGGCGTCCCATCGCCGGTGAAGCATCCCGAGCGCATGGATGTTGTTATCTTCCGCGAAAATACTGAAGACGTTTACATCGGCATCGAGTGGGAAGAAGGCACTGCCGACTGCGTCCGCCTGATCGAGTTCCTCAATAAAGATATGTTGAAAGGCGGGAAAAAACAGATTCGCCTGGATTCCGGAGTGGGCATCAAGCCGATTTCGATCACCGGAACGAAACGTCTCGTGCGCATGGCAATTCAACACGCACTCGAAACCGGGCGCAAAACCGTAACGCTCGTCCATAAAGGCAATATTCAGAAATTTACCGAAGGCGCCTTCCGTAAATGGGGATACGAACTTGCCACTGAAGAATTCCGCGACAAAGTGGTCACCGAACGCGAAAGCTGGATTACAGATAATAAAGACAAGAATACGAGTCTTTCCGTTGCCGAAAACGCCGAACTGGTCGAGCCTGGCATGGAGTTTGCGCCTCCCGCATTCCGCCAGGCAGTCGAACAGGAAGTGAAAGAGGTCCTCGACCGCATCTACTCCACCCACGGCAAGGGCCAGTGGAAAAACAAAATCATGATCAACGACCGCATCGCTGATTCTATCTTCCAGCAGGTCGTGACCCGCGCCGATGAATACTCTGTGCTCGCCACTCCGAATCTCAACGGCGACTACATTTCCGACGCGTGCGCCGCGCAGGTCGGAGGCCTCGGCATCGCTCCCGGCGCGAATATCGGCGACGGCTACGCGATCTTCGAAGCGACGCATGGCACCGCTCCGAAATACGCCGACAAAGACGTGATCAACCCCGGATCGGTGATGCTCTCAGGCGTGATGATGTTTCGCTTTTTGGGATGGAACGAAGCTGCCGAGTTGATCGAGCAAGGGCTGGAGCGCGCGATTCTACAGAAAAAAGTTACATACGACTTCGAGCGCCTGATGGAAGACGCCACGAAAGTAAAAACCAGCCAGTTCGCCGATCACATTATCGAGAATATGGGGGCGGGCGTCCTGAGTGCGGTGTAATGCGATTGAGTAGGGGAATTGAGTAATTGAGCAATTTCCCGCTTGCCGCGAGACAGTCGCAAGACACAAAAGTTTCCAATTGCTCATTTACTAAATTATCGACTTGCCAAATTCCTGAAAGGACTCATTCATGCGTAAGAAAGTAACGATTGTAGGTTCCGGCAACGTAGGCGCAACCGCCGCTCACTGGATCGCTTCCAAAGAACTCGCCGACGTCGTCCTCATCGACATCATCGAAGGCGTGCCCCAAGGCAAGGCCCTCGACCTGCTCGAAGCGATGCCCATCGAGAAGCGCGATTCCCACATCTCCGGCACCAACGACTATAAAGACACTGCCAATTCCGACATCGTCGTGATCACCGCCGGAATTCCCCGCAAGCCCGGCATGAGCCGCGACGATCTGCTTAACACCAATTACAAAATCATGAGTTCGGTGGTCGGCGAAGTTGTAAAGCACTCGCCGAGCTGCATCCTGATCGTGGTTTCGAACCCGCTCGACGCCATGGCGCAGGCCGCCTACAAGCTCAGCAAGTTTCCCCGCGAGCGCGTGATCGGCATGGCGGGAGTGCTCGATTCCGCCCGCTTTCGCGCCTTCATCGCCGAGGAACTGAGAGTCAGTGTCGAGAACGTAACCGCTTTCGTTCTCGGCGGCCACGGCGATACCATGGTTCCCTTGCCGCGCTTTTCAACCGTCGCCGGAATTCCAATCACTGAACTGATCGAGAAAACGAAGCTTGAGGCCATAGTCCAGCGCACGCGCGACGGCGGCGCAGAGATCGTGAAGTATTTGAAGACCGGCTCGGCCTACTACGCCCCCTCGGCAGCAGCAACCGAGATGGTGGAAGCTATCCTGAAAGATAAAAAGAAAATTTTGCCCTGCGCTGCTTACCTGCAGGGCGAATACGGAGTCAATGGTTTATACGTGGGTGTGCCAGTAAAACTCGGCGCCAAAGGGATCGAGCAGATTATCGAAATCAAATTAACCGCGGAAGAAAAAGCCGGACTCGAAAAAAGTACGGCTGCTGTGAAAGAGCTGGTCGCCGTGATTGGCGTTTGAAGTCGAGTTCACCATTCTTGAACGGAGCACTAGAGGCTATGAAAGAAACACCGCAGCAATATACGCAGAGAATCGTCGGCCACATGGAAGGCAAACAGCCCTTGGCCGTACAAGCCGCTACCGCGAAGAAGCTCGAACGCGCGATCAAAGGCGTGACCACAGCCAAACTGCGCAAACGTCCCACTCCCGATAAGTGGTCAGTCGGCGAAATACTCGCGCACCTTGCCGATGCGGAAATCGTCGGCGGCTTCCGCATGCGGCTGATTCTCGGGTCGCCGGGATGCCCCGTCGCGGCCTTCGATCAGGACGCCTGGGTCACCGCTGGGCACTATGCCAAACGCGATCCGCGCAAGTCGCTCGAGCAATTCCGCGCCTTTCGGGAAGCGAATCTTTCGTTGCTGAAGTCGCTCACTCCTGAACAATGGAAACATTACGGCATGCACTCCGAGCGTGGCCAGGAGTCGATCGAACACATCGTGCGCATGTTCGCCGGCCACGATCTCAATCACGTGAAACAGATCGAGGCGATCCTCGGAAAGTAGTGGGCAAATCACTGAACAGATTTCAGCAGATCGCTCAGCTTGTCTAGATCTGCCGCGGCCACGTCGCCGACCACAAAATACCGCAGTCCGTTATGGCTCCAGCTGCGTACCGTGAAAGATTGCGCGCTTTCATCGGAGTTTTCCGCCGCAAAGTCTCCCGCTGCACGCTCCTGAAAAATGAAAACCGAGATCTGGTGCTGACGCACGCGAACAATCAACTCAGCACCTGGCGACTGGTTGAGATAAGCAACTTTCCCACCGACCAAAGTAAAAGGAGTATTTTGCAATTCCGGCAGATTGAAAGTGAACGGGATCTTCCCCTCAAACCACGGCTTCACGGTGTGGCGGTCAGTCGAAACAACGTCGACCGGATTCGAACTCGCCAGCGTAGCTACATGAAGGTCCGCCAGCTCGCCGAGCAATTCCCGGTCGCTCCTTCGGTGGTTGAGGACAGAGAAATAAATTCCGCCAACAATTACGAAGAGAGCGAATGCAGCAAACGCCGGAACCCACAGCCGTCCCCATACCGGCCGTCGCCCCGGAGCGATGCTTGCCTGGACTCGTTCCCGAAAGGCCTCATCCGGGACATACCTCTGGCCCGCAACCTGAAGTGCGCGTTTCATCTGAACGCGGTTCAAACTCTCCGCAGCGCAGGCGGCGCAGCCCCGCAAGTGTTCGGCAACCGCACGCGCCTCCTCAGGTTGCAGTTCACCGTCAAGGTAGAGATCGAGTTTCGCAATCCAGGAATCGCAAACCATATCAGCTCTTTTTTGCCCGGCCTGGTTGTTCCATGCCCTGCACCGCCGACCGCAATGCCAGCCTCGCACGTGACAGCCGTGACATCACCGTGCCAATCGGTATCGCCAACGTTGCAGCAATCTCTTGGTAACTCATCTCTTCTACTTCACAAAGCAGCAACACTTCCCGGTGCGCCACCGGCAGGTGCTCCAGCGCTCGTTGCACAAGCTGCCAGTCCGATCGCTGCAACAAAATGGTCTCCGGAGTCTCCTCGGTAGCTGGCGCTAATGCATCGTCGCCCTCTGCATCGATCGGAACGGTCGAGGCTTTCAAACCCGAACGTGAGTTCAAAAACGCATTCCGAAGAATCTTATAAATCCAGGCACGAAAATTCGTCCCCGCTTGAAAAGACGAAAAACCTTTCAGCGCCTTCGCGTAGGTTTCTTGCACCAGATCTTCCGCTTCGTGCCGGTCCTGTGTCAGCCAGCAGGCAAAGTTATACAGGCGCGCAAAAAGCGGCATCGCCAACTGCTCGAACGACTCCGGTGGCAGGCTCTCCGACACGGACACAAGAGTAAACCAGCCGCCCTGGGTTTTATTCCTTAAGCCATCAAATTTATTTTTGGCGAATTTGCGGAATAAAAGCGGCGTTTCCCGGTTCTCCACGGTGAACGAAATACCGCATCGACCGGAGGATGCAATGACGCAAAATGCAAAGAACGACGAGCTTCTGTTCGACCACAACCATGACGGAGTCAACCGCCGTGGATTTCTAAAATGTATGGCCTGGGCTGGCACCGGAGCGCTGTGTGTACTGCAAGGCGGAGTGCTCAAGTCTTTCAGCCTCAGCGACGCGTCGCACCAGCACGCCAAAGGCGACCTCAGCTTTGTTCAGATCAGCGACAGCCACATGGGATTCGACAAGCCAGCCAACTCCGATGTCGTCGCGACGCTGCAAACAGCCATCGCCAAGATTAATGCGTTGCCGGCTGCTCCGGAATTTATGCTGCACACCGGCGATATTACTCACCTCTCAAAACCCGCGCAGTTCGATCAAGTGCAGCAAATTCTGCAATCCGCCCGGCCCAAAGAAATCTTCTTCGTCCCCGGCGAGCACGATGTTCTGGAAGACGATGGCCAGCAATACCGCGAGCGCTTCGGCAAAAACACTAAGGGAGCTGGGTGGTACAGCTTCGACAAAAAAGGAGTGCACTTCGTCGGCCTCGTCAACGTCATGAATTTGAAAGCCGGCGGCATGGGATTCCTTGGCGCCGAGCAGCTGGCTTGGCTCAACGACGACGTGAGTCATCTTTCGAAGAGCACGCCGATCGTAGTGTTTGCGCACATGCCGCTGTGGAATATTTATCCCGAGTGGGGCTGGGGTACCGACGATAGCGCCCAGGCGCTGGCCTCTCTAAAACGCTTTGGTTCAGTGACGGTGCTGAACGGACACATTCATCAGACCATGCAGAAGGTCGAGGGCAATGTCACGTTCCATACGGCAGCATCCACGGCATTTCCGCAACCGCAGCCGGGAACAGCCGCCTCAGCCGGTCCGATGAAAGTTCCGGCCGACCAGTTGCGCTCGCTGTTAGGCATTACCGACGTGAACTACGTGCGCGGCCACCACGCGCTCGCCGTTACCGATTCCACGCTCGCGTAACCCGCCCGCAAGTTCAGTCGATGCCGAGAGTAGCACGCGCAATTGAGCGCCTCAGAGAGATTGCTTAACAAAATCGCAGTCGAAAGGAACGGAAGATGAAAAGGAATAAGCCAATTCTCGCAGTGGTTTCCCTACTGGCAGTCGCAGTCGGCGTTCTCGCCTATCGAGCCCGGCAGCCGCGAGCCGTGCACGCCTCCAGCGTCGAAGTGAGGATCGATAATTTCAGTTTCGCCCCAGCGATTCTGCGTGTAAAAGCGGGAACCCAAATCACCTGGACGAATCGCGATGACATCCCGCACACCGTGGTCGAAGATGACAAGGCGTTCCGATCCAAAGTGCTCGACACCGACGAAAAATTTGCCTTTACGCCGACCAAGCCCGGCACCTACAAATACTTTTGTTCGATTCACCCCAAGATGACAGCGACGGTGGTTGTCGAATGAAAGGTTCAGGGCAAGGCCTTGAGAATTCATGATCCTAGGCGGCACGGTAAAAGCACCTGCATGCGCAACTGAGGATGAGTGTTGCCACGGAGCGCTGGAGTGGAATGGCGCTCTTGCGGGAAAATTCTGGCGGAGAGGGTGGGATTTGAACAGACTCCGCTATTGCAAACACGTAAGTTACAGATTCTTAAAGTGCTCAGATGTCGCAGATGTCGTGCATGTCGGAATCGGTAGCACAAATTAGCACAAACATCTTGCATCGTGTTCGATTAAGGTTTAGTTGCATCGGGCTTGTTTATGCCGTTCCCTCTGTAGAGGTCAAAATCAGGCGATGCGTGGTCCTGAATGATTTTGAATACGTCCTCAATCGGAGTCATTCCTGCTACGTCCGCACCGTCGAATGATGAGGACTGGACGCCCACAACCATCACTCTGCCTACAATATTGCTATTGCATTGTAAGAAGCCCAACATACAAACCGATGGAGGATAATAAAACACCGGTGAGCCGCTGTTACCACCAATGAGATTCACAGCAATGAACCAAACACGCTCCAAACGCAGCTCAGACTTTAGTTTTCCGTCTTCGGGGCAACCCACCCAGATGGGTTCATCGGGTATGTTTGAAATGTTGCCGAACTTAAAGAAGGGGAAGTTCCGATTCTCCCCAGACCTTTTCGGGATCAACCCTGCCGATGCAATGGAATCACCGACCCGCAGCTTTTTCGCCTCTTCTGCTGTAGCAAAAAAAGCTAGTGTCATCGGAGTAAAAGCATACTTCGCCTGAGAAAATTTCCCCGTAACGTCAATAACCGCGGCATCAACGTTGTCATCGTCGTCACGAACCAAGTATTTTTTTTGACCCAGTTCGACCAAGTCAACCGGCTCAAAATCGACGCCGCTCGCTCCTTTCTTTGGGTCGTAATTAGTGGTATCAATTCTGGCATAAATACGACGCGGTTGCGGCATTGCGCAGTTCGCCCAGTTAGGGTCAACGATGTGCCGCGCAGTTATCAGTAGCAAGGCACCCTTTCCGTTCACTTCACCGTTGGCATCCCTAGTCTGGGGCGCTCCTTTGAAAGGAATCGCGATCAGGAAACCGGTTCCGAGCGGGTGCTCTTTATCAACAGTCCCATCAGGGAAAGCGGGAAAAAGGAAGACAACCATTTTCTTAACGGTTTCTGCATTAAGCGTGGTTTCGGCCCGTGCGAGGCTACCACTCATTGAGAAAACAAGAGATAACAGCAAACACGCAAGTTTTTTCATTAGTGATACTCCTTCTACGCGATGGTATCAAAAACACATAAGGCGAACAAGAATCGAAAATCATTTCGATCTAGAAATGTTTTGGAAAAGCTGTGGAGGGCGTGGACATTGGTGGGCGTCAGGAAGCTGCCGGGTCTTTCTTTTTCTTCAGCGAGTACGGAGCGATGCGGGAGCCGGGTTCAAACTCGTATCTGAGCCATCGCAGAAAGCCGTTCGCCATGTCCACATAAGTTGCTTGCGAG
>Ga0210391_10003017_pt1 | contig 14345 bp, 10 predicted proteins | sample IncBWC12OmetaG_FD_160573 | JGI IMG/M metagenome (GOLD analysis project Ga0210391, IMG submission 160573) | Forest soil microbial communities from Barre Woods Harvard Forest LTER site, Petersham, Massachusetts, United States - Inc-BW-C-12-O ... | reverse complement strand
GCCCCGTGCCCCACATCTTATCGCATCACCCTCGCTGCGGTCGCCGAACCCGCAGCTTCGTCGCTTTCGCAGAAACGAGGGCAACGAACGGCGGGAGGCCGCATCCCCTTCGGAGCCTCACAAGCGGATATTGCGTTCCAACGTCAGTTCCGTTTCACGGAGACGATGCAGCTCGTTTCCGGGGCGAATTCTTCAACACTTTGTGCTGGGTCTGGCGGACCGTCTGGGCGATTTCGCGGCGTCAAAGAACGATCCCGTGGGCCTGCAGCTCGAAGAAGAAAACCTGCCGCAGCGCATTCGCTTGGCGCGAGGCCCGAAGTGTACGAAGGATAAGCCGCGAGCCGTATAGATCGGACGGATAGCTTTATCCAAGGCCTTGTACGTCGCCCACTTCTTGCCGCCGGGGCCAGTCTTCTCCGAATCGACAACGACCGTCTGGACTTCTCTTTGGCAGATATTCAGTTCTTCGTTGAAGCCAACTTCGGCGTCCAATTTCCGCTGGTCAAGTTGCAGCGCCGCCAAACGCTCCATGACATCAATCGCCGCGTTGTTCTGAAGCGCAACTTGCAGAAGATCCATCGTCGAAGGCTTGCGAAGTTCCATGTCCTGCGCGACGGGTAACTCAATTTGTGCGACCATAAAGCTTCCTCCCGGTAAATCAATTCGTGCATCGCTGCATTGCGGCCCTGAGTCGGAACTGAGCCTCTTGGCGGACAAGGACGCCACGCGATCATCGAAGCTGCGCCTCAAGCTGTTCTAGGTAGTGACTCTCTTCTGCCGCCAAGACGCAATGGGGGCTTCATGCAGCATCTTCTTTGCGCGGATTGACACTCTGAGAGGGCTTAAGGGCGTTTAGGATTGCTCGGGCGGAGTCGTAGAGGTTGGCTAGCGACGGGAGTAATTTGTTGCTCTGAGAACTAGTGTTTTGGCTAAGTTCCACCTCCGCCATCATTTAGGTGACGGCTGGCAGATGTGGTGAGCGCGGAAGGAATCGAACCTTCAACCTACTGATTAAGAGTCAGTTGCTCTGCCAATTGAGCTACGCGCCCTTCAACGACTTCCGGCGATTGAGGTGCCGGTCTTGCAGTAACTTTGCAGCATTGCGCCGGACTGTCTTGCGTAGCGGCAACGTCGCCATTTCAACCTGCTCTATAACGGCGTTGCACATTTACGGTTCAAACAATATGGCAGCGGTCGAATACAGCCCGTACTTTGTGGCCAGTGATTCGCATTACAACCCGTTCGGGTACGCCAGCTTTCACCCGATTGCGAACCGTGGATCACAGCAATCCATGAACGATCTATTATACCGATGCCAGCCGCATCCGTCTTTGGCTTGACCAATTCGCGCTTTCCTTAGCGCGACGGTACAGCCGGTGTCATTTCCACCATCCTCGCTCGCCACCAAGTGTGAAGGCAAGGCCGCTTCGAATTTCGAATGGTGCGGCGGGGTATCCGAAGGCCGGCTGATAGTGCTGGCTTAGCAGGTCCTCGATGCTCGTGTAAATCTTCGCGTAGTGGGTTAGGGAATAGCCGATGCTGAGGTCAACTTTCTGATACGCCGGCGCCAGATTCCGGTTTGGAAGCAACATTGTGTTGCCGTAGTAGGGGTCGGTGAGGAATGTGCTGTCGTCGCGGCGGCCTACGAGAGATGCGTTCAGCGCTCCAGTAAACTTTTTGTGGTTGTAAAAGAGAGCGAGACTTCCGGAGTGCGGCGCGCGGAGGAAGGGCCTGGCTCCCTGCAGAGGAGCGAAAGCGCCTATTGCGATTGTCGGGAACGAGGGATTGTAAGACGGATCGCCAAAAGTTTTCGTGACGAAGCCATCGAGATACGTATATTCTCCCTGGAACAAGAGGCCGTGTCCGAGATCGTGTTTGTATTCGACTTCGAATCCTTTTGTCCATTGGGAAGTTGCGTTTACATAAGCCCCGTCGCTTGGCGTGTTGTTTGCAACGTCCGGAGGGACGCCGATCGAGACGAGTTCGCCCGGATTGAGAAATGCGATCAAGTTATAGAAGTTGTTATCGAAAAACGTAAGACTTAGAAGAGACCGCCCGTTAAATAGTCTTTGTTCGACTCCGAAGTCGAAGGTGCGGCTTCGTTCCGGTCCAATCGGCCCAACGTTGTACTGTTGGATCAGAGTGGGAGTCAGAATGTTGATTAATGCACCAGCCTGCTCTAAGGTGCTGGCTTCTTTAATTCCCTTGCCGAAATTAAATTTGAGTTTTGTTTCACCGAAAATGCCGGCGTTGGTAGTTTTTCGAAGATAGTAACCCAGGGAGACGCGCGGCGTGGCGGCAAAACCGAAAAACGAATTATGCTCAAGTCCGACGCCGAAGGTCGCGAAGAGGCGATGCGCGATGCTGCCGTGGGTTTGCAACATCGTGCTGTAATTGTTTCGCGTATAGCCTTGGCCGTCTTCGTGCTCATAGCGAAAACCGAATATTCCCGTCCAATCCTTGAAAAATTGGTAGTCGGATTGAGCATAAAGCGAGCGGCGCGCTTCATTGTCGGGATATTCCAGGGGATACGTTCCACCATAATCGAGAATGGCCTGCCCGGTTACGCTGTAGCCGTTCGCTCCATGGATGGTCACTACATTCCCTAAATAGTTGCCTTCGAAGGGCTGACCCACCGGATAAGGATCGGTATAGAGTTCGTTATTTTGGGCAAAATTAAACTGCAGCGAGTTGTGCCACTTCTCGGTCGTTTGTTGCTGTGCCGATACGCTACCGTAAGTGTTCCGGTTCGTCTGCCAGGCTGCGTCAGAAATTCCGTAGAGCAGAATTCCATTGGGACTTCCAACGTTGCTGCCAACATGGCGAAAGGTTGCGCGAATTCCAGTCGTTGGATTCAGTTGCCACCCGACGTTCGCGGCGACCGTCTCGTTGTGAAAGTAATCGTTCGGGTAAGTGCCGTCTGTTTGGAAGTCTGAGAAATCGGTGAGGTAATCAAGTCCGTGCATCAAGCCACTGAGCGATACGTCCTGATGCAGCGTTCCAAAATTGCCTCCGTCGGCGGAATATTTCAGCTCTGGAATGTCTGTCGCGCCGCGCGCCGTCGTAATGTTTACGACTCCGCTTAAGGCGTCGCTTCCATACAAAACACTGTTTGAACCACGAAGTACTTCCAGGTTGTCGACACCAGTGTTGGACAGTTGGGCGAAATCGAAACTGCCGCCGATGTAATTCACCGGGCTGCCATCGACTAGTATTTTATTAAAATCCGATTCGCCGCCGCGAATATACAAGGACGTCGTGCCTCCCCGCTGACTGGTCTGAACAACTTGCGCACCCGGCACGAGTCGGAGATTTTCGAGCACGTCGAGCTTGTTAAGCGCGTTGATTTGCTCGCTATCGATGACGGTCACCGAGGCCCCTACCTGGGTTTCCGGAGTGGGGATTCCCGTCGCCGAAACGACAATCTGTTGGGCCAACGGGCCAATGCTCAGGGTTACAGCCAACTCTTCAGTTCTCCCGTCTTTTCCAACATCTACCGGAACGGTCTGGGTAGCGAAGCCTGCCGCTTCAACGCGAAAGCTATAGCGGCCTTCTTTCGGAGCTGCCAAGCTGAAGGCGCCTTGCGCATCAGACTTCCCCTCAACGATTTCGTTGTCGTCCTGGAGAAGGACTACCTTTGCATTTGGAACGAGCTTCCCGAGTGGGTCAACAACCGTTCCACGCAGGCTCCTGGAGGATTGAGCTTGCAGAGCGCAGGCAAGCAACATCGCAAGAAGTGTGCAGCAGACTAAAAAACGAAAGCGGTACACCGATGGAACAAACATGAAAGTCCTCCTTCGCCCTGGAAAGAGCGGACTATGAGCTTGGCGGGACCGGTCTCCTGACTCGCGACCTACTGCTAAGCGGCTGCGCCTTCCCACCCTTGAAAGGGCAGTGGCTTGTGCAGTCGCAAAAACGATCGCTTACAGTTGCGGGGCAGTGGCGGATTTTCACCGCGCTTCCCGAACATCCCATCAGCGAATTGCCTTACTCTGGTTGAACCACGGACAAACATCTTCCGCGGATGGTTACATTGTGAGTGTCGAATATTCGCGTCGATTCGCAAGACTAATAGCGACAGTGGGTGTCCGAAAAACGGAACCACAGGTACTGCGCTCGGAACATCCCGGGTTCGCTTTAAAGTTAAAGAAGCGTCACCGACACTCCCTTAGAGGTCGATCCGAATCGATGTGAACTTGGTCGGTCTCCTGGCTCGCGCTTCTCTGGACCGGAGCAACCTTCCCAGTGCATCGCTGCACCAGTGGCTCACTCGCCTCGATCCTCTGCGCTCACAGTGGCTGGGCCGCTCCGGAGTTAAACCGGATTCCCATACAACACCAAGTCACAAGCTTTATACGGGATGGAGAGCGGCTAGTCAATCCCGGTCGTCAGACCGCAGCGCATTTGAAGTCCTTAATTCGCTGACTACTTTGGCACCTGAGATAGAATCCGATATACACAGGGCGGAAAACGAATGGCGATTGCGGCGAATCTCGAAGAGCTGTCAGTGACGGATGAGTATCGCCTGGTTCGGACCGGACGTTTCCTGATCGCTGAACTGTTGAAGCCCCATCGTGTGCTAAGTACTTCCACACGCAATGGAGGTCAAACTGAAAGTCTGCGCTACCTCGTCAATCACCAAAGCTGCGAGGGCGCCGATCATCGCGAACGTCATGCGTACATAACCGGAAGCGGAGCCGAGAACTACCATGATGTGGCCTGTAGTGAGATAGATCTCGATGGCAAAGTCGCGGCAGTGATGGGAACCGCCGCCAACATGAACTATGCTGCGGTTGTGCAACATCGTGACGACGCGATGCTGGTTACCGCGGTCGTGACCGGGGGTGTCCAGGGCAATGCTGCCTGCGCGGGAGATCCAGCGTCATGGCGCGAAACGGAAACGGGCTGGGAAAAAGTTCCGACGGTCGGTGGGACGATCAACACGATCCTTCTCATCAATCGTTCCCTGACTGAGGGGGCCTTGGCCCGAGCTGTCGTAACTATGACAGAAGCAAAAACGGCCGCACTTTGTGAGTTGGCGGTTGGCAGCCTGTATTCGAAAAACCTCGCAACTGGGACGGGCACTGATCAATACTGCGTCGGCGCTCCTCTCGATGCTGGCAAGCCTCTGACCAGCACAAGTCCACACGCCAAACTTGGAGAACTGATCGGACTTGCAGTGAAGGACGCAACCCTCGAGGCCCTTCGATGGCAGAACGGACTGGAGCCCAGTTATACGCGCTCGATTTTTGTCGCCCTGGGACGCTACGGATTGAACGAGACAACTTTCACTGCGGAGTTAGCACGCTTCTTGACGGAGAGGGAGTTGGACCTCCTGAAGAGAAATTTAAAGTCGGTGGTCTACGAGCCGAAAGTTGCTGCCACGGCTTTCGCCATTGCAGCGGTATTGGACCGGATTCGTTTCGGAACGCTTCCGGCCAGTGCAACGCAGGATATCTTTCGCCAGCAAGTGGCGATGCTGGCTGCGAATCTTGCGGCGAAGCCCGATAGCTGGCTGCATTTCTATGCACAACTCGCGGAGGCGGATCCAGAGCAACCGGCACGGTTTGTCCTTTCAGCGATTGCGCTGGGCTGGTCTTCCAAGTGGAAGTAGGGATACTTCGTCCGAACGCAACGCTCCTCGCCGGAGCAGTATTGCTCGACTTTTTGATCGGCGATCCGGTTTATTCCGCGCATCCCGTTCGCTTGATCGGCCGGACGCTGAGCTGGGTCGAGGGCCTTCTGCGAAAACTTGGAGCAGACGGATATGGCGGAGGAATCGCACTCTTCCTGCTCTTGAGCGTCGTTTGGGTGGGAGGAACGAGCGCGCTCCTGCTGGGTCTGCAGAAATGGAATCACACTACTGCATCAGCGGTCCATCTTTTTCTGGCCTACTCTTGTTTGGCGCTCCATGATCTTGTCCGGCATGCTTGGGCTGTCGAAGTCGCGGCGTGCCGTGGAGATCTGGACGGAGCGCGCACCTCCATCTCGAAGCTGGTCGGCCGCGATACCGACCGTATGGATATTGCCGCCTGCCGCCGCGCGGCAATCGAGAGCCTCAGCGAAAATCTTACGGATGGTTTTGTGAGTCCTCTTTGTTGGTATGTCGTTGCGGGACTGCCCGGCCTCGTGCTCTTCAAAGTCGTCAGCACGATGGATTCGATGGTGGGCTACAAAACTCCTCGTTACTTGAAGTTCGGTTGGTGCGGAGCCAGGCTGGATGATCTAATGAATTTCGTTCCCGCACGGATTACGTGGCTCTTACTCACGCTATTCTCGTTTGTTATTCCCGGCTGTTCGGGGGAAAAAGCATTGCGCATTGGCTGGCGCCAACACTCCATTCTTCCAGGACCGAACTCAGGATGGAGCGAAGCGGCCACCGCGGGCGGCATCCAACGCAGATTGCTTGGCCCCATCTGGGCGGAGGGCTCTCTGGTTACCGATGTTTGGCTCGGCGATCCGTCCGACCCACCGGCGGGAAGCGGTTCCGATCTTCCCCGCGCTGCAATTCTCAACGTCGCCGCTGGAGCACTCGCGGCAGCTCTTGCGGTGCTGCTTGCAACAAGGCCGATTTGACGGTCTGTTCTGCTCTGTGTAATGCTCGTGGTGTTCTCAGGCGCCCAAAAGGGCTTAAATAGGGAAGCTGGTGAAATCCCAGCGCGGTCCCGCCACTGTTACGAGGTACGCCGTTTCGTAGTCCCACTCAGCGATCAACTGGGGAAGGTGAAACGGTTCACGGCGATGCTGTGACCTCGGAGCCAGGAAACCTGCCGAGAACGGTGTGCGACTTGCCTGCGGAGAACAGGAAGCGTGCGAATCGTCTTTCGACCCTCTCGCCGCTCGTGTTCACAAACGAATCCGCACGTTTAGCATTACCAATGTCCGTGAAGAGGTATGTCCATGAGTATTGCGACCAAACGCGGTGATGGCGGCCAGACTGGTCTCGCTGGCGGCATTCGAGTTTCGAAGTCAAGTATGAGAGTTGAAGCTTATGGCACCGTTGACGAACTGAATGCCGCGATGGGTCTTGCCCGCGCTCTCTGTCAGGACGAGGACTTGCGAACCAGAACTGCCGCGATTCAGAAGGAGCTCTTTCGGGTGGGCGCTGCGCTGGCTACGCCTGCCGAAAGCGCCAAAGCGCAAGTACCCATGACGCTAGAGCTGGTAGACGCTCTCACCGAGCAAGTTCACCAGATCGAATCGATCAAAGGGGTTCTATCCGACTGGTCGATTTCAGGAGAGCATGTAGCTGCCGCCGCTTACGATGTGGCTCGAACTGTTTGTCGCAGGGCTGAGCGCAATGTCGTGCGGCTCGCGGAATCTGGAGAAGCAGTCGACTCAAATGTTTTGGCGTATCTGAATCGTTTGTCCGACTTGCTTTGGTTGTTTGGACGCAAGCTGGAGTTCGATGCGGGAGTCAGCGGCTCCCTGCGGGCCGCGAATGGCAAGACCGGTCCGCGCTGGTCGCGCGCCTGGTAACCATTACAGATAATTGATTAGGAGACGCCAACCTGCGCCCTGCCGGTATCGGAAACCGAGGATCGGACAACGAGATGCTCCATCCCATGCGAACCATTGCACCTCCCGTACTGCTCGTGCTGTTGGTCGTAGCGATAGCGGGAGCGGTGCATACCTATGCTTCGCCGCCGGGCGGACTTCAATTGCCTGTATTGGAAAGAGAAGATGGGGATGCGCGGGTCCGAACGGGTGGGAAGCAATATCCGAGAGAAGCAGTCGACAGTGATGAGTTCAAGGTCAGCATTGCGCGTCCTGCACACCGCGTCGTTTCACAGTATTGGTCCATCGACGAATTTGTTTATTCGATCTTGCCGCCTCAGGACGTCGTTGCGGTGAGCCAGAGCGCTTACTTGGAAGAGATCAGCAACGCTTACCAAAGTGTCCAGCAATTCAAACCCGTAATCGCGACCGATGTCGAACGCGTCGTCGCCCTCGATCCCGACTTAATGTTGGTCTCGAGAGAAGGTCGAGCTGACTATACGAGTCTCGCTCGGAGCTCTGGCGTACCGGTCTACCGCATGGACACAAGTTTCGAAACTCTCGATCAGATCGAACGGAATATTGGACTAGTCGGGTATCTGACCGGGCAAGATGAAAGTGCCGCCAGGGAGGCATCGCGGTTTCATGCAGCAATTGGGAAGGCAGTGTCCATGAAACCGGCAGGATCGGGGAAACCCCGCATCCTTGGCCTTGGAGGGCCCAACAGCTATGGAAGGAAAACGTTATTTCAAGATATTGTGGCAAAACTCGGCGGTATCAACGTTGGAGCCGAGAACGGACTGGTCGGTTATGACTCGGTAAATTTCGAGCAAATTGTTCGCTGGGATCCAGAGTGGATCATCGCGGGCGCAAAGACCGGGAGTACAAAACAAGTCCTGGCTAATCTAATGTCCGATCCCGCAATTTCTTTAACGCAAGCGGCACGAAACGGCCACATCGTTGTCTTGGACAATCGAGTTTTCCTGCCTATGTCGCCTTATACTTCGATTCTTGTTCAAGCGATTGCTGAAGCAGTCTATGGACAAGAGCACGCGGGGAATAGGCCGTGAGTGATGCCGCCGTGAGCAATCCGCTGGCGGATCTCTCATCCCGGTCTCGACTGCGTTTATCAATCTTTTACGGATTTCTTCTGCCGATTGTATTTCTGTCCCTTCTGGCCGGCGTGGGCATCGGAAGCACGAATATTTCCTGGTCTACAATTTTGCGCGTGGCCGAGTTCAAAATCTTCCCCCAAGCTTGGACATCGTCAGTCCATATCACGAAGGCAGACGAAGTCATCGTATGGTTGATTCGCGTGCCTCGGGTCATCGTGGCTTTCTTCGTCGGAGCGGGCCTTGCCGCTGCTGGCGTTCTGTTGCAAGCTCTCTTTCGTAATCCACTTGCCGAGCCCGGGCTGGTCGGTGCGGGTGAAGGAGCAGTATTAGGTGGAGTGATTTCCTTCGTGACCGGCTGGAGCGCGACCTCTGTTCTTTCTTTACCGTTGATGGCAATGGCTGGGGCGCTGCTCGCGTTATTTATTGTTTACGCGATGTCGACTCGTGGTGGCGTCACACCCGTAGCAACGCTGCTGCTAGCGGGTATCGCCACCAGTGCGTTATTGAGCGCGGTGGCGAGTCTGCTGCTTTCCGTGAATATCGTGAATTGGCAAATCGCGCAGGAGATTGTTTTTTGGATGATGGGCGGTTTGGACGCTCGCACTTGGACTCACGTCTGGCTGTGTGCTCCGTTCGTCTTACTCGGCATTGCCGCATCCCTGATTCAGACTCGCGATTTGGATCTTCTTCAACTGGGCGAGGAAACCGCAGCGTCATTCGGGGTAGATGTCGAATCCTCAAAGCGTATGTTGACTCTCACGGCAGCGATTTTGACCGGAGCGGCCGTCGCAGTTGCAGGACTGATCGGTTTTGTGGGACTCTTGGTCCCACATGCTGTTCGCATGATTCTTGGCCCGTCGAACCGAAGGCTGCTTCCCGCCAGTGCTCTGACGGGAGGAGCATTTCTAGTTCTCTGCGATCTGTTAGCTCGCACGATTCATCCTCCGACGGAGATCCGGCTAGGCATTGTCACGGCACTTTGTGGCGGCCCTCTGTTCATCTATCTGCTGCTTCGACAATATCGAGGGGTGGCGAACTGATGAGCGTACTCGAAGCGCGAAACGCGAGCGTGAAACGCGGAGGGCGAACAATTTTCGGACCAGCTTCCGTTCGCATAGGTGCCGGAGAAATAACCGCTCTTATTGGGCCGAACGGCAGCGGAAAAAGCACGCTCTTACGCTTATTGGCTGGACTCTGGCGCCCCGATGGTGGGGAGATGTTGCTTGATGGGAAAGCAATCCACGGTTTTGCTCGCAAAGAAATGGCGCGCCGTGTAGCTTTTGTTCCTCAGGAAACGCAAATCGACTTTGCATTCACGGTGGGCGAGATCCTCGCAATGGGGCGTTACGCTCATCGCGGACGCTTCTCTCCACAGTCCGAAGCTGATCGCGCTGCCATAAATTCTGCCGCGACCTATTGCGACATCACTCATCTGATCGATCGCGCCATTAACACGCTTTCTGGCGGAGAGCGGCAGCGAGTGCTCATCGCCCGCAGTCTAGTTGTCGTGCCGGAATTTATCCTATTGGACGAACCGACGGCAAACCTCGACATTCACCACGCTCTCGACGTGCTTCAACTATGTGAATCTCTCTCTCGCAAGGGAAAGACTGTTGTCGTCGCGACGCACGACTTCAATCTTGTTACGCGGTACGTCACTCGACTTATTCTTCTGCGGGAAGGGCTTCTGATTGCGGAGGGGCCGCAGGCAGAGGTGCTCGGTCCTAAGACGATTCAGGAAGTCTTTCACGTCGAGGCCGAAGCTATCCCGACTAAAAATGGCCACCCGGTATACGTATTTCATCAGCGCACCTAGCATCAGGGAAAGCTTTCGGGAACCCGACTTGAGCGGAATGTTGCTTCCGCGGCTCTGGCCCGGACTCAAACCAATCAGATAGGCATCGCTATCCGAATGGATAGGCTCGCGAAGTGCGCGGGGCCTCGGAGAGTTGCGTTTTGATCGCATTCGGCGCGTAGAGGCGCATGTCGATTTAGTTTATGTTGCTGTCCGCCGTCTCGATTGGCGTCGGCCCAAAACGTGCTCCGGGTCATCGCGACACACTTCCTAATGCGCCTGTATTTAAAAGCATTTCCGCTGCAATCGTGAATTCATGAGGTGCGAGTTATGCCGAAGAAGTTGGCGATTACCGTTGCAGGCGCCGTTTCCTTAGGGAGCTACGAGGCAGGTGTTCTTTACGAACTGTTGGACGCCATCGGCCAGCACGATCGCAATGCGGCAACATCAGACGACGACCGAATAGTAATCGACGTGCTAACGGGAGCGTCAGCTGGCGGGATGACAGCGATTATCCTGGCACAAAAGCTTCTTTATAGTGCGGACGAGTTTCGAGGCCCGTACGACAATCCGCTGTACAACACCTGGGTAAAGCGGATCAGCTTGGCAGAATTGCAGGCCACCCAAGACGATGAGCCAGCGCTAAATTCGCTTTTCTCGTCGAACTTGGTTGAAGCCATATCGAGGGAGGCGTTGATGCAACGTTACGCCGCCATGCCGCCGCCTCCGGCGAAGGCCTATGCCGGCGTAGGAGACGCCATCCGCGTGGGCGTGGCGCTGACGAACCTGAACGGAGTCGGGTACGGGTATCCGGTGACCCCGGGCGGTCAGTTCGACTACATCGACTACGGCGATCAGCTAACCCGACAAGTAATAGGTGCGAGCTGCGACACGCCGGAGTTCTGGGAACCTCTGCGCCAGGCAGCGGTCGCGAGCGGGGCATTTCCGATTGCCTTCCGGCCGCAAGACATACAGCGTTCCGCGAAAACCGAACCGGACGACTACACCAATCAAAACCTGGAACCATGGGATCGGGACCCGATGCAATTTACTTATTCCGATGGCGGCATTCTGCAGAACCAGCCGCTGGGGATGGCGAAGAATCTCGTCGACCTGATTGACGTGCATATGCATCAGGAGGAGCGCTTCTATCTTTTCGTTTCGCCGCACGCGAAGGATCCAGACGCGAACGACAGCTTTCATGCAGCTAATGCGGACTATCTGCATTTGATTCAGCGATTGATCGATGTGGTGATGGGGCAGTCCGGATTTGAGGATTGGATCACGGCGCAGGGAGTCAACCATCGCGTGGAGTTGCTCGATACGAGGGCGGAGGGGTTGAAGAGCGCGATTTTGGATGGAGAAATCGATGTAACTTGCCTGGCTAAAACGGCAGAATCACTGCTGAAGTTATTCTTCCCGGATGGCGAGCACTTGTCTCCAGGCGCCACCGCGCCGGAAACGCTGGTTCAAGCGCAAGCCCGGATTGCGGTCCAGTATGAAGAGGAGGTGAGTGCGCTCGGTGGCGTTCCCGACGGGGCAAATGCGTTTCGCGACGCCGTGCTTGCATTTGAAACCGCCGCGGGTCTCGGCGCCCGGGATGTTATGACGATCTATGGCATCACCGCGACGCAAAACGAACTGGCCGGCGCGGGATTACAGTCGTTTCTCGGGTTCTTTGATCAGCGATTCCGAGACCACGATTATGATGTGGGACGTACGCATGCTCGCGAGGTCTTAACCAATCCTGCATTGGCGTCACCGAATGCCCTTGGGCCATTTCGGTATACGGGGAGCGAAATCCGTCCCATTGACTCGCGGTTGGATGGGTTGAAGCTGAGCCAAGTTCCGCTTGCCGATCTGCAGACTTTTAAGACGGGTATGCGTAACCGTTTGAATCAGATGCTGCGCGACTTGTGGGGACCTTATCTGTCGCTTCCAGCTATGCCGGTCGCGGATCTGATTCTCGATTCAGCTTTGAATCATGTGATCGCAAAGTTGTGACTCGGGCCGTACTAAGTTATGCGCGACGTTGGCATCTCTTTGTCGCGTCAAAACAAACAGCTCAAAATAAATCGACGGTGGCGGACGGTCTTATCCGGTATGGGCGATCTTCTTAGCCGTCCACAATTTGGTAATCTCTTCGAGCGACCGGCCTTTGGTCTCAGGAATCAGTTTCGCAACCAAGACGATCGTCAACAGGGCACCACCGCTGAAAATCCAGAATGTGCCATCCGATCCTAGATGCTTTTGCATGATGGGAAAAAGCTGATTTCCCAGGTATCCGACCAGCCAGAGCGCCGTAGTTGCGATAGACATGCCGCGGCCGCGGACCTTGGTGGGATAGATTTCCGAAATGATTACCCAACAGGCGACGCCGTTGCCAAAAGCGTGACCGGCGACGAAACTCATCACTAAGATCAGGACTGCCACGCTGCTCCCGTGAATGTGGTAGAACCACCCGACCAGAGCAAGAGAAATGAACTGCAAAGTAGTACCGGCCAAGATGAGAGTCTTGCGCCCGGCGCGGTCGACGAGCCAGAGCGCAAACAGAGTGAACAAAAGATTGATAAGACTCACCAGTACTGATTGGAAGAATGCATCACTTGTGGCAGCTCCCGCGGAGCGAAAAATCTCGGGCAAAAAAGAAAATAGAGGCGTGATTCCGCTTATTTGCTGCAAACCGGCCAGCATGATGCCGAGCAGCAGGGGGCGACGGAAGGTGGTAAAGAGCTCCGAGATGCGGCCCTCTTCAGCCGCCAGCGAATTCTCGATTTCGGCAGCTTCCGTCGATGCAACGTCAGCGCCGTTGATTTCCGCGAGTACTGCGATAGCCTGATCCCGACGGCCCATTTTCATGAGCCAACGCGGACTTTCGACCGCGGGCAAAATCATTGAACCAAACAGAATCGCCGGCACAACGCCAGCGAAGAACATCCAACGCCAGCCAGTCGAAATATTCCACGCTTCGTCACCCATGCGTTGAATCAGCATGTTGACGAAGACGGCGGCGAGAATTCCGACCACAATGCCAAGCTGATAAAGAGTTACGCAGCGGCCGCGCACTCGCGTCGGTGCGATTTCCGCAATGTAGTTCGGAGAACTTACGGATGCGGCCCCGATTCCTACCCCGCCAATCAGCCGCCACAGAACGAACTGATGCAGATCGGAGGCGAACAGCATCCCAATGGAGGAGAGAGCGAAACACAGCGCGCAAAGTGCAAGGCCTTTTTTCTTGCCGAGGTAGTCGGCGACGGAGCCGGCCGCCGCGCAACCAGCAATGCATCCCAGCAAAGCACATCCGGCGGCCCAACCGACGCCGGCCGCGTCCAGATGAAACAGTTGGCCTAAATATCCAATTGCTCCACTGATGACAATGTTGTCGTATCCAAACAGAAAGCCGCCGAGTGTGGAAACACTGGCTGCGATGAAAAGCGGAGCGCGCGAATACGCATAGCTCGAAGCAGAGCTCAGAGTGCTTGCCTCTTGGGTGCCGGGGTTGCATCGTTGTGTTGAGAAATCTCAATCACCGCTTTCGCCGCCAGCATGAAACCGAGAGTGTGCGCCATGCCGGCATGCCAGGGCGCGGAGCAGGTCATCTGCGGAGTGTGGTCAGGAATGAGCACGCCGTCAAAGTGATTGCGATGCAGGATCGCGAGAATGCGAATCATGTCGATGTCACCTTCATCGATGAAAGTTTCGCGATAGTGCGGCACTTTTCCCACGACATTGCGTAGATGGATATAAGCAATCTTGCCTTGTTGGCTGTACTGATCGACTGCGTTGTAAATGTTGCCTTCGGTCATCTCCGCCAAAGTTCCCACGCAGAGCTCAAGGGCGTTACTGCGGCTCGGAGCCAGATCGATCAACTTTTGATACATGTGCGGTTGGTAGACCAGGCGCGGCTGCTGTCGCATGGTCGGCGTAGGCGTATCGTC
>Ga0210391_10003016_pt1 | contig 14347 bp, 8 predicted proteins | sample IncBWC12OmetaG_FD_160573 | JGI IMG/M metagenome (GOLD analysis project Ga0210391, IMG submission 160573) | Forest soil microbial communities from Barre Woods Harvard Forest LTER site, Petersham, Massachusetts, United States - Inc-BW-C-12-O ... | reverse complement strand
CACGGGGGCCGCCCGGCAGGGCCGGCCGGCCTTGGTGGGGTTTCTCACGGCCGGATTTCCGACGCGGCGCGGCTTTTTGGACAATCTGGCCGCGGTCGCCGAGGTCTGCGACGTGGTGGAAGTCGGCGTGCCCTTCACCGATCCCATGGCGGACGGCACGACGGTCCAGCGCGCGAGCTTCGCGGCTCTCGCCGACGGGGTCACCCTGCCGTGGATACTCGAGGAGGTGAGATCCTCGAGGCAGCGCCATGCCACCCCCATCCTGCTCATGAGCTATTTGAACCCGTTGCTGAGTCTCGGGCTCCACGCGCTGCCGCGGGAAGCGGCGGCGGCGGGAGTCGCCGGCTTCATCGTCCCGGATCTGCCCTTCGAGGAAAGCGGCGAACTCAAACAGGCACTCGCTTCTGAAGGCCTCGCGCTGGTACAGATGGTGACGCCGGTCACCCCGCCGGAACGGCTGGCCCGGCTTTGCGGCGAGGCTGAGGGCTTCGTGTACGCGGTGACCATGACGGGTACCACGGGGATGCCCAAAGGGAAATCGGCGCAGGTGCCGCAGGAGGTGCTCGACTACATGGATCGAGTCAAGCGCTGCTCGAATGTCCCGGTTTGCGCGGGCTTCGGGATCCGCTCCCGCGAGCAGGTTGCGCGCTTCGCGGGGCACGTCGATGGAGTGGTGGTGGGCTCGGCTCTGGTGGAGGCGCTGGAGCAGGGCCTGGATGTCAGGGCATTTCTTCGGTCGTTGCGCGCATGAAGCGCGTGTTTCGTGCCGCCTCCCTGATCCAGGTGGCGCATGCGCGCAACCTGCTCCTCACCGCGGGAATTCAAAGCGAGCTGCGCAACCAGTACCTCGCGGGCGCCCTGGGCGATCTGCCCATGCTGGAGACCTGGCCGCAGCTCTATGTCGACGATGCGGATGAGCAAGCGGCGCTGCGGGCGCTGGCCCGGGCCGCCGAGGCGCCGACCGGCGCATCCTGGACCTGCGAAGAGTGCGGTGAAGCGCTCGAACCGCAGTTCACCAGTTGCTGGCGATGCGGGGCCGTGTCGGACAAACACTGACAAGAAATCACGCGAATTCTGAGACGAGGTTCAGCGCCTGTCCCTGGCGACCGTCGGGTGCACAGGTTACAAATCCAGCCCATGCTCAATTGTAGCGATTGCATGAGCAGCAAGGAGGTTTTGCAATGAACACCGTCAGCCATGAATTCTCCGACCAGACGCCGCTGTCGACGGCGGCCGGCACTTTGTTGGGCAACTCGGCCGCCATGCAAGAGGTATTCCGGCTCATCGAACGGGTCGGACCCAGCGAAGCCTGTGTGCTCTTGACGGGCGAAAGCGGCACCGGCAAGGAACTGGCGGCCCGATCGATTCACGAATACAGTCCGCGCTGCGGCGGGCCCTTCGTGGCCATTCATTGCGGCGCACTGTCGGCAGGGCTCTCCAACGCCAAGGTGTTCGAGCGCGCCGACGGCGGAACGTTGCTGCTCGACGAAGTGACCGAGATGCCGCTCGAGATGCAAACCCGGCTGCTGCGCGTGCTGGAGACGCAAAAATACGATCGCGTCGGAGCGAGCAAGGAGTACGCCTGCGACGTGCGCGTCATCGCGGCAACCAATCGCTGTCCGCTGCAAGCCGTGCAGAACGGCCAGTTTCGCGAGGACTTGTTGTACCGGCTCGCCGTGTTCCCGGTGCGCATGCCGCCGCTGCGCGAACGAGGGGACGACGTGGACCTCTTGGCGGCGCATTTCCTGGCGGAGCTCAACGCGCGGTCGCGGACCCAAAAACGGCTGTCGGCCCTTGCCCGCATGACCTTGAGGCAGCATTCTTGGCCCGGCAACGTGCGCGAGCTCAGGAATTGCATCGAGAGAGCCTTCATTCTCGGCGACACCGTCCTCGAATTGACGCCGCTGATGCAGGGGTCGACTCGCGACGCCGAGCGGACTTCCGCGGATAACCGGCTGGATATCCGGGTGGGGTCGCGCATTCACGACATGGAGCGCTCCTTGATCGAGGCGACTTTGGACTACTTCCACGGCAACAAGCGCCGCGCGGCCGACGCGCTGGGCTGCAGCTTGAAGACGCTGTATAACAAGCTCAACGGATATTCGCAGAGCCAGGAGTGCGCGAACACTTGAAGGCTTTCGCAACGGAGACCAATACGTGTCAAGAGTACTGATTGCGGACGATCATGCGGTGGTCCGCGCCGGATTCCGACAATTCCTGGAAGGCGACTCGACCATCGACGGGGTGGGTGAAGCGGCGAGCGGCAATGAGACTCTCGACATGCTGCGCGCCGAGGATTGGGATCTGGTCCTGCTCGACATTCACATGCCTGATCGCAGCGGACTGGACATCTTGAGACATATTCAGACCGGCCACCCCAGCGTGCGGGTGCTGGTGATGAGCGGACTGCCGGAACAGCAATACGCGGTCAACGTGCTGCGCGCCGGCGCCAGCGGCTATCTGTCGAAGGACAGCGCGCCCGAGGAATTGATGAAGGCGGTACGAACGGTGCTGTCCGGCCGGCGCTACGTCAGTGCGGCCCTGGCGGAGATTCTGGTGGCCGACCTCGACGGCGATCCGGACAAGCCCATGCATGCCCGCCTGTCCACCCGCGAATTCCAGATATTCTGTAAATTGGCGGCCGGGCGGGGAGTTTCTGACATTGCCAATGAACTCAGCCTCAGCGTGAAGACTGTAAGCACCTATCGAAGCAGGATTCTGGAGAAGATGAGCTTCACCGCGAACGCCGATATTACGTCCTATGCCTTGCGCAACGGGCTCATCCAATAAGTCCAAGTGACACGTGTGAGAAACGTCCTACATCAGAACCTGCGAAGCACTCGTGGCAACTTCGGCGGCCATGACGCTAAACTGCGACAGGCATGCATACAATCACCTGGGACGCGGGGACTATGGCTCAGTGCTTGAGAGTCTTACTGGTCGAAGACTCCAAGGTACTGACGGAGCGATTGACTGAAGCTATTCGCCAGATTCCTCAGGTGGAGTTGATCGGAACGGCGGACACCGAGGCAGCGGCTGTCGCCTCCGCCAAGCGCGACTCGGTCGATGTCATCATTCTCGATCTGCATTTGAAACAGGGCACGGGCTTCGGCGTCATGCGCGCGTTGGCCACGGCACAGTTGAAGCCCAGAATCGTCGTCCTGACGAACTACGACCTACCCGAATACAAGAATGCGGCCATCGCCCTCGGCGCCACGCATTTCCTGGACAAAGCCCGCGACTACGGCCGCCTGCCGGAAGTGCTGCACGACATCCGCGAGGCGCATCTCGCCAAGCACTGAACGCCCGCTTGGAGGGCAGCCCCGACTTGGAGCCGGCGCGCTTTAGCGTCGGCGCACCGTTGGCGCGCGAGCCGGCGAACGAGTCAGGCGCTCTCGGTCAATAACATTCTCGGCAGCGGAATCAGCGCGGTCAGCACAGTGCCGCCGCCGCCGGGGCTGCGCACGTCCCAGCTTCCGCCGAGCGCCGTGACGCGGTGGCGCATCGTTGCAAGGCCGTGCGATGCGACGGTCTGGATCCGGCTCGGCGGAATGCCCTTGCCGTCATCGGAGATGCGCAGCACGAAGGTGTCGCCCTCCATTCCTATCGACAGATCCGCGGTCTTCGCTTCCGCATGCTTGAGGATGTTGGTCAAGGCTTCCTGAGCGATCCGGAACACGCCGATGGCGGCGTCGGGATTGAACCTGGGTTCGAGCTCCGGAATGGTTTCCGTGCACTTGAGTCCGGCGCGCCGGCACGTCTCCCTGAACTGCCAGCGCAGCGCCGCGAACAAGCCCATGTTGTCGAGCAGGGTGGGCCGTAATTCTTCGACCACCCGGCGCTTCAAATCGACGCCCGCGCTCAAGGATTCGTGGATGCGCCTGAAGCGCTGCTCGATCGCCGGATCGCTGGTGGGCAGCCGCTGCTGCAGCCACGACAAATCCATGCGGGCCGCCACGAGCAGGCCGCCGAGTTCATCGTGCAATTCCCTCGACAGCGCGGATTTTTCCAGTTCCGACACTCCCTGCAGATGGGTAGACAGCGCCGTCAACTCGCGCGTCCGCTCCTCGACCTGCTCTTCGAGTTCCTGTTTCTGATCGCGCAGGTCGGTGGCCACGCGCGCGCGCCGGCGCATGTCGCCGTAGACCAGCCGGCTCGCGAGCAGAACGAGGCCGATGTTGAGGATGACGCCGGCCGCGGACACCCAGCGCGACACGCGGAAATCCGCCTGCCACTGCGCCGTGGCCGTGGACAGTTCCCGCGCCTCCGAGAGCCGCATCGACCCGACGATCCTCGATATCTCGTCCATGGTGTGTCTGCCCACGTCGGTGCGCACGACGTTCACCGCCGGCGAGGTGCCCCGTCTCTTGAAGAGCGCGAGGGTGTCCTCCAGCTCGCCGAGCTTCTGCCCGGTCAGGATCCGCAGCTCCTGGAATTCCCGGCTGTCGTCCTTGCCCCCATAGGCTTCGTGCACGCGATCGAGCGCGGCTTCCACCTTGCCCACCGCTTCGGTATAAGGCTGCAGATAGGAGCTTTCGCCCGTGAGGAGGTAACCGCGCTGACCCGACTCGGCATCCATGATGAGCGCGATGAACTCGCTCAGGGCTTGCTGGCGCAACTGCGAATCGTGCACGCGCTCATTCGCCGCATTGAGCCGCGACTGTCCGGCCGCCGCGAGAAAGAACAGGCCGATGAGAAAGCCGATCAGGAGCAGCGGCGGCAAGGCGATGTACCATCGGCCGATATCGCCCAATTCCTCGCCCAAAATCTTCATATGTCGGTCCGCGCTATGGCCGGTGAAGTCTATCATGTGGGGCGAGTCCTACAGGGACGGCCGACGGCAACCGCTGGTGTCGGTCCCCGGGCGCTGTCAAAATAGGACCGACACCGATATTCCGTGTTCCATCAGGAGATGAGAAATGGATTCCACCTTCGACCGAACCGCCGCAGGGGCGAGCGATATCAAGACGGCCGCCTCGGCCGAGATCAAGAACTTGATTTCCGACGTCGAGGATCTGATCGCGCGGATCGCCGACCTGAAAGATGCGGATGTGGTACGGGTCCGCAGCAAGGTAGAGCGCGCGGTTGACGCAACGAAGCAAAGCCTGGCGGACGGCGCCGACGCCATTCGCCAGCATGCCCAGAACGCCGCCAGCACCGCCGACAACTATGTTCGCGAAAGCCCATGGCAGGCGGTGGGCATCGCCGCCCTGGTCGGCGCCATCGTGGGTATTCTAGCGACCCGTCGTTCCTAAGGACTTCGGACGGTGCGGCTCCTGTGGACACTGCCGAAAGCGGCGCCGGCTTTGCTGCGCCACTTTGCGGCGTACGTGGACCTGGCCGCACTGGAGTTGGCCAGGGCACAGCGGGAGATCGCGGCACAAATCGTGGTGTCCGCCATCATCGTCATCTGCGCGTTTTTTGCGTTAGGTCTGGGCTGCCTCGCGGTGATCGCCTATACCTGGGACACGCCTCATCGAGTCGGCGCCATCGCATGGATGGGCGGCGGGTTCCTGGGCGTCGGTGTTGCGGCGGCCGTGTACCTGGCCCAAGTCGCCCGTTCGAGATCGCAGTTTCTCGCCTGCGTGCGCCGGGAATGGCTCGAGGATCGGGTGCTCCTCGAGCGCCTGTTGTCGTCGGATCAGGATTGACCCTATGAACCCCAATGAAGAAGCGGCGCTGACGGCAATTCTCGCGCGGCTCGCCGTGTCGAGAGAGGAGTTGCGGCGGGTGCTCGAGCCGCCGCGGCGCGAGGGGCAAGACCCGTCCGATCCCACCCCGCGCGGCGATGGGTTTCCCCGCAGCCGTACCATGCAAATGCTCATGACCGGCCGGGGACTCGGAATCATAGGGACGGTCGCCGCGGGGCTGTTCGTCGCCCGTCCGACGCTGGTGTTGCGGCTGCTGCGCATGGTGCCGGCCGGCGCGGCCGCTCGAATGCTGCTGTTGCGCGTGTTTACCGCGCTGCGTGCAAAGCAGGATCGGCCCCGCCGGGATTCTCCCCCTTCAACCTAGGGTGACGAGCCCATGGTGATGGCGGCCGTCATCGATGAGGCCTATTTCGCAGGGGCGTCCCGATATTTCCGTGCCGTCGAGAGACGCCCGCACGATGCCGCCGTTCACCCCGTTCGGGTTCTCCACCACGATGCGGTAGCGCGATGCGCCGTACTTGTAGGTGACCTCGAAACCGGTCCAAGCGCGAGGGATGCAGGGCTCGATGACGAGGATGCGGCCGCGCAGACGGATGCCCAGTATTGCCTCCATGGCGGTGCGGTACATCCAACCGGCGGAACCCGTATACCAGGTCCAGCCGCCGCGCCCGATATGTTGGGGAGCGGAATAGACATCGGCGCATACGACGTAGGGCTCGACCTTGTATCGATGAATGCCTGCGCGAGTGCTGGCGTGATTGATGGGATTGATGATGGAGAAGATCTCTGCCGCCCGGTCGCCGTCGCCCAGGAGCGCAAAGGCGAGCACCGACCACAGGGCTGCGTGCGTGTACTGACCGCCATTTTCCCGCAGTCCGGGCGGATAGGCCTTGATGTAGCCGGGGTCGTGCAGCGTGTGATCGAAGGCCGGCGTGAATAATCTCACCAGACCGTCGCTGCGGCTGACCAACTGTGCGTTGACCGCCGACATGGCACGCACCGCGCGCTCGCGCTCGGCGCCCCCCGAAATAACCGCCCAGGACTGGGCGATGGAATCGATCCGACATTCATCGCTCAGAACCGATCCCAAGGGCGTGCCGTCGTCGAAATAGCCGCGCCGATACCAGTCGCCGTCCCAGGCTTCGCGCTCGATGGCCTGTTGCAGGGCAAAGGCGTGTTTGCGCCAATTCGCCGCCACGTCCGCCGCGCCGCGCCGTTCGGCGATGGGCGCAAACTGCAGCAGCGTGGCGTGGAGAAACCAGCCGAGCCAAACGCTTTCGCCGCGCCCGGCCACGCCGACCCGGTTCATGCCGTCGTTCCAATCGCCGGTGCCGAACAGCGGCAGGCCGTGCGAGCCGATCGCAAGACTTGCGTCGAGCGCACGGACGCAGTGCTCGAACAGCGGGAACAGGACGGCCGTCGAATCGGGAGCCGAGAAGCTCTCCAATTGGTCCGCGGCCAGTGGAGTTCCCACCAAGAACGGCAATGGCTCATCGAGCAAGCCGACATCCTCGGTCACCTCCAGGTAGTGGGCGACGACGAAGGGCAACCAGATTCGGTTGTCCGAGATACGCGTTCTGATGCCCTGGCCGGTGTCGGGAAGCCACCAATGCTGCACGTCTCCCGCCTCGAATTGGCGCGCCGCCGCGCGAAGTATCTGTGCGCGGGCGATATTCGGCCTTGCCACGGCCAGCGCCATGACATCCTGCAATTGATCCCGAAAGCCGTAAGCTCCGCTCGACTGATAGAACGCGGTCCGTGCCCAGACGCGGCACGCCAGTGTTTGATACAGCAGCCAACCGTTGAGAAGAATATCCATGGAGCGATCGGGCGTCGCGACCCGCAGGGTGCCCAGGGTGTCTTCCCAATAGTCCGTCACGCCTTTCAGCACGGCGTCGAGATCCAGGCTGCGGTAGCGCTCAATGAGGGCGACGGCCGTCTCGGCCGATGTCTCCTGGCCGAGCAGGAACGTAAGCTCGACCTCTTCGCCGGGCCGCAGACGAATGCCGGCTTGCATCGCACCGCAGGGATCCAATCCGCCGCCGACGCGATTCGTCAACCCGAGGGAGCCGAGCAGCGCCGCCGGCTCGGCGAGAGATCCGTGACGGCCGATGAACTCCGCGCGATCCGCCGTGCAAGCCTGCTGCCGCCCCGCCATGTCCATGAACGCGACCCGGGATTGAAAACCATTGTTCCACGGACTGCGCGCCAGCAGGGCCCCGGTCTTCGGCTCGATTTCAGTCACGATGAACGGAGCCATTTTTGCGCGCTGATTGCCCAGCACCCAATCCAGATAGTGCGTGACCGACAAATGCCGGGTTTCACCGGAAAGGTTGGCGATCTTGAGACGCGAGATCTTGATCGAATCTTCGAGCGGCACGAATTGCAGCAGTTCCAAGCCGATGCCGTGCGAGGTGTGCTCGTAGCGGCTATAGCCGAATCCGTGCCGGATCACATAGGTCTGAGACGGCACGCGAATCGGCAGGGGCGTTGCGCTCCATAGCTCATCGCTTTCCTCGTCGCGAATGTAGATGGCCTCCGAGGGCGAATTGCCGACCGGATCGTTGGACCAGGGCGTGAGCGGATTCTGCTGCGCATTCTGCGACCAGGTGCTGCCGGATCCGTCCGCGGTCGCCAGGAAGCCGAATTGCGAATTGGCGATCACGTTGATCCAAGGCGCCGGCGTCCACTGCCCTTCGTCGAGAATAATGACGTATTCGCGCGCGTGCGCGGCAAAGCCGCCGAGCCCGTTGAAGAATTCTGACGGCAGCGCAGTGCGCGCAGTCGTGTCGCGCGGCTTCTCGACGGTGTTCCGCCGCCGCCGCCGCGGCACCGGTTCCGGTTCCCGCAGCCGCGCAAGCTGATCGCTCAAGGTGCCGCGGCGCGCGACGAACACCGCGCGCGCGGCCGTCTGCAGCAGATCGCAGAGGGATGAGGGCAGCAAATCAGCCCGCAGCGAGAACACCGCTCCACGGAGCGTGCCATCCTCGTCGCGGCGCGCTTGGGCGGTCCTGATCGCCGAATCCAGGTGTTGCTGCAGATCCGACGCGTAGGACGGCGGTCGGTCGTTCAGGATGACGAGATCCACCGCCAGCCGTTTGAGCCGCCAGTACTCGTGCGCGCGCAGCAACTGTCTGACGATTTCAAGATCGCTTTCGTCGTCTATCTTGACCAACACGATGGGCAGATCGCCGGAGATACCATGGGGCCACAAAGCCGATTGCCCCAACCGGTTTTTTTCGAGGATGTCGCGGGGCGCGCGCAGCGAGGAGTCCGAGTACAGCACCCGGTTGGCAATGCGCTGATAGCCTTGCGCCTCCTCGAAGTCGATGCCCAGATAGCGGAGCTGCACCTGGGCCTGAGTCCACGCCAGGGTTTTCGCGCGATCGAATGCCGGCATGTCGCGATGCTTGTCCACCAGCGCGAGTACTTGCTCCCGGCTGGTGCCGATGCCGGTCCAAAATGCAATGCGGGCGGTTTCGCCGGGGGCGATGCGCACGCGGCGGCGCAGCGACAGTACCGGATCCAGCACCGTGCCCGTGGTGTTGGAGAGCGGATGAGCGTCCACGATGGAGACGGCATCGCGCAAATCGCGCCCTCGGCCCAGGAAGCGCGCGCGGTCGGATTCGTGCTGCAATCCGCCGATGCCCTCTCCCTCCAGCACGCAGTGGTGAGCCACCCAAACGCCGGGATCCGCGGGTTCACGGACCCGCCGCGTGGCCAGCAGCGTGCCGCTCTCGGCGACGAATTCGGTTTGTACGAACATCTTGGAGAATGCGGGGTGCGCGGAGTCGGAGTCGGCCGTCGCCAGCACGACCTCCGTGTAGGTGGTCAATTCGACTTCGCTGACGCGTGTGCCCTGGTTGGTGATGGAAACCCGGCGCACCTCGGCATCGTCTTCGCCCGACACGAGTATCTCGGTCGAGGTGAGGATGGGGCCGTCCCGGCGGGTGATTTGCGCATGGTCCTCGAAAAATGCCACATCGTAACTATCGGGCTCGCGTCCAACCGGCTGGTATCCGGCCGACCAGACCTCACCGTTCGCCACATCGCGCAGGAACACGTAGAAGCCCCAGGGGTCGCAGGTCGAATCTTCGCGCCAGCGCGTCACGGCGATATCCCGCCAACGGCTGTACCCGGAGCCGGCGGCGGTCACCATGACGGAGTAGTTTCCGTTCGACAGCAGATGGGTGCGCGGAGCGACGTGATGCGGCGAGGTGAAGCGGCGTGGAACGGCGGCAGCCAGCTCTCGGAGCGCCGGCGCCGATTGCATTTCGTCGACGCTCTCCGCGGTCCGATCAGAATCGCCGGGGGTTCGTTCCTGCAAGAGCAGCTCGGTTGCTTGAATGATGGAATTGGAATGAAAACATGTACGAAACATACCGTCTTTCAAGACATTGGCAATAGCCACCAGGATCATCCCCTGGTGATGCGCCATGAAGGCGCGGACGGGCGCCATGGTCGCGCCCTCGGGCAGGCGCTCGGGCGAAAAATCGAGGGCCTCGTACCAGCCATAGGGGCCGCGCGCTCCGAGTTTCTGCAAGCGGTCGAAATTGCGCATGGCGGCCTTGGGGTCGATCATCATGGCAAGCCCGGTGGCATAGGGCGCCACCACGGCTTCGTCGCCCAAGCCGCGCTTCAAACCCAATCCCGGGACGCCGAAGCTCGAGTATTGATAGGTGAATTCCCGGTCGCGCGCATTGAAAGCGCACTCCGATACTCCCCATGGCAGATTGCGTTCGTTCCCATACTCGATCTGACGCCGGACGATCAGGCGCGAGGTATCGCCGAGCAAGCTGCCCTCCGGCTCCCGCATGACGAGGACGGGCATCAGGTACTCGAACATGGAACCCGTCCACGAGACCAGCGCCGAGCCTCTGTCGACGGGCGTCAGCATGCGGCCCAATCTGAACCAATGACGAACCGGCAGATCGCCCTTGGCGATCGCCAGGAAACTCGCGAGGCGCGCCTCCGATGCCAGTAGATCGTAGCAGCTGGGATCCAGCGCGCGATCCAGCGGCGTATAGCCGATGCTCAGCAATTGACGCGCCGGATCCACCAGAAATCCGAATTCCGTGGCTATGACGAACACTCGGGCGCGGCGCGCAAGCGCATCCAGCCGTGCGGGGAGCGGTACGGCGCCGGCCGGGGCCGGCCCGATGTCGCGCAGGCGGCTCTGGACGTTGGCGCGCAGCATGTCGGACCAGTGCAGCAGCGGCACCTCGCCGCCCTTCGGCCGTTCATCGGTCAGTGCCTGGGCCAGGTCGCATACGCTGTCGACCTGCCGAAGTATCGCGGTCAGCGCCGATGCCTGATCGACCGAGTCGATGGACATCAGGGAGGCATGGAGGGCATCGACCGCGGCGTCCAATTGACGCGGCGACACGCCGTAGTTGCGCCGCCCGTCCTCGAGTATCCGGGCGACCTCCCGCAATTGCTCGAGCGTGTCCAGAATTCCGCTGACGTCGAGCGCGGCGGGCTTGGGCTCGCCCGACCAGCGGCGGCACATGCCTTCGAGCGCCAGAAGATGTGCCGCCAAATTGCCGCCGTCCACCGTCGACACGTACTTGGGGTCGAGGGGCCGTAGATCGCGCGTGTCATACCAGTTGTAGAAATGCCCGCGATGCCTCTCGAGCTTGTCGAGGGTGGCGAAGGTGGCCTCCAGCCGATCCACGGCATCAATCGTGCCTATCCATCCGAATTCCCGGGCGGCGGCGACCGACAGCAGGTACAGGCCGATGTTCGTGGGCGAGGTGCGATGCGCGACCACGGCATTCGGTGTTTCCTGGAAATTGTCCGGCGGCAACATGTTGTGCTGCGCCGTGACGAAGGTATCGAAGAAACTCCAGGTTTGGCGCGCCATGATGCGCATCCGCCGTTCATCGTCCGCGGTCAACGATTCCCGGTTCGCCGGCCGCGCCGGCAGGCTGACGGATCGCGCAACGATGGGCGCGCACAGCCATCCCAACAGAAAGGGAACGGCAATCCAGGGGATGCCGCCGGCCGCGAGCAACAGGAGCAGAGTCAGGCTCGCGACCAGAAGGACGCTCCCGGACATGCCCCGGTAAAAACCCCACACGGTGGAGGAGGCATAGAGCTTCGATTGCGCCGCCGTGGTCCATTCCAAAAGATTGCGCCGCGAGATGGTCAGTCGGTACACGGTACGAACGATGGCATCCGACAGCATCCAGGCCTGATCCGCCCAGAAGATCAACCGCAGCAATATCAGCGACGCCGTCTGCCGCGCCTGCTGGCGCGCGGAGCGCAAGTGGACCACGAACGGCAGGAGCACCGGAAGAACGATGGTTCCGAGGAAGAACAGGCTCCAGGCAAGCGCGGCGGATTCCGTCCAGCACAGCGCAAGCCCCAAAAGCACGGCGGGCGGCAGCAGGGACCTGCGCAAATTGTCGAACATTTTCCAGCGCCCGAGGGGGGCCATCGGGTGCGCCCCCAGCACCCAGGGGAGCAGTTGCCAGTCGCCGCGCGTCCACCGATGCTGCCGCGCCGAGGCCACGTCATACCGCGCCGGATATTCGTCGACCACCTCGACGTCCGAGGCCAGGCCGCAGCGGGCATATACGCCTTCGAAAAGGTCATGGCTGAGCATGCAGTCGTCGCCGACGCGATTCTCCAGCGTCGTCTCGAAAGCCGCGACGTCGTAGATTCCTTTGCCGCTGTACGAGCCCTCGCCGAACATGTCCTGATAGACGTCGGAGACGGCGAACGCGTAAGGATCGATGCCGCTCGATCCGGAGAAGACACTTTGAAATATCGACCCGTCATGGCCGATGGGCAGCGAGGGCGTCACTCGGGGCTGCAGTATTCCGTATCCCGCCGTCACGAGCCGTCTGCCGGCATCGATGACCGGTCTGTTCAGCGGATGCGCCATCTTGCCGATGAGCGCCAGCGCCGCGCCGCGCGGCAGACGCGTGTCCGCGTCCAGACTGATGACGTAGCGTACGCCGGCGGGGCGCTGCGGCGGCCGCCCGCCGACGGAGATGAAGCTCGTGTCCGCACTGCCCTGAAGCAGGCGATTGAATTCGTGCAGCTTGCCGCGCTTGCGCTCCCAGCCCATCCAGAGGCCCTGGGTTCGGTCATAAAGACGCTTGCGATGCAGGAGCAGGAACCGATCGTCCCCGTAGACGCCTCCGTGCAATCGATTCAGGCGCGCGATCCCGGCGGCCGCCAGCTCGAGCAACTCTTCGTCTTCCGGGGCGGTCTCGGTGGCCGAATCGACCCAGTCCGTCAACAATGCAAAGCGAATGTCGCCGTCTTGCGCGCCCAGGTAGTGGACCTCGAGGCCGCGGACGTGTTCGTGGATGTCCTCCTTGCTGGTCAGCAGCATGGGCACGGCAACAATCGTGCGCAATTCGGTCGGAACCCCGTCCACGAGTTCGAGGCCGGGCAGCACCTTGGGACTGCAGAAATGATTGACCCACAGATTCACGACGGTGATTCCGATGTCGGATGCGGCCAACAGGGCGAGCGATACCAGAACTACGGCCGACACCGCGTTGAGACCGGGAGCGCCGGCGGCGAGTATCAATGCCGCCGTCATTGCCGCACTCAATGCAGCAATCCCGCCCGCGTAGCCGCCGATGCCTCCGGCACGCGTCCATCGGGCGAGACGCTGACCCCAAGGAATGCGATAAGCCAATTCGCGTTCCAGCTCGGCCCGCCCATCGGACACGAGGTAGTAGCCGGGTTCGAGGGCATGCCGAGCTTGGGGCTCGGCGGGATCGGCACCGAAGAGATCGGCGGCGCCTTGGGCCTTGCCTAAGGCGAGGTGCACCACCTCGATCTCCGTATGCCGCGAGCGGCGCGAGAGGTCTTCGATCGCGTGCCGATACAGGTCTCGGGTCGAAAAGTCGAATGCCCGGTACGAGCTGCGCTCGCGCAGCAATTCGTCGACCAGGCTGACGCTCTCGAAGAATTTGGCCCAATCGACCGACGATATGAGCCGCAAGCTCGTGATGATATTGCGGACGCTCACGTTGACCGCGCCCTGGCGCAGATGCTCGGCGTGAACGACCTCATCCGCGGTGGTGTTCTGGGCGGCAAATGTCCGATGCAGCCACTTGAGGGCCGGCACGGTCTCGGGGTCGCGGTCGCGCAGCCGCTGAAACAACTGCACGCCGAGCGCGTTGGGAAGCGTCCGGCCCTCGAAGGCCCGCAGGGGGGCGGTGTCCGGCGCCGCGTGCGCCTGCTCGTCCGCCAGCCACTCATCGGCCAAGCTATCCGCCCATTCGCGCTGCTGCAGGCGAGAAACGATGCCTGTCGCCAGGCGGCTCAAGTTTTCGATCAGCAGTACCCGCAGGGTGATGGCGATGGCCCACAACTCGCCGATGGTGAGCGGCTGAACGCGCTGATATGCGCGGCAAAAACGCACCAGCGTATCGAGATCGAAGCAATTGTCGGAGTGCGCCACGATGGCCCACGCCAGGCCGTACACGCGCGGATAGCCGCGCAACGGGCCGTTGGAGAGTTTCGGCAGCTGTTTGTAGTATCCGGCCGGCAGGTCGCGGCGCACCGCGCGGATGTGCTCGTCGACGATGTGGTAGTTGTCCACCAGCCATCCGGCCGCCGGAGTCATCGCGTGGCCCTGGTGAATTCCTTCAATCAGCGTGTGAAAGGCCGAGCGCAGTCCCGTCGCGTTGGATCGCAAGCGGCCGCGCAGGGAGATACCGGAGGATTGA
>Ga0210391_10003015_pt1 | contig 14352 bp, 9 predicted proteins | sample IncBWC12OmetaG_FD_160573 | JGI IMG/M metagenome (GOLD analysis project Ga0210391, IMG submission 160573) | Forest soil microbial communities from Barre Woods Harvard Forest LTER site, Petersham, Massachusetts, United States - Inc-BW-C-12-O ... | reverse complement strand
CGAACCCGAAAAAACTTCCATTGCCAAATGCGCCGTCCCAGTGGAATCCCATGGTATCCTGAATGTGGATGGCGACGGTCCAACGATTATCGGCCGCACTCGGGGGTCTCGCGCGCAAGCTCGCGGAGACTATCGACGACTCGACCCTGGCGCGGCGGGCGGCGCGCCTGGTGCAAGACCATGCGGCGGACGGCCAACTTGCGCTCGCGACGCTTTCCAGGCTGGCCGAAGAGTCGCCGGCTTCGATGCGCTCGGCGCTCCGCGATCGCGACCAGGCCCGCGACCTGATCTTCTGCCTCGGCGCGTCCGAGGTCGTTGCCGCGGAAATTTCCCAGGCCGGTTCCAACTGGCTCGACATCTTCGATGCTGCGCGCACCGCAACCGCGGCTTCGTTGCTCACCGAAATCCGCTGTCATCTGGATGCGGCCGGCTCCCGTGCCGAGGCCGCTCGCGAACTCTCGCTCTTCAAGCGCCGGATTTTCTTCCGGATCGCAGTCGCGGATCTGACCGGCCGAATCGAGGTGACGGACACGATGCTCCTGATGTCGCGTCTGGCCGACGAATGTATCGGGGCGGCCTGCGGCGCGGCAGTTCGCTTAGTCGGTGAACGCGCATCCGAGGCGGGAAAATTCTGCATCCTTGCGATGGGCAAGCTCGGCGCGAGTGAACTCAATCTGAGCTCCGATATCGATCTCGTCTACATTTACGACCCGCCGACGCCGGGCACCGGAGGCATCGCGGCCGCCCGCGTCGGCGAAATCATCACCGAGCTGCTATCCACCGGGTGTTTTCGGATCGACATGCGGCTACGGCCGGGCGGGCGCAATTCTCCACTCGCGGTTCCCTTCGATGGAGCATTGAGCTTTTACCAGTCCTACGGACAGACCTGGGAGCGCGCGGCGCTGCTGCGCGCGCGGCCGGTCGCGGGATCGCTCGAGCTCGGCCGCCGTTTGCTGGAGGAACTCGACCGCTTCGTTTACCGCAGCTTTCTCGATTTCGACACGCTGCGCCAGTTGCGTTCGATGAAGCATCAAATCGAGGCGGAACTTCGCTCGCCCGACTTGATCGAGCGCAACATCAAACTAGGGCACGGCGGAATTCGCGAACTCGAATTTATCGTGCAGGCGCTTACCCTCATTTATGGCGGACGCGATCGACGCATCCGCACCGAGAAAACCATCGAGGCGCTCCAGCGGCTTACCGAGTTCGGTTACTTACCGGCCGCCCGCGCGCGCAATCTTGCCGAGGCATATCTCTTCCTGCGCAACGTCGAACATAAACTCCAGCTGGTTTCCGGCCTGCAAACGCACACGCTGCCGCGCAGCGATGCGGGCATGCGCCAGCTCGCAGTGCGCCTGCGGATGGGGAAGAGCGACAAGGCGCTCACGCGGCTGCGGATGACGCTGCGCAAACATCGTGATCTGACCGCGAACCAGTTCCGCGAGACTCTCGCGGGCGGCGAAGAGGAAAGTCTCACGCGGGTTTCCGACGTTGCGCGCGCCGCCTGGCGCGCGGTTTCCGATCGCGTGATCGCCGAGCGCGGACTTGCGGCGCTGGGCTTCAGCCATCCGCGCGAGAGTGCCGCCAACCTGGAAGTTCTCGCGCGCGGCAGTCCGCATGCGCCGGCGAGTGCGCGGCGTGGTGAGCTACTGGAAACCCTGGCGCCGATTCTGCTCGACGAGATCAGCCGCCTGCCCGATCCGGATCTGGCGCTGCGAAACCTCGCCGATTTCATCACCGCAGTCGGCGCGCGCACTTCATTTCTTGCGCTACTCGAACAACATCCGTCGACGCGCCGGGTGTTGCTCAATCTGTTCGCCTCCAGCAGCTACCTGTCGACGTTGTTCATTCGTCATCCCGACATGCTCGACACCCTGGTGCGCTCCGATCTCGCCCGCCGCCGCCGTGGGCGTGAAGAGCTGGAGCGGGAGCTGACCGGTTTGGTGAAGGCTTCCGCTGACTTCGAATCGCGGCTCGATGCGATCCGAACCTTTCGTCATCAGGAGTTCCTGCGCATCGCGATCGCCGACGTCGCGGGCGATCTGGAACTGCGCGAGGTCGAGGCCGAGCTGACGCTGCTGGCGGAGACCGTGTTGAGCCAGGCGCTGCGTATCGCGTATTCGGAAATCGTCCCGCAATTCGAAATTCCAAACGCGGTGAAATTGTCCTGCATCGCGATGGGGCGGCTCGGTGCGGGCGAGATGTCCTACAACTCGGACCTCGATTTGATTTTCGTATACGAGAGCGGCGACGCGATGAGTGGGCGCGAGATCGCCGCACGAGTGGCGCAGAAGCTCATCGCGATTCTCGAAGCGCGAACGCGCGAGGGATACGCATACAAACTTGATCTGCGGCTTCGCCCTTCGGGAAATCAGGGTCCGCTGGTGACCTCGCTGGACGGCTTTCGCGAGTATCATCGGCAAAGCTCGGCGGTCTGGGAGCGCCAGGCGCTGGTACGCGCGCGCGTCGTTGCCGGAGATCCGGAGCTGGGCGAGGCGGTCGAAGCCGCGCGCGAGGGGTTCGTCTTCGGGCGCGGACTATCGATCATCGAAATCCGCGAGATCGCACAGATGCGGAAGCGGATGGAGCTGGAGATCGGCGTCGAGGGCAAGACGCGCCTCAATCTGAAGCAGGGGCGCGGCGGTCTGGTCGACGTGGAGTTCGTTGCCCAGATGATGGCGCTGGCGCATGGCCATCAGCATCGCTCGCTGCGAAAGCGCGCGACCCGCGACCTGCTCAATGAATTGGAATGGCAGAAACTCATTCCCAGGGATGAAGCCTCGGCTTTGCGCGACGGCTATGAGTTTATCGCGCGGCTGGAGAATCGGCTCCGCATCGAAAGCGATCAGCCCGCATGGGCGCTGCCGACCGACCCCGATGCGCTGCGGCCGCTGGCGCGGCGGATGGGGTATGAAGGGAGCGCGGGTCCGCGGCAGTTGTTGCACGATCTTCGTGCCCGGCGCGAGGCGATTCGCGCGGCCTTCGACAGTTGCGTCGCGCGAGAGGAAACCCGGCCAGCCTCGGTCATTCAAACTCCAATTTGATCCCGGCGACAAAATTTACCGGCGGCGCGGGGAATCCGAAATTCTCGGAATAGTTGCGATCGAAAATATTCGACACGCGCGTGAAAACTTCCTCGTTGGAGACGAATCGCCACGGCTGATGCGCATCGTAAGTCGCAGTCGCATCGAAACGATGAAACGCGACGTGATTCGCGATGGTTCCTTCGGGGGTGATGTCGTCGCGATCGCCGACGAAGGTGTATGCGAGCGAAAGCACGATCTTGTCGTCGGGCAGCAGCAGCGCGTGGTGCTCGTATTGCGCGAGGCCATACGCGGAATGCTTCGGTACCCGCAATGGCTCGTTAATACCCACGTGCGTTTCGTCGAGCGCGGTGAATCCGCCGCTCAGCGAAAAGCCATAGAACGGCCCGACCGATGGCACCAACTCGACGCCTTGCACATCGACGCGCCCCGCGTTGCCGGCCGCCGATCCAAACGGATTCATCGGGGTAACCGGGACCGGCACGGTGACGATCAGGTCGTGCACCCGGCGCGAGAAATAAGTTCCGGTGAAGGAAAACTTTTCCCCGAGGGTGGTGGTGAAGCCGCCGTCATACTCGCTGGAAATTTCCGGTTGGAGATTGGGATTGCCGAAATCCGGGAAGTACAACTCGTCGAATGCGGGCGCGCGAAAGCCCTCGCTATAGCTGCCGCGAAAGGTGGTGTCGATCTGCTTGACCGGAATTGCCACCGACCATGACGGGCTGACTTCGTTGCCGAATTGGCTGTTGCCGTCGACGCGGAATCCGCCGGTCCCCAGGATGAGCCCGTCAAGGGCGCTGGCCTCCTGCTCGACGTACCCGGCGTATTCCTCTCGGGTCGCGGAAAATGCCGAAATGCTCGGCGGAGGAACGATGTCGACCGAGACGTCGCCGCTACGCAGCCATCGCGATTTGAAATCGAACCCAGTCAGCGTGCGCCAGCCCTTGCACCAGGAATAAACCGCCTCGGCGTTGGCGCCGCGGGTCTCTTCCGGAATCCGATCGATCTCCGAAAGCTCGAAGCCGGTGTTGCCGGGGTAAGGCGGAAAGTTGATGCGGATTTCATTGCGCACGAACGACCCGTAGATGCGCGCCGTCAGTTTCTCGGTAAAGTGACGCTCGATCTCGCCCTTGCACAACATGAACTCGCCGCGTTGATGCGCGGTGGGATTCAGAAAACCGGTGAAATTCGAGAACTCCGAGAGGCTCACATTGGACCGGTAGTAGCGCGCGAAGCCGCGCACCGTGGTCTTATCATCGAGGTGATAGTCGAGCCGCGAGGAGCCGGACAAATTATCGCTACTGTCGTTGATCGGCCGGTAACCCTCAGTGGAAAAATATGACAATCCGCCGGAAAACCCGACCGGTCCCTCCGCGCCGTTCAAGGTCAGTACCTGGTCCTGGGTCGCGCGATTGCCGCCCTCCGACAGCATGCTCGCTTTCGGCGCGCCTTCGCCCTCATCGGAAATCAGATTGACCACGCCGCCGATCGCTTGCGAGCCATAAAGCGATCCCCCTGCGCCGCGAAGAACTTCGACCCGATCGAGATTGTCGGTGGTGAGATTCGAAATGTCGAACAGGCCCGACGCGCCGGTGTTGACCTCGACTCCATCGATCATGATCAAGGTCTGCGACGCGCTGGCGCCGCGGATCATCACGTCAGTTTCGGTTCCCGGGGAGCCGTCCTGCAGCACCACCACGCCGGGAACCTGGCGCAAGACGTTGTCGACCGACTGAATCTGCTGCGGCTGGAATTGACTTTGATCGACGACGGTGACGGTGGTTCCGATCTCCGCCAGCGGCTGCTCGATGCGCGTCGCCGTGACCACCACCGGCGCGAGCTTCTGCGGTTGGTTCTCCGCTGCGGCTGGCGACGCGACGGCAGTTGGTGCGGCCGTCGCGCCTGGCGACGGGTCCGCATGTGCCGCCACCATCGCGAGCATCACCATCGAACAGGACAATATGAAAACTCGAATCGGCCGCATTCACTCCTCCGCGTGAATGTCGCATCCGCGGAAGAAGCACGAGGCCAGGAAAAACCCGCTCCCTCGGATGAAGGATCGGGCTCCGGAAAAGACTTTCCGATGCCCCGCCCTCCCCGCGGAAGGCAGACAATAAGTCATCCGGCCGGTCTCCTGGCTTGGGATTCAACCTGGGGCCCGCCTTCCCGCGCGATGCGGTGGCAGCGATGGGCCTTTGTCCTCCCTCACAGTTGCGGGGCAGCGCCGGCTTTGAACCGGCTTCCCGAGCACCGGATGTGCGGCGAATAGATACGCTCCTCGGCGCGCAAGGTCAACCTGGCGGCAAAATCGTGCTGCGAAATTGCGTGCGCATCATGTACGCTGAGGCGAGATGAAACGGATCTCGCTAATCACCGGCGGCGCGCGCAGCGGCAAAAGTTTGCATGCGATCTCGTTGGCGCGATCCTTCAAGGGCAGCCGCTTCTTCTTCATCGCGACCGGGCAAGCGCTGGATGTCGAAATGGCGACCCGCATCGCCCATCACAAGGCGACCCGCCCCACTCATTTCGTGACTATCGAAGAGGCGCTCGACCCGACCATCGCGCTGGCTGCGCTGGAATCGCGCGCGGACGGTGTGATTCTCGACTGCCTGACGCTGTGGGTCTCGAACCTGATGGGCATCGGTGCGCAGGACGAATCGATTCTCGCCTCTGCCGATCGGCTCGCCGGCGCACTCAGTCGCGCATCGTTTTCTTCGGTCATCGTGACAGATGAGGTCGGCGCGGGTATCGTTCCGGATAATCCGACCGCGCGGCGCTTTCGTGATCTGCTCGGATGGACGAATCAGAAAATCGCCGCGGTCGCGAACGACGTGACCTTGATGGTCGCCGGCTATCCGCTGCGCGCGAAGTAGGGACTCACCGCGACGCGATCACGATCATCGTCACAGCCTCGACGATCTCCCCGCATGCGCCAATCAGATCGCCGGTGATTCCGCCAAGCCAGCGCCGGTAAAATGATCGCATCGCGACGGTAACGATGATCGCTATCGCATAGGTGATGATGATCTTGCACGAGATGAACGGAATCATTGCGACGACCGAAATGATGCTGGCGAACAGCAAATTGCGTTCGCTGCGGCGCCCAAGCATCGATGAGCCGGCGCCTGTGGCTCGCAAATATTCGATCCTGTAGCTTACCGCGACGAGCGCCCAGCGGCCCAGGATCGGCGCCACAATCAGGGCCGCCAGCCGAGGCCGACCGGACAGGCTCGCAAGAGAAATCACCTTCAGTCCGAGGACGAAGAAAAGTGCGATCGCTCCGAAAGGACCGATTCTACTATCGCGAAGAATCTCGAGCGCGCGGGTGCGATCGCCGCCGGCGCCCAATGCATCGGCGGTGTCCGCCAGACCGTCGAGATGGATCGCGCCACTGAGCACCGCCATCGAAAGAACGACGATCGCGGAACGCAGCGGATAACCAAGCAGAAAACCCAGCGCGCGATCCTCGAGCGCGAACGCAATCCCCATCAGCAAACCGACCAGCGGAAACCACGCCATCGACGGGGCGACCTCGGATTCTCCCGCGAATTCGATCGCGACCGGAAGGATAGTGAGAAAGCTTGCTGCGAGGCGGATTTGTAAAAGCGCGCCGCCACCGCGGGTGGATTCTGACGGCGGGTCTCCCGCGGAACTTGTCACCGAATTTTTCCCGAGACTCCGGCGCTCTGAAAAGTCGCCATCTGATGAAACAGATCCAGCGCGGCTTCGATGGTCGACATCGCGAGCGCCGCGCCAGTGCCCTCACCCAGCCGCATCTCGAGATCCAAAATCGGCCGCGCGTGAAGCCATTCGAGCGCCTCCCGATGGCCTCCTTCGGCGGAGCGATGACCGAAAAACAAATGCTCCGTGAGTCCAGGTGAAATTTGGTTCGCCGCGGTTGCGGCCGCAGTCGCGATAAATCCGTCCACGACGACCGCAACGTCCGCCGATGCTGCCCCGAGGCATACTCCAGCCATCGCGGCTATTTCGAATCCGCCAACCGCCGCAAGAGTTTCGAGGCCATTACCAAATTCGCCGCGATGCAGCGCGAGCGCCCGCTCGATAACATCGATCTTGTGCTTCCACCCCGCGTCATCAAGGCCGGTGCCACGCCCAGCCAGGCGCGCGGGCGGAATTCCGCTCGCGGCTGCAATCACGGCGGCTGCCGAGGTGCTGTTTGCGATGCCCATCTCACCAATGCCGATCAGCGTCACGCCTCCAGCCGCGAAATCGTGCGCGACTTCAATACCGATTTCGATTGCGCGCTGTGTTTCGTCGCGCGTCATCGCGGTGTCCTTCAGAAAATTTCGCGTGCCGGGACCGATGCGACGGTAGGTCACGCCAGGAAATGGATTGGCGGTGGTGTCGGTTTCGACGCCAACATCGATAACGCGAAGTTCGTAGCCAGAGCGCCGCGCGAGGATACTGATCGCGGCGCCTCCACCCGCGATGTTGCGCAGCATTTCGAGGGTGACGGCCTTGGGAAACGCGCTGACACCTTCATCGGCGATTCCATGATCGGCCACAAAAACCGCGAGCGCGCCAGGCCCCTTGGTCGCGGAACCGTCACGGCGGATTGCCGCATAACGCCGGACCATCTCTTCCAGTTGCCCGAGGCTGCCGGGAGGCTTAGTCAGCGAGTTCAGATGCGCATCGGCAACTTTGGCAGCGTCACTGTCGACCGGGCGAATCGACGCGAGGGTTTTTTCCAGCAGAGTCATACTTTGACCGGACGCCATCGGAGCATGCGGCTCCGGTAGCGATCAAGAGCACGGCGCAGAGGAGCGCGAACCCCGTCGCGAGTCGTCCCGCGCTATCGTATGCTCATCCGCATTTGCGCAGTCGCTTCGAGGAGAAAATCGCGGAGGTCACATGGGGTGGCGCGACGCCATAGAATCACGAAAGCATCGATGGGCACCGTTCACTGCGGCGTGCGCAGTAGCCCTGGCTGTGTGCGTAGTGCTCATGACATGGTTGTTGCGTCTCGATCAGGCCCACCTTGAGATTCCATTCGGTAGTGGCGGTGACGTGTGGCTCAATAGCGTGCTGATCAAAACACTCGCCGACACTGGCTGGGTCTGGCGCAACCCGTTTTTAGGCGCACCATCCGGGACCCAGTTCTTCGACTATCCTTTCTATGACAACTTGGACCTTGCGATCATGAAGCCGATCGCGGTGTTCACTTCCAACTATGCCACAATATTGAATCTATTTTTTCTCCTGACTTTCCCCCTTACTGTGGTTTCTTCACTGCTGGTACTAAGGAGCTTCAAAATCTCCTATGCATCCGCGATAACGACCAGCCTGCTCTTCGCGTTCATGCCCTATCACTTCCGGCGCGATGAGGCTCATCTGTTTCTATCCTCGTATTTTCTGATCCCGCCGGTGACGATGGTGACCCTGTGGGTCTGGCTGGGAGTTTTATCAGGGCGGGAAGAAGAACCGCGGAAATTCTCGCTAACTCGCAGACAACTAATGTCAGCTGCTATCATTTGCGCGCTGATTGGATCGGCGGTTTCTTACTATACGTTTTTTGGGTGCTATTTGCTTTGCGTAGCGGCTTTGGTATCCGCGATTCGTTTCAAAGCCCCGATCCGATTGGCGTGGGGATTGGGACTGGCAGCGTTCACACTGGCGGCACTAATCCTCAACACGTCACCTGGCTGGATGTATGCCTGGCGCCATGGCAGCAACCCGGAGGTCGCCAAACGATCTCCGCTGGAGTCGGAGATCTACGGCCTAAAACTGACTCATCTGCTTTTTCCGATTGACACACATCGGGTCGACTTCATGCGTAACATCACGCAGGAATACGAGCACACCATCCCGACCTATGAAGGCGCCACTGCCAGTCTTGGAACGGTGGGTGATGTGGGATTTATCTTCCTGCTTGGAGTGGTGTTTTGCTCTCCGCGCAAAAGTCCTGAAGACGAGTTGATTAACGCTCTCGCGCTTTTGACGCTCGCGTCAGTCTTGCTCGGTACGATGGGTGGCTTGGGGGTTATCTTCAACTACCTGATCAACCCGCAGATGCGTGCCTATAATCGAATCAGCATCTATATCGCATTTTTTTCCTTGTTCGGAGTCGCGTGGCTCCTCGATGCGCTGAGAGGAAGGATGGGTGATGGAACCTCGGCTCGCTACCTATGGTACGGGCTTTCAGCCCTGATTCTGGGTCTCGGTATACTCGACCAAACGAGCCCCTCTTATGTGCCGGACTATGCTGGTTTGAAAAGCCGCTATGAACAACAGCAGAAGTTCGTTTCGCAAGTAGAATCCACCGTCCCACCGGGGTCGATGATCTTCGAGCTTCCGAACGAACGCTTTCCCGAAGTCAAAACGATCGGAGCAATGGGGCCATACGATGAGCTTAGGGGCTACTTGCATTCGCGAACTCTCCGATGGAGCAGCGGTGCGATGCGAGGGCGCCCTGAGGCTCGCTGGGCAGAGTACCATGGTCTAGGAGTGGGCGCGGAACAGTCGGCCGAAATAACTCACGGCGCACCGCGAGTCACTCTGCAGCTTCCTTCAGATGCTATCGAAGTTCTCGCGTCCGCGGGCTTTAGCGGCATCTATATTGACCGCCGGGGCTTCTGGGATCGCGGTGCTTCAATCATCGCGCAACTTCGGTCACTACTCAGTGAGAATCCCCTCGAGAGCGAGGATCAACAACTGGCCTTCTTCAACCTCGAGTCATTCACACGAGGCCTACGAACGAAATATACCTCCGAAGAATGGGAAGCTCGGCGGCAGGAGGCGCTCGCGGTGCCGCCGGCGAATTCATGGGTGCGATGAGAGAAGGTTTGCGACGACGGCGAGTGGAGGAAAATGCTAGACGCCGATGGTGAAGATGCGCGGGATCCCTCGAACGCGTTGCTTTCGCGGATCTGCGATTGCAGTGTAAGGAGCGCCGTTCTGATCGCTGCGTTATTGTACGGGATCGCGATCGTCGGCCGCCTCGCCTGTCATCGCGGCGATGCAACGTTTTTCATCACGGCGGGATCTTTATACTACAACCCATCGCTGGCGCCGGCAAAACTGTCAGTTCGCACTCGCCATGGATACGACGGGCAGTTCTACTATCGCCTCGCCCTCGATCCGTTTACTCGCAAGGCTGTTGACTACGGGATAGCTATCGACAATCCGCCATATCGGCAACAGCGAATCCTTTATCCCCTGCTCGCGCACATTTTGGCATTAGGTGGAATTTCCTGGATTCCGTGGACACTGATCGCGGTAAACTACCTGGCCGTTTGTGCTTTGGCCTACAATGCTGCGCGGCTGGCGAGATGCTTTTCCATGCCCGCAATATTCGGGCTGGCGATACCATTCTTTCCGGGTGTGTTGATGGGACTGGATCGCGATCTCGCCGATCCGCTCGAAATTTCGCTGATGGTATTCGCGCTTTACCTTGTGCATTCGCGGCGCATACCCCTCGCCGCAGGTATGTTGGCCTTGGCGGTTCTCGCGCGGGAAACTGCGGTCCTGCTTGCGGGCGCGCTGTTTGTTATTTCGGGGGTGCGCGCCTTGAGAAAGCACGCAAGCTGGATTGAGAGCGGCCTAATGATGATCCCGCTGGTCACCTATGCGGGTTGGCAACTAAGGATGGTCTCCACATGGGGAACGATCGGAGTCAGCGCCGGTTGTGGAACTTTGGAGAGTATCCCATTCAGATCGGCGGTCCTGTCACTACTGGGGGCTTTTGCTTCGGTGGCCAGGGTTGACTCACTGCTCACGACGGCGAGCGGGTTGGTACTCTTAGTGGAGCTTTTGTACATAGCCACTATGGTCTCGGTTGCGGCAGCGGTTTCATTCCGATCCGCCGCTAGTCCGGGAGTCAAGCTCGCATGGGCCTTATATCTTGTCCTGGCGGCTCTTCTTTCGACTTTAGTTTGGGTCGAGGACTGGGGCTTCATGCGAGGATGCGCGGAGCTGATGGCGCTGGGATTCATCATGGTGATTGGCGCGCGAGAGGAACGGCCGGCATTGATGGTACTGGCGCCGACCCTCGCTATATGGATGAAAGTTGCGATCCAGAGCTTAATCGCTCAGTAGTACACCCGCTGCCAACCGGCGATCGGTGCGACTACATCATGCGCGGAATCCGCACTCCGGCAATCGGCCCGATAATGCCGAAGATTTGCAAAAGCCAAATGACTACCACTACCAGCACTACTAAATTAAGCAGGCTCTTAATCGCGCCCATCATCGGTATGTAAGTATTGATCAGCCACATCAGCACGCCGATCACGATTAAGACCACGGCTATCTGAACGAGCGTCATTGGGATGCTCCTTGAGGGTGACCTCACATCGGAGGCTCACCCTGTTCGAGACGATGACGGGGCGGTTCTATTCATGACGTCGAGACCGGCAGTGGTGGGCGAACAAAAAACGAATCATCAATGAATTCAGACACCTAGTGGGTTTGTTTTTGCGCTTTTTGATGATCCTTGACTATTCTCCAAACGACGATGGCATCCGCAAGGGATGCCATCACCTAATTATAACAGATCTCCAGCTGGCGGGCACGCAATGCTAACTACACGCGGCTGGGCTGGGTTGCGGTCGGCTTGGCGGAGCGTCCTGAACTCCACAGCGCGCGCCGGACCCGCGTTCGATCCGTGATGCGGTTGCGAATCGCGCGCCGCCCTTCGCTGAGGGTGGCGCATACCAGCGTGCATCCCGCGGCCCGCAACTGCTCGGAATTTTCCACCGCGGCGAGACCGCCGGCAAAAATCGCGAGTTGTTCCGAATCTGCCCGAAGTGCGCCTACCAGTTCGAGCGCCGACGGCAGCGCGTCGGGCACGGTGACCGATAAACATACCAGGTCGGGGGCAAAGCCGCGGATGAAATCGCGCAGTTCCGCGTTGGTTTTGTTCTCGCTGACCAGGGTGGCCGCGACTTCATCCTGACGGATCAACTGCACAAGGATCAGCAGCGCGAGGCTGTGGACCTCGCCCGGCACGCAGATGCCCAGCACTCGCAGCCGCGGCGGCCGCTGAATCTTGTTGAAGCGGTTGCCGATCTCCACGATCAACTCGCGCGAGGTACTCATGATGCGCAACAGATTCTCGAGGCTGATGTTGTCGTGATCGAATTCCTCGGCGGCGGTCATTACCGTAGGCACGATCACGTCGTTAATGGTTTCGTCGAAACCATGCTCTCCGTAGTATTGGAAGACCATCGCGCGGGCCCCTTCGCGATCGAGCTCCAGCATCTTGCGGTAAAAATCGTGATGATCCTCCAGCGCGCGCTCCGAGCCGAGCAGGATTGAAAGAAAGCTCAGCGCGGGAATGAAGTCTCCGATCACCTTGATGCACGCGGTTAGCGGCGTCGCCAGTAACAGTCCCAGCGGGCCCCATATCCACGACCAGTACATGGCAGACACCAGCAGTGCGACCGGCGAGATTCCGATCCCGCGGCCCACCATGAATGGTTCGACCAGTTGCGCGGCGACCTGGTCGATCGCAATGAAGGCCGCCAGCACCTCGATCGCCTTGTCCCAGCCGGGGAAGACCGCGAATGCCACCGCGGTCGGCAGCAGTGCCGCCATCAATGCGCCGACGTAGGGAACGTAGCGGAACAGAAAGCCCAGCAGGCCCCATAGTTCGGGCGTCGGCAGGCCGATCATCCAGCATATGAGGCCGGTAGAGAGGCCGAAGGCGAAATTGGTCAACGAAAAAAGAATCAGGTATCGGCTTACGGTTTGACCGGCGGTCTCGATCGCCTGGGAGGCGACCGAGATGCGCGCTCGTGCGGCAAGCCTGACGATGCGATCGCGCAAATCGTTGCGGCTGTAGAGGAGAAAGAACAGCAATACCACGATCAACAGGAAATCGACGAGCCCGGACAGAATCGGCACGAAAGGTTTCAGATTGTCGCCCAGGCTGGTTTGGGGAACTGCCTGTACCGGACGCGGCTTGGGCGGCTGTTTGGGTTCGGCGCGCTGGACCTGCTTCTGCACATCCTCAATCGCTTGCTGGATGCGGTGCAACCCCGCCGGAGTATCTTTCTGGATTGCGGTCAGCTTGGCCGCGATGTTGGGCGAATAGTCGGTAAGCTCATACGCGACCGAAGTCAGCTCGGTGGTGAGGAAGTAACCGATCACTCCAACGATGGCGACCGCACCCAATACGACTAGCGCGGTACCGGCCAGCCGACCGATAATTTTTTCGACCCGCCGTGCAAGCGGGCTGAAGATGACCGACAGCATCGTAGCCATTGCCAGCGGCAGTAGAATATCCCGCGCGAAGTAAAGAACCGCGGTGCCGACAATCACCGCAAACAACGGGATCCCCACTCGCAGTAACGATTGCAATTCGTTCTGACCGCCGTCTTCGGGGCCGGGAGGGCTGCCGGCGGCGTCGATGGTGGGTTTGTTTTCGCGTTCGGTGTTCATCACATAGGCGGCGCGCTTGCGCGAGGCAACATACCCCGCCCATTACTACCCGACCGAAGAGACGGAATCTAATTGATATTATTCAGTATTTTTGCTTCGCGGCGATCGCTGCATGCGGGATGAGGAGATGGGCGGCTGACATTTGGTTGGCCGGCCGCCCATCGTTGCTCGGATTAGAAGCCCGACAGAAGCCAGGGCTGAGCCGCAATTATGCTCTGCACCTGGTTGAGGTAGAGGTCGTTGGTGCCATCCCACCATCCGCCGCTATACCATTGATCGACGCATCCCCAGAGCATGTTGTTCTCGTCGCCGTTGGGATAGTTCGGACTGAGTTCACCCAGGTAAGCGATCTTCCCTTCGAAACACGCACGTTGATAGGCGAGCTTGTAGTCCACATCCAAGGCAGTGCTGGTATGGGAGTATGGAAAGGTGCCGGTGTAGTCGGTCGATTTGACCTGCATGATTCCGTAGCTCAACGCGCACTCACCACCGTCGTAAACTGCACCGGCCGGACAGAGGCTCAGATCGTAGGTCAGGTCGCCAGCCCCGGACTGGTACCATCCTGACTCGTTGTCCGCGATGGCGCGTACGAGGTTTTCGTCGAAGCCCCATTTGCATGCGCCCCATTGCAGGATCTCGTCGGTGGTGCCGGTGAAGTTGCCATCGACAAGATTATAGGTGCCGGCCGGTACTCCGCCGTTGTTTGCGGTGCTACGCATCAGTGCAAGATCGGCGCTCGACGGCACGGTGTTGTTCGCGGTGTAGTTCCCCGGACGCGGTTCGAAGTTGGGATTGCGCGGGACTGCGGCCGCGCAAGCCGCTCCGCTCGGCAAGGTAGAACCCGGCGGCAAGGTCGAGAAGTAAGTCGTGGGCGTCACGCTCGCATTCTGCACGTTTATTACCGATG
>Ga0210391_10003014_pt1 | contig 14354 bp, 11 predicted proteins | sample IncBWC12OmetaG_FD_160573 | JGI IMG/M metagenome (GOLD analysis project Ga0210391, IMG submission 160573) | Forest soil microbial communities from Barre Woods Harvard Forest LTER site, Petersham, Massachusetts, United States - Inc-BW-C-12-O ... | reverse complement strand
TTGCAGCCATGAACCGCTCGAGATTGAATTTATGAATCGAATGATGGCGATTGTCGAGCGCGAAATGCGCAAGTTCTTCCGGTCCCCAGCGCTGATGCTGGCGTCGATGATTTTTCCTCTGGTGCAGCTCGTCATCCTGGGCAACGCGTTCGGCGGAAAAATTCGCGACGCCCGGCTAGCGGTGGTCGATGAGGACGGAGGCCCGCAAGCGCTGAGGATTCGAGAAGCCTTCGACTCCGTCCGCGCGAACATTCGCACTTTCGTCCCGGTCTACTACGATAACGAGAAACAGGCCAGGGAAGACGTGCGCAACGGCAAACTGGATGGCGCGGTCATCATTCCGGCGCAGTTCTCGCGGCGGGTTTACGAGGCCAATCATCCTCAAGTTGGTCTGGTGGTGGACAACAGTGACAACTTCATGAGTTCCGCGTTGGAATCTGAACTCACGGACCTGGTCAGCGCACTGAATCAACCAACGGTTGAGCCGCGCATTCTTCAGCAGATAGCGCTTCAGACCGTCGAGCTCTATCCGTATATCGAATACATGAAATATCTGCTGCCCGGCTCGCTTGCACTGGCGATGTTCGTCTCGGTCATGATCGGCGGAGGTATGCTGTACATCGACGATAAGGCGCGCGGCGTACATGAAGGCTATCTGGTCACGCCGATCACCAAGCTTGAACTCGTGCTAGGGCTCAATCTGGCAGGTGCGATCAAGGCGGTGATGACCGGCGTGATCATTTGCGTGATCGGCTCGCTGATGGCAGGGGTGAGCACGATTTTCAATCCGCTCACCATGCTGGGACTGTTGGTGATGATCGTCCTCACCTCGCTTGGTTTCAACACCATGATGTTTCTGCTGATGGTGCGTATTGAAGACCCGCTCGTGCCGCGCGCGATGTTTGGCATTCTGAATACGCTGCTGTTCTTTCCCAGCGGCGCAATTTATCCCATTCAGGCATTTCCGCCGTGGTTGCGTGCGATCGCCAAGGTTGATCCCTTCACCTACGCCGTTGACGGCTTCAAGTGTCTGCTGCTCAAGGAGACAACGCTGGCAGCGGTTTGGGGCGACATGCTGTACCTGACCATCTTCGCGACCGTTACCCTCGGGATTGCAATTCCGCTGTTCAAGCGCACCCTGTAAGGGAGATTTTGTAATTTGGAAATCTGGCAATTTGATAATTTAAGGCCAAATGTCTCGAGATTAAAAAATTACAAAATTACCCGATTATCAAATTGCCAAATGTTCTTGGAACCTTTGACTTGTCACAGGTGTCCGGTATTCTAGAGGGTGATGACGCTACTGGACGCGAAAGAGTACCATCCCGAAAAAGAGCGAAGGCGAAGAACCCGGATCATTTCAGCGATCGTTCTGATTCTGATTTTGGCGCTGGTCGGCTGGTTTAATCGCTTCTGGCCTCAGAAGCGCGTTGCCGACAAATTCTTTTCTTCGCTAGAAAAGCAGGATTTCGAAACGGCCTACGGACTCTACTTTGCCGATCCCACCTGGAAGCAGCATCCGCAGAATCACAAGCAGTATCCGTTTAACGAGTTCTGGCAGGATTGGGGACCGGGCGGCGAGTGGGGCAACGTTAAGAGCTACCAGATTTACGGCGCCAGCAACTGCCCGGGCGGTGGAAGCGGAGTGGTCGTCGACCTGATCGTAAATGATCGCGCGAAACATGCCCAGCTGTACGTGGACAAAAGCGATAAGACAATCAGCACGCCACCCTGCGATCTGGAATTTCGCTAGATCGTCATTCAAGACGACCGTCGCTAGCCTGCGAACTGCTCCAGCACCTTCGTCAACGACGCCTCGTCTCCAACATTCAAACACGTTTTCGAGCGATCAATCTGTCGCATCAGCCCGCACAAAACCTTCCCCGGGCCGATTTCCACGAAGGCTTGCACCCCGTGCTCAATCAGCAGGCGCATGCTCTGCTCCCACTTCACCGAGCCGGTAACCTGTGCAATCAGAGTATCCCGCGCCCGCAGATCATCGCGCACCAAAGTTGCCTCTACGTTGCAGGCGACAGGGTACACCGGCTCCTGCATCTTCAGAGCGTTCAAATCCACTTCCAGGCGGTCCTGCGCAGGCTTCATCAGCGAACAATGGAAAGGAGCGCTTACCTGCAATAACTTCGCGCGCTTGGCCCCGCGCTCGTCGGCAAGCTTGGCTCCGCGCTCAACCGCCGCGGTGTTGCCGGAGATCACTATCTGTTCCGGCGAATTAATATTGGCGGGAGAACAAACCTCGCCCTGAGCGGCGTCTTCGCAGACCGCAGCAACTTTTTGCAACTCCATCCCCAGGATTGCGGCCATGGCCCCCACTCCCACCGGAACCGCCTCCTGCATATACTTTCCGCGATTGCGCACCGTCTGCACGGCATCGGCAAAGGTCATAGTCCCCGAGGCAACGTGCGCGGAATATTCCCCGAGGCTGTGGCCAGCCACAAAACTCGGCTTGGGGACCCGTCCCTCCAAAACTCGCAAGGCTGCAATCGACGCGGTGAGAATCGCGGGCTGAGTGACTTCGGTCAAGCGCAGCCGTTCCTCCGGGCCTTCGAAGCACAGTTGCGACAATTTGTAGCCCAGGGCCTCGTCGGCTTCTTCAAACGTTAGCCGCGCGATGGGATACTTCTCGGCGAGATCCTTGCCCATGCCCACGACCTGCGATCCCTGGCCGGGGAAAATGAATGCGATCTTTGTTGTCGTGATCTCTGGTGATTCAGTCATGCTCTTTGATTTTGCAGGAACTAGTGAGCCCGGACGACTTCCACTTCTACAGGAGCAGGACGCAGCGCGGCCAATCCGTGCTCAATCGACTGATTAATGCGCTTTTCGGAAAATTCCGCCGCCACGCGCACGGCATTCTTGATCGCATTGGCATTGGAAGAACCGTGCGTGATAATGCAGACGCCCTTCACCCCGAGCAGGGGCGCGCCACCATACTCGGTGTGGTCGATGCGCTTCTTGAAATCAGCAAATGCGCTGCGCGAGAGCATGTAACCGACCTGGCTCGTGATGGTCGCCTTCAGTGACTCTTTCAAGACGGTCCGCACCAGGTTCGCTACGCCCTCGGAAATCTTCAGCGCGACATTGCCCACGAATCCGTCGGCAACGATGACATCAACATGGCCGTTGAACAGATCGCGCCCTTCCACATTTCCCACAAAGTTCAAGGGCAGCCGCTTCAACAACTGGAACGACTCACGCGTCAGCACGTTGCCCTTGGTTTCTTCCTCGCCAATCGAGAGCAAGCCCACGCGGGGCCTTTTCCCGGCCGAGAAATTGGAGCGGGGCATGGTGTGCCCGAACATCGACCGGAAATATATTTCGCCCATCACCGCGAACTGTTCGAGATTGTGCGGCTTGCAATCCACATTCGCGCCAACGTCTAGTAAGATCGCGGCTGCTCCGGGAGCCGTAGGAAAAACCGCCGCCAGCGCCGGCCTGTCTACGCCGTGCAGCGCACCCAGCACCATCTTGGCCGTAGCCATCGCCGCGCCGGTGTTGCCCGCCGTGACGAAGCCAGCCGCGCGTCCCTCGCGCACCAGCCTCAACCCCACGCGCATGGAGGAGTCACGCTTGGCGCGCACCGCCTGCACCGCCTTGTCTTCCATGGTGATGACTTCGCTGGCGTGGACGAGCTCAATCGGCAGCCGCGCCGCCGAAGGGTGGCGCTCCAGTTCCGCTTTGATGGCGGCTTCCTGACCGATCAGCAGCACGCGCACGCCGTAACTTCGAGCGGCGTGAATTGCGCCTTCGATCTCAGGCTTGGGAGCCCGGTCCGAACCCATCGCATCCAGCGCGATCACGCTAGGCATTGTGGCAGGGAATTAGCTGGCTTCTTCGACGTCCAGAACTTCGCGGCCTTTGTAGTAGCCGCACTTGACGCAAGCGCGATGCGGCATCTTCTTCTCGTGGCAGTTTGGACACTCCGAGAGTGAATGGCTCTTCAGGGCATCATGCGCCCGCCGGGTGGAGGTGCGCTTCTGAGAATGTCTTCGTTTCGGATTCGGCATGGTCTGTAAAATTCCTCTCGCTGAGGCCTTCGGCCTCGCATAAATCAATCTCTAGCCTAATTGTCATCCTGAACCAGCGTTCTTAGCGCAGCGAAGGATCCGGCGAGCCCGCGAAGCGTCGCGTTCCTTGCGACGCATTAATCGCGTGCTTGGCTCGCTTCCCTAATGCGCCAGCTTGCTGCGGATTTCCTTCAACGCTGCCCACCGCGGTTCTTCCTGCGCCACCGCGCACGAGCACCGTTCCTGGTTCAGATTTGTGCCGCACTGCGGGCACAATCCCTTGCAATCTTCGCGGCACGTCGCCTTCAGCGGAGCGGCCAACAGCACCTGCTCGCGCACCACGTCGTCGAGCAGAATTCCTTCACCTTCATAATAGCTGATCTCGGCCTCGGCGTCGGTCACCGACATCTCGTCGCGCCCGGCGTCAGCACCCTGAGGACGATACAGCAGGTCAAATTCGCGCTTCACATCCTGCATAACCGGTTCCAGGCACCGCGCACAACTCAATTCCAGGCTGGTTGCCAGTCGACCCTGGATCCGTATGTCCTGTATTATCTTGTGCTTGCCGTGATGCTCTTCGACCAGATCCGCCCGCCCGCTGCTCTCAATCGGCGTCACTTGACGGTAATCCGCTCCCAGGTCGATCACGCCCGGTTCGAACTTCTCCGCAAACTCCACGGGATGAAGTTCCAAATCTTTGATCTCGAAAAACATCGGAAGACCTCCGCGCACCGTCCGGTTACCGCCCCAGGCCCGCGGAAGCACGCCAAGAGGGCGCAAGTACCGCTGGGAACAAGGCTTAAGAATAAAGGTTGATAGAAAGCAGTGTCAAGGCATGGCCGCCTCCTCCTCGTTTTGCACTCGCCTATGGGTATTATGTCTGGACACGGTATGTCGATTTCACAAGAAGCGGGCAAGGGCAAGAAAGAAGAGTGGTTCGAAAGCCGCGCCGACGCGGCTGCGCTTTTCGTAACCCTGCTCGGATTTTTCGCTCGTCTTTGGGCTGCCCACGGAACCTTCCTTAATCCCGACGAAGCCCTGCACTTTCGCCTAGCGAACCAGGTCTCGCTGGCCCTTGCCTACAAAGAAAGCCTTACTGCCGCCCATCCTCCGCTCCTGATCGTCTTGCTCTATTACTGGCGCATTCTCGGCACCTCGGAACTCTGGCTGCGATTGCCTTCGGTGCTTGCAGGCGCAATCTTTTGTTGGATGTTTTACAAGTGGCTTAGCAAGGCCGCGGGCGGCCTCGCCGGCTTCATTGGACTTCTGTTCGTCGCACTGCTTTCGCCAATTGTCCTGGTTGGATCGGAGCTGCGGCAATACTCTTTGCTGCTCGCCTTCCTGGTCAGCGCGCTGTATTTCCTGGACGAAGCTTTCACGAAACATTCTGCGGGGCCGATGGCCGCGTTCGCGCTGTGCCTTTACCTCGCCATGTTGTTTCACTACTCGGCGTTCTGGTTCGCCACAGCGCTCGGTTTTTATGCGCTGTTCCGAATCTTCACAGAACGCCCGTCCGTCCGCGTGGTCGCGGCTTGGGCACTCAGCCAATTAGGTGGATTGGCACTCGCAGCATTTTTATATAAAACTCATCTTTCAAAACTTAACGCGTATGGCTCAAGAACCGAGCTGCAAGGCTTGATAAGCGAAACTTACCTCCGCCGGTCTTTTTTCGATTCTGCCCATGACAACCCAGTGCTGTTCTTGATCGGCCACACCTTCGGAGTCTTCCAATATTTCTTCGGGCAGCTCGCAGTAGGCGATGCGATGACACTTCTGTTCGTGCTGGGAGTCGTGCTGCTGCTCCGCGGGAAAGGCTTCCCCGAGGATCTAAAATCCTCCCGCCGTCTGGGATTATTTCTGCTCCTGCCCTTTGCGATCATTGGCGGCGCTTGCCTGGCTCACGTTTATCCCTACGGCGGTACGCGGCACGTAGCGTTTCTGATTATCCCGGCGATGGCGGGCGTGAGCGTGGCCATCGCGTGTCTGGCAGCGGGCAGATGGGATCGCGGACTTACGATCACAGCCCTCGTCATCGCGGCCTGCCTCGTCTTCGGCAAACCGCGCCAGCCCTGGATGGAGCGCGTCAATCAAAGCCGCACCAACATGGCGGAGGCGATGGACTTTGTAAGAAAAAATGTTGATCCCTCCGATCTCATCTTCACCGATTACCAGAGCGACCTTATCCTCGGTCACTATCTGTGCCACGAGCGTCCAATTTCCTTCGACCTTGCTCCCACCAACTTCGAACAATTTCACTGCGATGGCTATCAAGTCGCTTCAACCGACTACAAAACCGCATGGATGCTCTGGGCGAATGACTTCCCCAAAAACTGGCGGCGAGTCGTAGAAGCCTACAACCTCAGGCCCGGAGACACAGTCTGGGTTTTTCAGGCGGGCTGGGGAGTCGATCTCCCCGAGGACTTGCAAACGCACTTCGCGGAGTTCAGCAACCTGCGCTTCGAATCGTTTGGCAAGAACATTAAAATCTTCAAAATGACCGTAGGCCAGCCCATGCCGACGGCCGGTCCTTAGCGATCATTCTGCAGTGACTTCTTCGCTTCACATATGGCACCACATTCGGCAGAATAACTATTCCCCCCGAGCGCTACTTCAGTCCCAGCGCCCGTAGCGTGCCTTCATCCTGAACATTCCGCCCATCCTTCTTTGTGACCACTCCAAAACTCCCCGAATAATCCCACATCGCCCAGCCCATGCCGTGCCGCTCCAGCGCCGTGCGCACATCGTGAATCCATGCCTCACGGTTTTGCGGATCAGCATAATCCCGGTAAACGCCGAACTCATTGCATACCACCGGAACTCCGCGCAGCCGCGCCCATTCCGCGACTTGCGTAATCTCAGCATCAATGCGCGCGCCGTCCCAGTGATCTGCACCATAGCGGATGATTGCCAAACGGTCCACGGCATCGGGCACACCTGACGCAACTTTCGCAGCCGATTCCGGCGACGACGGGTAATGTAGTCCTTTCACCCAATGCCAGGAATACGAGCTCCAGTTCGCTCCCTGGTGGGTGAAGATGTGCGGCTCGTAAAAATGGAAGTTGTAAATCACGTTGGGATCGCGCAGCGGTTCGAGGAAGACCAGATCGTCGTCGTCCGACCAGCGTCCTCCGGCCGCGATCATCGCGTGCTGCGGTGCGCCTTCGCGGATCGCCGCTGCCAGCTTCCCCTGTACCCCGGACCAACGGTAGCGGTCGGACATTTCCGGTTCGTTCAGAATCTCAAAAAATACCCGTTCTGAATCCCATGTCGAGTAATGCCGCGCCATGGTCCTCCAGAAATCGGCGAACTCCTGCACAAAGCTGTCGTCCTTCGCCAGCCGTGTTTTGAATTCGCTGTCCGGATGCAAATCGATCACGACGGCCAGCCCTTGACCCAGGATCATCTTGACTGCCGCGTCAAGATATCCCAGATACTCCGCCGGAATCTCCTCAGGCCGGTGGTTCACCATCATCGGCTGCGGATCAACGCTTAACCGCACGTGATCGAAGCCCATTGCTCGAATCAACGTGATGTCTTCCGTCGTAGTCCAGCTCTGAAAATGTTCCCGGGTATACCCGCGCTTGTCATAAACCTGCGCGAACCATCCGCTGACGTTGATGCCGCGCCGCAGATGCGACAACCGAGATGCAGAAACGGCGGATGAAGGAACGGTAGATAAAGAAACTGGCGGGATCGAAGAGCCGGGTGCAGCAGTCTGAGCCGGCACGAGATTCAGACCGCCCAGAAGTGCCAGCAGTGCGGCGCGGCGGATGATTCGCAGACGTTGCATGCGGTCCCTAGCTCAGAATCGGCAGCGCCCGAATTCTCTTCTTCGTCGCCGCATAAATCGCGCTACACAGAGCCGGCGCGAGCGGCGGCACCGAGGGTTCTCCAATCCCACTCGGCGCTTCTGTGTTTTGCACCGCAAACACTTCCACCACAGGGGTCTCGTCCATGCGCAGCGGAACGTAATCATCGAAATTTCCCTGCACCACGCGCCCTTTCTCGATGGTGATCTTCGCCCGCAGCGCATTCGTCAGCCCATAAACAATCCCGCCTTGAATCTGTTGTTCCAGAATGCTGGGATTCACCACCTGCCCGCAATCCACCGCCGCCACCACGCGATGCACACGCGGCACGTTATTCTCCATGCTGATCTCAACCACCTCGGCCATGTAAGAAGAAAAGCATCCGAAACAGGCGATCCCGCGAAAGCGCCCCGCCGGCAAAGAGTTCTTCCATCCAGCCTTGTCGGCCGCCAGTTGGAGCACGCCGCGCATTCGCGCCGTGCGCCACGTCGTGTCGAAGTATTGAATGTTCTGATCTTTCCCCAGCATGTGCAGCCGGTACTCTAGCGGATCTTTCCCCGCCGCTGCAGCCAGCTCATCGATGAAGCCTTCGCTCGCGAAGGCCGCCTGCAGCGCATACACCGACCGCATCCAGCCGAGAGGAACCGGCGTCTCCGCGGGCACATACTCCAGCAAAACATTCGGCGGCGCGTAGATGAAAGCCGCTTCATCCGGCAGATCAGGGTCAACACCATTCGGCCCCGGCTGTCCCTTCTGCCCGCTGATTGACGGCGCAACAATCCGATGGGTAAACGCCACCGGCCATCCACCTCCATCGAGCACCGCGCTCAACTGGTGCAAACTCGCCGGACGGTACGTCGAGAACCTCATATCATCTTCTCGAGTCCAAATCACTTTCACTGGACCGCCCATCTTCGAATCGACCAGCGCTTTCGATACCAGAGCCGCTTCCACGGCGTAGTCGTATTCCAGCCGCCGGCCAAAGCCTCCGCCCATCAATGTGACGTTCACCTTCACCCGGTCGGGATCCAAGCCCAGCGCCTTCGCAACCTGGTCGCGGCAATCCTGCGGCACCTGCGTCGGAGCCCACAACTCGCACGACGTTCCCTGAAAATGCGCCGTGCAGTTTCCCGGTTCCATCGGCGCATGTGCCATGAAGGGAAGATGATATTCCGCAGAAATTCGCCGACCGGTCAGTTTCGAAACGTCGCCCACTGAATACAAACTCGCGCCCTTCTTCGCTGCCGCCTGCTTCAATGCTTCCATCACCGCCGCAGTGTTTAAATCTTTGTTGGGACCATCGTCCCAACTGACGTTCAGCACCCGGCGCCCTTCCATCGCACCCCAGACACTGTCGGCGACCACCGCCACAGCCGCGTCGCTGACCTTGCCGACGTAACTCACGCCGGCAATCTTTCGCGACTCCTTATCCTCAAAGCTCAACACCTTTCCGCCGATCGTGGGACTCCGCGACAAAACCGCATACTTCATGCAAGGCATGCGGAAGTCGATCCCAAACACGGCGTGGCCCCTTACCTTCGACGGCGTATCCACCCGCGCCAGGCGCTGTCCAACAATCTTGTAATCCTTGTTCTGCTTCAGCGGCACGTCCGTCGGAATCGGCAGCGTTGCCGCCTTCTCCACGAGTTCTCCGTAAGTCAGCCGCCGCTTAGACGCGCCGTGCACAACGGCACCGTTCTCCGCTGCGCAGCTTGATCGCGGAACACCCCACGTCAGCGCCGCCGCCGAAATCAGCATCTCGCGCGCCGCCGCTCCCGCCTTCCGCATCGGATCCCACGTCGTCTTCACGCTGGCGCTGCCGCCCGTACCCTGATCCCCGTAGAGCGTGCTTGCTCCCGCCTGCTCGATCGCAATCTGGTTCCAGTCCGCTTCCAGTTCCTCCGCAAGAATCATGGGCAACGCCGTGCGCACGCCCTGCCCCATTTCCGAACGCGCGCATACAATGGTGACCTTGTTGTCCGGCGTGATCCGCAGATAAGCGTTCGGCGAGAACATTTCTTTGCCCGAACGTCCCGCATGCGGCAGGTAGAAACCAACTACCAGACCCGCCCCTGCCGCCACTCCAACCGCAACAAACTCACGCCGGCTTAAAGGACTCATCGCGCACCTCCCGCCCCGGCAGCGCGATGAATCGCCTTGCGAATTCGTTCATACGTCCCGCAGCGGCACAGGTTACCGTTCATCGCTTGCGTAATCTGCTCATCGCTCGGATTCGGCGTCTTCGCCAGCAGCGCCGCCGCCGTCATGATCTGCCCCGTCTGGCAGTAGCCGCATTGCGGAACTTCTTCGGCAATCCACGCCTGCTGCAAAACGTGTAGCCCGTTCGCTCCGAGTCCCTCAATAGTCGTAACGCTCTTCCCGGCAACCTGCGAAACCGGCGTTGAACAAGACCGAATCGCCGACCCCTCCACGTGCACCGTGCAGGCCCCGCAGAGCCCGGCGCCACAACCAAATTTCGTCCCGGTGAGCTCCAATGTGTCTCGTAACACCCAGAGCAACGAAGTCTCCGGCGAGACGCTTACTTTCTTTTCGTTTCCGTTAACCCGCAATGTGAAGTCGGCCATAGATCTCCCCGAAGCAATTAGAACCTGGACAATCATCCTACTCAACCAACAGGAAAAGTGGAATGGTGCTCGCGCGAGCACACGAGCGATTAAAGTTTCAAGCAACCGTGCCGATCAGAGATTGAGACCCTCGCAGATTTGGAAAAGGCCGAGGATCTGTCGCCAACTCGTTCCTCACCTGGGCCTGGCGACCCTTGGTGGAGAAGGCCAATATTGAAAACTCAGAATGAATCGGCAACTAGCGCGGTGCCTGGGGTAGTCGCCGCGCGTCACGAACCCCGCTTCAAACTTGAGGTGGAGATCAGTGTCAGCACCCGCACCCACGGTGTGCTGGCGGGCTATACCGTCGATATCAGCGAGTCTGGCATCTCGGCCATTCTTAAAATTGAAGTTCCCTTATCCGAGATCGTGGAACTGGGCTTCATGGTTCCTATCGGCCGGGTGAATATTCCTGCGATGGTTCGCCAAAGAGACGCTTTTCGCTACGGCTTCCAGTTCATTGGGTCGGACGCCGCGAAGGACGTTATTCGATCAACATGCCGCCAGCTTGCTGTTGAACAAACCCTTTTGCACGATCCAGCGGCTCCGTCACACTAGGCTTCCTCAGCCCCGATTTCGAACTCTTAGCCTATCGCCCAGTCTCCCGATTCATCTCATCTGCTACCCGGTTCCCAATCTCCTTAGCAAACGCCTCAAACGCCGGAATCTCAAATAGCCGCAACCCAACCTCTTCCTGCGGAAGACTCTCAGCGTGCGTTGCGCCTCGTTCATCCCGCAGAGCCGTGCGCAGCTTGGCTGCCGTCGCGGTATCGAAGCTTTCCGAGACGATCACGCGGTTATCGTCCCAATGCTCCACAATCACTGGGCCTTCCTCCGTAGTCATTTGCGCCGTCGAGACCGGACAATTCCCGCCCGAACAAGCCGGCACTGCCTCCGCCGTCGCGCTGCGATAGCGCTGCGACACCGCTTCCGTATAGAAGCGCGCAAAGCGCTCAGCCGCCTGCGGCGTCTTCCATCGCGAAACGTAGAACAACGCTAGATTTGCGGTGCTAGGTGACACTTCCGCCGCCGTGTCTTTCCGCCGGAAAGCCACAAACGTCCCACCCTGCCACGCCGACGAAAGATCGTCCGCAATTCTCCGCCCGCTATACTGCTTCAACAGCGCGCGCACATCCAGTTCGCCGATTCCGCCCGAATCGTAAAGCTCATACTGGCTGCCCAGCACTCCCTGCAGGTCGGGGATGCGCACCGGCGGCAGCTTCTCCCCCAGAATGTAAGTTTCAGGCTGCAACACTTCGTGCGAGTTCCGCGGCGGACGGGCGAACGCCCCGGCAAACGCCATCTTCTTCCCACCCGCATGCAGCAGCTCACCTTCAAAAATCAAGCCTTGGTTATAAGCGAACGTTCCGGCTTCGCGCAGAATCATCGGCGCATCGTGCATGAGCTGGGAATCGATCACCGCTTTCACCGCCGGCTCTTCCATCTGATAGACGAGTTGTGGAGTGTCTTCCAGGCTGCGCCCCGCCGGCTTGAGCAGGTAATCCACATATACCACCATCGCCTGACCCTCGACCACGGCCTTGCGTGCGATCGCGCTATCGCCCATTGCGCTTCCGTTCTCCGCCTTGCTCCCGCCTTTCATCCACTTCGCCAGATCGTAATTCTGATCCTGCAGCGCATGCGTCAGTTCGTGCGCCAGGATCGGTTCCTGGCGGTCGGGAGGCACCCAGTTCAGCATCGAGATCGTCTTCGTCTCGTCGTCGTAATAAGCCGCAATTTCCTGACCGGTGGATTTCACCAGAAATTCTTTCAGATTGAAATCCCGCGGCAGGAACCCGAGCTTCTTCATGCTGAGCTCTTGCTGGGCAAATCTTTTCGTAAATTCTTCTTTGGCCATTTGGCCGGCGGCGTAGCTCTCCACGTCGGCCTTGCTCACCAGCCTTCGCTTTACAGCCGCGTGCTGGGGCATGCCGGTGTCCTCGGCGGCAAACGCAAAGATCCGATCCACGGACTCGAACAGTCTTTTCGTGTCCGCGTCCGTCATCTTCACTTCGTCGGTCGTGTCTTTGCGCAGCTTTCGCGCCACGTCGCCCAGGCTCTGCCCGGAATCTGTCTGCTGCCCAAAGGCGGGAACCACCAACCACGTCAGAAAGCAGGCCGCAAAGAATCGATCCCGTAACCGAAACGCCTTCATGAGCCCTCACTCAGGGAAGAAAATGCACTCCCGGCAATTCTCCCTGAGCCCCGGCCGCAACTCACCGTAAAAGTCCGGATTGGCCTTACGAAAGTAAGTAAACAGGCGATCTGGGAAGTGGGTGAGGACCACTACCCCGATCTGTCATCCTGAGCGGCCGCAGTCGAAGGATCCCTTGCATCTCGTCGGCTCCCGCCGGCTTCGCAGGGCGTCTTCACCGCTGCTCTCTTTAGATTTTCGTGGGAAAAGAGGCCATCGATGGAGTGCCATCGACGGCCGATACCGCGTGGAATGAGACTTCAGGCAGAGATCATAAATCCGCGTCTACACCCTACTTCAGTTCCGTCAGTTTCTGGGTCGCGATCTCCACCGCCGTCGAGCTGGGATTGTCTTTCTTGATCTGTTCGTAGAGACGCTTGGCGTCGAGCGGCTGGTTGCTGGACTGGTAAAGTTCCGCCAGTTGGAACTGTGCCGTCACTTTGCTCACCGAAATCGTGGGCTGGCTGATCAGTTCCTGATACAAAGCCGCGGCATCTTTGGTGCGGTTGGTGTTGCCGTAGAGCCCGGCCAGCGCAAGCTTCGCTACCGACGCCAGCTCTTTGCTGCCGCTCGAAATCACGGCCTTCAGATTGCTTTCAGCGACAGCATTGTCGCCCGCGGTCGCGGCCGTCACTCCCAACAAATAACGCGCCATGTCCCCGGTGCGGGTGTGCGGATACTTGTCTACGATCGTCTGCAATTGTTTCCGGGCCGTATCCGAGCGATCTTTCCCCGAGGTGAAGCTGGGAAAGTCCGGCTGCTCCGGCGTTCCGGCAGGACGCAGCGGCGTGTCAAGCGTCCGCACCGCCTGCGCCAGATCGAAGCTCGCCTTCTCATCCTGCGCGCTCAGGTAATACCATCCGCCTGCCACGACGCCGGCAATCACCACGACGGCGACCACAGCGACTGATAGCGTGTTCCTGTGCTCTACGCTCCAGTGAGCCGTCTTTTCGGCGGCTCCAATGGTGGCTCGGCTGAACGCATCCTGTTTAAGTTGATGGCGGGTTTCTGCGCGCAAGACTACCTTCCAATCTCAGTCTCTGGAGTCGATTTCCTGAGTCTCTGTAATGACTCTACTGTTTAAGGTGGGACGAACTAACAGTTTATCAGCCGGAAAACAGCACCGTCAAAGCCGCGGTAGCGCCGCCGTTCCGCGGGATCCGCAAAAGCTGCAGTGACGTGGAGGAGCGGCGCTTCAGCGCCGCGTAAATCGTCCCAAATCAATCCGGGCTTCAGCCCCGGAGGGCTTGCGCTACCGCGGAGCCTCCTCCAGCAAACCCTGCTCCAATTTCTCCTGGCATTCGATGCAGTGCCGCGTCCATGGCACCGCTTCCAGTCGCTTGGCGTTGATCTCTTTCCCGCAGTGGATGCACTCGCCAAAGCTGCCTTCGCGAATCCGCGCCAGCGCCTTCTCGACCATCTGCAGCAGTTGCCGCTCGTTGTTGCTCTGGCTGAACAGAAATTCTTTGGTGTAGGAACTGGCGGCGCGGTCGGCAATATCCTGCGCCGTGTCTTCGTCGGCGGAGCGGCCGTCGGCCTGCGTGCGCGACACCGTGCGGCGCAAATCCTGCTGCCGCGTCTCCAGCCGCTTCTTGAATGCTTCTAATTTCTTCTTATCCATAAGTTCACTTCTATAATTCTGCGCCGGCTCCCCGAAGCCGTACGCGGGGTTCGGGCCAAACAAAAATGATAAGCGCGTCAA
>Ga0210391_10003013_pt1 | contig 14366 bp, 9 predicted proteins | sample IncBWC12OmetaG_FD_160573 | JGI IMG/M metagenome (GOLD analysis project Ga0210391, IMG submission 160573) | Forest soil microbial communities from Barre Woods Harvard Forest LTER site, Petersham, Massachusetts, United States - Inc-BW-C-12-O ... | reverse complement strand
ACCTTCTATCTTCGCCCGACGCCAGAACTAAGGGTCCGTTCGCGATTACCGGCGTCCGCCACCGCCGCCGTGTCCACCGCCACCGCCGTGGAACCCTCCACCTCCGCCACCGTGGAAGCCGCCACCACCATGAAAGCCGCCTGCCGAACCGCGAGCGAAGCCGCGCCCACCGGCAAAGCCGCGGCCGCCAGCGAATCCACGTCCACCAGCGAATCCACGCCCGCCGACGAATCCACGTCCACCGACGAATCCACGTCCACCAAAACCACCCCGGCCCCAACCACCTCGGCCCCAACCACCCCAGCCATACCACGGCCCGGCGCCAATGAACAAGCCGCCCGCGAACCAGTCAGGTCCGTAGTAGCCGTAAGGCGCACAGGCGTAAGGATAATATCCGTAGTAGCCATAGTCGCAGGCTGGAGGCCCATACCCAACTCCGACACCGACGCCAACCTGCGCTTGCGAATAGGCCAGCGGCAACATCAGAACCGCAACCAAAGCCAAATATTTCATATACCGCATGGTGTTCCCCCTTCTCCCAGATCCGCCGCTCTGACTTCACAACCCACGGATCGCTCGGTCCTCCAGATTTTACTTCAACCCGAAGCTCCTATCTATTTGAACTCGAATCGCGGAAAAAAGTTGCAGATCCGGCAGTGGCTGATTTCGGCCACCCTGCCTGAATTCAACCACTTGCAGATGACGGTGAAATCCAGGGGGCAAGCTCGCAATTCCAGGCAATTTGCGCCGGCTACGGCCGGTAAATCCAAGCCTCCGCCGTAGTCTGGTCGTTGTTTGGATAACCACCCGCCAGCAACACGCTGCCATCGCGCAGCTTAGTTTCACTCATGTAATGCCAATTGTCATTCATGCGGCCGGGGACCGCCAGAAACTTCCCAATGGCCGGATCGAAAACCTCTACCTCTTTGCTGCCGCCCGCAATTAGCAATTTCCCCGACGCTAACTGCACCGCCTCGTCCGGCAACTTGAAGCGGCTGTCGTTCATCGCCGATGTCGGAGAGAACTCCCCTGTGTGTGGATCGTATATCTCCGCATTGTTCAGCTCTCCGTACCAGTCCCGCTGGTCGGAGCCGCCGACAATCAGCACTCGCCCATCGGGAAGGAGCCCGGCTGCGTGCTTGTGCCGCGGCGTGGACAGCCTGCCGGTCTCGCTGAACGCACCAGTCTTGGGGTCGTAAATTTCCGCAGTGGCGATCAGATCCGCGCTGCCACCCCCAGCGATCAGAACGCGCCCGTCGTTCAACAAAGTCGCAGTGTGGGAACCGCGAGGCTGGTGCATCGAGCCCGTACGTTGGAAGCGACACGTGTCGGCGTGGAAAATCTCAGCCGAAGCGACTGCCCCATCGGGACCATCGTGAGCGTAACCGCTGGCCAGCAGCACGTCGCCGTTGCCCAGCAGCGTGGCGCTGAGCCTCGCACGCGGTGTGGTCATCTTTGCAATTACCGTGAACTTATCCGTGGCCGGATCGTAGAGCTCGGCAGAGTCCGTGGCGGTGTGAATACCGATCCATCCTCCGGCGATCAGTACTTTGCCCGACCGCAGCAGCACCGCGGCATGGCCCAATCGGCGCTCGGCCATCTCCCCCGTCAGCTGGAACTTGCCGGTTAAGGGATCATAAAGCTCGGCGGACTTGTAGAAATCCTGATTCCGCCGCATGCCCCCGGCAATCAGAACCTTGCCATCGGGAAGCAGAGTCGCGGTCTGTCCCGAACGCGGTTCAAGCATCGACGCCGTCGGGGTGAGCGCTCCGACCTGCGAAGCCCGAGCACCTGTATCACGAAACGCAGCGGCTGCCAGAGCAAATGTGATGGTAAAGGAAGTAACGAGAAGCAGGCGGGAACGGTTCACGACATTCCTCCTGGAAGGTCAGACGTGTTGCCGCAATGGCGGTAAGCAGGCAATCGCGCTTTTCCGACGCATCTGCGCCACGGAGCTACGCGCCGACTAGCACCTCACTCGGCTCATACTCCACAATGTACCCCGCCACCGCGCTCGCCGCCACCGTCAGTGGCGATGCCAGATACATCTGTCCCGGACCGCTTCGCCCAGGAAAGTTGCGATTCTGCGCGCTGATCACCACCTGATCGGCACGCGTTGAAACTCCCGGCCCCGCGTTGATGCAGGCCCCGCAACTCGGCTCGATCACAATTGCTCCGGCTTTTTGAAACACATCCAGGTACCCCTTGCGCAAGCAGTACTCGCGCGTTTCCTGCGATCCAAATTGGATGTAGAACTTCACGGAATCAGCCACACGCCTGCCCTGCTTCAAAGCGTCGGCCAGAACTGCGGCATACATATCCATGTCTTCATTCTTGCCTGCTGTACAGGTGCCGCCGTAAGCAATCTCGATCGGTACAGGCGTATTCAGCTCGCGCACATACTTCCCATTGCCCGGATCGCCCGGAGTCGCGACCATCGGCGTAATCTCCGCCGCATCGAGTTCAATCACATGCGCATACTGCGCCGCTGGATCGCTATACAGACCCGCAATCATGGCCTCGGCTTTCTTCCGGTCCATCCCGCGGCGCTCGATCAGGAAGTCGACGGCTTTCTTGTCCGGTGCAACGATGCCGGTGAATCCGCCAATTTCGGCCGCCATATTCGTCATCGTGGCGCGCTCATCCACGCTGAGTTCTTCGATCGCTTCGCCCGCATACTCCATCACTTTCGCGAGCGCCTTGCCGCTGCGCACATAGTCGAGGCTAAGAATCTTCAGAATGAAATCTTTCGCCGTGGCGTTTGCGTGTCTCTTCCCGCTGACCACAATCCTTACCGACTCCGGCACCTTCACCCGCACGTCTTTCGTAATCCAGCTATTGAACACGTCAGTCGTGCCGATGCCGAAAGCCACGCAGCCAATCGCGCCCACATGCGGCGTGTGCGAGTCAGATCCAATATTCAACTGCCCCGGCAGCGCATAGCTTTCCAGCACAATCGAGTGGCAAATGCCCTCTGAGCCCTTGCGATCCTTCAATTCTCCATGCAGTTTGATTCCCTGCTTGGCGGCGAAATCCTGCTGCTTGAGCTTGAGTTGGGTCGCCAGATCGAGCAGGCCAAGCTTCTTTTTCTCCTCCGAAATCACTTCATCCAGAAACGTCAGGTGGTCGCGGAAGAAAATAATGCTCGCAGCATCGTTGACTTTCGCATTCTTGCCCACATAGCGCTCAAAAAAGATAGCCGCCATCGGGGTCACGTACTCATGGCTAAAGCGCAGGTCAGCCTGAGCGAATCCAGTGTCCCCAGGTTTCACGCGAGCAACACCAACTCCGCCGGTTTCGTTCATCATGTGCCGCGCGAAAATTTTCTCGGCCAACGTCATGGGAAGTGTGGCGCTGGCGCCCTTGCTCTTAATCAGCGGCAAAAACACTTTCCCCTGCATCCGCGCCACATTGAACGGAAACAGCCCGCCGTATTCAATCACCTGCCGCGTGATCTCATCTTCCCCGGCGGTGAACTCGGAAAGCGCAATCTCTTCCCCGCCGCGAATCCTGTCAATCAGCGAAAAGTCGGTCGAAGTCAACACTCCCAGGTTCTGGCAATTCTGCTTGTAGATGCGTTCAATATTTTCCGCAATCACCACGCCGATTCCAGCACACATCTCCGCGTAAGGCGACTGCTCCCGGCTCGACCCTTTGCCGCGCCGTTTCCCGCTCACCGCGCACACAAATCCGCCCCGCTTTACCTCACCGCGCCCGACTGGCGTCACGTCCCCGCACTTCAGCCCAAGGTAAGGTATCTCGCCCAGCGTCTCGTCAAAGTAAAAGCAGTAGTGCGCCGGAGTGATTTCGTCGGTCGAGATGTCGTCGCGCAGTTTGGGATTATTCGCCGGATTCTTCGTATCCCAGGGCAGGTCTTCGCCTGCCAGTTGCCGCTTGATCAGTTCCGGGTTTTCGGTGAGGAAAAGAATGCGTCCTTGCAGCCGGACTCGGTCGGGCCGCTTTTCGATCTTGCGTTCCAGAAGAGAATTGATCACGTTAACCCTGTGGGACTCAGAGAACTTTGGGACAGCTGGGAGAGCGGGCACGACCATCCCTTAGTTATTGTAACGCGGCAAGGGAACGTTGATCCGTCGATCCGCGGAGCATTCCCGCCCCGCTAGTGGTGCCCGTGCGCCGCTTTATCAAACTTTTCGCCCGCGGGAATCGCCACGGCCAGCCGGTTCTCCTTTGGCGCCAACGGACATGTGGCATAAGGAGTCACCGCACACGGAGGATTGTAGGCCCGGTTGAAGTCCAGAATCACCGTTCCGTTCACCACCGGCTCGCTATCGAGAAAGCGTCCGCCGGGATAAGTATCGCTCTTCGCCGTCAGATCGTTGAACACAAATGACAATCCGTTCGATGGATCTCCTCCGAGTGCGGTCAGCCTCTGCTCCTGGCCGTTGATCTTGAACACCACTGTCCCCGCTACCGGCACCGAAGTGACGTCGCCCAGAACATTGGGCACGTCGATCGTCTTCTTGCCATCGGACGGCTCCCACGTCCCCGTCACGCGATATTTCAAATCGAGCGGATAAAATATCAGTCCCTTGAAGTTAGCGACGGACGCGCTTTCCAGGTCCTTCAGGCGAATTCCCACGCGTTCTCCACGCACGATCACGTGAAAGCGCAGAGTTCCCATCTCCACTAGCGAGGCGTGCCCTGAAATGTCGGGAGCCAGCTTTGCTGTTGTCAGCGTCGCGCCCGCCAACGTAGCGCGCGCGTCCGGAAGCATTTTGATAGTTACGTCCTTGCCCTCAAGATTGAACTCGCCAGCGTGCGCCGGACCTTTGGGGAACACGACCGCATTCTCCGGTGCCGTACCAAAACTATTCACGCCCGGCTTCAGCCAGAACAATCCAGCCAGAGGCAGCCAGTTCTGCTTCAGGTCGCCAATCTGCTCCGCTTTCCACTTCTCAAACGACTGCACGTAAGCCGGATCGGGAGCCGCCGGCGAAGAGCTAGTCGCACCGACGACGAGAGTTGCCGATCCCAGTACGAGACCTGCGACCGCAACCCGCGAGATGGACTTACTAAGCATCGTTTTGCACTCCTCCATATTCACCGCGGTTCTGGTTCATCCTTTGTAAACCCGCGGATCTGGAAGCGGCTCCAACCCTCGCCCCGCAAAGACTTCCTCAAACTCTCGCAGCAGAGCTGTGTGAATTAGCCCGTTCGAAGCAACCGTCTCACGGCTGTTGATTTCGAATGGTGACCCGTCGAAGCGCGTCACTTTCCCGCCCGCTTCTTCCACGATCAGCACACCCGCCGCGGTGTCCCAGGGGTTGAGGTTGAATTCCCAGAAGCCATCGAAACGGCCCGAGGCCACATTGCACAAATCGAGAGCTGCGGATCCCGCCCGGCGGACTCCGTGCGAGTGCAGCGTAATCTGATGATAAAAGTAAATATTCGGATTCTCGTGCCGTTTCCTACTCGGAAAGCCGGTAGCCAGAAGGCTTTCCTTCAGCGCGGCCGTTTTTGAAACATGCATGCTCTCACCGTTGAGCTGTGCACCCCTTCCCTTCTCGGCGGAAAACAGCTCGTCGCGCGTGGGATCGTAAATGACTGCGGCAATGCGCTGGCCTTCGTGTTCGATGCCCTGGTGCTCCAGCGCAATCGACACGCAGAAAACAGGAAATCCGTGCGCGAAATTCGTCGTTCCGTCGAGCGGATCAACATACCAGCGATACTCGCTGCCCTGGTCGCTGAGTCCCTGCTCTTCGCCGAGAACGTCGTGCGTAGGCCACTGTTCCCGGATGCGCTGCCGGATCAGGACCTCAGACGCGCGGTCCGCCGCCGTCACCAGATCGGCCTCGCCTTTGTATTCGATCATCAAGTGCTGGTGGAAGTAGTTCATCAGCAAGGCGCCGGCTTCGCGGGCGATCGCTGACATGGCGGGAACAAAGTTCTCGTTGGGGTTAGGCACAGTTCTGGATACCGGGCTCCGGGCTTCGGCTGTCGGGCTTCAAGTCCGAAAATAAGGCGGAGCGCGACTGGATCACCGAAGCCCGAAAGCCGAAGCCTGAAGCCCGCCTCACTTCTTCTTACCGTCTTCGGCGATGTACATAATCTCGTGCTTGAAAATAAAAAGATTGGGAGCGCCCTCTCGCGTCAAGCGCACCATGTGCTTGTCGTAATATTCGATCCAGCCGCTCACCGTCTGGCCATCCATCAGCTTGACGCTCACTGACTTCTGTTTCTCGCCCAAAGCTTTGAGAAAGCCGGCCTCTTCAAACGTCTCCTCCGGGGGCGGGGTCCGGCCGCGTTTGGCGGCGTTGGAGTTTCCCTGCGGACGAAAAGGCATGCAGGCATTGTACACGCAGCCACTTCGCCTTGATTTGCTCTGGCGCGTGCAAAAGGCCGACCCATCGAGCTCAAGACCAGATGCGCCCCTTCTTCAGAAGCTGATGCGCAGTCCGAACTCGAATTGGCGGGGAGCCCCTAGTGCGAGCGTTCCCGACTGCAAACTCGTCCGGAACGGCGTATAGCTAGAGCCCGAAGCCACGCCGCCCACCACATTCGGCGCCAACACTCCGTTCGGGCCCGGCAACAAGGAACCACTCGGCATGTTGCCGGCGGAGAATGCATTGGCGAAGTTGAAGACGTTGAAGACGCTCGCGCTCGGCTCGATGGTCACTCGATCTTTGACCTTGATTGGCCAGGATAGTCTCAGGTCCATCGTTTTCAGCCAGGGAGTGGCCACAGCGTGGTTAGCCACGGAATCGAGTGTAGGCATGACCCAGCCGAGTGAGGCCAAGTCACTCGCTGTCATAACCTGCGTGCTGGAAATCAGCCCGGGACAGGCAGCGTGATTGGCCACCAGGCAATCTCCCGCAGGAGTGAGCGAAGAAGCAAAGGTGTGGTTGTAAGTGTTGATTGCCTTTTGCAGATTCCCGATATTGACGCTGTGGTCATACTGGCCGATCTGAGTTCCCGGCACCGGCTCAGGAGCCCCCGCCGAACCCAATCCAGATCCCAGCCAGTCGGTGGCAAAGATTTCGCCTCCATTCGTCAGTTCCGGAAGCAACAGGCTCTGCGGCAGTGGGCTAAAGAAATGTCCGATCACGCTCAACTTCAAATAGAACGGCAGATCGAATATCCCGCTAAACGAGTACTGCTGTTTGCGGTCCAGACCGCTCGGTCCCGTGAATCGCAGTGGGTCGTCGTTATCCGTCGCCAGGTTGGTGGAATCCTGATCCTGTATCTGGCTGACTAACCGGGAGAGCGTATAGGAAAGCTGGAAGTGCGCAGTCTTCACGCCGCGCACCGGCTTGTCGACCTGCGTCACCAGTTTCACCTGCACACCGGTATAGACTGACCGCCCGTCAGGAAAGAGCATATCGACTCCGCCCACAGCTCCGGTGTTGTTTGTGATGGGGTTGATACCGGGAAACGCACAGTAGGGGCAAGGCCCACCGCCCGCCGCCTGCAGATTCGAATCTAAGCCTGCTCTCGAGTACGCGGCCTGAGCTCCCGCCACTCCCAACGGAATAGTTCCGCCACTCGCTACGGTTGAGTTGATCATGCAGGTAACTTGCCCATAACCGACAGGGCACCCGTTGGCAGTCTGAGCCGCGTCACGAGCCGCAAACGCATTGGCCTGATTGAAGCTGCGCGCGGCTCCGCTGTGGTTGATGTCCTGACCAATCAGGTAGTGCTCGCCGATATTGCGGATGTAATCAACGCTGAGCACTGTTCCCGGGCGAATCTCCTTCTCAATGCCGAGGTTCGCCTGCCAGGAACGCGGCGTGCGGTAGCCGGGATAGAGAAGGTCATAGTTTGGATTCAACGCCGACTGCGTGGTACCGACGTAGTTGCTGTTCGGCTGCGACCTCGTCACCGTCGCAGCCGCCGTCTGAAAGGCGCTGCTCAGGGCCAGAATTTGCGGCGCGATTGCCGATATCGTTCCTCCGCAAAAGTTCGGCAACACCTGCAAAGCCCCGGTGGTGGCGTTGGTCACGACCGTAGCAGCAGTGCCGGCAATGGACGTCCCCGCTGCTCCAGGATTAGTGGGCCAATTGAACGCATTCGCAACTCCCGCCTGGCACACCTCTGGAGCGTCCGCGAAAATTCCTTCGCTAAGTCGGGAGGGGCTGTCCAATAACGTGTTGTTCCACAGCGCGTTCTCGTAGAACAAAGCGCCCCCGCCGCGAATTACCGTCTTGCCGTTGCCTCCCGCATCCCACGCGAATCCCAATTGAGGAGCAAAGTTCACGTTTGGATTACGAATCTTCTCTCCCAATCCCGCGCCCCACTGATTCAAGTCTGGCAAAGCACCCAAACCGCTGTCGGTGCGTCCGCTATCTCGCACATAGTGCAAACCATAAGTCAGGGTCAATCTTGGCGTGGCCTTCCACGCATCCCCAACGTACATTTCTATGCGATTGTCGGGACCCACTCCTCCACCAGGGAATCCAAACGACGATTTCGCGGTGGAGAACGCAATTCCGTTCCCCAAACTGACCCAATCCGCGGGATAGGAGGTTGGATCAGACGACGTCGACCCGACCAGCGAAGTCGTGCCCACTTGCGGAAACTGTGAGAACGCCGACAGGCGTCCGGCGTCGATCCGGTTATATGCAATCCCGTAGCGAATAATGTGCCCGCCCATCACCCGGCTGCCGTCGTACCTGGCCAGCTTGTCGGATTGAACCGTTTGCTGCGGCCCCAGCCAGCTAGGCCCGCCGCAATAGCTGCCGCCTTCGCTAAGAACACAATTCCCTGCGGTAGAGGCGCCAATGTTGATGCCTAACCCGGGAATCGGATTATCGACTCCGCCGAGACCGCTGGTGGCATTTTCCATTTCGTTCCGGAGCTTGAGATATTCGAAACGGAAACTATGCGCATACACGCCGGTGTTGAAGTCGACACCCAGTGCATTCGTGGCGGTGTTGTTGATGTCACGGAATTGCTGTGTCGAGCTGGCCGAGCCGTAGGGACGAAGATCGCTGTTCTGGAAGAAGTTAAAGCGATAGAAAGCCCGCGTGCTGCGTCTCATATTCCAGTCCACACGCTCATCCGTGTTGAACTCACGGTAAGGTTCGTCGAGCGCGGCGTTCAGCCCGTCAAAGGGAGAGGTAAAAGGCTCGGCTGCCGTAAGATTCTGTTGTGCGCGTTCGGCGTCGGCGAACCAGAACACCTTGTCCTTGATGATCGCCCCTCCCGCATCTGCACCGAAGAGTTCCCGCTGGAAGGAAGAAGCCGTGGAACCCGGCAGCTCCGCCGCGCCCTGGTTGCCGCGGAACGATCCAAACGCCTCTCCGTGGATCTGATCGCTTCCCGAGCGGGTAATAACATTCAAGGCACCGGAGGACGTTAGTCCAGTCGAGAGATCGAGCAATGACTGGCCCAGCTGGAACTCCTGAATCGCACTCGCGGGAATGTTCTGCGTCGTGCCTCCTACGCTTTCGTCGCTGATGTCGACACCATCGAGTTCGATCCTCTCCGAGCGCCCGTACTGGCTGAGAAACGAAATCGATGAGAGCCCATCCTTGCCCTCGAAGTTTCCTCCATCCTGCATCTGTACCCCAGGCTCGAGCTGCGCCAGGTCAAGAAGATTTCGTCCATTGACCGGCAGCTTCTCGATCTCCTCGCCGTTGACCACACTTTGCACGGTGGCTTGTTCAATGTTGACGGTCGTGCCGCCCGGAACCTCAACCTGCCCAACCTCCGGACCCAGCTTCATCGCCACATCGACGCGAGTCACGTTGCCGATCTGAACGACCACAGGCACTAAGGCCGGGTTGAATCCTTTAATTTCCACCAGTAGCACGTAGTCTCCCGGCTGAATCGGCCCCGATGAGTACAATCCCACTGACGAGGAAGTCACATGGATTCGCGCACGCTTGGACTTACTTGTGATCTCCACCTTGGCTCCGGTGATCACCTTCCGTGCTGGATCGGTGACGATGCCCACGATACTGCCCGTACCCACGGTCTGGGCCAAGACCAACGGCGAAGCAAACACGACGGCCCCCACTAACAGCCCGAAACGCGCGGCCAAACGGCGAGCGGAGTTGAAGTTCAAGATCGCAAACCTTCCCTTCAGAATCTTCACGAAACCTCTCTCAACAGTTTTCATTATTTCTGGTTTCACTATTTCTCGTTCAGCAACTCCCGGCAGCAGTTTGCCCTGTAGCCCAACCTTTCAAGATACCATTCAACGGAAAACTCTTAGAAGTTCGACTTCGTTGTGTAGTACCCGACCCGGTGTCTCGCGTGGTAAGAGGTCGCATCCGCGAGCCCGGAGACTCCCACCTGAATGCGGCGAAACTCCGAGTTCGACGTACGTTGTGAGGGATAATAAGCCAGCAGGTACTGGTTACGCAGTTCTTCGCTGATCTGGCGGAAGGCATCATCAAGTTGGGATATGGAAGTCGCGTAGTAATACTTGCCGCCCGTATCCTCCGAGAGCTGGATGAGAGCATGCTCGCCGCCGATTTCACGTCCCGCGCTGTTCTCGATGGGCACGACAATGATGCTGTAGACCAGGGCTTCAGCCTCTTCCGCGGCACGCACTGCTCCTTTGTAGTCAATTCTGCTGATCGTGTCTCCGCCGTCGGTGATCAGCACCATCACTTTCCGTCCCTGGCGGCGGTCGAGCGAACGCGAGGCCAGATAAACCGCATCGAATAGCGCCGTCGCCGCGCCTAGGCGGATATGGTCAATCCCCTCATCAATACGCTTTAAATCTGCTGTGTACCCAAAAGGAGACTGGTACACAGATTCACTAAAACTGAACACCGAAAGTGCATCCACTGGCCGCACAATGTCGCGGACAAAGCGTTTCGCCGAAGCCTGTTCCAACGGCAGGTCGTGACGTGTGCTTAGGCTGGTGTCGATGGCCAGAGCGATCGAAATCGGCAGCGCGGATTCCTTGTCGAAAACCGAGACTTTTTGCTCGCGGCCATCTTCCTGCACTACGAAATTCTCCTTCTTAAGCCCGGCCACAGGCGCTCCATGAGCGTCGGTCACGGTGACGTAAACATTCACCAGTTTGACGTCAACCTTGAGCGTACTCTCCGGTCCGGTCGGCGATTGACTCTGAGCTTCGGGCTGCCGCGCGTACGAGACAGCGCAGGCCAACAGCAGCAGGGTCACGGTGGCGGATTTTCTCATTCAGTAGAAGAAGTATACCTGTGCAAGTTAACCTCTGGGACAGCCTCGTCAGCTTCCCCGAGGAGCGAGGCGCTCTAGCATGCAGGCTCGGTCACTTAGATGCGAGGTCTGCTCCGGGGCTGCCCTGCGCCCGCGGAATTTCTGCTGGAAAGGGCTCGCCGTCCGCCCACACGGCTCCGTCCTCAAAGTATTCTTTCTTCCAGATGGGCACGGTGCGCTTAAGCGTATCGATCAGCCAGCGGCAAGCATCGAAAGCCGCAGCCCGATGAGCGGAAGCCACCACGATCAGCACGCTGGTTTCACCGATCTCCAACCGTCCCAACCGGTGCACCAGCGCAACCTCGCGCACTTGAAACTCCTTCAGCGCCTGTTCGGCCAGACTTTCCATCTGCCGCAGCGCCATCTCCTCATAAGCCTCATAATCGAGGTAAAGTGTTCTGCGCCCGCGCGTCTGGTTGCGCACCACGCCTTCGAACACAACTGCAGCCCCGTCCCCGCCCTGTTTCACGCGGCCAAGCACTCCCTGAGTGTCAATCGGATCGCGAATGATCAACGCGCGTCCCGACCCGCCGCTAACCGGCGGCAGCAACGCCACCTCGTCGTCGCATCTCAGGGCAGTTTCCGCTCCGGCATATTCCTGGTTCACCGCCACCGCCAGCGAAGCCAGCAACCCCCTGATCTGCGGAACCTGCGCCATGTAGTGCAACAGCACATCGCGCACCAACGCCCCGTCAGGCAGCTCCAGAAAATCGCTGGATTTGCCCGCCAGATCCTTCAAACTCCCGAAAAAGAGAACACGCACGCGCATAAAGGACAGCTGCGAATAGTCAACTGCCAGAACAAGCTCTCATATTTGATTCCGGGAGGGAAGACCCAGGGAGAGGTTCAGACGAAAAAAACCGCCAGCGGGACTGGCGGTTTACAGCTGAATACTGTCAACTTCCTCTCAAGACTGCCAGGTAACAACCTTGTCGTGAGTCACCGTCGGCGACTGGATGGCCTTGGCAGTCTGAGCTTCCGGCCTGGAATCCTTCGTCTCGGACTCCAGAAAAACCTTCGCCGCCAAGGCCTCGGCCACTACAGGCAGCGAGACCCGCAGCGCCTCCTCGATGGTCTTCACATAGTGAATGCTGAGGTTCTCGACCTGTTCAGGCGTGAGATCCTCTTCAACATTCATCTTGTTTTCGGCCGGGAGAATTATCGTGGTCACGCCCGCACGTTTCGCGGCCAGCACTTTTTCCTTAATGCCTCCGACCGGAAGCACATTGCCGCTCAGCGTGATCTCGCCCGTCATAGCCGTGAGCGGACGGATGCGATGCCCCGACAGCAGCGAGACCAAAGTGGTTGCCATGGTCACGCCAGCTGATGGACCATCCTTCGGAATCGCTCCCGCCGGCACGTGCATGTGAATGTCATGATCCGCAAAAAACGCTTCCGCAATACCAAGCTGTGCTGCGTTCGAGCGCACCCAGGTCAGAGCCGCCTGCATGGACTCCTGCATCACCTGCCCAATCTGCCCGGTCATGGTGAATCCGCCTTTGCCCTTCATGGCATTGGCCTCCACGAAGAGTACGTCGCCACCCGAGGGAGTCCAAGCCAAGCCCACAGCCACTCCCGGACGCTCGGTTCGCTCCTCGATTTCACCCTCCGTGCGGATCTTGATACCGCCGAGAAATTCCTGGATGACTTCCTGCGTCACCACCAGCTTCTCGGTCTTGCCCTCGGCCAACCGCCGCGCCTGTTTGCGGCAGATGGTTCCGATGGTGCGCTCCAGGCTGCGTACGCCAGCCTCGCGCGTGTAGTGACGAATCACATAACGCAAAGCTTCGTCGGGGAATTCGATCTGCTCAGCGGTGATGCCGTTCTCTTCCACCTGGCGCGGAACTAAATAACGCCGTGCGATGTGCAGCTTCTCTTCCTCGCTGTAACCCTGCAGTTCGATGATCTCCATGCGATCGCGCAGCGGCTCGGCAATCGGGTCGAGCATGTTCGCGGTCGTGATGAAGAGAACTTTCGACAAGTCGAACGTGACGTCGAGATAGTTGTCGCGGAACGTCGAGTTCTGCTCCGGATCGAGCGCTTCGAGCAACGCCGAAGCCGGATCGCCGCGGAAGTCGCGCCCCACCTTATCGATTTCATCGAGCATGAAAACCGGATCCTTGGTTTCCGCTCGCCGGATCCCCTGGATGATTTGTCCAGGCAGGGCGCCGATGTAAGTGCGGCGATGGCCGCGGATTTCGGCTTCATCGTGCACTCCACCAAGAGACAGCCGCACGAACTTGCGGCCCAGCGCGCGCGCGATCGACTTGCCCAGCGAAGTCTTGCCTACGCCCGGAGGTCCCACGAAGCACAAGATCGGACCCTTCATGTTCGGTTTCAGTCGCCGGACCGAGAGGTAATCGAGTATGCGATCCTTGACCTTCTCGAGATCATAGTGATCGGTGTCCAGAATCTCTTTGGCCTTGGGAATCTCGATCTCCTGCCCGGAAGTCTTGGCCCACGGCAGCACGGCGAGCCACTCAACGTAATTGCGCGTGAGCGAGTAGTCGGCAGCCATGGGAGACATACGCGAAAGGCGGCCTAATTCTTTGAGCGCTTCTTTCTTTACCTCATCGGGCATGCCTGCGTCGTCGATCTTCTTCTTCAAGTCATCAACGTCGCGTTGACCTTCATCCTGTTCCCCCAGTTCCTTCTGGATGGCCTTCATCTGCTCGCGCAGATAGTATTCGCGCTGGGTCTGCTGCACCCGATCCTGCACTTCACTTTGAATCTTGTTGCGCAGTTGCTGCACTTCAAGTTCTTTGGCGAGATGCTGATTGATCTTCTCCAGACGCACGCGGATGTCGAGCGTCTCGAGCGTGTCCTGCTTGTCGGGCGTTGAGAGTGACGGCAAAGATGATGCGATGAAATCCACCAGCCGCCCCGGCTCGTCGATGTTCAAGGCCACAGTGGAAAGCTCATCGGATAGCGTCGGCGAACCCGAAACAATCTGCTGGAACAGGGTGAGAACATTGCGCTGGAGCGCTTCGACTTCGGAGCTGTCCGGCTGTGTAGGCTCCGGAATAGTCGCAACCTTCGCTCGCATGAATGGAGTCAATTGCGTGAACTCGCCCAGACGCACTCGTTCCAGACCTTCGGCAAACACAAACAGGCTCTGGTTGGGCATCTTGACGACTTTGTGAACGACCGCAGACGTACCCACGGTATAAAGGTCGCTAGCTTGAGGGCTATCGACGCGGGCTTCGCGC
>Ga0210391_10003012_pt1 | contig 14370 bp, 14 predicted proteins | sample IncBWC12OmetaG_FD_160573 | JGI IMG/M metagenome (GOLD analysis project Ga0210391, IMG submission 160573) | Forest soil microbial communities from Barre Woods Harvard Forest LTER site, Petersham, Massachusetts, United States - Inc-BW-C-12-O ... | reverse complement strand
CATCCTCGCTGAGTGTCTATCTTGGCGGACGGTAAAAGATGCTGATCACCGAGCGATGCGGGAAATTCGCGAACTGTACAAAAAGGTTCACTCTCCCGGGAAGCCATTTACGAGACCCTTTGGTACTCGAATCAGCCGACGAAAGTAAATAACGATACGAAAGCCGAGCCTCGGTCAATCGAGCAGTGTTAGACAAATAGTATTCCGCCCATCGCGTCGCTAACCGCCGCGAATCGCCTCCGCAGGTAGAATCGAGGCAGCACGGCGCGCGGGCAAGAACACCGCGATCTGCCCCAGCACCAACAGCAATAGTGCTCCTCCGAGGACCTGGCCGTCGGCCATGCGGACCATTTCAAACCGCTGCACCATCCACAAGTTCATAGCGACGGCGAGGATTGCTCCGACAAGGGCGCCGGTCGCGGCGATCATGAGGTTTTCCTTTTGGAAGTGTTGCAGGATGTTCAATCGCGTGGCGCCGAGAGCGCGGCGGATGCCGATTTGTTGGCGGCGCAAACTGACCCAGTAGCTGGTCAATCCAACGATGCCGAAGCCCGTCACGAGCAGGAGTGCCGTGGATATCGACAGCAGCAGCGTCACGAGGCCGCGATTGCCCAGGTAGGCTTTGGCGCGGGCTTGCTCCATGGACACCGAGCTTAGAATCATCTCGCTGTCGAGCTTCGACAGCGTTTGCTCGGCGCGTCTCATGACTTCGCTCAAGTGGCCGGGGTGCACGCGTACCATGAAATTGGGATATTGGTTGATCGGACGGTGCGGAGTAATGATGGAATTCTCGGCGAAGGTGCTAAATCGGCCGGTTGCCGCGAAGTTCGGCCCCTGCAGGCGATCGACGATGCCGACAATCTGTGCCGGGACGCCACCCCCCTTGTAAATGGTTTTGCCGAGTGCATCTCCCTTGGGAAAAAGAGTGTTGGCCAACGCCTTGCTGACGATGAGGACGCGCGCGGTGGGAAGTGCGTCGTCGCGAACTGTTGTGACCTCTTCGGGTGCGAAATTGCGGCCTGCGATCCATGTGACGCCGAGGGTATGCAGCGCATGCTCGTCACCTAAATAATGCGCTGTTTGCGCCGAAGGTGTTTTTTGATCCGGGCTGAGCGAGACCGACCCTGACCAACCGCGGCCTTGCAGGGGATAGTCATTGGTTATGTAGGCATCCACCACGCCGCTTAAGTTGCGCAGCGCCGCCAGTTCACTTGTGCGCCGCGCCTCGAGATCCTCGTGAGCTTCGGTGCTCGCGCGAATGACGAATACGTTGGCCTCGTCGAGTCCGGTCGGACGCGCGCTCCAAGCAATGCGCTGCTCGATCAGTGCGAAGGAGTTGGTGATGAACGCCAGGGTTACCGCCATTTGCGCAACAATCAGGATCGCGCCAAATTTATTGCGGGTCATCGCCGCGAGGATGGGATGAAAGCGCATCACTGCGCTGCCTTCAATTGCCAGGCTGGCTGCACACGCATCGCGCGCCAGGTGGGATACAGGCCCGCCAGCATTGTGGCGAGAATCGCAAGTACCACGGTCCCAGCCGTGTCGATGGCATCCAGATGCGTCAACAGTACGAATTCATTCGGTAACAATGAGCGCGCTGTCAGCAAACCCGCAACCGTCAATAACAAACCCAGCAGGCCTCCAGCCAGACCCACAACCCCGGTCTCAATCAAAAATTGAGACAATATTGCGCGACGACTGGCGCCCAAGGCGCGCCGCACACCGATGTCGCCGGCTCGGCCCATGATTTTAGCCAGCATCAGGCCCGTGGCGTTCATCAGGCACACCAGCAGAAACCCCAGCGAAACCATGATCAGAATATTCACTTCGCTCGGAATGATGGCATTGTAGGCAAGCCACTGCGGTACATCGCGCAATTGAGTGTGCGCCGGCCAGGTGAATCGGCCCGTGGCACGCTGCTCCGAGGCGTAGTTGTTCAAGAACGCACGATAGTGATCCGCGTCGGTCTTCGTGGGTAGCTCCACCCAAAACTGAATCCAGGTGCACTCGGATTGAAGTTTTCCCTCCCAGCTTTCTTCGGGCGGCTTGGGGCAGGCCATGCTGCCGTCCATCATCAGGTGCAAGTCGATGGCGTGCGAGAACGGGATGAACAGTGCGTCGCTCTCGCCGAAAGGAAGCACATGAAGATCATAGAAATGCGGAATGGGTTTCCAGGACTTCAATACACCGACCACTCGATAGGCTTGCTTGTCGAGATTGATGCTCTTGCCGACGCTATTCTCGCCGTGAAAGAGTCGATTATTAATGTCGCTGGACAACACCACGACCGCCGCACGGTCAGCGTCCTCTTGGGCCGACCAGGCGCTTCCGTACTGGAATGGCACATCGAACATGCCGAAGAATTCGGAAAAGGCCGCACGCGTGAACTCGTAGGTCGATTTTTGCGTCGGATCCGTCGGGCGCAATGCGAGGTCGGTCAGGTATAGGGCGCTTTGCCGCTTCGCGGCGTGCGCTTGCATCAGTGCCATCGCGTCTAGATAGGTCAGCTGGCTCGTAAGGCCGTCATCGCCAGGGCTCGTTTCCGTGGGCGCCGAGTTTTGAATCTGCGGTGCGAATAGTTGATGCGACTTGCCTGGAATGGGATCGGCAGACATCGCGCGAAACACGGTCAGGGTGGTCATACAAGCGCTGATCCCCAACGCTATCGCAGCGATCATGAGGCCGGTGAGCACCGGGTTCCGCTTGAGGCTGCGAAAGGCGAGATCGGCGTAGTAACTGAACATCGGGACAATTCTGCCCCAAGCTCGTCCGATATTGGCAGTGAAACTACGGTCGGCCGGGCTTATTGATTACGCCCAAGGCCGTTGGGAGCATCGCTAGGTACTGACATCCCATCCCATTGCAATCATCATTTGAATGCAATCCTCAGGCAAATACGACATCCACTGAAGGATGTTGTCCTCCGAACGCCTAATGTCATCATTGGTGCGCGCGTCGATCGGCAAGACGGCATCTAATGATTCCAATGAGCCCTCGACGAAACAACGCTGCAGAACCTGAGTATTCGTATCCATCGATTTACTCCTGAGGCTGGCGGTGCATTGCAATAATTTCACGAGGCGCGGATTTCCGCTGTGCGGTGGCGTACAGAGGCAAAAGATGACAGCCACGCGCCCACCGGCTCTGCCGCGGACCTGGGCCGGTGCGGGCATTGACGAGCATCTGCTGTTTGGCGGATGGTTCGCTTATGAAACGGCCAATTCCAGGGAAGCGGCTACCCGAGCCCGACTCGAAACCAAGCGATGCGCAGAGCATTGATCTGCAGTACGGTCTCGAGCCCGTAATCGAACCCGGCTTATCTGCGGGCGATGGCGGCGACCCGAGCGGTGTGCAATTGCACCTGGTCGAGTGCCCGTATTGCGGCGAATGCTTTGAGACGCCAGTTGACACGAGTTCCGGCTCCGCACGCTACGTCGAGGACTGCCAGATCTGTTGCCAGCCGATCGAGTTCAGCCTCGAAGTCGATCACGCTGGCGTACTCCAATCACTATCGACCCAGCGCAGCGATTAGCGACTATCGAAGGATCTTACGTCGTAGGTGCGGGTTCGAGGCGTCGGGTAGGACCTTGATTGAAAAGCGCGCCCGGACGGATTCGAACCGCCGACCACCTGGTTCGAAGCCAGGTGCTCTATCCAGCTGAGCTACGGGCGCCCGCGCGCAGTCTAGCGTTGCCCGAGCAATTGGGAAACCTCAGTGATTCGCCACTGCCCGGCTAGGGCCTCTAAACCTGCTGATGCCAGAAAGCCCGCCGGCGCAACGGCGCGGATTCGGTAGTCGTCAGGGATGACTAGGCAATGGCGTCGCGCAGCTGCCCATCCAGAAAAGTGCGAAGATGAGATTGCGACACAGCGCCCACCTCGCGCGCGACCACTTCGCCCTTCTTGAACAGAAGCAGCGTCGGAATACTGCGAATGTTGAATTTCGCCGCCACGGTGGCGTTTTCGTCGACATTCAGCTTCGCGATTCGAACCTTTCCTTCGTAATGACCGGCGGCCTCTTCGAGGACGGGCGCGATCATTTTACAGGGACCGCACCATTCGGCCCAAAAATCCACCAGTACGGGGGTATCTGACTTCAGCACGTCGGCCTCGAATGCGGCGTCGCTGGTATGGGTGATTTGAGTGCTGCTCATGTGAACTCTCCAGGATAAAAAACTCGCTGAAGTAAGGACATATGGCCAACTAAGCGGGATTCAAATTCAAAGCAGGCATATGCATAAGCGGCGCAGGCATGTAGGACATTTAATGCCGCCATAGCTGTCAAGGCCTAGCCGAACTCTTATAGCTCGATACACTCTAAGTCAGCGCTCAACTGACCCATAGGTTGCCGGAAAAATGCTCATTCGATGCCTTTTTGTGCTGCTGGCCGTTTCAATCGGCTCCGTTGTCTCGGCCGGACCGGCACCCTTCGATCTCGCGGGGCCGGTCTTGGAGGTCAAGGTGACTCGGGGCAGCGACACCCTGCCCGCTTCCGAAGTCCCGAACCTGGCGCCCGGCGACCGTGTGTGGATAAAAGTGGATCTGCCTGAGTCGCAGTCTGTCCAATATTTAATGGTGGCGGCATTTTTGAGCGGATCAACCAACCCGCCGCCTGAGAAATGGTTCTTCGCTTGTAAGACATGGACGGGCAAGCGCGGCAGTGAAGGGATTACCGTTACTGTTCCGCAGGGCGCGCAGCAGGTGATCGTGTTTCTCGCGCCGCATACCGGTGGGGATCTGCGCACTTTGATCGGCGCCGTGCGCGGTCGACCGGGGGCTTTCGTGCGAACCTCACAGGACCTGAATCAAGCGGCGCTCGACCGCTCTCGGCTGGAGCGATTTCTCGCCGCCGTGCACGTGCTCAACGAGGGTGATCCTTCTAAACTTAAAGATGCAGCGCCGCTGCTCGCGCGCAGCCTCGCCATCAAGGTCGAGGACAAATGTTTGGATAGGCTCCCTGAGCTCCAAGCCCCTTGTCTGATGGCTGGGCAAGAATCGCTCATATTGAATGATGGGCATAGCACCTCGATTGTCGAAGCGTTGACATCGGGACCCGGCAGCGATCTGGCAATGGAGGCCAGCTACACACCGCAGTTGAGCTACGGCTACTACAGTCCCTACATCGCCTCCGTGCTGGACGTCGCGCGGATCTTTGAATCGTTCCGGACCGCGCAATATCAATACATCCCCGCTCTTGCGTCGCCGCTGGGCGACAGACTTGCGCTGACGCTAAACGCCGCGCCTTCTTTTCATTCGCCCATGTCGGTGATGGTCATTGCGCTGCCGGCCGTTGAGTCGGCGCAACTTCCGCCCTTGCACGCTGTCGATCCGAAGGAAATCTTTTGCGTGCGCCGCTCAACGCTGGTGCTGCCCGTCGACGGCGCCCCGCTGGCATTTTCCACCGGCTACGCGCACGACCTCGCGCTCAACGTGACCGGGCGGGATGGCAAGACCATTGCGCTTCCGGCACAAGCTGACCCGGTTCGTGGCGGCTACGTGGTTGACACTGCCGCCTTGGGTAAAACCGCGTTGGGCGACAGCATTCAAGCATCGCTCAAAGGCTATTGGGGATTTGAACCCTACGAAGGTCCGATTTTTCACTTGATCAACGTCCACGCGAAAAGCTGGGAACTTGCCGCCGGCGATGAAGCCGCGCTGATCGTTGGGCGCCAGGACACGGTGCATCTGCAGGCTGACAGCGTGAGTTGTGTCGATGCCATCATGCTGAAAGATCCGGGGGGCAAGGAATTGAAGGTGGATTGGAAGACCACTCGGCCTGATGAGGTCGAGATCAAGCTGCCGCTTCAAGACTCGACGCCGGGCGCCATGACCCTGCTCGTCAGGCAGTATGGCGACAACCAACCGGACCCGATCTCTATTCATACCTTTGCGGACGCGGGGCGCATGGATGGCTTTTCGATTCATGCCGGCGACATCGTCGGGGTGCTCAAAGGCAATCGCCTGGATGAGGTCGCCACCCTCACCTTCAAGAACAATGTGTTTGTACCCGGCGAACTCACCTCGAATCACGGTGTGGACGAGTTGCCCATGGTCGCTCAGGATCCTGCTGCAGTGAGCGCTCTGAAGCCGGAACGCGCAATTGCCGCGAAGGTAACCCTAAAGGACGGACGCGTGTTTCCGTCTCTCGGCAATGTGGAGGCGCCGCGCCCCGCCGTGACGCTGCTCGGAATGAACGTGCAGCCCTCGGTGTCGAGCCATGAAAGCAACATCCAGTTGGCGCACCCAAGCGAATTGCCGCAGGATGCCGTCCTCACATTCTCGGTGCGCACGCAATCGCCGGCGGCATTTGCGCATGATGAGAATATCGAAGTGACGACTAGCGACGAATCATCGAGCGCCATTTTAAATTTCAATAACGGCGCCGTGATGTTGGAGAATTCGCAGGTCGCGGTCGCCACGCTGAATCCTGCAAAAGTGTTTGGAGGCGCCGCATTCGGTCCCCTGCAGTTTCGGGTGAACTCCAAGGGCATCGTCGGCGACTGGCAACCGCTCGCGAACCTGGTGCGCCTGCCGACGCTCAAGGAATTGAAGTGCCCCGCCACGCCGGAGCTCGCGTGCAAGCTATCCGGGTCGAATCTCTTCTTGATCGATTCAATTGCCGACGACGCCCAGTTCACGCGCCCGGTCAAAGTGCCGGACGGTTTTTTGGGCGCTGCCCTGCCGGTGCCTCACCCCAAGGGCGGCTCACTGTATGTCAAGCTGCGGGACGACCCCTCCGTGGTTAACGCCACCACCATCACGGCGCAGGTGATTCCGCCCTCCCCCGATGAGGCCGCCCGGACCGAGGTCCGCAGTTCCGCGGTGCCAGTGACGGCGCCGGTGCCCGTGCCGGTGCCGGTGCCGAATCAACCCGAAACGGGCGCTTCGCAAATACCCTGAATCGCCGCGATTCGCGCGGCGAGAAAGCGCCGCTCGGGTTCGAGCAACGTCGTACTCAATGCCGCGTTGTAGGCCTCCCGAGCCTCTCTCATGCGGCCGAGTTTCTGCAAGAGTCGGCCTCGGGCTGCATGCAGCAGATGATATTGCGTGACCCGTCCGCGCGCGGCGAGCGAGTCGATCAGGTCAAGCGCGCGCGCCGGCCCATCCACCATCGACACGGCGACCGCATGATTGAGTTCGATGACCGGCGTCGGCTGCAACCGCAGCAGCACCTCATACAGGCCGACAATCTGCGGCCAATCGGTCGCACTGCTATCCTCGGCCCTAACATGCAACGCCGCAATCGCCGCTTGGACGGCGTACGAACTCACCTGTCCGCGAATCGATAGCGACCTGTCGACCAGCAACAGTCCCTCGGAAATCTCGCGCCGATCCCACCGCGATCGGTCTTGGCTCTCGAGCAGCACCACATCACCGGTGTCGGAGGTCCGCGATGCGCGCCGCGCATCATGCAAGAGCATCAACGCCAACAGACCCATGACGCCTGCACGGTCCGGCAACAGCGTATCGAGCAATCTGCCCAGACGAATGGCTTCTTCGCACAGTTCGATATCGATCAGTCGCATGCCGACGGTCGCGGCATAGCCTTCCGTGAACACGCCATAGACTACGGCCAGCACTCCTTCGATCCGTTGTTCGAGCACCGAAGGTTCCGGCGTTTCATAGGGAATTCCCGCGTCGCGAATTTTTTTCTTGGCGCGCACCAGCCGCTGCGCCATGGTGTCTTCGCCAACCAGGAAGGCGCGGGCCACGGCTTGCGTGGACAGTCCGCACACCTCCCGCAGGGTGAGCGCGATCTGCGCTTCCGCGTTGAGCGCCGGATGGCAACACGTGAATATCAACCGTAGCCGGTCGTCGCCGAAAACCTCCTCGTCGGCCGCATCCACCGCCGCGTCGGTGTTGAGCTCAAGGGCACCGAGCTCGCCGGATATTTTCGTCCTGAATAAAATATCGCGGCGAATACGGTCGATGGCCTTGTTGCGTCCCGTGCTAATCAACCAGGCGCGCGGATTCGCGGGCGTGCCGTGCAAGGGCCATTGTTCGACCGCCGTGGCGAATGCCTCTTGCTGCGCCTCCTCGGCTAAGTCGAAGTCGCCGAGCAGGCGGATCAAGGTCGCAAGGACCTGACCCGCCTCGCGGCGAAAGACTTCCTCAATCGCAGCGGCGCCCGCGCCTTCGCTCATTGCGAGCGGCCGGTGTTCACGTCATCTGCCAGACGGGGCGCACTTCAATGCTGCCAAATTGGGCGCCGGGAATGCGCGCCGCGATGGCGGTGGCCTCGTCCAAGTTCTTGGCTTCAATCAAATAGTAGCCGCCCAATTGTTCGCGGGTTTCGGCAAAAGGCCCGTCCGTGATCATGGTCTTGCCGTTGCGCACCCGCACCGTGGAGGCCGACGACACGGGTTTCAGACGATCGGCCGCCTTGAAGTTTCCCGCCTGCACGATCGATTTGGTGAAGTCCGCGTATTCACTAACCACTTTCTGCAGCGCAGTCTCGCTGAGGCCCATGAGATCGGCTTCATTGGCGTAAATCAGCAATAAATAGTTCATATGTGCTTTCCATCAGTTAAGGCGCGATTCGCCGTACTGTAGTCGAATCGTTCTGGACAAAATCGACACGCGCGATCAGAGATATTCAAGAAATACAGTCGCGATCTGTCGCAAGATACTCAAGAAACGTTGGTAAATAGTGCAATTAGGACGGATGCCTGGGCCAGGCCTTCAGGATCGCGCTCACAATTCGGCAACTGTAAGCTGCCCGGCGCCCAAATAGACCTGCCAAATCAGGTGCTTACAAGCTCCGGTTGCCGCGCTGGCGGCCTCGCGCCCTTGGCCGTAAGATCCTAAGGCTCCGTTTCCCTCATTTGTCTCGATAACTAGAGGATTCCCGATGAAGGCTTGGATACCGCTTACGCTTGTTCTCGCATTTGGTTTGGCCGCCCACGCACAGGCGACCTGTGCTTACCCCGCAGCGCCCGCCCCGCCCCCGAACGGTGCAACGGCCAGCCGTGATGAAATGATCGCCGCCAAGCACGATTTTGACCGTTACAACGGCGAGATGAATGTTTATCTGGACTGCCTGAATCTGGAAATGGATGCCACGCCCAAGGATGTTTCGAAGATGAGCCCGGACGATAAGAAAAAGGCAGACCAGGAGCAGAAGGCACTGGTGCAAAAACATAACGCTGCCGTCGATGAACTGCAGGCAGTGGTTGGAAAATTCAACGAGCAGTTGAAAATCTTCAAAGCGAAACAAAAGTAATGACCATCGGCGCGGCGGATCGCTCCGCCGCCGATTTTGAACTATGCAGGCTAGTACGCTCATCACCCCGCGTCTGGCCGAAGAGGCCATCTACTCTCGGCTGACGTGTTTGCCCATCGAATCACTGCCGCTAACGCAGTGTGTCGGAGGAACGCTGCGCGAGAATGTTTACGCGGAGCGCGACGCTCCGCCGTTCGACCGCGTCTCCATGGACGGGTTGGCGGTGGACAGCGAAGCGTTGCGCCGCGGCCAGCGCCGTTTTCAGATCCAGGGAATCCAAGGCGCCGGCGCGCCGGCGACCAAGCTCAAGAGCGCGGAGCATGCAATTGAGGTCATGACCGGCGCGATCCTCCCGATCGGCTGTGACAACGTCGTTCCGATCGAACAGGTCGACGTGAGTGATGGATTCGGATCGCTCAATACGACGGTGGTGAATTCGCCCTACCACAACATTCATCGACGGGGCGCCGACAGCCGTCAGGGTCAATTGCTGTTGGAATCGGGAACATTGTTGCGCGCGCCGGAAATCGCGGTGGCCGCCTCCGCGGGCATGGCGCGCGTACGCGTGAGCAGCCAGCCTGCCATCATGGTGGTATCGACCGGAGATGAGCTGATCGAGCCCGGCGACCCGATCGCAGAATTTCAAGTGCGCCGCTCCAACGCATACGCCGTGGCCGCGACGTTCCGCCGTCGCGGCTTCAGCCGCGTGGGCAACGATCATGTGCTCGATGATGAAAGTCAGCTGCGGGAACGCTTGGCCTTGCACCTGACCACGCATGAGGTGGTGGTCTTGAGCGGCGGTGTGTCGATGGGAAAATTCGACCTGGTGCCCAAGGCGCTGATGCAGCTAGGCGTGCAAGAGGTCTTCCACAATGTCGCACAAAGACCGGGCCGGCCCATGTGGTTCGGCATTGGGCCGCAAGGCCAGTCGGTCTTTGGGCTGCCGGGCAATCCAGTCTCGACGCTGGTGTGCTTGATCCGCTACGTCATTCCCGCGATCGCCGAAGCGATGGGGACCAAACGCGCACCACCCGAGAGGCTCGCACTGGCGAGTCCCGTCACCTTCAAGCACTCGCTTGCGTATTTCCTGCCGGTGACGATTGAGCATGATGACTGGGGTCGCCCCTGGGCGACACCGCGGCCGCCTAACGGATCGGGCGATTTTCTGAGCCTCGCGGGCACCGACGGTTTCGTCGAACTGCCGCCCGGACCCAACACTTATGCCAAAGGTTTCGTTGCCAACGTTTACCGTTGGTGATCTGCCGTCATGACCAGCGTTATCCACGATATTCGCGGCGCCCAAAACCCGCTCGATCGGTTGGGCCGCCCCTTGCACGACTTGCGCATTTCGGTGATGGATCGGTGCAATTTTCGTTGCCCGTACTGTATGCCCAAGGAGCAGTTCCATGAGCATTATCAGTTTCTGAAGTCTCGCGAGCGATTGTCGTTCGATGAAATCGTGCGTCTCGCCAAGTTATTTGCGGGCCTGGGCGTGCAGAAGGTGCGCCTCACCGGCGGTGAGCCGCTGCTGCGCGCCAACTTGGCTGATCTGGTCGGCGACTTGACCGGCATCGCGGGAATCGAGGACCTCGCCTTGACCACCAACGGAGTGCTGTTGGCCAATCATGCGGTCGATCTGCACGCCAATGGCTTGCGGCGCATCACCGTGAGCCTGGACAGCTTGGACAAGGACATTTTTGCGCGCCTGAGCGGCGGATTCGGCGCGCTCGATCAGGTGCTCGCAGGCATTGACGCCGCCATCGCCGCGGGATTGTCGCCGGTTAAGATCAACACCGTCATCGAGCGAGGCGTAAACGACCACACCGCGCTTGATCTCGTCGAACACTTTCGCGGCACACCCGTGATCGTGCGTTTCATCGAATTTATGGACGTCGGCAATCGCAATCACTGGCGGCCGGACATGGTGGTGCCCTCCCGTGAATTGGCGGCGCGCGTCAATGAACGCTGGCCCATGCACCCCGTATCGCAGAATTACCGCGGCGAGGTGGCGCAGCGCTGGCGTTTCGACGACGGCGGCGGCGAAGTTGGCTTCATCTCCTCCGTGTCGCAGCCCTTTTGCGCAGCCTGCAGCCGCGCGCGCCTCTCCTCCGAAGGCAAGTTCTACACCTGCCTGTTCGCGAACCACGGGATCGATTTGCGCGCCCCGCTGCGAGCGGGCGCCGACGATGCGGAATTGTTGCGGATTATTCGAGGTGCGTGGATCGGCCGTACCGATCGCTACAGTGAGCTTCGCGAGGAACTACGCCGCACTGAGCCCGAGACCAAGAAGATCGAGATGTACTACATCGGCGGCTGACACCATGACTTTTTCACATTTGGACGCCAATCTGCGCCCCACGATGGTCGATGTCAGCGGCAAAGCTGCGACCGAGCGCAGCGCCACGGCAGAGGCACGCGTGCAATTCCCCGCGGCCGTGGCCGCCGCGCTGCGCGACAACGGGCTGCGTTCGCCCAAGGGTCCTGTATTCGACACCGCGATCGTCGCGGGTGTGCTCGGCGCGAAACGCACCCACGAACTCATTCCTTTCTGTCATCCCCTGGGGCTCGAGAGCTGTCGCATCGTCATCGATTTGGAAGGCGACGCGGCCATCATTCGCTGTACGGTCAGCGTGCATCATAAAACCGGCGTCGAGATGGAGGCGCTCACCGGAGCCAGTATCGCAGCCCTGACGGTCTACGACATGTGCAAGGCGCTGTCGCACGACATTATCATCGGCGGCGTTCGCTTGTTGGCGAAGGATGGCGGCAAGAGCACTTATGCGGTGGCGCCGTGACCCTTCAGCCAATATACGGGCTCATTCTCGCCGGCGGCGCGAGCAAGCGCATGCAGCGTGACAAGGCGGCGCTCAAAATTCAGGGCAAGACGCAATTGGTTCGCGCCTTCGAGTTGCTGAGCCGCTATTTGCAGCGCGTTTTTGTTTCCGTGCGCGCCGATCAAACCTCGGATCCCACGCGGGCGCATCTGCCCCTGATTGTGGATTCCGTGGAGGGCGCTGGCCCGATCACCGGCATCCGTTCCGCGCTGGCGGCGCACCCGGAGGTTGCATGGTTGGTGCTGGCCTGCGATCTGCCCTTTGTTTCCGACGCTGCGATTGAAGAGCTTCTGCGCCGGCGCGATCCAAGCGCGCTGGCCACTGCCTACAAAAGTGCGCATGACGGCCTGCCCGAGCCGCTCTGCGCGATCTGGGAGCCCGCGGCTGCCCCGCCGCTTGCCGAATATCAGGCCGCCGGCGGCCACTGCCCGCGAAAATTTCTGATCCGACACGGCGCACCTTTGATCGATCCTCCGGATCCGCGGGCGCTCGACAATGTCAATACTCCCGAGGAATACTCACAAGCGGTTGCCGCCCTGGAAACTTTAGCGCCTATGCAACTCAAAATTCAGTACTACGCCTTGATGCGCGAGCAAGCCGGGCGCTCCGAAGAGACGCTGGAAACCGCGGCGGCGACGCCGGCGGATCTGTACAGCGAACTTGCCGCGCGCTATGGCTTTACCCTGTCACGCGAGCAGTTGAAGGTGGCGGTGAACAGCGAGTTCAGCGACTGGTCGCGCAAGCTCGCCGCCAATGACGCGGTGGTGTTTATCCCTCCCGTGGCGGGCGGCTGATGAGCTTCCGCTTTACCCAAACAGCTATCGACACGGAAAGCGCCCGGCGCGAGCTTCAGGATCTGGGCGCGGGCGGCTACGTCAGTTTCGAGGGCTGGGTTCGCGATCAAAACGAAGGCCAAGAAGTCACTCGACTCGAATACGAAGCTTTTCAAGAATTGGCCGTAAAGGAAGGCGACCGCGTCGTCGCGGAAGCGCTGCGGCGCTTCCCGGTGAAACATGCCTTGTGCATCCACCGGGTCGGATCTTTGGATTTGGGCGACATGGCGGTGTGGGTCGGGGTGAGCTCCGCACACCGCGGCGAGGCCTTCGATGCCTGCCGATACATCATCGATGAGGTTAAGCATCGCCTACCTATTTGGAAGAAGGAACATTATCGCAGCGGCAATTCGGGGTGGGTCAATTGCGAGCGCTGCGCGGTGGAACCGCAGCATTCTCACGCCGAACACCGCCAGCGCGCCGCCAAGTAGGCAATGCAGCCCGACTATTCCCGGCAGATACTGCTCAAAGAGATCGGCCTGCAGGGCCAGGCGAAGCTAAGTCTCGCTCGAGTACTCATCGTGGGCTTGGGGGGCCTCGGCAGTCCGGTCATGCAATACCTGGCGGCCGCCGGCGTCGGTTTCTTAGGTTTAATCGACGCGGACGTGTTGGATGCCAGCAATTTGCATCGCCAACCGATTTACGCGCTGGCCGATGTCGGCAAACAGAAGGCGGATTTGGCCCGCGCCGCGATCGCGGCGATCAATCCTGCCGTGCAGGTTGAGACGCACGCGGCCAACTTCGATGCCGATAACGCGCTGGAATTGATCCGCCGCCATGACATCGTTGTGGATTGCAGCGACAATTTTCGCACGAAGTATTTGATCAACGACGCCGCGGTGCTCGCACAGAAGCCCGCCGTGTTCGCCAGCGTGTATCAGTACGAGGGCCAGCTCCAGGTTTACAAACCGGAGCCGAAGCATGCCTGCCTGCGCTGTCTTTGGCCGGATGCGATCGCCGATGGCGTGGTCGGCAATTGTGCCGAGGCGGGCGTCCTCGGCCCGGTTCCGGGTGTATTCGGCACGCTGCAGGCGTTGCTGACGCTGAAAATCCTTCTGCACATGGGTGGACAACTCGAAGGGGAGTTGCTGTTGCTGGATTTTATGAATTTTTCCAGCCTCAAAATCAAAGCTTCGCGCCGCGCCGAGTGCTGCGCACCGGCATGCGTGCACATCCAGGAAGTTGCGCGCGAAGACCGCGACATCGAGCTGGCCGAGGTTTCACTGGGCGCCGCCGCCGAGCGCGGCTTCGAGATCATTGATATTCGAACCGCCGAAGAAGTGGCCGAGCACCCCGCTGCTGCGCGGCATATCCCGATGCGCGAGCTGCTCGCCAATCCGGGCCTGCTTGGCGGCGGCCGACCGGCATTGCTGGTTTGCGCCACCGGCAAGCGCAGCCTGGCCACGGCGCAGGCCCTGCGCAAACTCGGGCTTGCGGTGCATTCTCTCGCGGGCGGCCTGCAAAGATTGGAGCACTG
>Ga0210391_10003009_pt1 | contig 14377 bp, 12 predicted proteins | sample IncBWC12OmetaG_FD_160573 | JGI IMG/M metagenome (GOLD analysis project Ga0210391, IMG submission 160573) | Forest soil microbial communities from Barre Woods Harvard Forest LTER site, Petersham, Massachusetts, United States - Inc-BW-C-12-O ... | reverse complement strand
CCCGTCGTGGCGATGCTCGCGGGCATCGGCTCGTACTCGGAGCTCACACGGTGGAGGCGATCCGGTGCGTAGGGCCCGAGGGCAGCGGCAGCCTCGCGGAGCTCGCGGGCGACTTCCTCCGCCGACGCGGGCCGGTCGGCCGGATTCGTCGCGAGGAGGCGCCCCATGATTTCGTCGAGCTTCGCGCTTGCGTTGGGGAACACGTCCGAGAGCCTCGGTGCGGGCGTCGTCACGAGGCGCGCGAGGATCGCGATCGGAGTCGGCCCGACGTGCGGCGGCCGGCCGGTGATCATCTCGAAGAGCGTGGCGCCGAGCGCATAGAGATCCGCGCGGGCGTCGACCTCGCCGTCGCCGCGTGCCTGCTCGGGCGCCATGTACGCGGGCGTCCCGACGATCGCGCCGGTGCGCGTGAGGCGCGTGTCGTCGGCAGAGGCCACGCCGAAGTCCACGAGCTTGACCTGCAGAACCCCGGCAGCGCGCGGGTCGCGTACGGTCGGTACGGCCTCGCCCTCGCCCTGGCGTTCGGCCGCAGCCAGGCGGACGCCGGTCGTGATCGAGGCGGGATCGCCGGTGGACGCGAGGAAGATGTTGGACGGTTTGACGTCGCGATGGACAATCCCCGCCGCATGCGCCGCCCCGAGCGCATCCGCGACGTCGGCGGCGACGAACACCGACGCCGCGACCGCCATGGGCGCGCGTTTCTGGCGCTGCGCGAGGTCCTCCCCTTCGAGCCACTCCATCGCGACGAACGGCTGCCCGTCGTCGAGCTGCCCGAACGCGACGACCCGCACGATTCCGGGATGGTGCAACCCCGCGAGCACACGGCCTTCGCGGCGGAAGCGCGCTTCTTCGCCCGCGTCGACGCCGGGAAGCGCGATCACTTTGAGGGCAACCGCCTGCCCCGACACCGAGTCCTGCGCGCGGTACACGATGCCGACCCCGCCGCGACCGACCTCGCGCTCGATGGTGAAGCGCCCGGCGAGCAGTTCGGCGACGTTCACGCGCGCTTCCCCGTCCCGATGGCGAAGATCTCCGTGCTGATCGCGCGCGTCCCTTCGGGGCGAATGAGGCGCTCCGCCGCGTAGTGCTTGCGGAGCTCGGCGCGCGCGGCAGGCAGCTCGTCGCTCATGAAGATTTTGCCCACGAACGCGCCTCCCTTCGCGCCCAAGGTAGCCGCAACCGCAAGCGCGCGCAGAAAGAGCTCCGCGCTGCGTACTTGATCGGTGATGCGGCTCCCGGTCGTGTTCGGAGCCATGTCGCTGAGGACGACGTCGTACGGCGCGTACCGGGCGAGCTCCTCGTTGGCGAGCGACAGCGCGTCGCCCTGGACGAACTCGGCGTTCGGAGGCAGCGCGATTCCGATGGGCGAGAGATCGACGCCGAAGAGCTTCCCGGTAGGGCCGATGCGCTTCGCCGCGAAGAGGGTCCAGCTGCCGGGCGCCGCGCCGAGGTCGAGCACGCGCTGGCCCGGTTTGAGGAGCTGGACGCGCCTGTCGATCTCCTCGAGCTTGAAGACGCTGCGCGCAGGGTAGCCCGCGTCCTTGGCGGCGCGCGTGAGATGATCGGGCTTCGCGTAGGGATTTCTTCGCACGGGACTCGCTCGCGCACGGGCGAATCGCCTTCGATCCCCGTGACGGGAAGCAAACAGCGTACTTGAGGGCCCGGCCGCTGGGGAGCCGGACGTTTCGGACACACGCGGGGAGCCCCATGGCATGCGCAAGAGCCCCAACGAGGGTGTTTTGCAGGATGCGGGGACCGGGCTTTCGCGTCGCCCGCGCTTCGTATCTCTAGGTCGGAATTGAGATGGCGCCGACATTCTCGATTGCGCATTCGTATGGACACAAGTCCGTGACGAATCCGCGAAATCGACAAGCGAAGAATTGCACGCGCCGATTTCGAACGACGCCCACCGAGCCTCTGTGAGTGCTCAAAGAGCGACCGTGATGGGCGTGCGTTCGCGCACGACCGAGGTGCGATAGGGCGATAGGAGGGACGGGCTCCCCGCGGAGCCACCCGTCCCGACCGCAGCCTGCGCTCGCTACCGCTTCGTCGACTTCTTCGGCGTCTTCACGGCCTGGCGCACGAGCACGAAGCCGTTGCGTGCGCCGGGGACGCCGCCTTCGACGAAGAGCAGGTTCTGCTCGGCGTCGACGCGGGCGACCTTCAGGTTGAGGATCGACACCGTCTCGTTTCCGTACTGCCCGCCCATGCGGAGATTCGGGAGCGTGCGGCCCGGCGTCATGTTCGTACCGATCGAACCGGGATGCCGCCGGTACTCGTGGGTACCGTGCGTCGTCACGCCGCCCGCGAATCCCCACCGGCGAACGACGCCGGTGAAGCCGCGTCCGCGCGTCGTCCCGCGCGCGTCGACCAGCATGCCGGGCTGGAAGATCTCGTCGAGCTTCAGCGGCTGGGCTACCTGCCACTTGTCGGCGAACTCGGCGCTGCAGCGAAGCTCACGGAGCGTGCGCTTCGGCGTGGTCGCAGCCTTCTTGTAGTAGCCGGCGAGCGGCTTCCTCGTGTGCTTCTCTTTGCGCTCTTCGAAGCCGAGGATGAGCGCGGTGTAGCCGTCCTTCTCCGGCGTGCGCTTGCCGACGACGACGGCCGGCCCGGCCTGGATGACGGTGACGCGTGTGACGCTGCCGTCCTGTTCGAAGAGCTGGGTCGAGCCGACCTTGCGGCCGAAAATACCGGGTTGCGTGTTCATGGAGGCGCGCTCCTGTTCGCTGGCGCGGGGTGCTGCGGTTTGAAGAACCCGTCGGTGCGCACCGTCCACGAGCGAAAGGGACGGGTGGGACGAGCCCACGGCACGTTCAGGCGGTTGCTAAAGGGCCGCGGAATTTACCTGCGGCGGGAGTAAGGTCAAGCCCCCGCGCGTAAGGCTCTCATGAGGGGCACCTCGTTGACAGCATGGGGGTCCCGTGCTTTAAGCCCGCGCTCTTTATCCGCTAGGCGCGCTGCATGGCGCGCACCTCTCCCGAGGCGCGCTCGATAGCGCGATAGCGCGCACCCCGAACGGCACCCACCATGAACACGTCGCCTCGCCTTGTCGAAATCGAGTCCAAGTTCCTCCGTACGGATCTGCCCGATTTTCGCGTGGGCGACACGGTGCGCGTCCACTACCGCATCGTCGAAGGCGACAAAGAGCGCACGCAGATCTTCCAGGGCGTCGTTCTCAAGCGGCACCGTGCGGGTGCGCGCAGCACCTTCACCGTGCGCAAAATCAGCTTCAGCGTCGGCGTCGAGCGCATCTTCCTCGCGCATTCGCCCCGCATCGAAAAGGTCGAAGTGGTGAGCAAGGGCGTCGTTCGCCGAGCACGCCTCTTTTACCTCCGCGACCTTCAGGGCAAGGCCGCCCGCGTTCGCGATCAGAAAGACGTCTGAGCGCCGCGCGACCCTGCACGGCCGTCGTCGCGCGACACTAGCGCGACGGAAAACGCGTCCGCATCTCCCGCGACCATACCGCGTCGCCGTCGAAGACGTCGCCCGCGAGGAGCGAGGTGATCGCGCGCCGGAGAAACGGGTGCTGCGGCTCCGCGAAGAGATAGGACACGAGCTCGTTGGAGTAAAAGGCCTGCACCGCGCCGAGAAAGAGCTCCGCTCCGGCGCGATGCTCGCGCTCCCACGTCGCCAGCGTGTTTTCCGCGGCCGCGGCCGCGTCGCTCGCGTTGACGGAGCCCGCACCGGCGGAGGCCGCGCCAAGCACGCGATGGATCGCGTCCGCCGCGCGGAGGGCGCCGGTCATCGCGAGATGCACTCCGGTCGAAAAGAGTGGGTCGATGAACCCCGCCGCGTCGCCCACCGCGAGCCAGCCGGGCCCGCGCAGCCCTTTCACACGAAAGCTGAAATCGCCCGTTGCGCGCGGAGCAAAGAGGCGCTCGCTGCCCGCAAGCATCTCGCGCACCGCGGGCGCGAGATCCAGCACGGACTCGAACAGCCGGCCGGGGCCTCCCTCCCCGCCCTGGGCACGAACCCAGCCCGAGGGGACCACAGCGCCGACGCTCGTCCGCCCGTCGGCGAACGGAATCAACCAGAACCATCCACGGGTTGACGGGGCGTGCGCGGAAGAAGCTTCGCCTCCGGAAGACGGCGCCCCCGCGGGAGAAGCTGCGCCTACCCCTCCCCGACCCGAGAGGTCATGCCCGAAGAGCACGATCTGGATGTCCCCCTCGCGGTCGCCCTCGTCGCGAAAGCCGCCGCGCACTTGCGTGAAGAGTGCGGTGTGATCGAGTCCGCCGATGCGCTCGAGGCCCCCGGCGGCGCGCGCGGTCATCGCATCGCGCCCCGTCGCGTCGACGACGAAGCGGGCGCCGATGCGCTCGTGCGACCCGTCGGCGGCGACGGCATCCACTCCGGCGGCCCGACCGTCTTCGTACACCACGCGTTCGCCGCGCCATCCTTCGCGAAGCGTGGCGCCGCATTGGCCCGCGTGCCGAAAGAGGAGTTCGTCGAACTCGTCGCGCGACACCTGGAACGCCGAGTCCCATCGCGGACGGAACGCGTCCGCGAACGCATAGCGCACCGCTCGCGATCCGTCGGCACCGTCGACGAACCGTGCCCCCCGCTTCACGATGAAACGGCTGCGCACCGCGTCGAGCACGCCGATCGCGTCGAGCACGTCGAGGCTTCCCGGCAGGAGCGACTCGCCCAGGTGAAAGCGCGGATGGCGATCCCGTTCGAGCACGACGACACGCCGGCCGAGCGACGCGAGCCGCGCCGCGCACACGGACCCGCCCGGGCCTCCGCCGAGGACTACGACGTCCGCCGACGTTACGGACGGCATCGGCGAATCGCGCTCTCGTTTTTCAATCGGCTGTCTTGGGCGGCGGCCCGAGCTGGATGCGCTCGCCCGCGTACGCGCCGATCAGCGTCAGCAGGATGCCGATGGCTGCGAAGATGAGATAGAGAAACAGGGGCATCGTCCGCACGGTCTGGCTCTGGATGAGCAGAAACGTCGACGGGATGGCAACGAGCAAGCTCGCCACCGCCGGCTCGATGAAGGTACGGCCCGGAGAGATCATCCCGACGAGGAGCCCGCCGAGAAACCAGACGGGGATGCACACGACCATCCCGTTTTGGCCCTCGAAGTCGAGCAGCGGAATGACCATCGGCAGCCCGAAGATGACCGCGCCCGTCAGCACCGCCTGCACGCCGAACGCGATGAGCAGCCACTGCACGCTCACGCCCTCTTGCTGGTAGCGGTCCTCCAGCGCTCGCGGCCTTTTCGAGAAACGGAGATCGTCGAACTTCGCGCCGCACGACGCGCACCGCGCGGCTCCGGGCGGCGTCTTCGCGAAGCCGCACGACGGGCAAACAACGGACTTCGCAGCGGCCATGAGCCTTACGCTACCGCTCCGCGCGACGCCCGCGCAACACCTGCCAACGCCGCTCCGGCTGGGAACAACCGCCGCGCCGCCCTGTCGATGTATGCTGTGATCGGCGTGCCGCGCGACCCCTCGTCATTTCCCTCCCCTGCGCCATCGGTCTCGTCGGCCGCGCCGGTGGCCTCGGCGCACGCCTCACGGGTCGCCACCCCGTTCGGCCTCGGCGGCGAGGGTGGGATAAACGACGTCGACCCGGAGCTGCTCGAGCTGCCGGATCCGCCCCGCCGGCAGCGTTCCTTCACGATCGCCGTGCTCGGACTCGGCGCGCTGGCCGCGCTCGCCATGGTGTGCGCCCTCCGGCACGACGTGCTGTACGCGCTCGCCGCCGTGCAGCCTGCAAGCCTCGGAGACCTGCACGGAGCGCCGAGCGCGGTGCTCGACAGCCACCTCGATTCGTTCGTGTCGGGCGACGCGCTCCTCGGAGCCGCGGGTGGGTTGCGGTACGAACGGCCGCTCCGGGACGATACATTCCGCACGCTGCCCGTCGCCGGACGGGACGATCTGTGGGTCGAAGTCCGCGTGCCCGCGGGCCAGGAGAACGGGCGCTGGGAACCGCCACACTCGTTCCAGGGGCACCTCGAACGCCTCGACGGAGCCGGTCCGAGCCACCGCGGCCTCGCCTCCGCCATCGAGGAGACGACCGCCATCCGCGTTCCACGTGGGGCTCTCCTGCTCGTCGACGGCGAGGATCCGACGCATGCGCGATGGTCGATTCTGCTCGCATCGCTTTTTCTCGGGTTCGCGGCGTGGAACGCGCTCGGCATCGCGCACCTCGTCCGCCGCTTGAAATGACGCTAAGTCCTGGTCCCGTGCGCGGACCGCGAGCTTCTCGATGCGGGTGAGCATCATCGGCGCGGGCGTGATGGGATGCACCACGGCCCTGTCCGCCGCACGGCGCGGTTTCGACGTGGTCCTCCTCGAACGCGCCGTTCCGGGCGCCGAAGCGTCGAGCGCAGCCGCGGGCATCCTCGGCGCGCAAGTCGAGCTCCACGGCCGTGACGAGGACGTCGCGCTCTTCACGGCGGCGCGCGCCGCCTGGGATCCCTGGGCGCAAAGCCTCCGCGAAGAGAGCGGCATCGACGTCGGCCACAGGCGCTCGGGCGTCCTCCGCGTCGCCCACACCGAGGCGGCGCGCGAGGCGGCCTCACGCGAAGTCACCTGGAATCGAAGCCGCGGGCTCGAGGCGGCCTTCCTCGAACCGAACGACGCCCGCGCGATCGAGCCCGAGCTCGCCGAGGGCCTCCTCGGCGCGGCGCATTTTCCGAACGACGGCCAGGTCGATCCGGCCGCGCTCCTCCGTTCCCTCATGGCGATCCTCGCGCGAACGGCGCGTGTGCAGATCCGCTCCGGCACCACGGTGCAGCGCCTGCTCGTCCGCCAGGGGCGGTGCACCGGTGTCGGGCTCGATACGGGCGACCTCGAAGCCGACGCCGTCGTGCTCGCGGCCGGCAGCTGGTCGTCGCTGATCCCCGGCGTCCCCGCGGACATCCCCGCCGTGCGCCCTGTCCGAGGCCAAATCGTCCTCCTCGAGGAGCGACCGCCGCGCGTCTCGTCCATCGTGTTCGGCCCCGGCGCCTACATCGTGCCTCGGGGCGACGGGCGGGTGCTCTGCGGATCGACGACGGAGCACGCGGGCTACCGCAAAGAAGTGACCGCGGGCGGGGTCCACGCGATCCTCGGCGGCGCCCTCGCGTCCGTACCGTCCCTCGCCGGCGCCCAGCTCGCCGGCAGCTGGAGCAACTTCCGCCCGCACGCGGAGGGCGATCGCGCCCTCGTGGGGCGCTCGCCGCTGCCGGGGCTCCTGCTCGCCACGGGGCACTACCGCAACGGCATCTTGCTCTCCAAAGTGACGGCCGACGCCGTTGCCGACGCGTTGCCTTCGTTGGAGCGGTGACATCTCTGGCAGCGCGGGGCGGCGCGGCGGTCGCCGTGACCGCGCGAGAAATGCGATAACGAGCCGATGCTTCGCTACGCGCTCCGCCGGATGCTCTGGTCGGTCCCGGCGCTGCTCGCGACGAGCTTCATTCTCTTTTTCGTGACGACGCTCGCGCCACCGCCCGTGGCCGAGGACGACGCCCACGCGACTTCGCCGGCCGAACCCACCCGCCGCGCGCGCTTTCTCGACCTGCCGCGGTTCGTGAATCAGCGTCCGGTCGACGTGCACACGCGCGCGGCCGCGGCTCTCGCGCACGTCGCCGCGGGTGACGATCAGCACGACCGCGCAGCGCGCGAGCTCGTCCGCCTCGGGGGCGCCGCATTTCCCTATGTGCTGCCGGACCTCGAAGCCCTGGAGCCCGAAGCACGCCGGCGGGTGGCGATCGCTCTCGGCCCCGTCGCCGTGCGCATGGGGCTCGCCGAGGGCCTCGACCTCGCCGATCCGGATGCAGCCACGCTCTTCTGGACGCGCTTCTGGGACGACCGCGCGCTCGACTTCACCCGGCCGGTCGTGACGCGCGCGGTGGATCGGTTCGTGGAGCACGGGAGCGACGCGCGCGAAGACGACCTCAGGGTGCTCGATACGTTCGCGCTCCCGGCCGTCCTGAGGGCGCTCCGCACGACACGAAACCCCGCGACGCGTCTTCGCCTCTCGCAGATCGCGCAGCACGCGGCCGCGCGTGGCCCGGTCATCGACTTCACCTCGGCGCCGGACCGCGTGCGGCGCGAAATCGCCGATTGGCGCGAGTGGTGGTTCGTCTACGGGACGGACTTCGTCGCCCTCTCCGGCGCGGAGCGGTCGATCGCGACCATCACCGACACGCAGTACGGCAAGTGGCTCCGCCGCATCGCCAACGGCGAGCTCGGTCTGAGCTTGCTCGACGGCGAGCCCATCGCCGACAAGCTCCGCGCCCGCGCGCCCGTCACGATGCTCGTGTGCGCGCTGGCGATGCTCGCAAGCGGCGCACTCGCCGTGCCCCTGGGCGCGCTCGGCGCGTGGCGGCGCGGATCCGTGTTCGACGTGACGACGTCGGCCGCGCTCTTTTTGCTCTATGCGGTTCCGACGTTCGTCCTGGCGGAGGTGCTCCTCCGGATCGGCGGACGCGGGACCGCGCTGCCCGAAGCGCTCCGCGTCACCCTCGCCGTCGCCGCCGTGTCGGCCGGATCGCTGGCGACGCTCTCGCGCTGGCAGCGGGTCGCGATCCTCGACGTGCTGAGCCAGGACTTCATTCGCACGGCGCGCGCGAAGGGAGCTCCGGGGCTGCGCGTCCTCGTCGTGCACGCGCTGCGCAACGCACTGGCGCCGATGGTGACCGTCATGGGGCTGCAGCTGCCCGTCCTGCTCGCGGGCGCGTGCGTCGTCGAAGACGTGTTCGGCCTGCCGGGCATCGGCTTCGAGACCCTGCGCGCCCTCGAAGTGCACGACGCGCCGTGGCTCATGGCCGTGCGTCTGCCGACGAGCGTCGCTGTGACCCTCGGGCTCGTCGTCAGCGATGTCGCCTACGCAGCCCTCGATCCGCAGTTGCGCGAGCTCCTGGCGACGCGCCAAGGGCGGTCCGCGCCATGAGCGACGAGCGCGACGATCACGGCCAGCGCGACGCCGACCATGATGGGCGGCACGATGGCCAGAGGCATACGCCGCTCGACCTCTTGCGGCGCAAGTCCGACGCGGGTCCCCTCTCGCTCCGGAAAGCGCGCGCCGCCGCCGCTCCCATCGTCGCCCCTTACGTCACCGCCGCGCGCATCGCGTACTCCAAGCTCGCGCACGATCGCAGCGCCCGAGCGGGCGCCGTGATCATCGCCGTCCTCGCGGTCGTCGCGCTTTCGGCGGATCTCGTGGGCCGCGAAGGCGCCCCGGATCGCGTCCTCCTGCCGCCCCTTGCCGGGGGCCACCTGTTTGGGACGGACGCGCTCGGCCGCGACCTCTTCGCACGCGTCGTCCACGGCACCCGTCTGTCGCTCACGATCGGCCTCGGCGGCACCATCCTCCTGGTCACCATCGGCGTCGTCCTCGGGGCGCTGGCCGGGTTCGTCGGCGGCGTCGTCGACGGAATCGTCGCGCGCGCCGTCGAGGCGCTCATGGTCATCCCGACGCTGCTGCTCGTCCTGGTCGTGCAAGCGCTCCTCCCTCATCCGACGACGACGACGCTCGTCCTGACGATCGCCCTCACGCGCTGGCCCGAGCTCGCTCGCCTCGTGCGCGCCGAGGTCCTGCGGGTCCTCGGGCGCGATTACGTCGCGGCCGCACGCGCCCTCGGCGCCTCGCCGCTGCGGATCCTCTGGCGACACATCATGCCCAACGCCGTCGGACCCGCGATCGTGGCCGCGGCGTTCGGCGTCGCGTCGATCGTCATCATCCAGGCATCGGTCGGGTTTCTGCGCGTCCCGACGGCGGACACCCTCGCGTCCTGGGGCGAGTCGCTCGGCGAAGCCCGCTCCTATCCCGGGGCATGGTGGCTCGTCGCGTTCCCGGGAGCGGCGCTTCTCGCGACGGTCGTCGCGTTCAACCTCGTCGGCGACGCCGCGCGCGATGCCCTGGACCCGTGGTCGCCGCGGACGGCCCTGGCCCCCGGGTCGCCGGCCTCCCCGCCCGCGCCCGCGTCGCCCGGGCCGCCCCGCGGCAGCGGATTGCCCCCCACGCCGCGCCGACCCCGCGAGACCGCGTGACGCGTGCAACTGCAAAACGGGTAGCCTAAAGCAGCGCCGATGATTCTCCTGGACGTGACCCAAGGCCTCGCGCTCGGCGCGCGTCACGAGTCGTCTTCCGACATCGTGCGCCTGGGGCGAGCGGCCGGGAACGACGTCGTCTTACCCGACGAGCACGTGTCCGGCGAGCACGCGCGCATCGTGTGCGGGGGGGACCGGTACTTTCTCCGTGACCTCCGTTCGACGAACGGGACAGCCGTGGTCCGGCAAGACGCGCGCATCGCACTCGACGAAAGCAACGGCCGTGAGGTGGCGCTCGAGAGCGGCGATCTCATCGAGCTCGGCACGGGCGACCGGGTCGTTCGCCTCGCGGTCACGCTGTCCGAAGGCGAAGTGTCGCGATTTCTCGCGATGCGCAAGATCGACGAGCTCGGGCGCGTGCAGAAGGCCATCGAGCACGACGACGGGCGGCTGCGTGCGCTCTACGAGGCGCAGAAGCGCATCGGCACGAAGACGGATCTGAACGAGCTGCTCGTCGCGATCTGCGAGGCGGCCTTCGCTCTCGTCGCGGGGGCGACGCACGTGACGATCGTCCTCCGCGACGACGACGACGACGGCGCGCGCAGCGGCGCCGCGAGCTACGTACCGATCGTGACGCGCGTGCGCGACCAGCAGGGGCCGGCGACGCAGCCGATTCCCATCACGCGGAGCGTCTTTCGCAAAGTCGTGGTCGAACGCGCGGCCGTCATCGCGGCCGATGCGGCGCACGAGATGGGTCACACCGAGTCGCTCATGGGCGCGCAGATCCAGAGCGTGCTCGCCGTGCCGCTCTGGAAGGGCGAAGAGATCCTCGGCGTGCTGCAGATGGACAACCGGCAGAGCCCCGGCGTCTTCACTGCGCAGGACCTCGACCTGTGCGCCGTGCTGGCGCACCACGCATCGCTCTCGGTCGCGAACGCACGGCTCTTCGCGCGGCTTCGCGCGGCGGAAGAACGGCTCAAGAAGGAGAACACGTTTCTCAAGACGCGCGAGGAATCGCGGCGCGTGGGCAAGGGACAGCAAGAGATCATCGGCCAGGCGCCCGTGATGCTCGCGCTCCTCGATCAGCTGAACAAAGTCGTCGATACGCGCGTCTCGGTGCTCATCGAGGGCGAGACGGGCGTCGGCAAAGAGCTCATCGCGGCGGCCGTGCATTACCGCTCGCGCCGGCGCGGGCAGCTCTTCATCAGCCAGAACTGCGCGGCCATGCCCGAGAATCTGCTGGAGAGCGAGCTATTCGGGCATCGCAAAGGCAGTTTCACGGGCGCGCACGAAGACAAGAAGGGGCTCTTCGAGATCGCCGACGGAGGCACGCTCTTCCTCGACGAAGTCACGGAGATGCCGCTCGCGCTGCAATCGAAGCTCCTTCGTGTCCTGCAGGAAGGCGAGATTCGCGCGCTCGGCGCCCTGCAAGAAAAGCGCGTCAACGTGCGCATCGTCGCCGCGACGAATCGCACCCTGGAAAAAGAAGTCGAAGCGGGGCGCTTCCGGCAGGACCTCTATTACCGGCTCAACGTCTTCCCGTTGCGGGTGCCGCCCCTTCGCGAGCGCAAGGAGGACATTCCGCTCCTCGCCGAGCACTTCCTCGCGCGGTATGCGGCCGAGATGGGCAAAGAGCCCGCGGGCTTCGCCCAGGAGACGATGGAGCTGCTGACGGCGTACGAATGGCCGGGCAACATCCGGGAGCTGCAAAACGAAGTGCAGCGAATGGTCATCCTCGGCGAGGACGGCGACTTCCTCACGCCCGACACGCTGTCCGGCCGCATCCGCCACGTCGAGCGCCTACTCGAACAAGTCGCGCCAGCCAAGGGCACGCTGAAGGACATGATGGATCAGGTCGAGCGCTGGCTCGTGATGGAGGCGCTCCGCGAGCACGACAACAACAAAACCGCCGCCGCGAAAACGCTCGGCATCACCCGCGAAGGCCTGCACAAGAAGCTGCGAGGGCTGGGGCTGTAATCACCATCAAGCGAGCGAATCGCCGGTCGCGCTTAGGTCTCCAGGGGGGACGACGTACGCTTCGCCCGTGAGGGGATCACGTGCGTCGGGCACGAGGTCGAGGAGCGGCACCATCGCGAAGGCGCGCTCGCGCAGATGCGGGTGCGGGACGACGAGACGCGGCGCTTCGATACGCACGCCGTCGATCCAGAGGATGTCGAGATCGAGGGTCCGCGGGCCCCAGCGCTCGCGCCGAACGCGCCCGAGGCGGCCTTCGATCGCGAGGAGCGCATCGAGGAGCGCGAACGCGGCGTCCGGCAGCGACGCCGGCTCGCGCAGGAGAGCGGCCGCGTTCAAATACGGGGGCTGCGGCATCCCTCCGAAGGGCGGGGACTCGTAGACGCGCGAGGTGGCCACCACCTCGGCCTCGCGGGACAGCTCGCGAAGCGCCGCGCGCATCGTCCCCAGGCGGTCACCCAGGTTCGCGCCGAAACCGACGACGATGCGTCCCGGCGAAGGGCGCACCTCGTGCTCGTGCATGGCCGACGCGCTCCTAGGGGGACGACGGTTCGAGAATCAGCGGGTCGGTCAGGTTGCCCTGGTAGCCGCCGTTGACGCGCTGGCTCTGGACGAAGAAGAGGTAATTCTCGTTGGGTGACGGCTCGACGGACGTGCTGAGCTCAATCGACGCACCCGGCTGCGTGTCGAAGGTCACTTGGTTGCGCCCGTTCGAGGTGCTCGATGTTAGCGCGAAGCTCGGGGCGCCCGTACCCGCGACCTCGGACATCGTCCCGTCCTGGGTGAGCTCTACGTTCGAGAACGTCCCCTGCACGGGGGTCACGGAAACGGTGAAGAGGCACGACTGCCCGGTCACCTCCGTGTCGCACGTCCACCAGACGAGCCAGTGCCCGCCGCTCACGTACTGCGTGAAGACTCCAACGCCGAGGCCCGGCGTCGCCGACAGCGTGCCGTTCGGATCGACTTCGACGACCATCGGGGGCACGCCCCCGTCCGCCCCGGGCCCACCCGCGTCGAAAATTTCGCTGGCGCCGCTCATTCCCGGGGCTCCGGTGGAGCCGCTCGCCGTCCCGGCGGCGCCGGAATAGGTGCCAGTCGTTCCCGCATAAGCGCCCGCAGATCCGCTCCATCCCGTGGTGCCCGCGCAGCCCGTATTCCCAGGGCATGTCCCGGATTGGCCATAGCCGGCCTGTCCGTAATAGCCGCCACTCGTCTCGCTCGGGCCGCATCCGAGAACGACCGCCGATAGCGCGAGCACGCTGGAGACAACGACCGTCGCGCTCGTGTTCACCGACGCGCGAAACCCTGTCTGCGCCCTGCTCGCCTCTCCCGCCAGCCGCCTCGAATCGCTCATCGTCGTTCTCCTCGGGGCCCCAGAGCGTGACGCGCTTCCGCCCTTTCGTCGACCCCGGCGGACGAGCCGCGTATCGCTCCAGCCATTTCGTTTCGGACGGCGGACGAGCCGTTCACACGCCGGTCAGCGACGCCCGCCATGACCGCCCCCGTGGAATCCGCCCCCCCCGCCGCCGTGGAAGCCACCCCCGCCGCCGACCGAACCGCCGCCATGCACGGCACCGCCCACTGATCCGCCGGCATGGAAGCCACCGCCCGGCATCGACATGGGCCGCGGCGCGGCACCGCCGCCGAACGAACGCGGGCCCCCCGAGTATCCCCCGCCGATCGTTCGCGTGCCGCCGGAATAGAAGCCTCCCGAAGGACGCGCCACCGGGTACCCCCGCGGCCCGATCGGGCTGGTTGCCGGACTGCCCGCAAAGCCGCCGCCGAGACGACCGCCGAAGTGGGTCGTGCTGGCGTAGCCGCCCGGTTGTGCACGCATGGCGTCCCCGGTTAGCGACGTCGTGGTGCCCCGGTACGTCCATGAGCCGCCCATGCGCGCTTGCGGCGCGCTCGCGCCGTACGCCCGCCCGGTGCTCGGTCGCGCGAACGCCCGCGCCTGCATCACGTCCCGGTTCATGCCCGACGTCCGGACGACGGCCCCGGCAGAGATGTTGAGCACCGAGGGAGGCGGCCCGAAGCGCCCTCCGAAGCCGCCGCTGACACCTCCCCGCGACGCCACCCACGGCTGCGTATGCTCGCCGATCAGCGTCGCCCGCGGACCGACGACGACGCGCGACCGCAGCCCAGGCGCGAACAGGTCCCGATTCGAGACGAACGAGTAACCGACCCGCGGCGAGAAGCCGAGCGCGACGGCGGAACCACCGCGCCAACCCCACGTAGGAGCCAACGGAGCCCAGCCGACGTAGCCCCACGGGCCTTCGCCGTACCGCCATGACACCCATGCCCCGGCGTACTGCCGCCCGGGGATCCAGGACCAGCCGCGGCTTGCGTACGCCCATCGGCCGTAATGGAACGGCGCCCAGCCCCAGGCGTAGTCGCTGACCCAGACGTAGTTGTCC
>Ga0210391_10003008_pt1 | contig 14377 bp, 8 predicted proteins | sample IncBWC12OmetaG_FD_160573 | JGI IMG/M metagenome (GOLD analysis project Ga0210391, IMG submission 160573) | Forest soil microbial communities from Barre Woods Harvard Forest LTER site, Petersham, Massachusetts, United States - Inc-BW-C-12-O ... | reverse complement strand
CTGAGCGCTTTCGCTAGCGTGGCTCGCAGATCTTTTTCGCTGCGCAGGGAGGATTCGTCGCACGGGACGGCGATGGAGCTGCGGCCATTGCGCGAGGCGTCCAGTTCGCAGGCGTAGCTGATTCCTTCGGGGCGGATTCCTTCGCCCAGGAGATCTTTCACGCCTTCCGCTTTCATTTCTTCGAGCATATGGCGCATGCGGGTTGCGCCGGCTTCGTTGGGCGCGACACCGGCTAGCGAACCTTCGTACAAGTGGGAGATATCTGAGACGGATGAGCCGAACGCGCTGAAGACTGAGCCCAAGGAGAATAATTGCACGCGGCCCAGACCGGCTTTTTCGGCAACGCCGCAGGCGAACAGGCTGCCATTGCCGCCGTAGGCGAAGAGAATGGAGTTCGAGAGATCTTCGCGCAGAGATTTTTTCGCAGCGAGGATCATGGCGGCGACGGATTCGAAGGCACGGTCGATGATGATGCGGCAGGCTTCTTCTGCGGAGACGTTGAGCGGCTGGGCGACAGAGTCTGCAATCGTTTTGCGGGCCAGGTCGAGGTCAATTGATTTGGTGCCGCCGAGAAAATATTCCGGATTGATCAAGCCGCTGGTGACGAATGCGTCGGTGAGCGTGGGTTGATCGCCGCCGAGACCGTAGCAGGCAGGGCCGGGATAGGAGCCCATGCTCTCGGGGCCGAGTTGCACGTCCGGTTTCTTTGAGCGCGCGATGGGTTTGACGATGCTGCCGCCGCCTAGCGCAATGGAATGCAGATCAGGGAGCGAAATGGCGACGGGAATGCCGAAAAAATCGGAAGGCTTGCGATAGATTGGTTCGCCGTTGCGCAGGACGCTGACTTTTGCGGTGGTGCCGCCGATGTCCATGGCGACTACGTCGCTCCAGCCGTAGGTTTTCGCGAGGTACGCGCTGGCGTGGATTCCCAGGATCGGGCCGCACTCGATGGTGTCAATCGCTTTGGTTTTGGCGATGCCGGCGACGCCCCCGTTGATGTGGCTGACCAGAAATGCGCCGGTGTATCCGGCGGATTCGCGGAGTTCGTCTTCGGCTTTGAAGAGCGTGGCGGCGAGCGCGCCGTGCGTATAGGTATTGATGAGCGCGGAGTAGGTGCGCGTGCGGTCTTCGGCGGATTTGGAAATGTCACTGCCAGCGAGGACGGGGACGGAGCCGAGGAAATGATCGGGGTACTGCTGGTCAATGACGCGTTTGATGGAGATTTCGCGGCGCGGGTCGCGATGGGAATCCTGGAGGCTGACGCAGATGCGGCGCACACCGCTTTCAAGAAGTTTGCGCGCGGCGTTCATGATTTCAAGTTCGTCGGCGGAGGGACTTAGGCCGATGACATCGTGCTCAGAGATCAGGCGATTCAGGACGCTGCTGCGAGGTTCTGGGCCGTAGAGGTCGAGCTGATGGCCTGCGGAGACGAGCAGGCCGATGCGGGGGCCCCGGGATTCGGCGAGTACGTTGGAGGTGATGGTGGTTGACCAGCGGATGAGTTCGACATGCTCGAGGAATTCTTTCGTGTCTGGGAAATTGAGTTTCGCGGCTGCTTGCGAGAGACAGTCGAATAGGCAGACGGTCAGATCGTGCGGCGTGGTGTCTACTTTCACGCAGAAGGATTCGTCTGCTTGCGTGAAGAGGGCGTCTGTTAGAGTTCCGCCGACGTCAATGTCTACGGTCCACACTTGAGCCTCATGCAGCTTGCAATTTCAGACTTTTCAGCAGCTCAGCGGATTGCACGGTCCATCCGAAAAATGATTCGACGTTGAACAAGGTGGCTTCGTGTTGCCTGGCTGATCCAGCGGGCATCGCGCCATCGGAGAGCAGGATCGGCCAGTAGTCCAGGAAAAAGGCGTCGCGGAGTGTGGATTCAACGCAGACGTTGCTGGCAATGCCAGCGAAAAAAAGAAATTGGACGCCGCGCATGCGCAGCATGGAATCCAGAGTCGTGCCGGCAAAGCCACTGTAGCGGGTTTTTACGACGACGAGGTCGCCGGGATGCGGGGCGAGTTCGTCGACGATGGCGAAGTCCCACGTGCCTTCGGTGAGGATTTTTCCCTTTAGTTCGGGGCGAGAGTGCATCAGGGACATGGCCAGTTCTTTGTGCCAGTTGGGGGAGTTGGGGCCGCCGGCGTTGCTTAGATCGGGTTTGTAGCCCATTTGCAGATAGATGATAGGGATTTGCGCGGCGCGGGCGGCGTCGAGGACGGAGCGGAGGGCGGATATGACTTGGTGCGCGCCGGAAATGTCGCGGCCGGCGATATCGAGCATGCCGCGCGGGCTGGCGAAGGCGTTTTGCATGTCCACGACGATGATGGCGGATTTCCCGAGATTGATTTCAAGGGGGTTGGGTTTGGTGTTGAGTGTGGGCATTGGTCGGAGCCTATAACTTTCGAGCGCGCGCGGCCTCAAGAATTTTCTTCCATGGGCGGCCGGAAATTCGCGGGCGATGGACCGAGGCGAAAGTCGTCAAAAAGTTCTCCTGAGGAACGGCGGGACGTAAGAAATCAAAATCTTCGATTCGCCTGATACAAACCTGCGGCGCGATTCGGGGCAGCGCCTGCGACGCCGTGGTAGCGGCGGTCCCGCAAAGCGATATCGCCAGCGGTGGTCGGCGCGTCACCGATGGCGCACCAAAGTGCGCCGCTGCAAAATCAAAAGCAAATTCAGCTATGCCCGCCTGAAAAGCAGGCGGACGCTACAAAGTCAACTGCGATGAGCCGGCCGGACGCCGGCGCTGCGAAAATCAAGGGCGGCCTTCCGGGTCAGCCGCTTGCGACGCTGCTGCTAGAACGAGAACTTGGCCGCGAATTGGAACTGGCGCGGATTTAGCATGGTTCTGGGGCTGCCGAAGCTGGCACTGGGCACCGGAGGCGCCGGTACCGGACCCAACTGCGCGGACGAGGGACACGTGGGTGCACCGGTACCGGAGTCGAAGGCAATGGCCTGAGCCTGGGTTGTGCGGGTGGCGGCGTCGTTGTACCGGCCAGGGATTGGGCCGCAGAAGACGGCTGCGCCGTAGACGGATGTGACTTCATCCACGTTGGGGCGGTTCAAGACGTTGAACGCATCCACCATGAGATCGAGCCTGTAACGCTCTCTGAATTGAAAGTAGCGAGAAACGCGCAGGTCCCAGGAATACAGATCGTCGCCGTAGTAGCTGTTGCGCGGCGCGGTGCCTACGCGGTCGGTCACAGGATTGGTGTCGCCGTTGGCGTCAAAGCCGACGAAGAGAGTGAAGGGACGCGGAGTCTGCAGCGTAACGATATTGCTGAACGTGAAATTACGCAGAATGCTGTCCTTGGGGCCCTCGAAGCTGAAGTTGGTGATGAAACGCTGCCGAACGTCCTGGTTGGAATTGGCGTATTCCAGGGGGCGATCGTAGAGGTCCTGAGGTGTGCTGACGAAAGTGGTGAAAGTGCCGTCGTCGAAAGTGTGCGACCAGGTGTAATTGGCGTTCAGGCTGAAGAGCTTGTTGAATCTTTCGGTCAACTGCAGGGTCAGACCGTTGTAATTGGAATTGCCGGTATTGTCTGTGTAGTAGAGCAGGCCGGCATTGCCGTATGCGGGCGAGCCGCCGGGATTCAATCCGTTGTAGAAAAAGGCTTTTCCGGTGGGCCAAGCAGAAGGCGGCGCTTCTGCCGGCGGACATGCCGGAGTGCCGGGAGTGACGCTGGGAACGGTGGTGCCTGCGGCGGCGCCGAACGGTGGGCAGACGTTAAGGTTTTCGGCGCGAACCAAGTGATGCGCCGAGACCCACAGATAACCGGCGCTGACGGTTAGGCCTTTGCCGAACTGATGATCAATCTCCAGGTTGGCTTGTTCCGAATAAGGGATCTTGCTGTCGTGTTGCACCATGCCAGCGCCTGCGGTGCAGGAAGGCGGGCACGGACCGGTGATGAACTGGTCTGGCACTTGGCCGGTAGTGACCAGGGTAGCAGCAGCGGTTGCCGGCAACGGTTGCCCTGCTGACGGCGGCTGCGGCGTCAGTTGGTTCAGAACCCAGGTTGCGGTGTTGGCGCCTTGACGAATCCCGGGAAGAGTTTCGCCGGGGATGATTACGGGCCGCTGCGGCTGCGTGATGAACAGGAAGGACAAGTTGTAGCGATCGTCGAAGAGGCCGAATCCGGCGCGCACGACCGTCTTGCCGTTGGGCGACCAAGCCAAGCCAAGACGCGGCTGAACGCCGTTGTAGTGCGGATTGATTTGCTTGGAGAGACCGGATTCAAAGTCATAGCGCAAACCGTAGTTGATCGTCAGGCTGGGAGTTACGCGCCACTGATCTTGCGCGTAGAAGCCGTAGTACGCGTGGCTCAAGGTCTCCGAAAAATTAACGGTCTCGCTGGGTATATAGGCGTTATTCCAGTTGGTGGGAATGGGCGGCGGAGTCGGCAGCTGGCCGCTGGGCGGATTCGGTACCGTGCCCACGGGAGCGCCCCAGAAAACGATGGGGACGCCGTTCAAGGGCTGGTCGTTGTTGTTGGGACCGAAGGGAGCGCCGGGCTGCGTCGGGAAAAATGGAGCCGTCGCCGTGGGGCACGGACCGTCGGCAGGGTTGGAAGGAATGCCGGCCGTGGGGTTGACGAAATTGGCAAAATCTACCAGGCAATTCAGACCCGGCATGACGATGCGCATGGGAGTGAATCCGGGCCAGATGACGAAATTATTGAGGTGGTTATAATCCACGCCGAATTTCGCGACGTGATTACCTTTGACCCATGACATGGAATCGGTGACCTGTGCGCGACTTTCGTAGACGGCATCGAAGACGCCGAAATTGTGCCCGAAGAGAAGAGTATTGGGGATATCGAGGTTGGGCTCACCGGTCACGCCGGGGAAGTTGTAGTGACGGCGGCCATATTGCGCCAGGAAGCTATTTACGAGATCAGGTTTCACGGTGGTAGCGATGCTTCCGACCAGGGATTGATCGCGCAGGAAAAGATTGTGTCCGCTGCTGGGGGCGCCGATGCCGCCGCCGTCAAGTGTGCTGCCGACCAGCTCATTCAAGTCGCGGCCGTCTTCGATGTTGTAACGCAAGGTCAGATGGTTGCTGGGATTGATCTGATAATCCAATTTGGCGATGCCGTAATCGTTGTCCTTGGTCTTTAAAACGTTGAGATTTTCGGGAGCGATGCCCAGAGCTGCCTTGGCGGCATTGATCAGATCCAGATTTTGATAGAGCACACCGGGAAAGGTGGGAGATTCGGCGCGCCGCTGGCCTTCGTAATTAGTGAAGAAAAATATCTTGTCCTTCTTGATGGGGCCGCCGAGTGCGGCGCCGAATTGATTTTGGCGAAGAACGTAAGCGTCAGGGGCAGGCTGCAACAGAGAGCGCGCATCGGTGGCATTGTTCTGCAAGTAGTCATAAATCGAACCGTGCAGTTCGTTGCCGCCGGATTTGGTGACGATGTTGACGATGCCGCCGAGAGCGCGGCCGTATTCCGCGCCGAAGGCGTTGTTCACAACGCGGAATTCTTGCACGGATTCCTGCGGCGGAGTGGAGCGCTGCGAACCGGTGGCGGTGTTGACGTTGTCCGCGCCGTCCACGGTGATCATGTTGCTGAAGTCGCGCATGCCGGCAAAGGAGATGCGGGTGGTTTCAAATTCGGTGATGGTGGACTGCAAGCTGCTGCGGCCGGTGGCGACGCCGGCTGTGAGCAGGGCGAAATCAGTGAATTGGCGGCCGCTGATGGGGAGATCCTGAATTTGCTGGGAGTCAATCACCTGGCTGATTTCCGTTTTGGTGGGTTCGATGGGAGGAACTTCGGTGGTGACGACGACTTGTTCATTTTGCGTGGCGACTCTCAGATTGATGTCCACGGTTGCAGTCTGACCGACGGTGAGCACAATGCCTTTGTCGACGGTGGTGGCGAATCCGGTGAAGGAGACGGTCAACTCGTAGGTGCCGGGCGGCAGGTTGGGGATGACGTAGAGGCCGGAGTCGTTGGAGTTGGTGCGATAGACCGCGTTGGTGGCGGTGTCGCGCAGGGCGAGGGTGGCATTCTTTACGGTGCCGCCGCTTTCGTCGCGCACGGAACCGTTCAACTGGGCGACGGTGATCTGAGCGAACGTGGGGCCGGTGCAAGCGAAGAGAAGTGCGACAACAAGGACCGCGAGCAGCGCCGGACGTGCGCCCATGGTTCCCCCCTTTGAGCGGACAGGCATTTGGAAGGTGGATAATCCGCATCCACACCCTTTATGGGCAAACGTTTAACGCCGCGGTGTGGGTTTGTCAAGCCTTTAATCGAGCGTCCGTGCGAATATCGCCCTGCGGGGGCGGAAGGCTAGCTTGACTTGCACGGCACAAAGCAGTATCGAAGCGCCTGGATGGAGCGCCGGACGCGAGCGTGCATAGGGAATTTCGGATTTTTTGTTTTTTGCGCAGCGGGGCGGCAGGCAATTTGGCTTTGGCTGCGGGGTAGCGCGAGATTGTTGCGAGAAAAACTTTGAGTATAGATAAATATTTTTTGCGAGCTGGGAATTTCGGCTGGCTGGCGATCGTCTTTTGCGTGTTCGCGGCATTTTGCGCGGGTTGCGGCAAGGGGGGCGTGCAGGACGAGAACTCGGGCACGGGCGCTGGGCAGGTTGTCACCGAGGCGCGAGTGCTGCGCGCGGATCGCGATCCGGGAAATTGGCTGGTGCACGGGCGGACTTACAGCGAGCAGCGCTTCAGCCCGTTGCAATTGGTGAACGACAAAAACGTGGGCCAGTTGGGACTGACTTGGTTCTACGATCTGGACACGCGGCGCGGGCAGGAGGCGACGCCGATCGTGGTGGACGGAGTGATGTATTTTACGACAGCGTGGAGCAAAGTTTTCGCGTTGCATGCGGCGACGGGCGCGCCGCTGTGGGCGTACGACCCGAAAGTAAATCCGGAATGGGCGGTGAACGCATGTTGCGACGTGGTGAATCGCGGCGTGGCGGTGTGGGGCGGGAAAGTATTTTTTGGGACGCTGGATGGAAGGCTGGTGGCGTTGGATGCAACGACGGGGCGGCGGGTGTGGGAGAAGCTGACGATTGATCGAAAATTTCGCTACACCATTACTGGGGCGCCGCGCGTGGTGAAGGGCAAAGTGATCATCGGGAATGGCGGCGCGGAGATGGACGTGCGCGGATACGTATCGGCGTATGACGCAGAGACAGGGGAGATGGCTTGGCGCTTTTATACGGTCCCGGGCGAGCCTGCAAAGGGATTTGAGAATCCGATTCTGGCGAAGGCCGCGAAGACCTGGAGTGGGGAGTGGTGGAAATACGGCGGCGGCGGAACGGTGTGGGATTCGATTGTGTACGATCCGGAGCTGGATTTGCTTTTTATCGGCGTGGGGAATGGCGGCCCCTGGAATCCGCGAATTCGCAGCCCGCATGGCGGCGATAATTTATTTACTTGTTCGATTGTGGCCTTGCGGCCGGAGACGGGTGCGTACGTGTGGCACTACCAGGAAAATCCGGACGAGGCTTGGGATTACGATTCGGATGAGCAAATGATTTTGGCAGATCTGACGATTGCGGGACAGCCGCGGAAAGTTTTGCTGCACGCGCCGAAAAATGGAATTTTTTATGTGCTGGATCGCGCGACTGGCGCGCTGATTTCCGCTGCGCCGTATACGCACATCACATGGGCAAGCGGCGTGGACATGAAGACTGGCCGGCCGATGGAAACCGCGCTGGCTCGATATCCGGGACGGGAGAAGGAATTGGTCATCCCCGGGCCGTTGGGCGCGCACAGCTGGCAGCCGATGTCTTATAGCCCTGTGACTGGATTGGTTTACATTCCGCTTCAGGATGTCGGGTTTCCGTACAAGTCCGACGCGGATTTTCACGCGAAAGATTTGGGATTCGATGTGGGGATTGATTTCGCGGCCGCGGGAATGCCTCAGGAGCCGGCCATTAAAAAAGCAATTATGAACAGCGTGCGCGGGCGATTGGTGGCGTGGGATCCGCTGCAACAGAAACAGGCGTGGGACGTCGATCGTCCTGAGGCGTGGAACGGCGGAGTGGTTTCGACGGCGGGCAATCTGGTGTTCGAGGGGACAGCAAAGGGAAATTTCGAGGCGTATCTGGCGGACACGGGCGCGCGCGTGTGGTCGTACGCAATACAGACTGGCGCGATTGCCGCGCCGATCAGTTACACGGTGAACGGTGAACAGTATGTGGCGATTCTGGCCGGATGGGGCGGCGTGTTCCCGCTGGCGGCCGGCGAACCGGCGTTGAAATCGGGGCGCGTACGAAATGTTAGCCGCCTGCTCGCGTTCAAGCTTGGCGGCAAGGTGATGTTGCCTGCGCTTCCGGAAATTGAGCCGGAGGTTTTGCATCCTCCTGCGGCCACGGCGGATGCGGCGACGGTGCGTCGAGGCGAGGCGTTGTATCAGCGATTCTGCGGGACCTGTCATGGGGACGTGGCGGTTAGCGGCAGAGTGTTGCCGGATCTGCGTTACTCGATCACTTTGACGAATGACCAGTGGTTCCACATCGTGTTGGGTGGATTGTTACGGGAGAACGGCATGGTTTCTTTTGCGAAGGAGGTTTCGCACGGGGATGCGGCGGCGATTCGAGCTTATGTGATTTTTCGCGCGAATCAGAGTTTGCAGGAGAACGCGGGTGGCCAAGGCCGTAACCCCACAGCTAATCCGTAGTGTCGGCAAATGACTAGTGAACGGCGCGGTCAGTGCCGGCCCAGTAGGGTTTGCGGAGTTGTTTGCGATCGATCTTTCCGGCTGGCGTTTTTGCGATCTCTGCTACGAACTCGATGGATTTCGGGGATTTCACACCGCCTAGTTTTGTTTTGCAGTGATCGAGTAGTTCCTGCTCCGTTAGTGATTGGCCCACGCGCAACGCTACCAACGCCTTCACGGCTTCGCCCCATTTAGAGTGCGGCACACCGATGACCGCGCATTCGTGCACTTGCGGCAGAGCCATGATGGCGGCTTCGACCTCGGCGGAATAGACGTTGAAGCCGCCGGAGATGATCATGTCCTTTTTGCGATCGACTATATAAAAATATCCTTCTGCGTCGCGGTAGCCGATGTCTCCGGTGTGATGCCAACCGTGTGTGTGAATTTCGGCTGTGGCCTCCGCCATTTCGTAATATCCGGGGCTGACGAGCGAACCGCGCGCGACGATTTCGCCGGGCTGGCCGGGTGGCAACAGTTGGCCTTGCTCGTTCATGATTGCGAGACGGACTGCGGAGGTGGGCTTGCCGCAACTGCGCAGGCGTTCGGGATGATCGCCGGCGGCTGCGGCTGCGACGGTTTTTTGGTCGAGGAAAGTCATGAGCATGGGAGCTTCGGTCTGGCCATAACTTTGGCACATGCAGGGGCCGAAGATTTCGACGCCTAACTTTAGTTTGTCGGGTGAAACGGGCGAAGCGGCGAGGAGGAAAACACGCAGGCTGGAGTAATCGAATTTGCGCACGTCGGGATGCGCTAGCAGACCGTAGAACGCGGTGGGCGGCAGAAATAAATGCGTGACGCAGAAGCGTTCGATATTGCGCAGGACTTCGAGAGCGTCGAAGCCGGGCATGACTAGGTTCGTCGCGCCCAGCGTGAGCATGGTGAAGGCGACTACTCCTGCGGCGTGCGAAAGCGGTGCGACACTGAGGCACACGGGGTCGCATCCTTCGCTGCGCCAGTAGTGCGAGGCCATTTCCGTCATGGTGCCCCAGGAAAGGCTCGTCACGCGCACGCCCTTAGCGGGGCCCGTGGTGCCGCCAGTGGGAACCAGGCCGACCAGACGATCGGGATTGCCGAGGGCGTCGGCCCAGTCGACATCTTGTGAGGTGAAATCGCCGCCCTTGGCATCAGCTCCGGCTTGCATGAATTTTTCGAGCGAAGGATTTTTTCCGTCTTCGGCGTCGATGCAAATCAGGTGCCGCAATGTGGGGACGCGCACTTGGAGTTCCGGAATGCGATCGCGATAGCTGCTGTGATAGAAGAGCCAGGAAGTTTTAACGTAATTTAGATATTCGACGTTGGCGTCAAGGGCGTTGCGATAGTTGATCGGGACCCAGACGGCTCCGGCGCGCATGAGGCCGAGCATGCAGAGAAGAACGCGCGCGTCGTTGCTGGAATAGATTGCCGCGGGCTGCTCGCCGCGCAGGCCGGCGGCCCACATGGCGTGGGCGATATGCTGGGTTGCGGCGTGGACGCGAGCGTAGGAGTAACGCGCGCTGCCGTCAATGATGGCGGTGCGATCGAGAGTCGCTTCGGCCTGCTTGTCGAAATAATCTATGGCTCGCATTCTCTTTCACGCACGTGAGTGCAGCGATTCAGCAACGGGCTGCGGACGCGCTCTGCCGTTGCTGACGTTTGCGGTTTCTTTCAGGAACAACGCCACCAGGAACAAGAGCCCTGCGCCGCCTGCGGACATCAGCAGCGTAATTCCGAGGCCGTGTTTTTCCGCCAGCGCGCCGCCTAGAGTCGGGGCGATTGTGGCGCCGAAAACCTCGCCTACCAGTGTAGCCAGCCCGATGGACGTAGCGGCGAATTGCGGCGGCACACTTTCGGTGGGAATCAGCACCATCGTTAGAGTGGGCATGCCCTGCCCCGCGTTGGTGAGAAATAAAATCGTCGCGAGGATCCACGGATAGGCATAGAGCGGCTGGATCAAGAGCACGAGCGGAACCAACGCGGACATTGCGGCCATCGCGAGGAGCACGGGTTTGCGTCCGAGGCGATCCGACAACGCCGGCAAAAGAAATCCGAGGATGAAACTGCCGAGGCCTGTGGCACCGAGCAAGAAGCCGGCGGTGGTGGCTTTCTGATGCGCGACTTCGGTGATGTACAGCGGCGCGAAAACATTCGTCAAGAATAGCCAGGAGATGAAACCCGCCGCGCCGATGCAGCACAGCCAGATGTTGCGATAGCGCAGGATGGCGAAGTAATCACGGATTTTGGGTTGGTGGAGGCGCTCGCCATCCGCGCCGATTTTTTTCGGCGGCTCCTTCACGAATTTCCACATCAGCAGGCCCATCACGATTCCCGGCACGCCGCAAACGAAGAACGCCCAGCGCCAGCCGAAGCGCGCGGCGACTTGCGTGGTTAGAATTGGCGCGACGGCGAGGCCCACCAGAGCGCCGGCGCTGACGACGATGCCGATGTTGCGTCCGCGGCGGCTGGGCGTGGAAGATTCTTCGATGAGCGCGGTCATGATGGACCAGCAAGGGCCTTCGGCGATGCCCATCAGCGCGCGAATCAGCAGAAGCTGGTGAAATGTGTGCGCGACGCCGGAAAGCCAGGACAAAAGCGAAAACGCAAAGACCGCGGGGATGAGAATTCTGCGGCGGCCGAAGCGATCCGAGAGTGCACCGAAAAGTAAGGTGGAAACGGCCCAGGTGATGGCGAGGACCGAGGCCAACATGCCGACTTGTTCGTGCGTCAGATGAAATTCAGGAGCGATGTAGGGCGCAAGATAAAGCTGCGACATGCGGTCGAGAAAGACCGTGCCCCAGGAAAAGAACAGAATTGCGACGAGGGTGTTTTCGTAGCGCTTCGAGTAGTCTTTCATATCCTGGTTCGCTTTTGGCTCGTGGTGTTCAGCGCAGCGCTCGTCTTCATGGTCATCGTTGTGGTGATCAGCGCAACAACATGCAAAGCTCCTGCGCCGCGGCGCGCAGTTGCGGCAGGAAATTGTTGAGCATCTCTTGGTTGGAGACGCGCTGCGCATGCGCGCCGACGTTGACGGCCGCAACAACCTGGCCGCTAGGGCTGAGAATCGGAACGGCCATCGAGCGGAGGCCCAGTTCGAGTTCTTGATCCACGATGGCGTATCCGTTGCGAAGAACCATGCGCAGCACGGGGCGCAATCGATCGGCAGTGACGATGGTGCGTTCGGTGTGGCGCGTGAATTCGATGCGCGCAAGGCAAGATTCGAGTTCGTCCGGCGGCAAATTCGCGAGCAGCACGCGGCCCATGGAAGTGCAGAACGCCGGGAGACGGCTGCCGACGCCGAGGTCAATGGCCATGATGCGGGTGACGTTGGCGCGCGCGACGTAAACGATGTCGAGGCCATCCAGAGTCGCAATGGAACAGGATTCGTGCATCATGCGGCTGAAGCGTTCAAGAATGGGATGCGCGGCCGTCGCGAGCGGCATGGAAGAAATGTAGGAATGGCCGAGCGCCAGCACGCGCGGCTGCAGAAAAAAATGGCGATTGTCATCGGAGCCGGCGAAACCGAGTTTTGCGAGCGTGTACAGGCAGCGGCGGACGGCGGCGCGGGAAAATCCGGTTTTATTGCTAACCTGCGAGATGGTGAGCTGGCGTTTTTTCTGGGAGAAGGCTTGGATCACGGCGAGGCCACGGGCGAGCGAGGTCATGAAATCGGGATCGCCGGTGAGAGCGTCAATTTGCGCCGAAGGAGTAGGCAAGACGGCAGCGGAATTCGCTGCAACTACCGTTGCGGCTGCAGCGGCGGTCGCGGTTGCCGTGGGTGCGGCGCGATTGGGGCGTTTGGCGGATTTAGTGGATTTGTGAGTAGTGGGACGCGGCATCGAAGCTCTCCTGCGTTATGGCCTGGAAACGGCGCAGGATACACGAATTGGGCGATAGGCGCACGCTATTTCGATAATCGGCCTTGACAAGAACGAGGGCGCCTGCATAAATTCGCCCAGGCATTTTTGCAAGACGGGCATCCGAAGCACGCAACGCTCAGGGAGCAGTCTTGGCGACACTCGTATCATTGCGCGAAGCGGCCGCGGAATTGGTGCGGGACGGCGATTCCGTGGCGTTGGAAGGATTCACGCACCTGATACCGTTTGCCGCGGGACACGAATTAATACGCCAGCGCCGCCGCAACCTCACGCTGATTCGCATGACTCCGGATTTGATCTACGACCAGATGATCGGCATGGGGTGCGCTTCGCGTCTAATATTTTCGTGGGGAGGAAATCCCGGAGTGGGTTCCCTGCACCGATTTCGCGACGCGATTCAGACGGGCTGGCCGGCACCGCTGGCGATCGAAGAGCACAGCCATGCGGATATGGCCGCGCGCTATCAGGCGGGTGCGTCGGGGCTGCCGTTTGCGGTGATGCGCGGCTATGTCGGCTCGGATTTGCCGAAGCACAATTCCAAAATCAAATCTATCGAGTGCCCGTTCACCGGAGAGATTTTGACGGCGACTCCGGCGCTACGTCCTGATGTGAGCATCCTGCACGCGCAGAAAGCCGACCGCAAAGGAAACGTGCTGCTATATGGGATTATTGGAATTCAGAAAGAAGCGGCGCTGGCGGCGAAAAAGGTGATCGTGACGGTGGAAGAAATTGTGGACGAACTGGAAGCGCCGCTGAACGCTTGCGTGCTGCCGTCGTGGGTGGTCTCTGGCGTGTGCGTGGTGCCGGGCGGCGCGCATCCTTCTTACGCGCATGGATATTACAAACGCGACAACGCGTTTTGCATCGCGTGGGATGGAATTTCGCGGGAGCGTGAAACTTTTCGCGCGTGGATGGAACGGCATGTGTTGGGCACAGCGGATTTTGCCGAATATCGCCGCAGCAGCGGGGCGGAAGCGAAGGTGAGCAGCCATCGCTGAACTGGAATATTCGCCGGGCGAAATCATGACCGTCGCCGCCGCGCGCTGGCTGCGGAATGGCAGCGTGTGTTTTGTCGGGATCGGTCTGCCGACCGCGGCGGCAAACCTGGCGCGGCTCACTCATGCACCGGACGTCGTGCTGATTTACGAATCGGGGACGATTGGAGCGAAGCCGCAGGTACTGCCGCTTTCGATTGGTGACGGCGAGCTGGCGGAAACGGCGGATACGGTGGTGTCCGTGCCGGAACTTTTTCGCTACTGGCTGCAGGGCGGGCGCGGGGACGTGGGATTTCTGGGCGCAGCACAGATTGACAAGTTCGGTAACATCAATACGACCGTGATTGGCGGAAGCTATGAAGCGCCGCAGGTGCGGTTGCCGGGAGCGGGAGGGGCGCCAGAAATTGTGACGGCGGCGAAGGAAGTGGCGCTCTTGCTGAAGCAGAACAAGCGAGCGTTTGTGGAGAAATTGGATTTCATCACTTCTTCGGGGTATTTCGGGCGCGATGGAGAAAACGGCGGGGCGAAGGTGCGCGGGCGCGGACATACTACGGTGATTTCAGATCTGGGCGTGCTGGTGTCCGATCCGGATACGAATGAATTGGTGCTGACGGCGGTGCATCCCGGAGTTTGCGTCGAGCAGGTGAGATACGCGACGGGATGGGAATTGCGCGTGGCGCCGAGCCTGGACATTACGCCGAAGCCGACGGCGAGCGAGTTGACGGCATTGCGCGATTTGCAAGCACGAACGGCGGCGGCGCACGGCGGCGCGGCTGGCGCGGAGTGAACTCTTATCGCGTTCGTTGCGCGGGAGGTATAGTGTACTTGAGGAAAATTGGATGAGCTACCCTCC
>Ga0210391_10003004_pt1 | contig 14382 bp, 18 predicted proteins | sample IncBWC12OmetaG_FD_160573 | JGI IMG/M metagenome (GOLD analysis project Ga0210391, IMG submission 160573) | Forest soil microbial communities from Barre Woods Harvard Forest LTER site, Petersham, Massachusetts, United States - Inc-BW-C-12-O ... | reverse complement strand
GGGTTTACGGCTCAGACAGGTAGAGGGTCGCGCCCTGAGCGCGACCGCCTGCAGGCCCTGCGTACTGAGGGAGCTAAATCCCGAGATCTGTCCGGTGCGCTGGATGCTCGCGGCTTGGTTGGCCTAAGCCGCGCCGCTGCCGGTGGCAATTGCATTGATGAACTGCTGCAAATTGCCGTATGTGCTGACTGGTTGAGTGAATGAATCCGGAACCGCTGTCCCATATTCGTGTTAGCCCGAATAAGAGACGACCACGCGGTCGCCATCCGCTGCGCGAGGTTGTACGCCACGATGACCTTCTGCGTCCTCTTGAGCGCAGTGGTATAGAGTTGGTCGGCCTGGAGAATCTGTTGTGCCGCATGTACTGATTGGGTTGGGTCGTAGACAATGCTGGAACCGACTGCGCATTCGCAGGGACAATGGCGGCAACGGCTAGCATCGTGGTGAGGAACAATTCCTTCATGGTTGGTCTCCTTGTCGGGTTCTGCGGTGGTTGATGGTTGAGACGCTATGGGACTCGGCGGCTCACTTTTTCTATGAGCCAAGGAGCTTACGCATCAGGTCGTCCCCCCTGACGCATGTAGGGCGACAGGGGCCATACCGCGCCGATCGTCGTTACCTCATTGATTGGATAACTCGTTGAAGACGACAAACCATTGCAGGGACCGAGCATGGTCATTAACGCAATGGCCTCGTTCTCAGTGGCTGGCCCGGGGACAGGAGTACCTCCACTCGCAACCAGAATAAAGCTGCGACGTAGGGGAAGGGCATGAGTATGCTTCTGCAATGCTGAAGTTGCCATTGGTATCCGTCAACACGGGTTGCGTCAAAAGCGCCGACGCAGCAGAAGCTATCCCTTTGGTTGCCAAGGAACAGAGCTGAATCGTCGCATTCCTAACCCACCACTGCTCGCCTCCGACATGACCCTGAATGGGCACCCCGCTGTCCAAAGCCGCGGTTGTGCCGGTTGGGCCGTCGAAAGAAGCTGGATTAACCGTGAGACCGCAACCAGCCAGCACGAGCAGTAACAGTGACAAAAGAGCGCTCATGGTAAGTGACTCGCATAAAACCTTGACCCGGCATTGGCCATCCACCAAAGGTGCCCGCGGTCCCGTTAGTGAATGCAACCGAACCGCGCGTCCCGCCTCGTCAAGCACAGGCAATGCACGCGGCCGGTAACCCAGCGCAGCGATCACCAGGAGCGACTGCAATTCCTTGACTGCGAGCGAAAGGTGCGGTGGTGTAGGGCGAGCCACGGGTATCTTCATGCTGGCATGACCTGAGGCACATCTGCGTATTGTTCATGAGTCGAGCAGGACTCCTCGTACTCTTGCTGGCGCGGAGTGCTGACCCGGATCGCATCGCCAGGCTGCGAACGATAAGCAGTTTCGGTTTTGGCGCGCCGCGCTCGCCTACCTTGCCCGGCTTGAACGCCAAGCTGAGCGAAGTAGGCGCGCTGCTGTGCGAGCTAAGGTCGGCCGATTACGACTGCATCAGCCGGCACCATGCCGCATCGCTCGACTACTACCGCGGTCTGTTGCCGGAACTGGAGTTTCAGCAGCGCACACCCGGCATACAGGCGCACCAGTTCACGCCGGCCCTGCTGCCCGCGTCACATAAAAAGAAACGTGCGGCAAGCCGTGCGCAATTGGTGGATCGTGGCATTGGCACCGGTGCATACTTCGGCCCTCGTTTGATGGAGCAGCATACTTCCGCGATCGTTGTGTGGCCGGCCCATTGCCGGCGTGCGCCGAGGTTGCGGCGAGAGTGATTAGTCTGCCGCTGTTCGACCGCATGACGCACGACGAAGTCGAGTATTACGTGTTCGCCGACTACGACTGTGTCGTGCAATGCTCGATTCAGGAATTTGTCCGCCGCGCCGCTGCCCAGCGCGCAATCGTTTGACACCAGGCACTGGTGGGCTTACGAGAACGACGTCTACGGCCGGGGCGAAGTCAAACTGGCACTGCTTAACGTGACTCTGCACTCTGCGGCCGCACTTCGGCTATTACATCAACGCCGGCTCGCGATGGCAGATGCCTCTTCCTGTGGCTGGCCCAGCAGTGAAGTGTTTGCGCCGACCGTGACAACGCGGGCAGGCTTGAACTGGTTATCGCTGGCGGACTTCGGCGATGTTCGCGTTGCGACTGGTTCCCGCTGACAGTTGAAGATATCGGAAGGACCGCAGCGCGTTGGATGCCATCGGGCATGTCCACAAGTTGATCAACACTGGGCATAGAGAAATTGTTGACGCGGACCACGGAACTCGCAATCGTTGCTCGTGGAGCTGCGGTTTAACAGCTTGGAAGGTACGACAAAGTGAGAACAGAACGGGAATAAGCCTATGGGCCAAACAATTCGAAAGATGCTCGCTGCCTGCCACCCCGAAACAAACTTGGGACGCGTCGGGCCCAACGCTGCGTCGGCAAACCGTACTGGCCTGAACCCGCCAACAAAATTACGCGAGATGATAAGCTATCGAGGGCCCGTGAATAGGCTAGCTCGGGAAATGAGGCAAAACGCTGTAGGGATACTGCTTAAAAAAGGCGGGCAGTCGTCGGTAATCCCTACAATTCGACCAAAGTGCAATTCCCAGCAAACCGCTGAAACTAAGCAATCATGAGCTATGCTGCTCTGAGCAAATTTCTATATGTGTCCTGTGACCATGACGGGCGACCCCGGCCGGTGCGGCCCTGTTATTGGCGCAATGCATGAGAGAGTTTTCCATGCCGCAGGTAAGAAACGAGGGTGCGCGGCCGAGCAGATAGTGATAGGGGGCCCACACCGCTAGTGGATCCTGGGCCGACCTCGTGGCGCCTGTTACTCGGGCCTCACAAGATGACAGAGGGGTGGAGGTTCACTGGGCGGCGTAACGCCCGCCGCTTTTCGCTTGCGTCGTTGGACGAACCCAAGCACTTCATCCCCATCCCGAACCGACGCTGAACAACGACCTGCCAGAGAACACATAGCGCGCCCAGTGGAAGAAAGAACTCGGTCGACGGGTATTGGGCGGGACAACATTCTCGGCAGGTGCAAATTCGAAGTGATCTGCCACCGGACCCTGCGGTGATATCAGTCGCCAACGAGTGGTAGTGGAATTCCCACGGCACCAGAGAATTCTATGCCCGCGGTACACTAAAGCCGCCGACCAAACATGGAGCCTTACCATCAGCTTGATCGGGGCAACGGTTGCCGTAGGTCTCCTCCGGCTCTCGGCTGGCCGGGTGGAACAATTCGGTCTTCGTGGTCTTCAACGACCCGTTTGGGTGACATGAACGCACCACAAAGTCGCACTTGGGTTGCTCTTCAGTTGGTTTAGAATCAAGTTGTGGGCGAATTGTGAAGGTCGCAACCGAGCTGTTTGTGAGTTGGAGACGTCGCCAACGTTTCTCTCACCGGGATTTGGTCGTGACCATGTCCGGTCCTACTGAACAGAAGCCCGGCCATGTCGCGCCCTACTGAACAGCGAATCAGCGTAATCGCGCCTTTGTGGGTGACCTATTAGGTTTACGAAGGTTTTTCTTGCCAGAAACAGCGTAGATGAGATCATATGTCACAATCAGGGTTTCGTTCTGTGGCGCGTGAAAACGACACAAGCGAAACCAAAGCAAGCCAAAGGACAGCACGGCACGCACATTATTGTGCTCCGGGATTCCCCCAAGTTATCGGTCAGAAGTTCTGCTCTGCAATTGCTGTTGGACGGGACAAGGATGCCACTTCTCGTGATTGCGAACTGAAGAGTGAAGATAGTGCGTTGGCTGGGCTGGAAATCGAGCATGACAGTAGGGTTCGGAACACAGGGCCAAGACCTTGGGGTCGAATCTATGTCTCCGGATAAATCGGCTCTACCCTCCTGCTTAATCGTCGGCGCCGGACGGGGTAGTCTCGCGCCGTTGTTTGAAAAGCGCCAATCTCTCGCCTTTGAGGCAGTCCTTCTGCCAGAGTCTCTGGCATCGAGCCGAGCGACGCTGCGCCAGATGATGCTGGAGCGTGGCGTGGGAACGAGCACCTATTTCAGCCCACACTTGGCGGAGCAGCCTTTCTTTGCGAAGCATAGTATCCAGGGACCTTTACCCGTAACGGAGAGCCTTGGCGCGTGTTGCGGCCGAGTTAGAGAATCAAGAGGTAACGCAGCTCCTCATTGCCGATCGTTCCCAAAGGTCCCCTCATCTCTTGGGGTGTTCATCGACGTTACGCTCATGCGTGGCTGGTTCTCACAATGATGAAATCTCCTGAAGTGACCATCGTCATACCCGTGTATAACGGCGCACGCTATCTCGGGGAGACGATTCATTCGTTTCTTTCGCAGAGCTTCAAGAATTTCGAATTGCTGGCAATTGACGATGGAAGCACCGATGCTTCAAGCGATATCGTCCGATCATTTAAGGATGACCGGGTTCGATTGATCCGCCAGAAAAATAGCGGGCTCGTCTATACGTTGAACCGCGGAATCGAGGAAGCAAGCGCACCTTATATTGCTCGTAGCGATCAGGATGATATTAGTTTTCCGGATCGGCTTGAACGTCAGATCAACACGATAAACGGCCATCCGGATGTGGTCGGGGTGCTCTCCTACTACATCAAGTTTGGGAGCAGGCACCGTTGGTTCAACTCTGACAAGTTCACCGTTGTCAAATCTCAGGTGACGAAATACGAGCCGCTCAAGGATGGTTGTCTATTAGCGTCGACGTTATTGGCTAAGACCGGAGCATTGAGATCGATCCACGGATATAGACAGGATTATTATCCTGCCGACGACTTTGACCTCGAGTGCCGTTTAGCGGAAGCAGGTAAAGTTCTGGTTATGCGGGAGCCATTGGTTGCGTATCGCTTTCACGCTGCGTCGAATACATATCAAGTATTTGCCGATATGCGACAGAAAATGAGTTGGACACGCGATTCGTATCATCGGCGTTCCCAAAATCTTGAAGAACTTACGTTTGATCAATTCCTGGCTGCCCAGCCACAACGTATGGTTCGGAATCGCATCGATACAGCCAAACTGCAGATGCGTATCGCGGGCCAACACTATTTAGACGGCCGCTATTTCCGTTCCGCCGGTCACTTACTGGCCGCACTAACACTCGATCCAAAAGAAATTGTTGAACGCGTCATGCAGGCTGCAGGGCTCTCTTCCTGAATATCGGCGAACGCGGGAGCAATCCATTGGTCGTTGTCGTCGTTTTTGACGGTGAGGCCGTCGCGTCCGCGATAGCGGACGATGCAGGCGGGTCGGTCAACACAATATCAACGCTGTCGGCGCCGAGGCTGCGCATACCCTCTCGAGGATGACCGAAATCAACCTTCGACGATTTTTGCGGCCACAGCTCGATGTTCTGTTTGTGGCGCTCAACCCGCCGATACAGTCCAACGAGAGAGCCATCACTTCTCCGGTCGCGGTTCCCTCTTTTTTCGCCGCTTGTACTTGAGCGGGCTATCGATCTGTGCTGCGCTCGGTGGCCCGCGACCATTGGCTATATGAAAGATGGCCGGCGGTGCCAGGCTGGGTCTCGGACAGAATCCATTTTCTCGTTTTACCTGCCCGGATCGGATTTGCTGGAGCCGGCGCGTTAAAAGGCGATGCTGAATCTTGCCACGCTGGCGCTACATACCATCTCGGCTCTGGAGTGCTTCTCCTGGCGGTCCTTGCAAGTGAGCGAATATCGGGTGGAACGCACGCGACGAACAATCAGGTCTTCCTGTTGCTATTTTTCTCGGCTGCCCCTTTTATCTGGAACTTCTCTGGGGCCTTCGATAGGCAAATCTTCCGCGAGCCTTATCCGGGCGAATATAGCCGGTACGCTTCCTGGCCACTGCGGTTTGTGGGTCTGCTGCCGACGGCGCAGAGTGTGCAGGTAGTGATCGGAGGCTCTCTTCGCGCTCTGGAACGGCCGAATCCGATGTTCTGTTCGTCTGCACGTGGTGGAGTCTCCGCGGTCGCCCTCGGTGTCCCGCTTGCTTTACATTTCGGGATTGGAGGAGGTGCTGGCAATGCTCATCTCCTGTGCATTGATGGGAGCTCTGACGGTGGTATTTCTGGCTCGATTTTCGCGTTGGGAACAAGGTGTAAGAAGAAGATGAATACTGATTTCGGCTTATCACTGCGAACCTGATAAGGGGGCCGAACTTGCAGTGGGATGGAACTGGGTACTGCAACTGGCAAAGTACCACGATGTTGTGTTCACTGAAACTAGATGGCGCGAAGCCATTAAAGGAGCCTGGCCCGGAATCCGATTCCACGGTTGACATTCATCTATATTTAGCTGCCCTCCTGGGGCGCTCTTTTGGGAGAAAGGCCGCAGTACGGCTGAGAATGCATGGGCCCCGACGAGTGGTGGTGCACTCACAATTCGGAATGACCCCGGATGAGAGGCGCTTTTTTGAATGCCTTGGAACATGGCGGCAGAAGCCCTTCAGGCTCATCAGAATGGGACGTTTGCTGCCATGGAAGGGAATTCATCTTGGGCTTCTGGCGTTCGCCAAGCTGCAGGAGAGCCATCCAGATTCGGAATACTGGATCATCAACGATGGTATCGAGATTGGCCGCCTCAAAGGCTTAGTGCGAAAACCAGGTGTCGAGGAAAAGCTTACATTCTGGGGAAAACTGCCAACACTTCAAGATGTCTATGGCAAGTTGGCAGAGTGCGATGTACTGGTTCATCCCGCGTTGCATGAGGCGTTCGGAAATGTCTGCCTCGAAGCCCTGGCGAGCGGGCGCTCAGTGATCTGTCTTGATCTGGGCGGACCCGGTCTGCAGGTCAAAGAGGAACAGGAATCAAAGTGGCGCCGAGTACGCCGGAGGCAGCAGTGGCAGGGTTAGCGACAGCCAATGGTCAGACTGGCATGTGATCCAGACCTTTGTTCCAGCATGGGCCGCGCGGTCCAACGGTCCGTGGAGGGACACTTCGACTGGGATCGCAAGGGAGAGTTCATGGCGCAACTGTATGAAGATGCGCTACGAACGTGGCACGCAGAGAACGGTCCAAAGTCCGAGTACCGACTGGACGTGTTAGGGTCTTGAAGGGACAGGAGCCTGTGAAGAAATCGCCTTTGGCATCAACTGATGAACTATTGCGGTGTAGCGAAAAGGGATGATGCGGGAACAGCTGGTTTGCAAGGCGGCTTTACTCAACCTCAACTACAAGATCCTCATGATAGAAAGGATCAGACGAGCCGACACAAATCGCTGCCCTGCCCCAACAGGCCGTCGATGGTCCCACCATTAGGGGCGCCCGTATGTCCGATTATGTTCTTCGAGAAGCAATATCGCGTTGTTCGGCGTAGTGGTCGCTCTGGCCGCGCATTCGCAATCTAAACTGGAATAGTCCTGACGGCGGGAAAAACTGCCCCGGTCGTCCTCCTGGCTTGATTCGGCCGCCCGGATTCCCTCCCTTTTTTGGACGTCGTATCAAAAATGGCCTCCCGTGTTAATAGATACTGGACTAAAATGAAGAAGTGTTGTATAAAGGTGAGAACCGTGGCCCTCCCGCTATTGAAAGATCGTTCGAGCAAAAGACATAATCAACTCGATGAAGTAATGTCTGCCCAGTGCCGGGAAATCTGGCTTCGCTTGAACGAAATTGCTTTGAAGCCGCTACCTGACGATCTTCACCTGGACCGGTTAAGGGTAAAGGTTCCCGCCGTTTTGCAATACTTCACCGAAATCAGTCGTGTAAAGACCATCAACATTGCAGATTTGACAAAACAGGACGAAAGCTACCTCGCGAGTTTAGGAATTTCACCGGCGCATTTAGTGCGCAACCTAAAAAAAACGCTCACGACCCGCTATTTCGATCCCTTGAAGTTCCAGCTGGACGCTGTGCGGAGCAGATCAGTCGAGGGATTCTGTCCGTTTGGAGGCGAACCAGTCACATTCAGACAATCCTTGCTGGCGAATATCAATGTTATCTTCTATCGCTGTGAAACTAAACAGGTTTTCTATGTCGCGACTGCCGGCATTGGTTCTGGTTTCAGAAAAAGCGCCCTGTATTTTCCAAAACACGAGTTGGTGGTAACGGCGGGAGATCCGTGGGGCTTTCAAGAGGATGATTTGATGGAATTAAAGGCCAGGATGGTGTGTGGCGCGAAGGCTTGCTACGAGTATTTGTCCGACACTAATTGGAAAAGTAGAAGGAGCGCAGTTTGTCTTGGTTTTTACCATTTTGCGCACCACCTTTGGAACGAATTGTCTGGCCTGCATCGGCTGTACAAGAAGAACCTTCTGCAGAGCGTCGACAAATTTCTCGTCTTGAGGGAGCCTCTAGGCCCTATCGAGGAGCTATTCCCCGAAATCCCGGACGAAAAAATCGACAGGAATGATGACACCAACGATCTCTTCCACAAGATTCTGGAAAATGGCTATTTCGCAGTCAAAGTGGGAGATGATTATCTGCCACGCGATTTGGCATCGCGGGTGTCCAAGGTTTCCTTAGCGTACTGCCTCCCGACCACGCGGGAGATGGTCAAAGAGGCTAAAAGGAAGTCTCGTCCGCTAATTTGGGTTGGTATTCGAGTAGGCAACCGAGCCTGGGCTGACCAGATAGTTGGGCTGTCAAATGTGATCACTTGTCTGCAAAAGGAATACCCCGCATTGGGGGTGGTTTTCGATGGGTTTTCGCTGCCGGCGGACATGCGAGCGCAATCCATTGAACGGCAAGGCTACTCCGAGATACTAGCCCTGGAAAACAAGATCGTGAACGGTATTGTTGAGAATCTCCAGCAACGCCAGGTGGCAGTTAATATTTTCAACATTATCGGGCTCTCCATTTTTGACGCCAATGTATGGGCTCACGCGATCGATGTGTATGTATCTCCTTATGGCTCCCTTCAGCACAAGGTAGGGTGGCTCGCGAATAAGCCTGGCCTCGTTCATGCAAACGAGACGTTAATACAAAGTCCAGCTGAGTACGTATGGGCTGCCGTCGAAAACGGAATTCCGCCGCGCTATGTTAAAATTGCTTCTGTCACCGATATAGAATCCGAACCCAAAGAGCGGATGGCTTACAACGAGATCAGTGACGCGAGTGAGAGCGGCGCCGGCATTCACGCCGTGAACAAGCGACGGAGTGCCAATTCGGAGTTCAGTAACTACTCTGTTCAGTGGGAAGCGTTGCACAACGATCTTGTTGATCTCATCAGATCGCCAAGAACAAAAAGGTCGATGATGCGGGTTCTATTGACCACCCGCATCAAAAGGAAACTACGAACCACATTGCGGAAGGTCACGAGCGTTTTAAGTTAGAGATAAGCAGTCGCGTGGCTCTCCTACTCGGTTGTGGGCTGCGACGGACGGAGTTGGTTGCCGAGGAAAAGATCGGAGCGATCGCTTAGCGCTAGAACCGCTGTGTGGTTGTCGACATCACTGGAAAGGGAAATCGTCTTCGCTCGGTTGCTAACCCGGCTAGGTTAAGGCAGCGACTGACGAGTGGACCACCGCGATCGGCATTACCGAGGGAAGATCTTTCTCGCCGTGCGCAAGGGTGGCAAAGCTTGGGGTGAGGATCTCATGCCGGGCGCGGTGGTGCAGATCGTTCAGCAGCATGTGTGTGCGAATGGGTTCTCGGACCGAGGCAGTTCGCGAATCCGTCGAATGCATTCGGCTTCCCTAGGCTTTTTTGCTCTAGCGTTCACGCCGCCCAGTGACCTTTTCCGATCGAAGCCGTTGGTGTCGCGAGGAATCAGTGTCCGATTTCGATTCTCCAGAGTTTGCGAGCCCTGGCCGTTTCGCGTTGCTGAAGAGCTATCTTAGCGCCGAGAAGCTCAAGGCGATTCTAACCAAGTCCAGCGCTAATCGAGGATTGGAGAGGTATCGCCGGGCCGGCATAACCGCGTCCTCTTCTTTCATCGCCAAGGCTTTAAATATACTGATTAGCTTTCTCTCTGTGCCGCTGACGGTTCACTACCTGGGCGCGGAGCGATACGGCGTATGGCTCACCATCAGTAGCCTGATCACCTGGATGTCGATGACGGACTTTGGGCTGGCGGGCAATGCGCTGGTGAACGTTCTGGCCGAGGCCAGCGGCAGGGAAGATCGTGCTGGGGCGCAACATTACACCGCATCGGCTTTCTGGGCTCTCACCGGGGTGAGCGTGCTTTCCGGAGTAATATCGGCGGTTTCCTTTCGGTATATACCCTGGCGGTCAGTGTTCCGCGTTTCCGCGGCCACTTCGACCCATGAGCTGCAGCTGGCATGCGGTCTGACGCTGGTGTTTTTCGTGCTCGCTTTTCCGCTGAGCATACAAAATTCCATCTACAGCGCCTATCAGGATGGTTACTTGGCGAACGCCTGGGGCATCGGCGCGAATATTTTTAGCCTGGTGGCTCTGGTCGTCGTATCGCAAACTCATGGAGGCCTGCCGCAGTTGGTGCTGGCGCTTTCGGGGACTCGAGGCTTGGTCTCCATCGCTAATTGTTTCTTCTTGTTTCGCCGATATCATTGGCTCACGCCGACCCCTTCGGCGGTGCGTTGGCAATGTGTCAAGCGTCTCTTTACCCTGGGGGGGAAGTACCTGGTGACGCAATTGGCTTCGCTCGGCATCTACCAGAGTCAGCCGATTATCATCACCCAAATTCTTGGGCCGGCCAAGGTGGTTATCTTTGTAGTGGCTTACAAGATAGTCGCTTTGCCAATGGACTTGGTCTTCATGGCAACCCAACCCTTTGTCTCTGCTTTCGGGGAAGCCAAAGCACGCAACGACTGGCACTGGATTAAAGGCGCCTATAGAAATGCCGTCAAGGCCTCGGTTGGATTTGGTCTTCCACTGCTGGTCGTGATCATGCTTACGGCAAAGCCGCTGATCCGAATTTGGGCTGGTTCGATCGCGATACCCAGTACATCCTTGATCCTCTGGTTGAGCATTTATGCTCTTGTTGGAATCGGGTTAATGGCGGCGGGGCAGATGCTGGCCGGATTAGAGTTGGTGAACCCGCTCGCCACCTCGGTTACTCTTTGCGCAGTTGGCGTGATAGGTTCGGCGATTTTATTAGCGCCGCGTTGGGGACTGACCGGCATCGCTTTGGGCATGGCGGCGAGCAAACTGCTTACCTTCTGGCCCATTCAACTCTATGAAGTCAGACGCATCTTTCGCTCCGCACCGGCAACGTTGGAACAGGTTGTAAATGCCGCGGTTTGAATGTGTTACGGTCAACGTAGAGGAGATCCCATGAGACCAACTTACAGTAAAGTTGGAGTGACGCGATAGTATCGGGGTCGGTCGGGGCTATTGCTCGCGTTCATAGCTGCGCTCGTGACGGCAACGACTTCGCTTCCGCAGACGATCACCACATGATGGAAATTAGCCCTTCACCAGCACTTGCCGGTGTCCATACTCCGTCGGCACGGAGTAGCCGTTGGAACGATAACGCACCAGCGATTAACGAAGTGGCCCGAGTGGTGGTCTTCTCACAGGCTTCATAGGGCGCAGTAGGCAACGGCAGCAGCGCTGCGCGGTCGCACCGTTCCGCGATGGTCGGCCCCGCGCAACCGACGCTGCCGTCGCTTCAGGCAGGCAGCGTCCAAATGCTCGTTCAGCCCTTCCAACGTAAGCGTACGAAATTCCCCAATTGAGTAGGTGGGGATAGTGTGTGTTAAGTGTATCCGTCTGAGCAACGCACCTGTTGTGCGGCTTTGTTTGGTGTTGAACTTGAGTGATGAGCGAAGCGGGATCAGTACGGAAGCGACGGAGTCGGGTCGAGGTGGAGAAGCTGGTTGCGGAGTATGAAGCCAGCGGGTTGACGCGGGATGGGTTTTGTCAGCAGCGGGGTTTGTCGGTGGCGGCCTTGGATAAGTACCGGCAGCGGGTGCAGAAATGGGCGGGGCGATCGGGCGCCGGTCCGATGCTTCCCGTGGAATTGGTTTTGTCCAAAGCACAAGGTTTAAATTGCGCTGCCCGAGACGCTGGTGTTCTGGTGGTCGCGTCGCGCAGTGGGCGCCGCATTGAAGTGTGTCGTGGATTCGACGCCGAGACGCTGGAGCGCCTGCTGACGATGTTGGACAAGGTGTAAGGCGGTGTTCGGGTTTGGACTGGCGACACGGATTTACGTAGCGGCAGGCGCGACAGACATGCGGAAGAACTTTAATGGTTTGTACGGCCTGGTGCGCGATCATCTGGGCTGCGATCCGCAAAGCGGCCATGTGTTTCTGTTCGCCAATGCGCGGCGCAACCGGCTCAAGCTGCTCGTATATGACGGAAGCGGGCTTTGGGTATGTGCGAAAAAATTAGACGGCGGAAGATTTCGTTGGCCAGAGAGAGACAGCGCTGCGAAGAAAATCGTGTTGAGTCACGAAGAGCTGGCGTTGCTGTTGGGGGGCATTGATTTGACTCGGACGCGGTCACGGACGTGGTATCGCAAGGCTCCGGCGGAAGAACCAGCAGAGTCACTGAAAACCGCATGAATACTAGACATTTCGCTCGTCCTCTTCGTTGTTGTCTGTTATTTAAAAAGCATCGTGAGCACGCCCTCTGAGCCCACCGTTCCTCCCAACCCGGATCCCTTCATGGCCGAGGTCGTCGCGCAACTGGAGAAGCAACTGGAGTCGGAGAGGAAAGAACTGGCCTACGCACGGCTGAAGATTCAGGTGCTGGAAGAGCAGCTTCGCCATCAGCGCATTGCCCAATATGGTCCGGGCAGCGAAAAGTTGAGCAACCTGCAATTGGAGTTGCTGGACGAAGAACCCGCGGTGAACCGCGATGAGGTACAGGCAGAGAGCGAGCGGGAGCCGGGGGCCCCGCCCCCTGCCACATCAGGCAACAAGCAACGTGCACCGCATCCTGGCCGCCAGAGCTTGCCGGCCCACTTGCCGCGCGTGGAAAAGGTGGTCGCGTGTGCGCCCTCGCAGTGTGTTTGCACCTGCTGCGGAGGTGAGACAACGGTGATCGGTTATGAGATCAGTGAGGTCCTCGACGTCAGGCCCGCCGAGTACTTCGTCGAGCTAACCAAGCGCGAGAAGCGTGCCTGCAAGAAGTGCGAGGAGCAGGGCGTGGTTGCCGCGCCGTTGGCCGCACGCATCATCGACAAGAGCCTGGTGTCTGACCGCATCATCATCGATACGCTGGTCAGAAAATATGCTGACCACTGCCCGTTGTATCGACAGAGTTCGATTCTGAAGCGCGACACGGGCATCGAGATCAGCCGTGGAACCATGTGCGGCTGGATCATGCGGGTAGGAGAGTTGCTGATCCCTGTCGCCGGCGCGATGCGTAGTGAGTTACTGGCCGGGAGCTACATCCAGGCCGACGAAACACCGGTGGATGTGCAGACCCACGACGGCCGCGGAACCAATCACCAGGCCTATCTGTGGCAGTACGGAACTCCGGGCGGAGCGACGGTGTTCGATTTTCGCATGAGCCGCGGGCGCGAAGGCCCGGCCCACTTCCTGGATAAGTTCGAAGGCATACTGCAAACCGACGCCTATGCTGCCTATGATCGCGGGGTCGGCGGAGTCAACATCGTGCACGCCTGCTGCTGGGCGCATGCGAGAAGGCGGTTTGTCGACGCGGTGAAGCTTAACAAGCAGGATGTCGCCTCGATCCGGGCGGTGGAACTTATGGATGAGTTGTTCGCCATCGATGCCCAGGCGCGCGACGACAACATGGATCACGTCCGCCGCCATGTTCTCCGACAGGAGAAAGCTCCGCTTTTGCTCGACCAGATCCGCAGTCACATCCTGGCGGTGAGCAAGACGGTGCTGCCCAAAAGCGCCGCGGGCCAGGCTTCCAGCTACGCACTTGCGATCTGGACGCGACTTACACGCTTCCTTGACTATCCGGAACTGGAACTGAGCAACAATCTAGCCGAGAATTCGATGCGTCCCATCGCCCTGGGCCGATCCAACTGGATCCATATCGGCAGCGAACACGCCGGCCCACGCGTGGCGGCAATCTTCTCCGTTGTTGAAAGCTGCCGCCGGCTCAACATCCCGATCCGTGATTACCTCGCCGACATCCTCCCAGGCCTTGCAAACGCCCCACTGCGGTGCATCGCAGAACTTACCCCTGCCGCCTGGGCTGCCAGACATCCGCACTTGTCAACCGTGGGTTTGCTCTGACGGATACTGTTAAGTGTCCGCTTATTTTTAGTGGACACTTGTTGCGTGTGCTTTAGGCAGCTTTTGAAGGATCGTTCTGAAGTGAGGGGGCTAGATTCCAGGGCAGCAGCTGCTGGATCTGATTGATGGGATGCTCGGGGAGCTTGGCCAGCACAGTACGGAGATAGAGCGCCGGATCAAGTCCATTGAGTTTAGCCGTGCCGATCAGGCTGTAAATGGCCGCGGCGCGTTGTCCGCCGGCATCGGAAGGCAGTTCATAGTGCCGGAGTTCTGGCACGCGAAATCACGGTCACATACCCGTTTCACCCACTCGCCAACCAGAGCTTCGTCGTTTC
>Ga0210391_10003001_pt1 | contig 14394 bp, 14 predicted proteins | sample IncBWC12OmetaG_FD_160573 | JGI IMG/M metagenome (GOLD analysis project Ga0210391, IMG submission 160573) | Forest soil microbial communities from Barre Woods Harvard Forest LTER site, Petersham, Massachusetts, United States - Inc-BW-C-12-O ... | reverse complement strand
TCCTGCTACCGATCGCATCGTATTCAGTCCGTGAAATTCCGCCAAGGCGCCCATCGAGAGACTCGCGATCGCAGGGAACAGCGGCCGCGCAGCGCACTCCGCTGGGATTTGAATCGAGTGCATCACGATATCCATGTTGGGCGCGGCGAGTTCGTTGTCAAGCCCGTCGCTTACAACCCGATGAGGGGCGGTTTTGGCGGGGGCCGAGACGCAGGCGGGAAGTAGACCGGCCGTAGCGAGGGGCGGCCTAGAGCGTATGGAGATAGGCGACGAGATCGTCCAGCTGTTGCTGGCTAAGGGCGCTGCCCGCGGCGGGCATCATGTTGCGGCCGTTGAGGATGGTTTGGCGGACAAAGCGTTCGTTGGCTGGCAGACCGCTGGGCAGGAACGTTTTCTTGAAGATACCTTGGAGGCGGGGGCCGTTTTCGCCGGGGACGGAATGCGCGTCGTGGCAGGGAGCGCAGGTTTGCTGGTAGATGTGGCGGCCGCTGGCTTGCTGGGCGTTCAGCCCCAGCTCCGCGTCCGACTTTGACGAGTTGTCGTTGCTGCAGCCACAGGAGCATGCCAGAAACGCGAGTGTTGCGAGTGCGATGACAGTTCGATTCACGCTGTCATCATATTCTGAAAAGTTCCGAGGACCCTACCGTCGAATCGCGCGCCGTGGCACCTTTCGATCCCAACCAAGAGCACCTCAGAGGGGAGCAACGTTATGGCGCCGTGGCCGCGAGTCGATTCAGCGAGGATCGAAACTTTTTGATCGATGAAATCACGATTCGGACGGACGGGACCTGCTCGAGCCGGCCCGGGGGTATGACCCTCCGGGTCAGACCGGAGGGCGCTGACGCGGGCGAATTGCTCGACCAGGGCGATCGGGAGTCCTTCAGGGTGGAGGCGTCGGAGAGTACAGGCAGCCGCGCTGTCGCAACTGCCAATGGTTTGAGACCTCCGACCGCAGATTCGTGAAGTATCTGCCCCACGGCTCGCTCCGGCTCAATTTACCCAATCCGGTTACAGATGTCGCTTGGGACTGCGATTCCCGTCGACACGTGTGATAGCTACCAGCGACGAACCGCTGTGATTCTCTTGGGTTGAAGCTCCGGCTCGCGTATATTTCATAGAGGATGACTACTCCTGAAACCGACAGGGAACGCTGGCGACTGGCGCGATTGTACGGCAGCATGAGCAATGCCGAAGTGGAGCGCCTGGCGGCCGATGCAGCCGCTCTTTCCGACGCAGCAAAATGGGCGCTGAAAGTGGACCTGGCGCGCCGAGGTCTGAAATCCAAGCTTGCCGAGCCCGCGCCTGAAGCGGAGCCCAAAGCGCACTCCCGGATCGTAAACCTCCGCAAGTACATGACCCTGCCGGAAGCGCTGCTGGCGAAAAGCATTCTTGAATCGGCGGGAATCGAAGCGTTTTTGGGCGATCAGAACATCGTGCGTATGGATTGGTTTCTTTCGAACGCGCTCGGCGGCGTGAAATTGCGTGTGCGCGAGGAAGATGCCGAAGACGCGGCAGCGCTACTGAACCAGAGCAAGACGGCCTAAGATCGGCGTTTTTCTCGTGCGGGTTTTTCCGCGCCAGGCGGCGGGTCCCAGGCGGCCGCTACGGCTTTGTGCTCTCGGTACAGGCTGCTCGGGACGCGAATCTGGCCGCCGCGGACGAAGCGTTCGTGGTTTTCTTCCAGTTCGTCGGGCAGGTAGCGGTAGTTCACCGTCACGCCGTAGGACGCTTCCATTCCGTACGGCCGCAAATTTCCGAACACATTGATGCGTTCCAGGCGCGCGCCATTGGAAAGATGAAACGTGGCGACCGGGTCGTAGAGTTTTCCGCCGCGGCGGGCTCGCGTGAGATAGGCGAGTGCGAGGCGTTCGAGAGGCTCGGCCAGCAGTCTGCGATTTGCGACGGGATCCTCGAGCAGCCGGAAAAGAACATCGACGGTGTTGCGGCGCCCTCCGACGGCGCCGAGCTCGCGTGAATATTCCTCGAGAAGGCGCGAAAGGCGTTCGCGGCTAAAGCCGAGCGGGTTGTCGTTGTCATGCAGCGCGCGGGCGAAAAGAGGCAGCGGCGAGAGCGTGCTGTAGGTGCGGATGTTCGGGAATTCGGCGGCCAGCTCGGCAACCACCTGCTTGATCAGGAAGTTTCCGAAGGGGACGTTGCGCAGGCCGGTGAGGCAATTGTTGATGGAATAAAAGATCGCGGTGTCGGCTTTGTCTGGATCAAGGACGGGTGCGTTGACGTCGAGCAGCGGCTCGAGGTCGCCGGCGAGGCCCTTCGCGAGCGCGACTTCGACGAAGATGATCGGCTCGTCGGCCAAAGCGGGATGAAAAAACGCGAAGCAGCGGCGGTCGGCCTCGAGCCGGCGCCGCAGATCGGGCCAGCCATTGATCTCGTGCACCGATTCATAGCGGATCAATTTTTCGAGAATGCGCGCCGAGGTTTGCCAGCTGATGCGTTCCAGGCGCAGGAAGCCGCGATTGAACCAGGAACGGAACAGGTGGCGCAGGTCGGAATCGAGCGCTTCGAAATTCGCGCCGTTCTTCGGTAACGACAACAGGTCGGAGCGCAAATTGACCAGCGTTTGCGTGCCGTGCAGGGCCGTGTTGATGCGGCGGATCAGCTCCTGGCGCGGCGCTTCCACAGCGTCGGAGAGCGAGGCGAGCGTCTCATCGCCGGGTGCGCGTTCATACTCGCCGACGGCCGCGCGGATTTTGGCGGGGTCGGGCGAAAATTCGCGCGTGAGGATCTCGAAGAATGCCGGGCGCTGGTCAGGCTTCATCGAGCTGTAGGCGGAGATGATTTCCTGGGCGATGGCGGTTTGCGAGGCCTCGCCGCGCTCCGACAGCAGGCGATGACAAAGGAATCGCATGTCCTTGCGGCGGCCTTGCAGCGATTGGACAAGGTTGGAGAAGAACCCGGGCATCGGATACAAAGTATATCGTATATGTTTCTGCCGTATGTCCACAGAGCAGACGGCTGGTGTCTGCCCAAATACAGGGAGGATGTCAGGGTCCGGAAAGCTGCCGCTGGGCGAGGTCGCGATCTTCCCGGGCAACCTGCTGTGAGGGATCGAGCGCGAGGGATCGGTCGAACTGGGCCAGCGCGTCAGCGGGCTTGTGCATTTTCAAGAGCAGCTCGCCAAACGCGTTGCGGATTTGCGGATCGTTGGGCGCCGCGGTGATCAAGGCCGTGAAAATCGAAGCAGCTTCGTCATAACGGCCAAATCGAGCGAGCGCACGGGCCAGATTGAAATTCGCGTTGGCATAATCGGGCTTCAGGACAAGCGCCGCTCGGAACTCTGAAATTGCCTCCTGGGAGCGGCCAAGGGCCCCGAGGGCCAGACCGAGCCAATTATGGCCCTCGGGCTGGCGGGGATCGATGTGAACGGCCGTCTCGAGCGCTGCTTCGGCGCCGGAGGGATTCGCGAGCGAGAGCCTCAGCGCGCCGAGCCAGAGATGGGCCCAGAAGTCGCGCGGATTCTTCTCCACGTTGTGCTGCATGACGGCTTGTTCAAGCTCGCGGCGGCGGTCTCCGTCACCGCGCGGCAAGACCTGCAGCCAGAGGTGCGCCATTTCATCGGTCGATTGATTTCCTCCGACGACGCGCTGGGGCGGCCTATGCGGATTGAGCGGGTTTGCGGTGGAATTGTCGAAGTGCCAGCGCATCGAGATGACCGTGTTCCTCGGCAAAAAGATCGGCTCGCGATAATGGTAGACAGCCTGCCAGTTGGGATCCCAGTCGGGAATCTTGATCAGCCACTTGCGCTCGCCAGTGGGTAGTGTTGCGTAGGCTTCCAGCACATGGCCTAAATAGTGCGCGTGGGGGTAGATGGCGAGCACGTCGACATCGAGCGGCAGACGCAGATCGTCGCCTACGGTGAAATCGCGGGCCCCGGCCGGGATATCGAGCCTGCCGTCGCGCTCGAGTTCGATGAGAAGCGGGAATTTGGTGGGAGGCTTGTCGGTGAAATAAAGCCCGATCGAGGGCTTCACCTGCATCGGCATTCCCATGGTCATGATGTGTGCGTTGAGAATGAGGTCGGTTCCGGGATCCAGCTCCCAGGAGAGGCCGTCGGGTTCGATCCACGGTGCGCTGCCGGGCTTCCAGAAAAGAAAATGGCTGTCGAAATCAAAGACGCTGTGCTGCACGGTGAGGTCCATCCCCGGAAATCCGGCGCCGGCCTGGGTTTCGCGGCTTCGCGCGGAGCCGGCGCGATCGACGAGGAGATTGGCGTGATGCACGCCATGGGGAATTCCGGGGCGAACCTCGATCGCACGGACGTAGCGCTTGGCCGACAGCTGCGGCGAGAAAATGAAATTCCAGAAAACGTCGGGTCCCGACTGCGGGACGGTGTAGGCGCGGGCGGCATCGAGGATCATGTCGGGTGTGCCGAACTGCCAGCCTTCGGTGAATTTCGGCGCGGGCGGAGTTTGGTCGGGCGGCCCTTGCGGCGCGCCACTCTTGGTCCATTCGACAATCGCGTGAATTTCGCTGTCCGTCAGACTCGGATCGTTTGCGAAGTCGCCATACCCGCGCGCCGGGAGCCAGGGCGGCATTGCCCGCGAACGGACGGCGCCCGCGATCTGCGGAGCGAATTTGCTCGCATCTTCATACGTGAGCAGCGGGAACGGACCGGATTCGCCGGGACGATGGCAGGAAGAGCAGGCGCGATAGAGAATCGGCGCGATGTCGTGCGCGTAGGTCGGCTGGGAACTGGCAGGCGAAATGCTATTCTGCGCGTGAACGGTTTGCGTCTTGGTGAGGGCGGCGGCGGGTACGATTACCATCGAACCCAGCGCCGCCGCGCACCTCAGCCAGTGCATTTCGGCCCTACTTCTCGATGACGCCGCAGGCGATGCGATCCCCGGAATTGCCCGAGGGATCGGAGGCGAGATCGTCGGCTTTCGCATGGATGACCAGAGCCGTCCCGCCGTCGTGGAACAGGGAGTTTGTACCGTCGCCGAGCGTGACGCCCTTGGCAACGAATGTGGCAGTGCCGTTGCCATCGGCCGCGACGGTGAGGTTCGGTAGATCGCCGAGGTGCGGGTGCGGGTCCATGGTGTTGTTGATGCCATGGTGCGCGCTGGTGGGATTGAAATGGCCTCCGGCGGTGGTAAACGCCGGGCCTTCGCACTTTCCGACGGTGTGAATGTGAATCCCGTGGTCGCCGGCAGGCAGGCCCATCACCTTCACCTGGATTTGGACGCCGTCCTTTGCGGCTTTGATTTTCGCCGTGCCGACCTTGGCGCCCTTGGCGTCCATGATGTCGGCGTGGGCGGATTTGGGAGCGGTGTCGGCCGTCGCGGCTGCGGCAGAAAGGCTCAACAGCGCGGGAATCAGGAGCAGAGTTCGAATTTGCATGGAGTGTCCCCCCTCAAGGAGTTTCGAGCGATCTGACGCGGAAAGTCTAACACAGCGACCGGCGTGCCCGTCCGTTGCTGCCCGCGGAAAGACTTCCCATCAGTGCTTGGGCGCGACGTAGCCTTCGGGCAGTTTTGAACCTTCGCCGAAGAAGTACTGCTCCATCTGATCTTCCATGATTTTTTGCGAATTGGGATCGAGCGGATTGAGGCGGAACTCGTTGAGCAGCATTTTGCTGTGGTCGACCCACATCTTCCAGGCGTCCTTGGAGACATTTTCGTAAACGCGCTGGCCCAGTGCCCCCTTCCAGGGGGCGCGCTCGAGGCCGGGGAGCTCTTTGCCCAGCTTCACGCATTTCACCATGCGGACGTGTTGCGCGCCCTGCTTCTCTTCTGCCATTGCGGGAAAGCCTCCGTTGAGATTCTGTATTCATCTTAAACGCGTAGGCACAGTGGCTGCAACTCGCGGAGGCCTGCGCAGGGTGTCGCAGCTTGACTTCGGCGGGGGCGGCCAACAATATCGTGCTCTCTTTTTGCGCAATGGAATCTGGCTCGCGGGGAGGCGCTGTGGAATACGTTCGGTTGGGAGCTACAGGTTTGAAGGTCTCGAGGCTCTGTCTGGGAACGATGACGTTCGGCTACCAATGCGATGAGGCGACTTCGTTCGCGATTCTGGATCGGGCGGCGGCCGGCGGCATCACTTTCATGGACACCTCCGATGTGTATCCGCTGGGCGGCGGGTTGGAGCGCGCCGGGCGCACCGAGGAAATCATCGGTAAATGGCTCAAGGGGAAGCGGCACGACTGGGTGGTGGCGACGAAATGTTTCTGGCCGGTGGGGCCGCAGCCGTTTCACGCGGGGAATAATCGCCGCCACATCCTGGAATCGATCGATAATTCTCTGCGGCGGCTGGGAACGGATTACATCGACCTCTACCAGCTTCACGGATTTGATCCAAACGTGACGGTGGACGAAACGCTCGGCGCGCTCGACGATATCGTCCGCGCGGGCAAGGTGCGTTACATCGGCTGCTCGAATTATCTGGCGTACCAGATTGCGCGGGCGCTGGGGCGCAGCGACGCGCGCGGATTTGCGCGGTTTGTTTGCGTGCAGCCGCGTTACAACCTGCTCTATCGCGAAATCGAGCGGGAGATGCTGCCCCTGTGCGCGGAGGAAGGCGTCGGCGTGATTCCTTTCAATCCGATCGGGGGCGGGATGCTTTCGGGCAAGCACGATTTTTCAAAACCACCGAGCGAAGGCACGCGCTTCGCTTACGAAGGGCGCATCGGCGAGCTCTACAAGGGCCGCTACTGGCAGGAGAATATCTTCCAGGCGGTTGGCGAATTGCAGGGCATTGCTTCGCGCGCCGGAATTCCCCTCATCGCGCTTTCCGTGGCTTGGGTGCTGGCGAATCCGGCGATTACGAGTCCGATTATCGGCGCGAGTAAGCCGCAGCAGCTGGATGCGACGCTGGCGGCGCTCAATGTGAAGATGGATGGTGGCGTGATGGCGGAACTGGATAAAGCGACGCTGCAGTTCCGCTAGCGTGGAATTTAGTTGCCACCGGCCCTGGCTTCGGTGCGGCGCCAAGCGAAGTAGCCGTCCAAAACCTTCAGCTGGTCCAGGTGAGGGACCGACACAGATTCCGACGGGTCGTTCAGCTTCATCACCTGTTGGTTCGCGTCGGTGAAGGCGGGCCAGCTCGGTAGGCCGCTGCTGTTCGGATCGCCGGTCTTGGCGAAATTCGTCCAGTAGGTCGAAACTTCGTCCGAGACTTTCTTGTCCGCCTCGCTTGCAGGCATCTGCTGCGAGAAGTTTCCGAAGACGTAGGAAATTTCAGCACCGTGCGCTGCGCCCCAGTCCTTGAAGTTTGGCGCGCCGGGATAGGGTGGCCGGTGGCTGAAATAGTAGACGTACACTTTGCCCTTGCCGGTTTTCGATTGCAGCTGCGCCCACGCCCAAGTAGGCCATGCGAAGGTTGCGTCGCGGAACATGTCGCGCGCAGAGCGCAGTGCGTGCGCGTCGGTGTCGCCGGGATAGGCGGCCAATATCTTGTCCGCGTATCCGCCGTAGCCCGCCTTGATCTGGGCTTGATAGGCGGCTGCGGTGGTTTGTGCGACGAACAGCGCGCCCTCGTCGGCGTTGGAGCCGATGAGGATCGGTGTGTCGTTGTATTTTCCCTCTTCGTAGAGCTTGTACTGGTCACCGAGCAACACGTAGCCATCGAATATCGGCCAGGATCCACCAAGCCCCGGATTCGAGGCCTTCAGCACCTCTTCGGCGGTTTTCTTGCGCGCGTCGGCAATCGATGCGGCGCCGAGTTTGGCGAGATAGCCCGTGCCGTTCTTTTCGGCGCTGGCGAGCGAGATCATGTTCGCGCCGCCTTCATTGTCGTCGCCTGGTTTTTCCGGGCCGAAATTGCCGCCGCTCTCCGAGATCGCTCCTGAGAACAAGCCCTTCGCGAGCGGGGAAGCGCTCAGCATGCTGACCGATATTCCTCCGGCCGATTCGCCGAAGATGGTGACCCGGTGCGGATCGCCGCCGAACGCCGCGATATTTTTCTTCACCCACGCGAGCCCGGCGATCTGGTCCAACAGGCCGTAATTGCCGGAATGCCCGCTCTGTTCCTTGGTCAGCTCGGGAGAGGCGAGAAATCCGAACGGGCCGAGCCGGTACGCGATGCTGACCAGGATGACGCCTTTTTTCGCGAGGTTCTTGCCGTCGTACTGGCCGAGCGAGGTACCCCCGATCGTAAATCCGCCGCCGTAGATCCAGACCATCACGGGGAGCTTGTCTTTCGGCGTTTTCGCCGGAGTCCAAACGTTTAAATAGAGGCAGTCTTCATTGACCGTGAGCGCGTCAAGACCGAGCGCCGGCATCACGATCGGCACCTGCATGCAAGCAGGCGCGAACTTGCCGGCCTGCAAGACCTCGGTCCACGGAGCGTGCGGCTGCGGTGCGCGCCAGCGCAAATCTCCCAGCGGGGGCGCGGCGAATGGGATTCCTCTGTAGATCGCGAGCCCGTCTTCGACGGTTCCCTGTACCGGGCCGGCGTCGGTGCGGACTGGTTTCGGTTCCTGAGCTTGAACCGTGTAAACAAACGCGCATGCAGAGGCGAGCAAGGCCGCGGCAAATCCCGAAATTCGTACCTTCATTTGGATCGTCCTCCCGGGCCCGGCCGTTGAAAGCCAGAGCCGGCCTTCCTATTCCCCGGAGCAGGCGCATTCTACATGAACCGGCTTCTGGGCTGCCGGTGAAATTGAGAACTAGGAGGGGGGCTTCACAATCAGCTCGGGAGGGCGCTTGCGCGGTGTACGTTGTCCGCGGCCCGGGAAGCGCGCGAGGACTTCGCCATCCCAGAGACGGATGACTCGCTCCGTGAAAAGCCATCTGCCGTCCGTTTTAGCGAGCCGGTCGTCCCAATATCCGGCGAAGCGGATCACGTAAGGCGGTTCGCCGCGGCATTCGGTGACGAGCGCGAAGGAACGCACGGCGCATCGTTCGGAATCGCCGCTGACGACAGAGTTCGTAATGTGGTGCTGGCGGCCGGGAAAATTCACGACGTTGCGGAAATGCTCGGCGAAGCGGCGGATGTTGGCGTGGCCTTCCCAGCGATCCGGCTCTTCGAATACTTCTTCGATTACAACGGCGTCGGGCGCGAAACAGGCGACTAGGGCTTCCACGTTCCCGGTGTCGAGCGCCCAGGCGTATGCCGCAAGCAGATCGTTGATGGCAAGGCGGTCTTCGGTAGTGAGTGCCGGCATTCAGTAGCCGATCGTGATGCGCTCGCGGTGATGCTGAGGGCGCTCCATTTCGTCTACAAGCGCGGCCGCGTAGTCCTCGAGCGAGATCTTGCTTTCGCCGTTGTCGTTATAGAGGACGTGGTCCTTGCCGATGCGGAATTTTCCGGTGCGTTCGCCGGGGGCGATCACGACAGAGGGCGCGATGAAAACCCAATCGAGCGAAGGTTCCTGCTTCAGCAGATAGTAAAGCTCGCGCGTGCCGCGAATACCGGGCTTGAATTGCTCGTACGCGGCGGGGAACTGCGGCGAGTCGATGAGTTCGATTCCCTCGGGAGTCTTCAGGCTGGCCGCGCCGCCGACACCAAGGAAGCGTTTCGCACCGGATTTGTTCGCCGCCGCGAGGATGGCTTTGTGGCCCTGGACATGAAGGTCGTACACGTGTGCGCCGGCAACGCCGCGCGCCGGGTTGAACGCACTGACGATCACGTCGTGCCCCGCCAGCAACTTCGCGAGCTCGTCGACGTCCAGCACGTCGGCTTTTTTCGTGTTGAGATTCTTGTCGGGCTGGATTTTTTCAGGATGGCGGACGATCGCCGTGACCTCGTGGCCGCGGTGGAGTGCTTCAGCCAGGATTTTGGATCCGACGAAACCACTGGCGCCAATCAGAGCGACTTTCATGATACTCCCCCCTGAGACGACGGCTGCCACGACATCCCCACGGCTGCGATTGACAGGCCGGCGGAACCGGTGGATTGTATCACCCCGGTATCAAGAGGGAACGATTCCATGAGCAAGACAAGGCCGTTCGGCGCCGTCGTTTCCACCATCGCCGAGCCTCGGCTGGAATTCGCATTCGAGGTGCGGTTGCATTTCACGCGCGTGCAGACGATTGCGAACATGCCGAGCGGCGCCAATCGCGGTGCGGTTTATCTCGACAGCGGCGAATTTTCCGGACCGCTGCTGCGGGGCAAGGCGGTGCCCCATAGCGGCGGCGATTACGCCCTGTTCCGTCCGGACGACACGGCGCAATTCGATGCGCGCTACATGCTTCAGGAAGACGATGGGACCCTCATCCTGGTGCAAAACCGCGGGTACTTGTGGGGCTATGCCGACGACACCATGAAACGGTTGCGGGAAATGGCCTTCGAGCGAGGTCCGGCCGTTGAACCTTCGGAATATTATTTGCGGGCGTTTCCGTCGTTTGAGGTGCCGGCCGGAAAACACGACTGGCTGACTCGGCACGTGTTCGTCGGCGTGGGCGAGCGAAAGTCAGACGGAAATCTGATTCGGTATTTCGCACTGTTGTAACGCCGCTCGATCATGATCCAGGCTCAAGGCCGGCCTGCCGTTTCGTAGCCGAACACGCGGCTCGATTCACGGGAACGTAACAGGAGCCGATACGGAGTATGGTAGGCTGTTCGCTTGTGGAGCCCTTGGGTGCGGGACGCGGTTTCCCGAAGCCGTTCCTTCACCGAGTGATCCGCGACAATTCCGACGGAGCACGTCCATGAGCAGCCATCCTGCCGTAGTCTCGGAAGCGCCGCGAAACGATTCCTATTACTGCGAAATTCCGAATGATCCCTGTCTGATCGTGATGTTCGGCGCATCGGGCGATCTCGCGCGCCGGAAACTCCTGCCCGCACTCTACGATCTGGAGTTGCACAGCTGCCTGGCGCCGCGGTTCAAGCTTCTCGGTTTCGCGCGTACGGAGATGAGCGACGACGCCTTCCGGAAATCCGCCGGAGAATTCCTGTCGAACGTGGACCAGAATGGCTCAAAAGGCGACCGGCGGAAGGAGTTTCTCGATCACCTTCAATATTTTCACGGAAATTACGACGATCCGGAGTCCTACAGGAAACTGGCGGAGCGGCTCGACGCTATGGACGGCGAGAACAGTCTCGGCGGCAATCGATTGTTTTATCTGGCGACGCCACCGGAGGTTTACCAGCATGTGATCGAGCAGCTCGGGCGGGCCGGCCTGGCAAAACCGAAAAACGGGGATTCGTGGACGCGCATCATTGTCGAAAAACCTTTCGGGCGCGATGGAGCGTCGGCGCGCGATCTGAATGCCAAAGTGCTGAAAGTGTTCGATGAACCGCAGGTCTACCGTATCGATCACTATCTCGGCAAGGAGACCGTACAGAACTTGTTGGTCTTCCGCTTCGGCAACGGGATTTTCGAACCGATCTGGAATCGGAACTTCGTAGACCACGTGCAGATCACCGCAGCCGAAGCCCTGGGCGTCGAAAAGCGCGCGGCGTTTTACGAAACAACCGGTGCGCTGCGCGACATGATTCAAAGCCATGTGCTCCAGCTGACTTCGCTGGTGGCGATGGAAGAGCAGGAGCGATTCGATGCCACCTCCGTGCGCAACGAGAAGATCAAGATCCTGCAGTCGATCCGGCCGTTTAGTACGGAGTTGGTTTGGAAATCGGTCATCCGGGGACAATACGGGCCGGGGACGGTGAAGGGCGCGGCGGTGCCGGGATATCGCCAGGAGCCGGGCGTCAAACCGGATTCCGCCACGGAAACTTTCGTGGCCCTGAAGCTGTTGGTCGATAACTGGCGCTGGAGCGGCGTGCCGTTTTATTTGCGCTCCGGGAAGCGCTTGGCCAGGGCGATGACTGAGATCGCAATCCGCTTCAAGAAGGCGCCGCACATGGTTTTTCAGGGAGAGAGTGTCGAGCCCAATTCGATGGTCCTGAATATTCAACCCGACGAGGGAATTTCTCTGAGCTTCGGCGCGAAATCGCCGGGGTCGCAGATGCACATCAGCCCGGTCACGATGGATTTCCGGTACCGACAGGCTTTTGGCGCGGGAACGCGCGAGGCGTATGCAACGCTGATCAACGACTGCATCCGCGGCGATGCCACGCTGTTTGATCGCGCCGATAGCGTTGAGGCGGCATGGGGCTTGGTCGATCCGATTCTAGAGGCTTGGCAGCATGCGGCGGCACCGCCCTTCCCGAACTATCCTGCGGGCAGCGACGGGCCGCGCGCGGCCGACGACCTGACGGTATCGGAGGGGCGGCGCTGGCGCCCGATTTAGCTCTGTGGCGAGGTTGGGCTGTTCACACCTAAGAGATCTCGCGAATTTCAGGCTTCGTTTGGGAGGTACGCTTGATACTGGCCGGCGACATCGGCGGGACGAAGACCAACCTCGGGCTTTTCGACATCCAACAGAACACACTTAGCAAGACTTTCGACAAGCGCTATCCCAGCGGCGAGCACAAGGGTCTGGAAGAAATCGTCGCCGATTTCTTGCAAGTATCCGGCGCGAAACCGGATTCCGCGTCGTTCGGCATCGCCGGGCCGGTGGTGGATGGCCGAGTGCGCACCGGGAATCTGCCGTGGATTGTGGACGGTGCGACGATGGCCAAGCAGCTGGGCCTGCAGCGCGTCCGTTTGCTGAATGATCTGGAGGCCGCGGCATTCGGAATCAGCGTGATGACCCCGGCCGACTTGGACTTGCTCCATGCGGGAGTTTCCGCGCCGCAGGCGCCGCGCGTGGTCATCGCCGCGGGCACCGGCTTGGGTGAGGCGATTCTCTTCTGGGACGGCACCAGGCATCTTCCGACGGCGACCGAGGGTGGCCATGCGGATTTCGCCCCCCAAACCGCGCAGCAGGCCGATCTGTGGAAGTACGTTAAAGCCCGCAGCGAATTCGTGAGCGCAGAGCTGATTCTTTCCGGGAGGGGATTCAAGACTCTCCACGAATTTCTCGATCCCACGGTTCGCCATCCGGGCTTTGATGACACCTCCGCCGATCCCGCGGCTGAAATCACGCGCCGGGCGCTCGCAAAGGAATGTCCCGTGTGCATCGCGGCGATGAGTCTGTGGATCGATATTTACGGATCGGAGGCCGGGAATTTGGCGGTGCGCACGGTCGCGCGCGGGGGGCTCTATATTGCGGGCGGAATCGCGCTGAAAATTCTGCCACTTTTGAAGGACGGTCGCTTCATGACGGCCATGCAGCACAAGGAAAAGATGACCGATTTTCTCGCCCAGGTTCCGGTTCACGTGGTGCTCGATGAGGAATGCCCGCTCAAGGGCGCGGCGTATGCGGTTTGGAAAGGCCTGTAATTCGTGCCAATCCGGTTGTAGTACCCCGTGCCGTACGTCCTATGACTGTTCGCCTGTTGCATCGCCACGGAATTTCACAAAAGTGAGTGTGAATTCCGCGAGGGAACATCGCTGCCGCGGAACGTCCCGACGAGTTGATTCTAAGTCCTTATAAATCTGCGTGGTAGGGTGCTGGGTTCTGGCATCGCACTTGCCATACTCTTCGTGGCGCCGACAAGTCCGGCGCAAGCGAGGTATACGATCGTGAAGAAATTCTTGGGAGTTGCAGCGATTGTCCTTCTCAGTTCGATCCCCGCCCACGCGCAGCGTGGGGCGGGTTCAGCAGCCGGCAGCAGCCCCACGGCGGCCCTGGCGTACGGCGGCGGCAGTACGGGCGGCGGTGGCCTTACCGGCGACGCGGGCCATCTGCCCGTCTATTCGCGGACGGAGTTTGCGACCGCGGCCTTCCGAGGCGAACCGTCTTTCGCGCCTTCCTCGTTTCTGACGTTTGAGGATGCCGTGAAGCGGGGAATCGCGGAGTCCGCGCCAGCCAGGACGGTGGCGCAGGCAGCCGCCGACCAGCAGGCGGCCTCGCGTGAGAAATCGCGGGTCGAGTTCGTGCAGGATCATAGCGGCAACGTCATCCCCGTGGACCACTAACAAACACATCGCGTCCTCGAAGTATTTCACCTGGAAATGGAATGGCCGCCCGGCGGGGGATTCAAAGCCCGGGCGGCCGCTTCGGTCGAGAGCGCGGCCCCGTCGACGTGGCGACGGAGCCGCGGTTTTTCGGACTTACTTCAGGTTCGCGCTGCTGAACGTATACACGAAGCTGAGCGTCGCCGTGTTCTGTTCCTTCACTGCATTCTCGTTCGACAAGCTCTGGATGAAGACCCGCTTGCTGGCAAAGTCATACCGCCATTCACCGCGTATCAGCAAAGCGCTGGTGAGGTTGTATGAATAGGTTCCGGTAACTTCCTGGGCCCAGCCGGGTTCGAAGCTGGACGAGGAGAACTGCGTACCGGGCACCTGCAGCAATCCTTCATACGAATAGGGATCGTCGAACCACTCGTAACGGACGGCGAAGTTGGTCTTGGGGCTCATCGTGTATTTGGCGTAGCCTGCAATGCCGCCCCAGTTGACGTTGTTGGTCGGTTCGCAGCTGACCGGGAAGCCCAGCCCTCCCTCGCGAACTGGTCCGGAATGAACTCTGGCGTCATCGCAGTCGGTGT
>Ga0210391_10002999_pt1 | contig 14395 bp, 10 predicted proteins | sample IncBWC12OmetaG_FD_160573 | JGI IMG/M metagenome (GOLD analysis project Ga0210391, IMG submission 160573) | Forest soil microbial communities from Barre Woods Harvard Forest LTER site, Petersham, Massachusetts, United States - Inc-BW-C-12-O ... | reverse complement strand
CACCTTCGATTCGAACCGGGAATGGCCGCCGATTGAATCGTGCCAGCGTCAGAAAAATCGACGTCACGTATCCGAACTCTCCCCAACCGCTGAAACTCCGCGCACGCAGCGTCGCGACGTCCGCCGAAAACCCCATGCTCAACAAATTAATGTAGTGGATCACTCCGCCACGATGACGCAACCGCATCACGTCGCAAGTTCGGCTCCGCTGCGCTAGCAATGATTCAATCCCGTACTCGACGCCCGCATGACTGAAATCGCGCAGAAAAGAATTGCCCGTGCCCAGCGGCAGAAATCCCAGCGTCGGAGCCTCACCCGCGAGGGCCTGCGGATACAGCCCATTCACGATCTCGTACGATGTGCCATCGCCGCCAACTGCAATGAAGTTCCTAACTCCGCGCACGTACGCTTCGCGCGCAATTTGTGTCGCCTCGCCCGGAGCGCGTGTCTCCGCAACTTTTATTTCAACGCCGCCAGCCCGCAAGCGCTCCAGCGCCGGCCCCAGCAGTTTGCGGCTCCGCCCCCCGCCCGCCGCCGGATTCACAATCGCAAGATAGTTTCGCCCCAAGGTTTCAAATCCATTTTCACAGCCGAGGAGTGCAGTCAGCACATCAAGAATCTTGCTCGACCAGTCTTACGGCTCAGGCGCGGTTCACAATTCCACCATTGTTTCCCGCCCCACCGATTTCCCAATGTCCTCAGCCAACACCTGCCGCTTAATTTTCATCGATGCGGTCCGTGGAAAGTCTTTCTCCCAAATCAAATATCCGCTCAAGCGCTTGAAGTCCGGCAGCCGCCGATTGCGCGCCGCAATTTCTTCCAGCAACTTGTCGTCGACTCTTTGATTCTGCTCCAGCCGCAGCACCATCACCAAATTTTCGCTCCCGAGTTCCTTTTTCGGCCAGACATAGTTGGCCGCAAAAACTGCATACTCCTTCACCGGTAGCCCGTCGAACACACTCTCTATATCTTCTGGGTAGATGTTCTTTCCGCCTTCGGTGACGATCATATTTTTCTTGCGTCCGAAAAGTTGCAGATGTCCGGTGCCGTCAAACCGCCCCAAATCCCCCGTCAGAAGCCAGCCGTCGACGATCGTATCCAAGGTCAGTTCCGGATCGTCGAGATAATGCGACATCACGGTCTTGCTGCGCACGGCCACTTCCCCCACGCCATCGGCATCCGGATTCAGAATTCGCAGTTCCACTCCCGGCAGCGGTTTTCCCACTGTGTCGGCGCGAAACGGCCTCAGGTCGTTGAGCGTCAGCGCGGTCCCCGCTTCGGTAAGCCCGTAACCATTCACCACCGGAATGCCCAGATCGTAGAAGAACTGCATCGTCGAGGGCTCCATAAACGCCCCGCCCGTAATCACCGCCAGCAGCCCGCCGCCAAATCCGCGATGCACGCCCGAGAGCAGCATGCGGCTCAGCTTCACGTTCGGCCGCCGCCGCGTCAGCATCCGGTTGGTCGCAATCATCGCGTTCAGGTACGCCCGCTTCCAGGCCGGCAGTTCGTCGAACGTAGCGCGCAGCCCGCGTTCCAGATTCTTTACGATCATCGGAACCAGCGATACGTAAGTAATCCGGTAGCGCACAAACGCGTCGCGCACAAACTCGGGCCGGAGCGTGCGCAAATGCACCACGCAAGCTCCGCACACGAACGGCCCGATGAATCCGACCATAAAATCGATCGCATGATTGGTGGGCAAAATGCTCAAATACCGCACGCCCGGCCAAAACGGATACCACGCAGTCAGCGCCCGGCATTGCTCCAGATAATTTTCATGCGTCAGCACGCAGCCCTTCGGCCGCCCGCCCGTTCCCGAGGAATAGACGATGCAAGCCACATCGTCCTTCTGCCGCATGACGAAATCGGGAGCACCCTTGCGTTTGAAATCTTCCCAGCGAAACGCGCCCGCCAATTCCACGCCCAGCGGCGCTTCCGTAACCAGAACAATCTTGGTTCCAATCTTCTGAAAGTCGGGCGACTCCATGATCGCCCGCCACGGAAAATACTCAACGATCAACACCTTCGCCTTCGAATGCGCCAGTAACTGCAGATGCTCTGCCGCCGTCAGCTTGAAGTCCAGCGGCACCAGCACGCCCCCGCAGTAAAAAATCGCATAGGCCGAAATCAGCCACTTCGACTGATTCGTCATGATGATGGCCGCGCGGTCACCCGCATCGTAGTCAGCGTCTTCCAGCGCGCGCGCTAGCGGCAGCGCAATCTCTTTGAAATCGGAATACGTCAGCCGGACTTTTTCGCGATCACGCTCCGCCTCGATCAGACAAACCTCAGGCGCAAAGCGGTCCAGCGCGTCACGCAGCGCAGCGCCCAGACACGTATATTGGCGGAGATCAAGCATAAAAAATTGCTGACTGCTGATTGTAGATCGTCGATTGAGCAACCGGAGGCCGCGTCAGGGGCACCGTTCCCCGTCAATCAACAATCAAACACCAGCAATCAGCAATGAGAATTCCTTGTCTACAAGCGGGCCTGAATCTTGGCCGCGAGCGTCCGAAAGTCAGTCACGCCCTGCAGTTCGTAGTCCGGCAGTTCCACGCGAAAGTGATTTTCCAGCTTCGTGAGCAAGTCGAGCGTCTGCAGGCTGTCAATGCCGAGCGCCTTGAAGAAATCTTCATCGGGAGAGAGCGACGCGCGCGGCACCTTGAAGTGCGCCGCCGCCAGCGTGAGTATCTCGTCGAGCGTCTTTTCAGCTGTTTCCATAAGCAGTTATTCTAATCCACTCTCCACTACGGCAGATACGGCTGCGCGTCCGTGCTTTCGACAAACTTCTTCAAGCCCGCCTGCACCGCCGGTCGCGAAAACAGGTCGCAAAAAACATCGATCTCTGTCCGCAACTCTTCAATCGGAATCGACTTAATAAACCGTTTTGCCGCAATCACCGTCTCCCGGTCAAACTTTCCGATCTGCGCGGCGGTCGCTCTCGCCGCGCGCAAAGCCTCGCCTTCTCCCACGACCTGGCTCACCAGTCCGATCTGCTGGGCCTTGGTGGCGTTGAAACTGCGTCCCGTCAACAGCAGGTCGCGCACCACTGCATTCCCCAAATCGCGCTTCAACCGCGGGATGCCGCCGAATCCCGGAATCAGCCCCAGCCTCAGCTCCGGAAAACAAAACCGCGCCATCTTATCGGCAATGATCAGATCGCAGACCAAAGCCAACTCAAACCCTCCCCCAAACGTGACTCCATGCACGGCGGCGATCGTCGTGAGCGGAGCGCCGTCAATGCGATTCAAAACTCGGTGAATCCGCTCCAGAAAATCCCGCACCCCCCGCGCAGCCTGTCGTCTGTCCATTGCCTGCGATTGCTCATAAAGCTCGCGCAGATCAGCCCCGGCACAAAAACCGGACTTCACTTCGCTGAAAATGATCAGCGCATGCGCGTCTTTTTCCAGTTCGTCCAGCGCCCCCGCAAACTGTTCCAACTCATTCAGCGACAGCGAGCCCAGTTCATTGCACGGATCACGGTGCAGCGCCAGTTCGATGATCCCGCTCTGAACCTGCCACGACAGCGCCTGCCCTTTGAATTGCTTCACGCCCAATGCGCTCCCTTTCGCAAGCTCTGAAGCTAAACCGCCTGCTTTACCCGGTACATCTCCTCAATCTCACTCTTCATGCGTGCCGCGATCACATCGCGTTTCAGTTTGCCCATTGCCGTAAGGGTTCCACTGTCGACAGAAAACGGCTCCCGCCGCAGGCAAAACGCCCGCACCTGCTTGTAATGCGGCAACTCCAGATTTACCGCGTCAAGCGCCGCCTGTACCTGTTCGCCTCTCACGTTCCCAGTGACAATAGCCGAAAGATATCCGCGCCCATTGCCCACGATTACCACCTGCTGCGCCCCCGGCAGATGGCGGACGAGTTCCTCTTCCACCACTTCCGGCGCAATCTTGTGTCCTGACCCAAGAACAATCAGATTCTTGATCCGCCCAACGATCCGCCAATTCCCCGATGCATCCATCTCGCCCTGGTCGCCGGTGTGAAGCCATCCGTCGCGCACCGCCTCTGCCGTCTGCTGCGGACGATTCCAGTACCCCGGAAACACATTCGGCCCCCGCACCACGATCTCATCGTTATCGCCGAGCCGCATCTCAATGCCCGGAATCGCCGGTCCCACACGCCCGGGCGCGACGTTATTCGGATCATCCATGGTGCAGATCCCGGTGGTCTCCGTCAGCCCATAAACCTGCAGCACGGGAATGCCTAGCATGTCGAAATAATCCTGAGTCTCAGGCGTTAGTGGCGCCGATCCGCAAATCAGCGCCTTGAGATTCTCTCCCACCATTTTCTTGCGAATCGCAGGAAACACCAGAGCATTCGCCAGCCACAGCCAGAGTCCGTCTCCGGTTTGTGCCCGCTTTTCTTTCCGCCGCAACCGCGCCGCCCTGGCTCGGGAATAAGCCGCCAGCACCAGGCCGCCTTTCTGCGTGATTCGCTCCTCGACCGCGCGCCGCATACGCTCGAGCAACTGCGGCACATTCAGAGAATAGTGCGGAGCCGTCCCCGGCATGTCGACCGCAATCCTCGTCAAATCGGTATTCAGCGTCACCAGGCTTCCGCGCGACAGAAAAGTCAGCATGGCGATCCACGACGCGCAAAAACTAAACGGCAAGTAGTGAAAAATGCGGTCCTGCCCAGATCGCCCGCCCATCAGCGAATCGAGCCGCGCCGCAGTGCAACCCAGCATGAACGTCACGTTGGCAGCGGTAAGCACCACACCCTTGGCCTCACCCGAGGTGCCCGAAGTGTAGATGATAGTAACCGCGTCGGAATCCTGCACTTGTGGCCGATCCAACGCGACTCCATCGACGCCCGCAAAAATCTCGTCAAAAAGAAAGCACGAAGGCGCTGCCAGCCCATCCGTCGGCCAGTTCTTCTGTATCCCATCGCGCAGATTGGCGTCGCCACAACACACCAGCGCGGGAGCGCTGTCCTCGATCATCGCCACCAACTCCGCCGGCGCCTGCCGAAAATAAAGTGGGACCACAATCAGCCCCTCGGCCATCGCCGCCAAATCCAAAGCCATCCAACGAATGCTGTTAGCCGCCAGCAGGCCGCAGCGATCACCTTTCTTCAATCCCTTCGACGCGAGAAACGTCCGCGCCTTGCGGATCAACTCCAGAAACTCGCCTCCCGTTACCCCCGTGACTTGGCCGTCTCGGATTTCGAGGAGCACCCGAGCATCCGTCGCCGCCTTCAGTTGCGAAAAGATCTCCCCGACAAATGGCATGTGTTTTATTCCGGAATCGCGCCCTAATTCAGCTGTACGCGGACACCAACTGGCGCAAAGAAGCATTCATGGGCGGCAGATAATCCTCCCAACTCCACTCCCCCGTGCGCGTCGGAAACTCTGGATACCGCCGCTGCACTTCCTCTTCAAAGAACACTCCCATCCGCGCCATCACCTTAAGATTTTTGACTACAGTCCGCGCAATGCCGTCGGCAATGCGCTCTCCCTGCGTGGCTAGCGTTTCCAGCGCCGCCAGCAATTTCGGCTCGAGGTCCGGATCATCCACCGTCATCAGCAATTCCTCATGGCCGCGCTCGCGCATCAGGTTCCGAATACGCTCATCCATGGTGATACCGGCTGAAGGCACCAGCGCCGGCATCGAAGTCACAATGCCGTGATAGCGCGACGACGCCATCATGTGGCAAGCCCGCAGAATGCTCACTAGTTCATACATGTTGTACTGGTCGGAAGTCAGAACCGGCACTCCGCCGAGTTTCTCTGAGATGCGGTTCGCGGGACGCGCATCCAACCGCTCCGTCGCCGCGAGAATCACAAACACATTCCTTCGCTTGCGGAACGCATCCACCGCGTTGGCAATCGAGGTCCAATAATGCTCGTAAGCGCGATCTGATGCCGGTCCTGAATTATGAAAGTACGGCCCGCGATAGTGGCTCTTCTTATAAGCGCCCGTCAAACTGTGCAGCGCCGCCTTGGCCACCGACGCCTTCACCGGCCACTCAAACGGATTGATCGGACAAACCACCAGCACGGGCGTCTTGCCGTCCCACCCGACCTGGCGCAAAACGCTCTGCCCATACTCGGCCGATCGCGGCTCAAACGTCCACGCAGTGTCCGTGCCAATTTCCGTCGGCACGCCCAGTTCTCGCAACACCGTGCGCGACTCTTCATTGCGGGTAATCACCAGCGAATTCTTGCAATACCGTCCGCACATCTTGGCGACCAGCGGATCCATGTGTCCAGCTTCCGCGCCGTATCCGACAGACAGTTTGTTCTGCACTGCGGCGATGCCCAGCGACCCAATCATCATCGTAGTCAAGGCGTTGGCGAACTTGCTCTTGAACATCGACCCCTCGCAAGCCACCACGCCGTGATGCCGGGGAACTTCATCCGACAAAAACGGCGGGAAAATATCGGGAAGATGTACCTGGTTCGTGCCCTCGAAATATCCCTTGGAGAATTCAAAGTTCTGGCTCATCACATTGAACTCAACGCGCTCCGAACCCAGAATATGCCGGACCTGCCGCAGCATTTCATCGACCCGCACGTCCGAGCCCATGTTGCGCGTGCCGTTGTATCCGGCAAACAGCAGCCGCAATTTTTCTCCCGCTCGCCACGGCTGCCCGCCTCCCAGAATCCAACGCGCTTTCGCCCGCTCAATGTTGCTGCTGACCCAAGCCTCCAGAATCATGTCCATCATGCGGCAGTCCCTCCTGCAGCCGCGGGCCAGGGCTTGTACTCGTATTCGAAATTGTTCTCGCGGCTGAACTTCAGCAAAGGAAAGCTGTACTCGGAAAACGGCACCGGCTTGCGTTTCATCTCCGTCGTCACGCGCGTGTTGTCAAACACCGTGTTCCACACCAAGTACGGCATAAAAACCTTCAGCAGCGATGCTCCCTTGCCCATCGCTCCCTTGCGATTCGAAAGAAAGTTGACCGACCCGGAGAATGGCTTCTCCGCAAATGGAAGAAATACTGGCCCACGTCTCTGCTGCGCCGCCGCCAGCGCGGTAGTTAGTTCGCGAAACGTCTGGGACCCCGTCCCCGACGAAAGATGATAGGTCTCGTACTGCGGCTGATCTTTCTGATGCAGCGTCGCAATCGCGTCGGCAACGAAATCCACATTCACAATGTCGATCTTATCCGTGGGACGAAACGGCAGCGCCGGCAGCCCCGCCAGAAAAACGAACGCCTTCACCATGTCGAACTGCGTCGTCTCCGCGTGCCGGCTGTCGCCCAGCACAATGCTCGGCCGGAAAACCGTCTTCGGAGTATCCGGCAGCAGCACCCGCGTCATGTGCTCACAAAACTTTTTCGTGCGCGCATAAGGATCGTAGTCAGAACGGTCCCACTCGATCGATCGATCCTCGGTCACAACCTCGTTACTGCGCTTGCCCGCCACTGCGACGGTGCTGACTTCGCTGAACCGCCGCAGTCCGTGATAATGCTCGGCGTGCCGCGCCAGCGTGAGCACTTCCAGCGTGCCCCGCAGGTTCACGTTCAGACAACTCTTTTCTGACTTGCGGTTCAGCGACGCCGCGCAGTGAATCACTGAATCCGTAGTGTGCACCAGTCGGTCATACTCATCGCGCCCCAAACCAAATCCTGGAGAAGTCAGATCTCCGCAAAAAATCCGCACCTTCGTTTGCAGGAATTCGTAGAAACGCGGAAACTCCAGATGCAACTGCAGCGCGCGCCACAACCGCAACTGCGCCTCCTGCGGATCGCGCGCCCGCACCAGCAGGTTCAAGGAAGCGCTGTGCTGCTCCAGGAGATTGGCCGCAACGTGTGCGCCGATGTATCCGGTCGACCCGGTCAGGAATATCGCCACGTGACTCCGTTGGTCCCGGTCTTCAAGGCGTCTCCGTTGGCGGGCGCGAGACGAAAGCTGCGCGCTGGCCGCGCCTCCAGAGGCCTGCCTTCAATCAGGGGATAAGTCCAGCGGCGCAGCGCCGGGATGTGAATATTAATCCAGTACTCCCACCAATCAAGCGAGCGCGTGTCGTACGCGAAAATCTTCTGCTCGTCCGGCACCAGCGCGAACGAAAGTTTCTCGATATTCTCCGCCGTAAAATCATGCTCGTTCAGAAGTATGAATGGCTCGAACAGTTCAATCAGTTTTTCCAGCCGCTCCAAACTTCTTTCCGTCTTCACCAGCGGCGCCTTCTTCAGCGGCAGCGGCGACATGATCCGCTGGATCGATTTCACAATCGCCTTCTGCGCCGGGGCCGACATGCGGTTGTAGCGCGTCTTCGAAACCGGAATCGCGTCGAACCGCAGCCGCAGCCACGATTCCAGCCCTTCCTGCGCCCGGTAATGCTTGCGGTGCGCCAGCGACGTCAACTCGATCGACCGTCCCATGTCGCAGGGATTGGTCACCGAAGTCGCCAGCTGATAGAGCGGATCATGCCGCCGTTCCATGATCGCGGCCGCTATCAGCGTCATTCCGCTGCACACCGCATCCACGGGAATAATGTCCAGCCGCTTGCTCTCGTTCGTCGGCAACTGCCGGAAATATGTCCCGAGTAGATACGACAGCGACGCCGAAGTATTAATGCCTTCATTCCAGCCCAGAAATGGCCTGGAAACCGACGTCTCCACGATCGCCGGACGCACCACCGCAATCGGCAGCCCCGCACCATGTTTCACGATCAGCGACTCGGCCAGACTCTTGGTCAGCGTATAAGTGTTGGGCCAGCCCAACTCTTTCGCGCGCCGCGTCCCAGCCTCGGTCAGATAAGTCTTCAGCCAGCGCACCCGGTTCTTGCGAATCTGATTCTCCAGGGCCGCGCCCTGTAAATCTTTCGCCGCATGTTCCTTCGACTGCGCCTGCATGCGCAATCCCGACGTAACCTCATCGCTCTCCGCCTGCAACTCTGCCTGCTTCACCAACTCCTGCAGCGCCCGCCATTCCTGCTCGGCGTCGAAGTCCGCCAACCCGCGCGGAGTGTAGTTCGGAGTAATCTTCTCGCTGACCCGCCCATCCTGTTCGCCGGCCACGTAGCAAGTGGAAAGATGCAGCAGCCCCGCATGGTCCGCCGATCGCACAAACTCGAGAATATTCACTGCCGCATCGGTATTCGTCGTAAGCGCGTCCCGCAGATCAGGATTGAAGTCCGTCAACCCCGAGCTGTTGATAATCAAATCCAGATTCTTCTGCAGTCGATGCGCCGTCTCAGGTTCCAGTCCCAGCCCCGGTCGAGTGACGTCGCCTTCGACCACTTCGACTTTCTCGCGCAGAAATTCCGGAAGCCCGTCCCCGTGCCCCACAAACAGCGGATCAAACACCGGCGACTCTTCCACCATCTTCTCGAAGCGCCGCTCCGCCGGATTCGATTTCTGCCGCCGAATCAGCAAATAAATCCGCTTAACATCCGGCAATTCCAGCAGCGTGTTGGCCAGCCATACTTTGCCAATAAATCCCGTGACCCCGATGAGCATCACGTGCTTTCCCGCGAATGCCCGGCGAACCGAAAAACCCTGCGCCTGCCGCTGCCCGTCAAAATGCACAATCGGCCGCTCCGGCACGACCGGCCGCCGCTCCGCCGGAATCACCGCAGCCCTCAACTCTTCCACCGAAATATCCAGATGCCGCGCCAATGTTTTCGGAGCCCTGCGCCCGTCCGGATTCTCTTCTCTGAATTTTGCAAACGCTCCCCGCGGCCGGATCACCGGTTCGAGCAACCGCCCCGTCGCCATGCCATCGCGAAACTCCAGGCGATTGGCCACAATCCTTCGCACCCCCAAATGCTGCGCCAGCGGCCGCATCACCTGCTCCAACCCCTGACTCACCAGCACCACGTCCGCCCCGGACTGAACCAACTCCTGCACCTTGCTGACGCCTCGCTCTTTCAACCGCGGCTTCAACTTGTATTGAAAGAATTCCTCGCCCAGCAGATCGAGCCGGTCGCGACTCACTCCCCGCAACACCGCGTGCACCACCCGCGTGGCGAACTTGCGATTCGTCGAATAAAGAAACGGCCGCAATAGCGCCATCAAAAAGATCAGCCCGCGCCGCCGAAAACGCTCGGTGAACGTCTGCGCGTTCCAGGTGAAAAACGCCACCGGCTCGACCACAGTCAGATCGAGCAAACTACCCTCAACCCGCCAGTAGACGGTCGGTCCCGCGCCAGAATTGTGGTTGATCGGTTCCAAATTTCGCGATTCGTCCCCCTTCGGGGCTCCCCTGTCAATGCTTAGATGAAACCTTCATTGTAAACAACTTGCCGGATGGAGCGAAGCGAAACTCGCCCGCGAAGGTGGGTCGGAAGGCCGAATCCGGCCGCCGAGGAAACTCGTCCTCACCCACTGCCCCCACCCACTGGGATGAAGCGCGCCTTCCGCCCCACGATCAACGCGACCACGCCGCTGACGGCCAATGTCGCCGCAATCGCCAACAGCCCTCCTCGAAACCCGCCATTCACAGTCCGAAAAAATCCGATGATGTCCGAACCGAAATATCCTCCCAGATTCGCCAGCGAGTTAATCATCGCGATCCCCGCCGCAGCCTGTAGGCCAGCCGTCTGCGAAGTAGCCATAGCCCAGAACGGCCCCACCATGGCCTCGGCGCCGGCCATCCCGAGTCCAACTCCGGCGATCACCAGCGCTGGAGCCTTTCCATATGCCGCGGCGACCAACGCCAGTGCCGCGCAAAACGCGGGAACCGCTGTGTGCCAGCGCCGCTCTCCGGCGCGATCGGAACTCAACCCCACCAGCACCATGGCGAGCGTGCTCGCCACGAACGGAAGAACGGCAACCAGGCTCGTCTCAAAATTACCCAACCCCGACAACGACTTAATCAGAATCGGCAGCCAGAATGTGACTCCATACATCGTGGTCGATACGCCAAAATAAACCAGCGACAGCATCCAGATTCTAGGCGCGATCAGCACCTGCCAGAAGCTGCTCTGCTTGAGGCTCGACTCTGCCTCCCGTTCGCCAGCCAGTTTCCGCAACAACCAGGTGCGCTCTTCGCCCTTCAGCCAGGCAGCCTCCTCCGGCCGATCCGAAAGCACCGAAAGAACAACCACTCCCAGAAGGATCGCCGGAATCCCCTCCATAAGGAACATCCATTGCCATCCCGAAAGCCCTTTGCCGGTCAGGCCGAGCAGCGCGCCAGAGAGCGGGCTGCCGACGATGCCCGCCAGCGGATTCGCAGTCATGAACCAGGCCACGGCGCGAGCCCGGGCCCGCGCCGGAAACCAGCGCTTCAAATACAGAATCATGCCAGGGAAAAACCCCGCTTCGGCGGCGCCCAGCAGAAAGCGTAGAAGATAAAAGCTGACGGGCCCGCGGATAAGGATCATCAGGCAGGAGATCAATCCCCAGGTTGCCATCAAACCCGCAATCCACCGCCGGACGCCGAATTTTTCCAGCACCAGATTGCTAGGCAGCTGAAAAAAGAAGTAGCCGGCAAAGAACATCCCTTGGGCGCGCCCGATCGCGCGGTCGCTCAGCCCCAGTTCCCCGCGCATCTGCAGCACCGCAAAACTCACATTGATCCGGTCGAGGTAGGCAACAATGTAGAGCAGAAACAGAAACGGCATCAGCCGCCACATCAGTCGGGAAATCACAGCGGATTCCAGGCGGTCGGGAGCAGTTTTCAAGATAGATTCCGGGGTCGGTACTGCTGGTCTCGTCGGAGCGGTTCTTTATACGCGGTTCTTTATATAAAGACCGCGCTTTTCAGTTGCGAGGATTCTACGCCAACCTCAGACTTTCCCGAATCTCGCGGACAATCTGCTGCGGCGGCGCCGCGATTTCCGCGGTCACCGCATCCTCCGGCTCTTCCAGGTCGGCAAACTGGCTGGCCAGAATCTGTTCGCCGGCGAAGTGTCCATGCCGGGAGCGCAGCCGCTCGGCAATCAGTTCCGCACTTCCCTTCAGATAAACGAACCGTACATCCGGCCCAACCGAGAGTTCCTGCCGGTAGCTGCGTTTCAACGCGGAACAAGCCAGCACAACATTGCGCTTCTCGGCGATCCACCCAGCGATCGCGGCCCGAAGACTCTCCAGCCACGGCCGCCGGTCGTCATCGTCGAGCGCAATCCCTCCCCGAATCTTCTCTACATTTGCCGGCGAATGGAAATCGTCGGCGTCCGCAAATCCCCACCCCAGTTGCTCGGCCAGCAATCGCCCCACAGTCGTCTTCCCCGACCCGGTCACTCCCATCACGATCACGATCATGCTCGAGGATTGTAGCGTGATTATTTCTTAGCGTAACTCTTCTGCTCCCCAGTCCGCCCATTCGTGACCGTAAACGTCCCGTCCGTCTCCGCCGCCACCTTGAGAAATTTTCCTTCGCAATTCTCCTTCACGTTCGCAATCCGATTCTCGATGACGTTGTGATCCCGATCCGATCCCTCCGCGTAATGCAGTTGCCACAAATCCTCCAGCCCCGGCGAATCATGCACAATCTGCCACGCCCCCGGACTCGATCCTTTCCGCGGCCCGTTATCAATCACGGCCACTCGCGGATGCAGCGCCCACACCAGCGCCTTCGGATTCGACAAGTCCGCCCCGTGGTGCGTCACCAGAAATAAATCCACCGTGCCCAGCAGGTTATTCGGACAAGCGATCTCCAGTTCCTTCTTCTTGGTCAGATCCCCGAGATCGAGAAAACGAAAATGCCCGAAGGTGATCAGAACACCCACGGACCGTGCGTTCTCCGTGTTGTCGACCGCCGCCGCAGGCTCGGCCCCACAATACGAATTGGCTTGCCCGGCTCCGGGCAGCGCATCCGTGATGTGATCTCCCGCCGCGGACAGCACGCGCACGTCGACGCCCGTGATCGGCACCTTCCATCCCGGCTTCACCACCACATGGGTATGCCCCGCAATCGCCTTTTCATAAGCCGCGTAGTCGGTCCGCGTCACCTCCGAGTCTTCCAGATTCGGCCCGTGATCAAGAAACGTCCCCACCTTAATCCCATCCACCAACTGCGGCACGCCGCCCACATGATCGCGGTGATAGTGGGTAATCAGGACATAATCGAGTTGCGTGATGCCAGCCTGGTGAACCGCGGCCAAAATCCGATCCGCGTCGCGCCCCTCATATCCCGGCCAGCCCGTGTCGATCAGCAGCGACTGGCCCGACGGCGTCACCACCAGCGTCGCCTGCCCGCCTTCCACGTCAATAAAATAAATTTGCAGGGACTTCGGGCTCGCCGCAGCCGCGGCACAGGGCGAACTCGCACCCAGAACACAAAGGCAGAGTATGAGAACAGCAGTCAGCACTGGACGCATCGGTTGGCACCTGCTTGGGAGACGTTGCCGAAGATTATGCCACGTGCCGGTCGAGAACGTCAGGCTACTTTTCCACCACGCCGATAAGCCCGCCGCAGCCGGAAAACTCCGCTCATCGTAAAATGCTGGGAGGCCACTTTTTGAAACTCACCGAAGATCCTCATCGCCGGTTCAATCCCCTTACCAACGAATGGGTGCTGGTCTCGCCCCATCGCGCAACCCGCCCCTGGCAAGGAGAAGTAGCCAAAGTGCCAACTGCAAAAGAGCCAGCCTACGATCCGAGCTGCTATCTCTGCCCCGGCAACACCCGCGCCGGCGGCATTCACAATCCTGCCTACGCCAACACATTTGTGTTCGACAACGACTTCGCTGCGTTAAAGCTCGACACTTTCAGCGAGCGCGTCGATATTGAATGCAGGGGCTTGCTCGTTGCCCAGGGTGAACCCGGCATCTGCCGCGTCATGTGCTTTTCTCCGCGTCACGATCTCACGCTGGCCACCATGGCCGAGGACGCGATCGAAATAGTCGTCCGCACGTGGATGGAACAATTTCGGCAGCTGGGTGAATCGCCGAGCATCAACCACGTCCAGATCTTCGAAAACCGCGGCGCCATGATGGGCGCCAGCAATCCGCATCCCCATTGCCAGATCTGGTCGAGCGCTTCAATTCCAGACGCCCCCGCGAAAGAACTCGCTTCGCAGGAAAAATATTTCCTCTCCAGCGATCGCTGCCTGCTCTGCGACTACATTGAACTAGAACGCCGGCTGCGCGTTCGCGTAGTCGCCGAGAACGCACGCTTTATTGCGCTCGTACCTTTCTGGGCGGTCTGGCCGTTTGAGATTCTTCTCTGCAGCCGCACCCACATCGGCAGCATGAACAACTTTGCCATCGCCGACGCGCCGCAACTGAGCGCTATCCTGAAGCGGATCACTTCCACCTACGACAAAGTTTTCGGCGTTCCCTTCCCCTACTCCATGGGGTTTCACCAGTCGCCCACCGACAACCTCGATCATCCGGAATGTCACTTTCACGCCCACTTCTATCCGCCACTGCTGCGCTCGGCCACCATCCGCAAATTTATGGTGGGTTTCGAAATGCTGGGAACGCCGCAGCGCGACATCACCGCCGAAAGCGCAGCCGAACGTCTGCGCGAACTCGCCGGTGCG
>Ga0210391_10002998_pt1 | contig 14395 bp, 11 predicted proteins | sample IncBWC12OmetaG_FD_160573 | JGI IMG/M metagenome (GOLD analysis project Ga0210391, IMG submission 160573) | Forest soil microbial communities from Barre Woods Harvard Forest LTER site, Petersham, Massachusetts, United States - Inc-BW-C-12-O ... | reverse complement strand
GGTTTTGCGGGTGGCGTCGCGCCGAGTGTCTCGACCATTGCCACGCCGATTGCGTCGATCACGTTCTGCGCGTCGTGGCCCGGCTGATTGTTGTTATTGCCAAAAATCGAAAACACGAGCTTCTCTCCTCGCAGGGTCGTTGCGAATCCGGACATCGACCGCACGTGCGAGAGCGAACCCGTCTTCGCCGAGATCAATCCTTCGGCCATCGTTTTTTTCATTCGCGTCTCGAGCGTGCCGTCGACGCCCGCCACTGGAAACGTCGAAAAGTAACTGTCGCCCCACGATTGCTGCGCGTCGTAGCGAAGCACTTGCACCAGCGAACGCGGCGTTACTAAATCGTTGCCGGAGAGCCCCGAGCCATCTTCGAGCGTCACATCGCCGTCCGCCACGCCGATCGACGCCAGAAAATCCTTCTCGGTCCAGATCCCGGCGTCTGTGACGCCAAATCCCTTCTTTGCGTATGCCACCGCGCGTAACAAAAGCTCCGCGTGCAAATTCTGGCTCACCTTGTTCGTGAGCCGCGCCGTCTCAAGCAGCGTAGGTGACAAATGCTCCGCCAGCACTTGCGTGTCCGGCGAGGGCGGGGTGGGCGCCGGCCCCAGCACAACGTCCTGATCGTTGTAAATTTCCGGCGGCAGCGCGTGATGTACCGTCGCTATACCCGTCACATGAACACCTCGTGCTTCAAACACCTGCTTCAGCGCCTCGGCCGTAATCGCCGTTGAGTCGCTCATGGCCAGGTCAAGCTTAACGCTCGCGTGCCCCTGCGGAATCACGCCACGCAGATAAATGAAGTTCGTTCCCGGCTGTCGCGTCACCGAAAAATTCGGCTTGTCGCCCGCTGGACTCGTCACGATCGTCTGCGTAAATGTGCCGAGCGCCGCCGCTGGCTGCACCGCAATCACTGCCGGGTCGCCAACGTTGGCACCCGGGCTCACCTCAACAACAAACGAGTTGTCGTTGAAACAGATCGCGCTCACCGGCGCGCCGTAGGTGAAAAAAAGATCGCCGACATTCCAGCCCGCTGGGTAAGGGTCGTACGGATAAAAACTGTCGTCCGCCACCACGTTTCCTTCGAGTTCTTTCACGCCTTTCGCGATCGCGGCATCGGCCAGCTCGTACAAAACCTTCTCTACGGGACCGTCGCGTTCCACCTTTCCCGCGTACGGAAACACACGATTCGAAAGATTCGGATCGCCTCGCCCGATGAGCACCAAGTCGCCCGTAAGCTTCCCCGCCGCGTCGATTTTTCCGATCGTTTCCAGCGTTGTGCGGAAGTGATAGTCCGGCCCGAGCGTGGCAAAAGCGAGCGAGGACGTAATGATCTTTGCGTTCGAAGCCGGCGTGAAAAACTTGTCGGCGTTCAGTTCGTAGAGCGTCTCGCCGGTCTCGCGGTCGACGACCAAAATCCCCCAAAAACTTTTCTGCGCCTTCGCTTCATCCAGCGCCGCGCTCACGCGCGATTCGAAACGAACGACGTCCGCGCGCCGCGCAGGGTGCGCACTCGCGACTGCGGTTTTCTTCGAAGCCGTGGCTGCGCCAGACGGCGCGGTGCTCGTCTTCTGAGCCTCCGCAACACAAACGCATCCCAACACGCAGAAAAATATCGCCGCGCACGCCGCGGTCCAACGCTTCGCTGAAATCATCAAACTAATCATACGGGAACCCACACCGCACTCTGAGCGCTTCGCCAAACTTGGTTGCGAATCAGTCCCTAAATCCATATGATGAACGGCATTCCCCCGGAGGGAACGATGAGAAAACTAGTGTCAGCCCTACTTGTTATTGCGATGACCGGAGCGCTCGGCCTTTTCGCTCCCGCCACCGTCCGCGCGGACGACGATAAGACCACCGACCAGGATCGCATCAAAACAGCCGGCACGGTTCTCCACGAGATCATGGATATTCCTGACGACATTCCGCAGGACGTAATCGACAAGGCTTACTGTGTCATCGTATATCCCACCGTGCTGAAGGCTGCCTTCATTGTGGGCGTCAGCTACGGCCGTGGCGTGATGACGTGCCGCTCCGGAAAATACTTCCGCGGTCCGTGGAGCGCTCCTTCGATGATGGCTCTGGAAGGCGCTAGCTTCGGCCTTCAGGCCGGCGGCCAGGCAACGGACTTCGTTCTGCTCGTCATGAACCAGGGCGGCGCGAACGGAATTCTCGCCAGCAAAGTGAAACTCGGCGGCGACGCCTCGGTCGCGGCTGGTCCGGTGGGCCGCACCGCTTCCGCGGAGACCGACGCCAGCATGCGCGCGCAGATCCTCAGCTACTCGCGTGCCCGCGGCGTGTTCGCCGGCATCTCGCTGTCGGGTTCGACAGTTCGCCCGGACAACGATGCCAACGAGCGCGTATACGGCAAGAAGATTTCCGCCCGCGCCATCGTGCTGGAAAACGCGGTGAAGCCCACGGCCGACGCCGACGAGCTTCTCAACGTGCTCCGCAAGCACAGCCCGAAGCGCGGGAAGTAAGGCCTAACAAAACGAACTCAACCGATGCGCCGGAGGCGGGTCCTCCGGCGCATTTTTGTTTTACGGCCCTCCCCGCGAAAACCTTACGATCCAGTCTCCCGCTCTGTTCCATTTCGGTACACCCGTTCCTCGAGTCCAACTACCGCCCAATTGCATCTCTTAGAGTACGCCGTTCATGCTCGACCTTGGCCCGAACTTGACCATTGGTCGACTTTGGGCTATAGTCAGAGTCACACAAGTCCCGATGGCCACTGTCCCCAATAAGCTGTCATTGAACAAAATCCCGCGCCGAGCCGCCGGCCGCCGCGAACGCCACCGCGCGGAAACGCGCGATCGTCTCTATCGCGCCGCGCTGGATCTTTTCGCCGAGCGTGGCTTTCTGCGCACCACGGTAGAAGACATCACCGAAGCAGCCGATGTAGGAAAAGGAACCTTTTTTAACTACTTCCCGACCAAGGAACACATCCTGGCGGAATTCGGCGGTGCTTACCTTGTCGCCGTGCAAAAAGGCCTGGAAGAAGCGCGCGAAACCGAAGGTCCGATCATCGACGTGCTCCACAATCTCGCCACTAACTCGATTCGCCAGATCAATGAAAACGGGGCGCTAATCCGCGCGATTTACGCCGCGCACGCCTCCTGCGAATCGGTGCGCCGCGAGCTGCAGCAAAGGGTGCAAGCCTGCCGCAAGCTGCTCGCGGAAATCATCAAAATCGCGCAGGACCGCGGCGAAGTACGGCGCGACATTCCGGCCGCCGAACTTTCCCGCTTGATCCAAGGAATCATGATGGGCGTCACCATGGGCTGGTCGATATATCCCTCCGCCGCTCTGCGTAAGGTATTGGAAGAGACCTGGGCGTTGATGGAGCCCGGCTTGCGCGGCGCCGCGTCCCCCGTGGCTATGAGCCGCCGGAGGAGATCGAAGTGATGAATTTCCGTGTGGTTTGGAACGAAAAATCTCACGAAATTGATGAGTCGCGGAGGCGCTCGCGTTCATCCATAGAGAAACCGGAGGGTGTCTCCGTGATACGCCGCTTCACAATTTTTGCCATGCCGCTGGTGCTGGCGGCCGCCGCTGCCGTCCCCTCGCACGCGCAGAACGTGCCCGGAGCCGTACCGGGGCCGCAGGCTACATCGACCTCGGGCAGTACCTCTCCGGCCGCGCCTCTGGCTCCGCAGACGTCGCAGAATTTCCAGGGCAGCGTACCGGGACAGCTTGTTCCGGGTGTTCTGCCGATTTCGCTAGAGGATGCGATCGATCGCGGTCTAAAGACCAATCTCGGCCTGCTGCTCTCGAACCAGGGCGTGCGCTCGACGCGCGGCACACGTTGGCAACAGTTGAGCAACCTGTTGCCAAACATCACCACGACGAGCTACATCAACGCGTCACAGATTGACCTGGCGGAATACGGCTTCAACTTCAATTTTCCCGGCGTCTCGATTCCATCGATTGTGGGCCCGTTCGCGTATGTCGACTCGCGCGCGTACCTGACGCAGTCGATGCTCGATCTGAAGGCCATCAACAACGTCCACGCCTCCACGCAGAACGCGAAGGCCGCCGAATACACCGCGAAGGATGCGCGCGACTTGGTCGTTCTCGCGGTCGGCTATTCGTATTTGCAGGCGATCGCGGATGCGTCGCGCATCGAAAGCGTCTCCGCGCAAGTCGACACCGCGCAAGCGCTGTTCAATCAGGCTTCCGACCAGGTGAACGCCGGTACTTCACCACGAATCGATGGCCTGCGCGCTGAAGTGGAATTGAAAACACGCCAGCAGCGATTGATTCAGGCCAAGAACGATTACGCGATTCAGAAGCTTACGCTGGGCCGCATCATTGGTCTCAATCCCGCGCAACAGTTTGAACTCACGGACAAATCGCCCTACGCACCCTTTACGGCGATGAGCGTTGACGACGCGATCCAGAAGGCGGAAGCATCGCGCTCCGATTTGAAAGCTGCTGAACTCTCCGTCCGCGCCTCGGAGTATTCAAAGAAAGCCGCTCGCGCCGGCTACTATCCATCATTCAACTTTTCCGCCGACTACGGCATCGCCGCCGTCTACTCGACGCTCGGGAGTCACGGCGTGTTCGACGTGCGCGGCACACTTTCGATTCCCATTTTTCAGGGCAATCGAGTGAAAGGCGATCAGATGGTCGCCGATGCGCAACTCGAGCAGGCGCGCGAGAACTACGAAAACCTTCGCGCGCAGGTCGACACCGACGTTCGAACCGCGCTCCTGAACCTTCAGTCCTCCAGCGAGCAGGTCGCAGTCGCCAAGAGCAACATCGACCTCGCGCAGCAAACGCTCGACCAATCGCGCGACCGTTTCGCCGCGGGCGTGGCGGACACCGTCGAAGTCGTGCAGGCGCAGGAACAAGTCGCGAGCGCCAACGACAGCTACATCGCCAGTCTTTATAGCTACAACTACGCCAAGATTTCTCTGGCCCGCGCCATGGGCCTCGCCGAAGTGGGCGTGAAGGAATATTTCAAAGGAAACTAGCGATGCCACAGACTACGGAAACCACCGCCGTCCCCATACAAACCAACGCTCCCCAGCCTGCCGCGCAGCCCGCGCCGCAGAAGCTGCCGGCGGAGAACCGCTCCGCGTCCGAACCACCCGAGCGGCCGCAGGGATTTTTCGCGACGCATCCGAAGGCGCCGTTCTACCTCGCGGTGATTGCGCTCGTCCTGCTCGTTGGCGGATATTTCGCGTACAACTATTTTTCGAGTTACGAATCGACAGACGACGCGGAAGTTGATGGCCACTTGCAGCCGCTCAGCGCGCGCATCTCCGGCTACATCACCAAGGTCAACGTTGACGACAACCAGACCGTTCAAGCCGGAACGGTACTCGCTGAAATCGATCCGCGCGATTATCAGGCAGCTCTCGATAAGGCTGAAGCCGACCTCGCTGACGCCATCGCGACCGCGCGCGCCTCGAATCTCAACGTCCCCATCACTGCTGTAAACACCACGAGCCAGATCAGCGTTTCGAAGGCCGACGTCGAGAACGCACAGGCCGGCATCACCTCCGCCGAACAACAGTACGAAGTGACCAAGGCGCAGCTCGACCAGGCACGGGCCAACGACGTGAAGGCGCAGAACGACCTGATCCGTTACAAGCAACTCGTCGATAAGCAGGAAATTTCCCAACAACAGTACGACTCGGCCGTTGCTGCGGCAAAAGCCAGCACGGCCACCGTCGTTGGCGCGCAGTCCAGCGCTGCTTCCGCACTGCAGCAAATCACGCAGGCCAAAACCAAGCTTGCGCAAGCAGAGGCCAATCTGCGCTACGCCGAAACGGCGCCTCGCCAAGTGGAAACCACCGAAGCGCGCGCCAGTTCCGCCGATGCGACCGTCAAAGAAAAGCAGGCCGCCGTCGAAACGGCCACTCTGAACCTGAGCTACACGAAGATCGTCGCGCCGGTTTCCGGCACGGTCACGAAAAACGCCGAAGTCGGCATGAACGTGTCGCCAGGCCAGCAGCTTTTTTCGATCGTGCCCCTCAACGAAGTTTGGGTCACCGCGAACTACAAAGAAACCCAGCTCAAGAATATGAAGGTCGGCCAGAAGGCGGTGATCAAAGTCGACGCGAACGGCCGCGAATACAAAGCGCACGTCGACAGCATCGCCAACTCCAGCGGCGCGCGTACCAGCCTGCTCCCGCCGGAAAACGCCACGGGCAACTACGTGAAAGTCGTGCAGCGCATTCCGGTGAAGATCGTTCTTGAGCCCGGGCAGAACGACGATCTCTACTTGCGCCTTGGCATGTCCGTCGAACCCAAAGTCTACGTGAAGTAAAATGAGCGCAGCCGCAGCACTCCGGTCGGACGCGACGTGGCGTCCCGCAGTAAATCCGTGGGTCATCGCGATCGTGGTGACGCTCGCCACGTTCATGGAAGTGCTGGACACCAGCGTCGCGAACGTCGCGCTGCCCCACATCGCAGGCAGTCTCTCCGCCGGCCAGGATGAGAGCACGTGGGTGCTCACCTCGTACCTGGTGTCGAACGCGATCGTTCTTCCCTTAAGCGGTTGGTTTTCGCAACTGATCGGACGCAAGCGCTTCTATATGACCTGCGTCGCGCTCTTCACGATCAGCTCGTTCCTCTGCGGCATTGCGCCCAATCTCAGCATGCTGATTTTCTTCCGCGTGCTGCAGGGCGCGGGCGGCGGCGGTTTGCAGCCGAGCGAACAGGCCATCCTTGCGGATACGTTCGAGGCTCGCAAACGCGGCATGGCCTTCGCGGTTTACGGCATGGCGGTGGTTCTCGCGCCGGCCATCGGCCCGACTCTGGGCGGGTGGATCACGGACAACTTCACCTGGCGATGGATCTTCTTCATCAACATTCCGGTCGGCATTGTGTCGCTGCTGCTGACGAACATGCTGATCCAAGACCCGCCGAGCATGAAACGCCACGACACCAAGGCAGGCTTCCGCATCGATTTCATCGGCCTCGGCCTTCTCGCACTCGGACTTGGCACGCTGCAAGTGGTGCTCGATAAAGGCCAGCGCGACGATTGGTTTGGCTCGCACTTCATTGTGGTGATGACTGCCATCAGCGTTGTCTCGCTCGTTGCCGTGATCATCTGGGAGTGGTTTCACAAAGATCCGATCATCGACCTTCATTTATTCAAGGAACGATCATTCGGCGTCGGCAATCTGCTGATGTTCATGGTCGGCTTCGTGCTCTTATCGAGCACGGTATTGATTCCGCAATTTCTGCAGGAATTGATGGGCTACACCGCCCAGCGCGCCGGCCTCGCGCTGATGCCCGGCGGCATCGCCATCATCATGTGCATGCCGCTGGTGGGATTTCTGCTCGGAAAGACCGACGCGCGCCGCCTTTTGATTTTCGGCCTCGCGATGGTCTGCTTTGCGATGTTCCGCATGACTAATTTCGATCTCGACATCGACTTCCGCACCGCCGCCACGGCGCGCGTATTCCAGGCCATCGGTCTGGCGTTCCTGTTCGTCCCGATCAACACAGCCACCTACGCCTTCATTCCGCCCGGCAAGAACAACGCCGCCTCAGGCTTGATCAACCTCGCCCGCAATATCGGCGGTAGCGTCGGCATTTCTCTCGTCACCACAATGCTCGCTCGCCGCACCCAGGTTCACCAGTCCGACCTAACGCATAGCCTCAACAACGGCAGCCCGCAACTCCAGGCCGCCATCGCGAACACGACGAAGCTGCTCATCGCTCGTGGCTCGAGTCCCGCGCTAGCCGCACAACAGGCTTATGGCCTGGTCGCAGGCACGCTTCAACGCCAGGCCAGCATGCTCGCCTACATCGACAATTTCTGGATGCTGGCGATTGCCATCGGGGCTATGATTCCTCTGGTTTTCTTGATGAAGAGGGTCAAGCCCGGTGGACCGATGGCGGCACACTAGGGCCTGACATCCACATTTGCCAATTCGTATCGTCACCGTCGAACGCGAATACGGAAGTGGCGGCGCACTGATAGCTAGAGCTCTCGCAGCGCGGCTTGGCTGGAAGTTGTGGGATGAAGAGCTGAGCAGCGAGATCGCCCGCGTCGCCAACGTCGACGTAAAGGCCGCGAAAAGCTGCGACGAACGTGTCGATCCTTTCCTCTACCGCCTGTTTCGCATCTACGCGCGCGGCAGTTACGAGCGCGCTTTATCCACCGGCAACGACTCGTACTTCGACACCGATCAGATGGTCCAGGTACTTCACAAAGTGATGGAAGACATTGGCTCGCGGGGAAATTCGGTGATCGTAGGCCGCGGCGGGCCGTACATCCTGCGGCACCGGCCGGACATGTTCAGCGTTTTTATTTACGCTTCGGATGAAGAGAAAATTTATCGCTTGAAGGCGATCGGCAAGAGCGAGAACGAAGCGCGGCAGCTGGTTGCTGAAGTCGATCACGATCGCGCGGCCTTCATCCAGCACTACTTCCAAAAAACCTGGCCCCACCGTCCGCTCTACAACATGATGATCAACTCACGTCTGGGCGACGACTACGTTGTTGAGTCGATCGTCCAGCAGCTCGCCCTCGTCGATAAATTCCAGCCCGCTCCCGAAGTCGAAGCGCGCTAGCGGCCCACGAGCGCTTGCCAGTGCGAGTGCCCTACTTCGCCTCGTCCGGTTTGAAGTGCGGATTATAGATAACGCCGATCACGTTGCCGAACGGGTCGCGCACCTCGCCGACCAGAATTCCTCCGCCCACATCTTGCACTTCGCTCACGGCGGTCGCGCCGAGCTCTATCAATCTCTTATACGCGGCGTGCGCATCATCGACGCCCCAGTAGGCTACGCCCGCGGCTTCGCGTTTCGCGCCAGCTTTGGGTTCGGGCGTGAGGCCGAGCTCGTAGCCGCCGATGTTGTATCCGACGTAAAACTCCGGCTGATCGAAATACGGTTCAACGCCGAATACTTTCGTGTACCACGCCTTCGCTTTAGCAATGTCGGGCACGTCGTACTTCACGGTTCGCAGTCCAAGGAACATGTGCGACTCCTTCGCATCGACAGGATTGATTGGCATGTGGCCGTCGTCGAATGTACCGGAATCCAGCGGCGCTAGCGATGCTGCGTTCACCTGAATCGGCTGCATCGTATCGGCAACGCCCGTCGACACGCCAGCCGATGTGTTCGTCACGTCTGCAGCCGAAGCATCGACTCGTCCTGCGATGAAAGCGAGCAAGCACAGCAGCGCTACGCACATCGTAAACGATGCGACGTGTTTCAGCGGCACGCCGCGCACCTGCACCGGCGGCGGATCGGGAATCAGAATCGGTATCAGGGCCACGGGCTGTTGCCTCAGCGGCAGCTGCGCTTTCGCGGCTCTACCAATACGGCGCGTTGTGGGTCGGGCGTGGGCCATCGCTTCCTCCTTCCGTTAGCGTCAGTTGCATTTGCGGAGATTTCCACGAGCGGTCCGGTCCCCGGTCAGGGCGCGAACCCATGCCGTATTTGTAGCGCAGATCGCGAACGCGCTGCGTGATCTCCTCGCGGTACGAACTTGGAGCGTTGCCATGGCGCAGGTACCAATCGCGATACTGCTTTACGAGCCGCGGAAACTCAGCGCCGATAAATTGAATGAAGTGGTTCAGAGACGCGGAGCGCAGAAACAGCACATTGCCGGCGAACCATTGCGCCCCGGCCTTGCTGGCAGCTTTCGCCAGCGCCTCCAGATCCTGTTCGCCATCGGTGATGCCGGGAACGATCGGCATCGCCAGCACACCGGTGGGAATTCCCGAATCGCGCAGTTCGCGCACAGCTCCCAGCCTCAAGTCCGGCCGCGGCGCACGCGGCTCAAGCGCCCGCGCAAGACTCGCCCGCGTCGTGGTCACACTCAGGTTCACCGAAAGCGACGAACGCTCGTTAATAATCTTGAGCAGGTCCAGATCGCGCACTACGCGGTTCGATTTGGTCGTGATCGAAACGTTCAACCCTTCGCGTGTAGCGATCTTTTCCAAAATGGAACGTGTTGCCCGAAAATCCTTCTCCGCCGGCTGATACGGATCGGTCGCCGTGCCGATGGCAATGTGCTCGCCCCAGACCGGCTCGCGTGAAAGGTCGCGGTCCATCAGCGCTCCAGCGTCCTGCTTCACGTAGACTTTTGACTCGAACTCGTCACCCGGAACTTCCATGAATTCGTGGGTGTAACGGGCGTAGCAGTAGTGGCAGCCGAACTCACAGCCGCGATAGGGATTCACCGTGAAGCGGAACGGAACCCGAGGCGAATCGCAGTGGTTTAGGATCGATTTAACGGGTAAGAGGAAGTACTCGGTCCCCCTCTTGGCGTCAGCACAAGGGGAGGAAGCGGCGAGGCGCGCAATGCCGACCAGCTCCGAATCGGGCTTCGTTCCCCGGCTCGGTGCCGGGGTGGGCGCGGAAGCTTCGTTCGGTGACTCACAGGTGCCGTGGCGAGCGGCTGTGGGGAAGAAGGTGAGGCTGGTTTGCTTCGAAGCGGTCCGAGGGCGCCGAAGCGTCCGTGGAACATCTCGAAGCATGGGGTAAGTGGCCATTGTTTGCCTCGCCGCACTGGTGCACTGTATTCGCCTTTTGTTCGCTATGTCAAGAGAAATGTTTCGCCTTTCTTTCGCCTGTCTCTTTCGCTTGTCCGTCGGGCCAAGTTCGCCCCAGGAAACCAATCCAGCTCAGTGAAACCTGCGGCGAAACGGGCCGATATACTCGAAATAGACTCTCTGGCGGGAGCCCCCGGTTTGAAAAAGGTCGGCATACTTGTCATCGACGACGATGAAGTGAGCCAAGCTGCGCTCACAAGCATCCTGGACGCCGAGGGCTGGCGCGTCCGTGTCGTCGCCGAAATCCCCAAAGCCATGTCCGAGCTGGCCAGTGGCCAGTGGAGCCTGGTGGTCGTCAATGTGGGCCTCACCGACGTTTCTGGCCCCCTCTTCATGATCCTGAAGGACCTCGCGCAGGGCGAGGCGGACGCTCCAGCCGACGCCGAGGTCGACGATTCCGGTCCGCGCGGCATCCGCGTCCTGTTCCTCGTGCCCGGGCCGCTCGCCGGCACTGCGAAGCCGATCCTGACGCGCGAGAAACTTCCCTTCTTTACCAAGCCGTACCACCTGCACGACTTTCTGGAGAAAGTGAGCGATCTGCTGGTCGCGACCGGTTCGATCGAAGATCCCATCCGCAGCATGAGCGACTTCAACTTCGGTAGCCGCGCTCAGCGCGAGCGCACCGAGGCGAAACGCGCGCCGCAAAATCCCATGTTCGCGTCGCGTGACGACTATCAGATGACCGAGGAAGAGATGCTCGAGTGGGAGCGCTCTGAAGCCGAAGCCAAGAAGAAATCCGAGGAAGAGAAAAAAGAACGCCAGCAGCGGTTCTGACCCGCCGCGGTGAAGGCCGAATTGTGGGGCGGTCATTTTGCGTGACCGACAGGGTGCGACTGATCGCCCTCGTCTTCGGCGGGATGAACTTCACTGCGATCGTGGGTCGTTGCCAGCAATTCCCTTGCGGTCTTCCGCAATACTGGGTGCTCAGCGTTCGGCGCAATCTCCGCCAGCGGAACTAGTACGAATCTGCGTTCCGTCATTCGCGGGTGCGGAATTTCTAGCCCCTTCTCGCCGATGGTCTGATTCCCAAACAACAGGATGTCGATGTCGATGACGCGCGGGCCTTTCGGGACCAGCCGCTCGCGGCCCATCGATCGCTCAATCACCAACAGCTTGGCCATCAGCGCGCGCGGCGCGTCGTCCGTCTCGATCTCGATCACGCTGTTCACGAACCAGTCCTGCGTGCGCATGTCGACCGGCTCGGTGTCATAGAGCGCCGACTCTTTGGTGACGCTTACGCCGCGCTCGCGCAGGGCTTGAATGGCTCGCGCGATGTTGGCGACGCGGTTGCCGATGTTCGATCCGATGGATAGGTAGGCGGTTTCCATGGGGGCGAGACATTCTAGCCCGGAGATTGGGCGCGGTGGCGGCAGAAATGGCGCGAGATGGGTGCAGATTCATTGTCGATTAGAACGGCGCGGGCGGTTTGTTTTGTGCAAGTTACGGCGATTTCCAATCCCTTCCAGTGTCGATTAGAAATTGGGGCGAGGGCGCGGCGCTGACGGAAGTCTACGCTACGGCTTTGTGCTGCAACGGTGCTCGCACAGGTCACCGTGGATGGCTTGTGGTTGCGCAGCCAGGACTGGCTACCCCACTGATTCTCCCGTGCGAGATGCGGCGACATGCCGGGGGTGAAGCGGCGCGTCGCATAAGCGGTGGTCGAGGGGCCGCCAGTTCGCCCCGACTGACGTTACCATAAAGGTAACTAAGAGTCAAGCGGTTTGGCAGTTCCAAAATGGGAATGGCGGTTGGGAACGCTGATGGCCTACGACGGAGGCACGGACGGCGGGAGGAGCCACAAGGTCGCTACGGGCGACCACACGGAGATGCTGAGCGGAGTAGCTCGTCACAGGAAAAATCCTGGCGTTACCGAATTTTAAACGGCCCGTAAGAAACGGATCTTCGGGCCAGGAGTACGGTGCGAGCGCCTAGGAGGGCACTTTCATGAAGAAGAGGTTCATCGCACCGGCGCTGGCTGTGATTGCGGCGTCCGCGCTGGGTGCAGGGATATTTAACAGCAAAGTCGCGGCGCAAAACCGCGGCTGGGGCGGTTTTCAATTCTTTCCGGGCACGCTGGTGCTAAGCCGGAGCGTCTACGCCGGCAACGCGGGGAGCGTAACGGTGGGCGAGACGCTGCCGCCGGGATGCGCGGCGGGCAACGTGAGCATTCCGCTGCTGGCGGGCGGGACGACGAGCGTGGCGGTGACGTGCGCGACAGCGACGAATAACGGGACCTATCCGAACGTTTTCTTCAACGCGAACGCGGATCCGAGCTTCGGCGTGACCTCGCCGATTTACCTGGACAACCTTACGAGCGAAGGCTGGCGACTGGGTACGCTGCCGATCCCGAGCAACGATATCGTAACGAGCTTCAGTTCGAAGTCGGAGCTGGCAGTGAACCTTTCGACCGACGGAAAGTCGATCACTTTTGGCGGCTATCGCGGCGGGACGGGATTCGTGACCGGGCCGAACCAACTGGATGCTTCGAACTCGAACACGCCAGGCGTCGTGGATCCGAGCAACCCGGTGGTCTCGCAATATTACCGCGCGGTGGCGGAAGTGGACGCGCAGGGACACCTGACAATCACCGACAGCAACGCCTATAGCGGCGACAACGGACGCGCAGCCATCAAGGCGAACTGGACGTATTACACGACCGGCAACAGCAACAACGGTGGCCTTTCGAAGAAGCAGCTCACCACGACGCAGGTCGGCCTGAACCTCGTCGATTCGACGGGCGCCGAACTGCTCTATCCCGGACAGACCGCGCCGGTGCCGCCGAACATCAATAAGATCGGCGACTTCGAAATTTCGCAGGCCGGCTACACGACTCCCGACAAAGCCGGCAAGGATAACAACTTCCGCGGGCTCACGGTTTTCAACCACACGCTATACGTGACGAAAGGCAGCGGAGGCAACGGCATCAACACGGTGTACCAGGTCGGTAACGCGGGAACGCTTCCGTCGGGAACGACCGCGGAGCTGGCAGCGCTGCCAATCACGATTCTGCCGGGATTTCCGACATCGCTCGCAAGCGGCGTGGATCAGAACGGAAATCCGGCGCCAGTGGCGTTCCCGTTCGGCATCTGGTTCGCGAACGCGAACACGCTGTACGTTTGCGACGAGGGCGACGGGACGCTGGTGTCGCCCGCGGTAAACGGCAACGTCGCGTCGCCGCAGGCTCAGGCGACGGCAGGCGTGCAGAAGTGGGTACTGAACGACGGCACCTGGCATCTGGCGTACGTGCTGAACAACGGACTGAACATCGGCGTGCCATACAGCGTGCCGAATTATCCGGCGGCGCTGAATCCGGCGACGGACGGATGCCGCAACATTACGGGACGCGTTGGCCGCGATGGAAAGGTGGAAATCTTCGCGGTGACGTCGACGGTGAGCGCGGCGGGCGATCAGGGCGCCGATCCGAACAAACTGGTGAAAGTGATCGACGTGCTGGATGCGACGACGGCACCGACTTCGAAGAGCTGGGGATGGGGCGAGCCGGTTGGGCAGTTTGTGACGATTCGGGCGGCGGGGTTCGGCGAGGTACTGCGAGGCGTGGCGTTTGCACCGCAGGACCAACCGGGCAACGAGCGCGGGTGGTGGTAGAGGCTTACCGCACCGAGCCGAAACGGAACTGAGCGAGGGCGCCGGAGCAGCTGGCCGGCGCTCTTTTTTTTTGCGATGCGCCGGTGCAAGCTGAGGGCGTGTTCGACGCGGATTAGAAAAGGCCCGGTTGGCGGCGCGGTTCTTCCAGCTGGAAGTGTTTGTAGGCCAGGGCGGTAGCGACGCGGCCGCGCGGGGTGCGATCGAGCAAACCCAGCTGCAAGAGATACGGTTCGTAGATTTCTTCGATGGCGTCTTCTTCTTCGCTG
>Ga0210391_10002997_pt1 | contig 14396 bp, 11 predicted proteins | sample IncBWC12OmetaG_FD_160573 | JGI IMG/M metagenome (GOLD analysis project Ga0210391, IMG submission 160573) | Forest soil microbial communities from Barre Woods Harvard Forest LTER site, Petersham, Massachusetts, United States - Inc-BW-C-12-O ... | reverse complement strand
CGCACTGTTAGCCACGGATTTGTCATGGACAATCTGGGAGCACGTCGCCACACTTCAGTACCTCGCCTATCCCTGGCGCACCCTATGCGTCCCGGCACTGTTCATGCCCCTGCTGGCGCTCTATGCCTTCGAGCGCATAGGTCCCCGGTTAACGTCGGCCGCCGTAGTAGTGCTGGTGCTATTCAATGTCGCTCACACCGCACCGAAGGGAGTTCAGAAGTATGATGAAGCCTTCTACAGCGCGGACTTAATCGCTCGCAATGGCATCAACACGTCGACTCGTGAAGAGTACGAGCCTAAGACCGTCTATCTGCGTCCTATCTTCGATAGCGTCCTGCTGAAGGGCGAGCGCTCAACGCCTGCAGTAACACTGCTAGCCGCGAACTCGGACAGTCAGTCGTTCAAAGTCGATTCGAGCGAGCCGGCACTCATGCAGGATTCGGTCTTCGACTACCCCGGATGGACAGTGCTGGTTGACGATCGCGAAGTACCGACTTCACCTGCGCTCCAGAGCGGGAAGATAACCTTCAACGTGCCGGCGGGAATGCACAATGTCTTAGTCGAGCTGCGTCCCACACCTATCCGTCGATGGTCATCCTATATATCTCTAGTCACCGCCGCGCTTATGGCCTTGATCGTGATGTTCACGCTCTTTGCCCCGCGCAATCGCACCGAACCTGTCGAGCAGTCCTTGCCTGAGAAAGCCGCTAAGTCTGGTTCGAAGCGATCTCGCCGCTAAGCGGCGAATATCTCTTCGAAGAAATCTGTCATCGCCTTCCATGACCGCACGTCAGTGAGTTTGTGGTAGCCGATGCCGGGCATTCCAATGCTGTCAGAGTTCGGGTTGGTGAAGCTGTGCTTCGCGCCGCCATAGGTGATGACCTGCCAGTCCGCACCGGCATTCTTCATCTCGGCCTCGAACGCATTAACCTGCTCGACGGGGATAAGAGTGTCATCGGCGCCCGTGCATACGAGGATCTTCGCCTTGACCTTGCCGGCCTCGGCCGGGCGTTGGGTCTGCAGCCCGCCATGAAAGCTGACGATGCCTTTGAGCGGTGCGCTATCGCGCGCGAGTTCCAATGAGAACGTGCCGCCCATGCAGAAGCCGATCGACGCGAGCCGGCTTGCATCGGTCTGAGCTGCGGACGCGAGAAAGTCGAGCGAGGCGCGCGCGCGTTTGCGGAGTTTCGACGGGTCGGTAAACAACGGCGTCGCCAGCTTCATCGCTTCAGGCAGGCTGCCCACCTCGACTCCGTTGCCATAAGGGTCGCCGGCGAAAGCGACGTAGCCCAACTCTGCCAGCCGCTCCGCGCGTTTCTTCGCATGCTCGCCCAGCCCGAACGCTTCCGGCATCACGAGCACGCCAGGGCGCTTGCCGGACTTTTTGTCGTCGAACGCGAGGTAGCCGCGCAGCGTAACGTCGCCGTCCTTGTATTCAATCGTCTCTGTCTTCATCTGAATCTCCGATGGTTGTGAGTTAGCGCCATCTTGCATGATTCGACCGTTTTCTGGAAGCCGCGGAATCGTTGTAAGGTAGCGCAGATTTTTGCTGGACAACGATCCGCTGGCGCGCAGCGCTTAGACATTCGCCGCGCGCCGCGAGTTCTGCTAGGAGCTTGGTCTATGGCAGATCCCGATTTCAGTCAGTTCAAGCTCGTGCCGAAAGGCCATTCGTTCGAGGAATTCCAGGAGGGCCAAGTCTTCGAGCATCACTGGGGCCGGACGATTAATGCCGGCGACAATTCGCTCTTCACTACCGCGACGCTCGCGCACTGCCCGCTCTATTTCAACGCCGAGTATGCGCGCGCGCTCGGACATCCCGATGTGGTCGTCAATCCGATGCTGATAGCATGCACGGTGGTCGGCATCTCGGTCGAGGATTTGAGCGAGGCCGGCGGCCCGTTCCTCGGCATCAATGGCTTGGAATTTCATCGCCCCGTTTATCCCGGCGATACGCTGAGCGCGCGCAGCACCGTCGTTTCGACGCGCGAATCCGCCAGCCGTGGCAACTTCGGCATCGTCACCTGGCGAACCGAAGCGCGCAATCAACGCGACGAGCTCGTCATCAGCTACGAGCGCACCAACCTCGTCGCCAAACGCAGAGGAGCGCCCCTGTGAGTTACATGACCGACGAGCGGCGGATGATTCAGCAGACGGCGCGCGACTTCGCGATGAACGAAGTTTTGCCCATCGCGAACAAGCTCGATCCCGAGCAGGGCGACATCCCGATGGCGCTGCGCGACAAGATGGCCGAGATGGGCTACTTCGGCGTCGTTATCCCGGAGGAGTACGGCGGCCTTGGCCTCGGCGCGTTCGAGTATGTGCTAATAACCGAGGAGCTCGCGCGTGCGTGGATGAGCGTCGCGAGCATCATCGCGCGCGGCAACGGACTCGGCGGCGGCTTCACGGCGGAGCAGCGGCGCGAATATCTGCCGCGGATGGCGCGCGGAGAATTCCTCGGCGCGGCGGCGCTGTCGGAGCCGGACGCCGGATCCGATCTGGCCAACGTGTCGTGCAAGGCGACGCGCGACGGCGACGGCTGGATTCTCAACGGCACCAAGACCTGGTGCACGTTTGCCGACGGGGCAGATTTCATCTCGGTGCTGGCGCGCACCAAGCAGCCGTCCGATCCGCGCCGTCGCCACGAAGGTATCAGCCAGTTCCTCGTGCTCAAGGAGCGTGGCAAGTTTCCGCCGGGGCTGACGGGATCACCGATTCGCAAGATCGGCTACTTCGGCTGGAAGACGTGGGAGCTGCACTTCGACAACTTCAAACTGCCGGGCGACGCGCTGCTCGGCCGCGAGCGCGAAGATCGCGGCGAGGGCAAGGGATTCTACGGCGCCGTCAGCGGCCTCGAGGTGGCTCGCGTGCATACTGCAGCGCGCGCGATTGGGCTCGCGCGCGGCGGGCTCGAAGATTCGCTGGCATACGCGCAGAAGCGCGTCGCATTCGGGCAACCGATTGGAGAATTCCAGGCGATTCGATTCAAGCTGGCCGAGATGGCGACCGAGATCGAAGCTGCGCGCCAGCTTACCTACTTTGTCGCGACCGAGGCCGACAGCAAGCGGCGATGCGACAAGGAAGCGTCGATGGCGAAGCTGTTCGCCTCCGAAATGGCCGAGCGCGTCACCAGCCAGGCGCTGCAAATTCACGGCGGCTACGGCTACACCAAGGACTTCCCACTCGAGCGCTATTGGCGCGACGCGCGTCTGACAAAGATTTTCGAGGGCACTTCCGAAATCCAGTTGCGGATCATTTCCGACCGGCTGCTGCCGAAGGTGAGAAAGTGAGCACCTCGATTTCGAAACTGACCGGCGCCGGTAATTACTTTGAAGACTTCGAGGTCGGCGCCAAAATGCGTCACGCGCGCGGCAGCACCATGGGCGAGATCGAAAACCAGATGCTCACGAAACTCGTGCTCAATACCGCCGACGGCCACTACAACGAGCATCGCATGCGCTCGACCCAATTCGGCCAGCGCCTCGTCTTCGGCCTCGTGACCGGCTCGGTATGCATCGGGCTGGCGACGCAGGACACCGGCGAGAATGCGCTCGCCGAGCTCGGCTTGACCGGAATCAAATTCACCTCGCCGGTGTTTCACGGCGACACGCTGTACGCTTACACCGAGGTGCTCGAAAAGCGGGACGCCGATCGCGCCGACGCCGGCATCGTGCGCTTCAAGCATTGGGGCGCCAAGCAGGACGGGAAGATCGTGTTCGAAGGCGAGCGCACGGTGCTGATCAAACGCCGCTCGCATTGGGGCGATCGATGAGCACGCGCATGGGACCGCTGTCGGACGTCCGCGTCCTCGATCTGACGCAGGCGCTCGCCGGCCCTTACTGCACGATGCTGCTGGCGGACCTCGGCGCCGACGTTATCAAGGTCGAACCGCCCGCTGGCGACATGAGCAGAAGCATGGGTCCGCTCCCTGCCGATCGAAGTGGATGCGACTACGGCGGTTACTTCGCGAGCGTCAATCGCAACAAGCGCAGCATCGTGCTCGACATCAAGAATCACGCCGACCGCGAAAGCTTTTTCAGGCTGGTGCAAACGGCGGACGCCGTGGTCGAGAATGCGAAGACGGGTGTGATGGATCGCGCGGGGATCAGCTACGAGCGGCTGCGCGAAATCAAACCCGCGCTCGTCTATGCCGCAATCCGCGGCTTCGGCGATCCGCGCACCGGAGCCAGTCCGTACGCGGATTGGCCCGCGTTCGACATCGTCGCGCAGAGCATGGGCGGGCTGGTCGCCGTCACCGGTCCGGAGGACGGCGGTGGCTACAAAGCCGGTCCGGCAATCGGCGACATTTATCCCGGCACGCTTGCGGCGCTCGGCGTCGTGTCGGCGATTCATGCGGCGCGCCGAACGGGGAAGGGACAGTTCCTCGACGTGGCGATGTACGACGCGATTCTCGCGCTGTGCGAGATGGTCGTCTACACCTACTCGGGCGCAGGCCTCGTCAGGGAGCCGGGCGGGAACGGGACGCCGGTGCTGTGTCCGTTCGACATATTTCCGACGCGCGACGGCGCCGTCGCGATCGCGGCGCCCGGCGAGAATCATTGGAAGATTCTGTGCGATGCGATCGGGCGGCCCGAGCTGGCGACTGACGATCGCACGCGCGGCGTCAATCGACGAGTCGCAAACGCCGATTTTGTGCGCGGCATTCTGATCGAATGGACCAGGGCGCACAGCACACGCGAAATCGTCGAGGCCATCGGCGGCAAGGTGCCGGTCGGCCCCGTCAACACCGCCAAGGACATTTTCGATGACCCGCATCCGCGGGCGCGCGAGATGCTGGTTGAGGTTGAGCAGCCCGGGAACAATCCTCCAATTGCGATCGCGGGATGTCCGATCAAGCTGACCGGCACGCCGTCGGGGATTTATGCACGCGCGCCGCGACTCGGCGAGCACACCGAGCAGGTGCTGGCTGACGCGAGAATATCGGTGGCGCGCAAGGAGAAGTCATGACGCTTCGATTAAGACGGTCCGAGCTCTCGACGCCCGCTTCGAGTCCAAAGATGATCGAGAAGGCGATGGCGACCACGGCCGACATGGTTTTTCTCGATCTCGAAGACGCGGTCGCGCCCGCGCAGAAGGAAGCGGCGCGCAAGAACGCCGTCGATGCGCTGCGCAATCTCGATTGGGGCAAGAAAGTTCGCGCCGTGCGGGTCAACGGCGCCGACACACATTGGGCGCATGACGACGTCATTGAAGTGGTCGAGGGCGCCGGCGACAAGCTCGACGTCATTATCGTGCCGAAGCCGAAGGCGCCGCGCGACATCTGGTTCTTCGACACGCTGCTGACGCAGCTCGAGACCAAGCTCCATCTGAAAAACCGGATTGGCCTCGAGGCGCTGATCGAGGAGAGCGCGGCTCTGGCACGCGTAGAGGAAATTGCGGCGGCGTCGCCGCGGCTCGAAGCGCTGATTCTCGGCTTCGGCGATCTGTCGGCGAGCCAGGGCATGCGCTTCGGCGTCGCGAGCGATCCTGCCCTGCGGTATCCCGGCGATATGTGGCATCACGCGCGCGTGCGGATGATCACGGCGTGCCGCGCGAACGGTCTCGACGCGATCGACGGGCCCTTCGGCAATTTCAGGGACCCCGACGGTTACCGGCGCGAAGCGACCTGGGCGGCCACGCTCGGCGCGGTCGGCAAGTGGGCGATTCATCCGAGCCAGATAGAAATCGCCAACGACGTTTTCGCACCGACGGCGCACGAGATCGAGAACGCGCGCAAGATGTCCGAAGCCTACGAGGCGGCGACTCGTGACGGCGCAGGGGCAGCGGGCGCGGGCGGGATGCTGGTGGACGCAGTCGCGGTGCGAATCTTCGAGGGTGTGCTCGAGCGGGCGCGGCTCACGGGGCGCGCTTAACCGGGGAAGGGCAAATCACTTTATTTGATCTGAAACCCGCCGTGGGTTTCACGCTTCCCTGGGCAGGGGTGACCCCTGCACCCAGTAATTAATGGCTGTCGAAATCGCGCGCTTACTTGAGTGCGGAGAACGAGGTTGGCGTCAGGATGGTGTTGGTGATTGATGCGACGATGGGGCCGTCGGCTTCGGTCTTCGCGCGCGCTTCAATCCATTCGGGGTCGGCGGCAAAGGCGGCAAACTTTTTCTCGCGATCGGCCAATGATTCGAATTGCAGCATGTAGACCAAGTCGGTATTCGATTCGCCGATCACGACGTTCCAGAATCCGACCTGCTTGATGCCGTGCTTTTCGAACAGATCGCAGGTGATCGTATCGAAGCGCTTAACCAGCGCGGGCAGGCGTCCGGGAACGGTGTGATACACGCGCAATTCGTAGATCATCTCGTGAGCCTCTATGGAAGAAGTTCTTTTCGATTTGTAATCTTAATCGAATTCTGTCTCAAGTCGCGCTAGTACAGTTTGAAACTCCGGAGGGAATTTTATGATCAAACTCGTGTATATCGTTCGCAAGCGCGATGACATTTCATTCAAGGACTTCAGCGCCTACTGGCTCGAGAAGCACGGGCCGCTGGTGCGCAGCTTCGCGAAGACCATGCGCGCCCGCAAGTACATCCAGAGCCACGCCGTCGCGCCCGAGGCTTCAGCGGCATTCGCCCAGTCGCGTGGAATGCCGCCGGGCTTCGATGGCATCACCGAAGTCTGGTGGGACAGCCTCGAAGATATGAACGCCGGCGGCGGCTCCGAGGAAAGTCAGAAAATCGGCAGAGCGTTGATCGAGGACGAGTCGAAGTTCATCGATCTGAAACGCTCGCATATTTTTATGACCGAAGAGCACACGATCTTCGATTATACGGACAAGCCGTAGGCACAGACAGAGTCAGCTTATCGCTCCGGCTTTGCGGAGCTGATCCAAATCGGAGTTGGCGAAGCCCCAGTCGCGCAATGCTTCTTCGGTATGTTCGCCGGGACGCGCGGGCGGGCGCTGAATCTTGCTCGGCGTGCGCGAGAAGCGGGGCGCGGGGCCGGGCTGCGTCACTCCGTTCTCTTCGACGAAGGTTCCGCGATGCTTCATATGCGGATGCTGAGGCGCTTCCGCCATGCTGAGCACGGGCGCGAAGCAAATATCGCTGCCCTCCATTATTTTGCACCAATCGTCGCGCGTCTTGGTGCGGAACAGCGTCTTCAGCCGCTCCTTCATTTTGGGCCACGACTTGCGATCCGGTTGATGCGGCAGTTCCTCGCCCTGGAGGCCCGACAGCCGCAACAGCTCGGCGTAGAACTTTGCCTCGATCGATCCGATCGCGACGTGCTTGCCGTCCTTGGTTTCGTAAACTTCGTAGTAGTGGGCGCCGGTGTCGAGGATGTTGTCGCCGCGCTCGTTGTTCCAGAAGCCCGAGCCGTGCATGCCGTAAATCGCAGTCATCAATGACGCGGCGCCGTCGACCATCGCCGCATCGACGACTTGGCCCTTGCCCGACTTCTGCGCCTCGAGCAGGCCCGCGACCACTCCCAGAGCCAGGTAGAGCGCGCCGCCGCCGAAATCGCCGACGAGATTCAGCGGAGGAACGGGAGCGTCGCCCTTGCGCCCGATGCTGTGCAACGCGCCCGACAGCGCGATGTAGTTGATGTCGTGGCCGGCGGCGAGCGCGAGCGGACCCTCCTGACCCCATCCCGTCATGCGACCGTAGATGAGGCGCGGGTTGCGCTTGAGACAATGGTCGGGGCCGAGGCCGAGGCGCTCGGTCACGCCGGGACGGAAGCCTTCGATCAGCGCGTCGGCTTTCGCGACGAGCTTCAGGACGGCCTCGATCGCTTCGGGCTTTTTCAGATCGAACGCGACTGAGCGGCGGCCGCGATTGAGCAGGCTGTACTTGGGATCCATCGCGATACCCAAACCTGCGTCGGCGGCGCGATCGATTCGCAACACGTCGGCGCCCATGTCGGAAAGCAGCATCGCACACATTGGTCCGGGCCCGATGCCGGCGAGTTCGATAACGCGATATCCTGACAACACTCCCATGATGCTTACCTCAGAGCGCGCCTACTTGAGGCCGCGGACTTTTTTGTTGGCTTCGCGGCCGAGACACCTTTGCAGCCATGCCTGCACGTTCGGCGTCGATGAAATGTCGAGCTTCATCATCGGAATCCAGCTCATTACGGCGGCCACGTTCAGGTCGGCGATCGTAAAATTCTTGCCAAGTAGATATTCCTTGCCCTTGAGCGTTTCCTCGAGCGCATTGAGCGGCGCCTTCAAAGCCTCGACGGCGGCCAGCGCGGCTTTCTCGTTGCGCTGCTCGGGCGGAGCCATCACGCGATTGACCAATAGCGTGACGAGTTGCGGCTCGACTTCAGTCATCGCAAAGAAGCTCCACTTGTAGATGTCGGCGCGGGCGGCGGGATCCGACGGCCACAGCGAATTCTTGCCGTACTTCTCGGCCAGGTAGAGATTGATCGCCATCGATTCCCAAACCACGGCGCCGTCGTCTTCGAGCACCGGCACATGGCCGTTGGGATTGAGCTTGAGATGCGCGGCCGACTTGGCCTCGGTCGTGGGCATCGGGAGATGCTCGTAGGGGACGCCGAGCTCTTCGAGAGCCCACAAGGAGCGGGCGCTGCGCGATCGTGAAGTGCCGTGAAGTTTGGTCATAGCGGTTCCTCCGAAGATCGCATCTTACTACCAGCGGTCGGGATCCTTACAAGCCCGCAGCCATGAAAAGACCCGGCTCGCCAGGGGAACTCATTTCCCTCGCGGCGAGCCGAGCTGGTCCTATGAAGTGACGCGACTCAGCGCCGAAATTCGTTCACGGCCCGGTTCCCGTCAGGCTGATGTTATGCGGGCTGGTCGGATCGTTGCCGATGCTCACAGCCACGCTCGCACTCTCCGGCGAGCCGCCGCCGGTGGGAGTGAAGGTCACCGCGACAGTGCACGACGAGTTCGCCGGCGCCGTCGAGCCGCAGGTTCCTCCTGTTACCGAGAAGTCGGTTGAGTTCGGGCCGCTGAAGCTCTCGCCCACGGACAGCGGAAATTTCGACAGGTTGGTGACCGTCACATTTCTCGTCCTCGTAGGCGTCTTCGAGGTGAGCGTTCCGTACGCGATTGACACGGGAGTGACTCTTGCCGGGATCGTCGGTCCGGTACTGAGCGCAACCGTGTAGGGGCTGAGCGGATCGGGGCTGTCGGCGACAGTCAATGTCGCGGACTCGGTGCCGAGCGCGCCCGGCCTGAAGGTCACGATGATCGAGCACGCCTTCTGGGCGGCCAGGGTCGCGGTGCACGTACCACCCGTTATCGAGAAATCGGCGGGGTTCGGTCCGCTGAACATCTCGCTCAGGGCAACAGGCTGTGTCTGGTGATTAACCACTGCGAAGGCCTTTACCCCGGTGAGACCGAAATGCACGTCGCCGAAGACTAGGCTGTCCTTCGTTAGTGTCAGACCCACGAGGCCATTGCCGCTGAGCGCAACGTGTTGCGGACTGGTCGTCGTGTTGTCGGTCAACGTAAGCGATGCGCTATGCGGGCCGGGGGAACTGGGTGCGAACGAGACTGCGATAGTGCACGAGCCCTTCGCCGCGAGCATCACCGGGATCGGGCCGCACGACCCTCCGCTCACGACAAACTCGGGATCGGACGAAATCGCGCTTGAGATGATCAGCGGGTTTGTCCTGCCGGTATTGTGAACGGTCAGACTCTTCGCGACCGACTGACCCACTGCGACATTGCCGAAGTCCAGCGCGTCAGTCACCGAGACAGTGGTGGTCGGCGTTGAACTCGGACTGGCGGTCGGCGTCGTGGTAGCAGTCGCCGTCGCAGTCCGCGTCGCGGTGGCGGAGGCCGTTGCAGTTGCAGTTGCCGTTGGAGTGGCAGTCGCGGTCCGTGTGGCAGTCGTTGTGGCAGTCTGAGTTGAGGTGGCAGTGGCGGTGGCCGTCTTCGTGGCGGTCGCTGTCTGAGTCGCGGTTGCGGTCGCTGTCGGCGTCGCAGTCGCGGTCCTAGTTGCAGTTGCGGTATTCGTCGCAGTCGCCGTTGGCGTTGCGGTAGTGGTGGCCGTTGGGGTCGCAGTCCGAGTTGCGGTGGCCGTTGAGGTCGCGGTCGAAGTGGTGGTTGCGGTTGCAGTGGCGGTCTTGGTGGCAGTCGCAGTCGAGGTGGCCGTTGGCGTGGCAGTAACCGTGGCCGTCGCCGTCGGGGTCGGGGTCGCAGTAAGAGTGGCGGTTGCGGTCGCGGTCGAAGTGGCTGTTGATGTCGCTGTTGCGGTTCGCGTCGCCGTCCCCGTTGATGTAGCGGTCGCGGTCTGAGTCGCCGTCTGCGAAGACGTCGCTGTGGCAGTCGGCGTTGCGGTCGCAGTCGCGGTTGCTGTCCGCGTTGCGGTTGAGGTCGCTGTAGCCGTGCCAGTTGCGGTCGGCGTTGCGGTGGCGGTCGCAGTTTGCGTGGCAGTCGCAGTAGCCGTCGCGGTTCGTGTCGCTGTCGAAGTCGCGGTTGAGGTCGCTGTCGCGGTTGCAGTTTGAGTCGCCGTGGCAGTTGCGGTTGCCGTTCGCGTCGCTGTGGCGGTAGCCGTCTGAGTCGCGGTTGAGGTGGCGGTCGCCGTGGTAGTTGCAGTCGGAGTCGCGCTGGCCGTGGCGGTCGCAGTTTGTGTGGCTGTTGCAGTAGCCGTCGCCGTTCGCGTGGATGTCGCCGTCGCAGTGGCAGTCGGCGATGCGGTCGCGGTCTGTGTCGCAGTTGCAGTAGCCGTAGCAGTCGGTGTGGCCGTGACGGTCGCGGTCGCTGTTCGCGTCGCCGTTGCGGTCTGAGTCGCGGTCGGCGTTGCGGTTAAGGTGGCTGTCGCTGTGGCAGTTGCCGTTGGAGTTGCAGTGGCCGTGGCGGTCGCAGTTTGCGTGGCCGTTGCAGTAGCCGTCGCCGTTCGCGTCGCCGTCGATGTCGCGGTCTGCGTCGCTGTCGCAGTAGCCGTCTGAGTCACAGTGGGCGTTGGGGTGGCAGTTGCCGTTGCGGTCGCAGTTGCTGTTCGCGTCGCTGTAGCGGTGGCCGTTTGAGTGGCGGTTGCGGTGGCAGTTGCTGTGTTGGTCGCGGTGGCGGTCGCGGTTCGCGTCGATGTTGCGGTGGCCGTCAGTGTCGCCGTCGCCGTTGCGGTTCTGGTTGCAGTCGCTGTCGCGGTGGGAGAGGCCGTTGCCGTCGCCGTCGGGGTTCGAGTGGGCGTTACCGTCGCGGTCGGCGTCGGTCCCGTTCCTCCGCACGCAGCCACCGGCTGGTTATATCCCAGCACGCGATTGTTGCCGGTGTCGGCGATATAAACGTCGCACGAACTGTCTACCGCGATGCCGACGGGTACCTGGATGCCGCCGAATGCCACGGGCGCGCCCAGGCTGTCGGCCATGATGCCGTCGTAGTCGGGACTGTCGCCCATGAAACTTCCGCCCTGCCCGAAAACCGCGATCGCAGTGAGACTGCCCGAAAGCGAGCCCGCATTGGGGAAAACGATGGCGCGGCTGTTGACCGGATCCATCGCGTACAGGTTTTCGTTGGCGTCGACCGCCACCTGGTTGAATCCACCGAGCCCGTAGTCGAGGCTCTGTGCGCTGGGAAATGTGCCGGAGCAATCGTTGGCCTGGAAGTCGCCAGTGCCGTCGGCCCCAGTCCCGCAGGTGCCGAAAGCCTTGTCTGCGATCTGATCCCCTGCGCATCCCGAGCCGTCGCTATTGGGGGTGCATCCGCCAGCCGAGCCGAGCGGATCGAGATACATCAGGAGCCTCGTGATGGTGCCGCCGGAGCCGGCGTCCGCCACATACAAATTACCCTGCGCGTCGACGGCGACGCCGGTCGGTGCATTCAGGGTCGCGTCGCTGGTAGTCATGCAATTGTTGGATTGAAAGCCGCCACCACAGGTGCCGAACGCCTGGTTCGCCGTTTGACTGGTCAGCGGTGAGTTGTATTCGAAGACCGCCGCCGGGTCGCTGAGCGAGATATAGAGAGCGCCGTTTTTCGGATCGAATGCGACGGCCTCGGGATCGCTCAGCAGATCGGCGGGAACCGAACCGTCGCAGTCGTTTTCGATAAAGCTGCCGCAGGTGCCGAACACGGTATCGGCGATGGTATCTCCAGCCGAGCCCGACGGTGTACCAGACGGCGTGAGTCTCGGTCCCGTACCGGGCACGAATCCCAGAAATGGATTGTTGTACTCGAGCACGCGGTTGTTGCCGTTATCGACGATATAAAGGTTGCTCGAGGTATCGACCGTCATCCCGGCGGGAATATCGAGAGTGTCGGGACCTTCCGCGCCTTGGCCTTCGGAGCCGTTGTTGCCCGCAGTGTGATAAAAATCGGGCTGTCCAAATACCATGTCGGCGGGTTGTCCGTTGGTGAAAGTCTTAGCGTCGTACCACGCTAGCACGCGATTCTGGGAGAGTTCGTTGCCAGTGCCGTCGGCGACGTAAATGTGGTTCGGCGTCGAATACGGATCGACCGTGACCTGCCACGGCAGATTGAATCCCTTGCCGTCGACCAGGTTGTAAGTGGACATGTCGAATACCGCTTGACCGAGCACGGCGGACGCTGAATTGCCCGTCGACGCGATCGGAGCGCTGAACTTGAGCACGCGATTGTTGCCGAGGTCGGCGGCAAACACGTTGCCTGACGAATCGATCCCGACGCCACTGGCATCGGTCATGCAGTTCGCCGAGGTTCCACCAACACAGAAAGTGCTGGTGGAGGTTGCCCTTCCGAGGACTGCATTGGCCGCTGGATCAATGCTCGAAGCTGCCGGCGTGTTGAATTCGAGCACCCGGCCGTTCTCTACATCGGCGATATAGAGGTTGCCGCTGGTATCGAGCTTGACGTCGACCGGCACGGCCAGCGTTTTTGCAGTCGGCGAGCCGGGAACTGTGTTGCTCGTGAAACCGGTTTGGCCAAAGACGCCATTGGCTGAAAACGAGGTGTTGACGGGCGTGGTGCCTGAGGTGAACGGCGTGTTGAATTGCAGCACACGATTGTTGCCGGAGTCGGCGATATACACGTCGCCGTCGGCATCCACACCGACGCCGCCGCCGCTCGTGCCGAAATCCTGCAGCGTGCAGAGATTGCTCGCCGTCGGGGTGCCGCCGCCGACATCGCAGCTTGTGGTCGTGAAGCTGCCATCCTGCCCGAACACATAATCAGCAGTTTCGTCGCCCGGATGCCCCGATGTGCCTTGCATCCCGCCGCCCGCCAGCGGGTCCAGATACACTACTACGCGATTGTTGAATGAGTCGGCGACGTAGAGATCGTGCGTCGTTGGATCGACGCTGACGCCCTCTGGCGAGCACAACTCCTCGTTGGAGGTGACGGCACCCTCGCCATGAGTCCCATTGCATTGTGTGGTCGTGAAGACCGGAGTGCCGGAGCCGTTGACTTGGCCGAATACCAGGTTCGCCGAGAGCAAGTTCTGGCAGGGGTTCGCTGCCGTGCAAGTCTGGGGAATGGCCGCATATGCGGCGTAAGGGGAGTTATATTCGACGACGCGACTGTTTTCGAAGTCCGCGATGTAGAGATCGCCGTTGGAGTCGACCGCGACGCCTGTCGGCCAGCACAACGCGTTGGCGCTGGTCAGCGTGAAGCTTCCCGTGCCGTTGCAGTAGTTGTGGTACATGTCGGGTTGGCCGATCACCAGATCGGCAGCCTGCCCGTTGGCGAACGATTCGGCGTTGTTCCATCCCAGCACGCGGCTGTTCAGACTATCGACGATATAAAGATGATTCGGCGTCGAGCTCGTATCGACCGCAACACCGTCAGCTTCCGTGGTGTTGCCGATACTACCGTCGCTGAAATTGAATCCTGCGCCGTCGACAAAATTCGCGGTGTTGAGTGTGAATACCGCCTGTCCCAGCACTTGATCTGCGCTAATGTCGCCCGCAGCGCGCGGCGATGTCACCAGAAACAGAATGGTCAAAATGACCATTAGGAGCGAAGGTAGTCGTAGCCACCTGGAACTAAAAGCTGACTTCCCCAACATCTGGAAGGTACCCCAAAGAATGGAATTGCGTCACAGTACAGCAGCTCAAAGCTAATTCCTAGCGAACACAAAGCAGGTAAATATTACAAACGGCGATGTTTCACGCTCCAATCAAGCAGGGGTCCAGTACGCTCGCGATAATCGCCATCTGGCTGCTAACCGCGGGATGCTTCACGCCCGCGCCGACGCGAAAGCCGCAAGACCTCGGCGGACAGCATGTTTCGTTCACCACCTCTGACGGCGTGTTGCTGCGCGGTCATCTGTACGGGACCGGCTCGATCGGCGTGATCCTCGCGCACATGTATCCCGCCGATCAGTCCGACTGGACCGACTTCGCGCAGGTGCTGGCGGCGCATGGCTACCAGGCGTTGACCTTCGACTTTCGCGGATTCACGGAATCGGAGGGAAGCTCGGGCACCGAATTCGCCGGCACCGATCTGCTGGCCGCTTATCAATTCATGAGTCCCCGCGTCTCGCACATTTTCATCGCGG
>Ga0210391_10002996_pt1 | contig 14397 bp, 10 predicted proteins | sample IncBWC12OmetaG_FD_160573 | JGI IMG/M metagenome (GOLD analysis project Ga0210391, IMG submission 160573) | Forest soil microbial communities from Barre Woods Harvard Forest LTER site, Petersham, Massachusetts, United States - Inc-BW-C-12-O ... | reverse complement strand
GGAAGTGGAAATCTGGCTGATGAACGGGGCCACAAAGACCAGCAGTGGCAGCCCCGGCACGGTTACCTCCCCATGGGAGATCGTTCCCGCAGCTCCATAAGGCGGCTCCAATCGGATCGCGGATGGTTGTCCGTGGGCGGCCATCCGTGGTCGGACCTCGCGAAGCGATTCGATGCTGACGCACCCGTCAGTTCGACGCGCAGGGTTCTTCTCGTGGCGCAATTCTCGTTTGATGAATTGTCATGATCCCGCTAGCGAAAGCGGGGTTTTTTACTTGACAGCCGTAAATTCGCAGGCTAATCTTCGGCATTTCCAAAATCGTGCTGCGATCTATTCCTGCTCGAAAGATTGGATCTAACCGTGCAATTGTCATTGATGGAAACGGCCCCAATCTTATAGGTCTCACTTCAACACACGGCTCGCTCGATGAGCCGGCTCCATTAGCAGCTTCCCCTCAGCTGTCAATGCGTGATCAAACCGTTTCTCCAGGAAGGCACCCATGAACCCACTTGGTTTGCAAATTCCCACCGCCTCCACGTCCAGGCGGCTGTGTTTCTCGTCACTGTTGTTGGCCCTTGCGTGCCTCTTCCTGCCGGCGGCAGCGAGTGCGCAGAGTTCAGACGCTCAGACCTTCTCCGGGACGTCTGCGCGCCTGGTTGAGCCCATCGACGAGCATATTCTGCAAACCCTAAAGGACAATGTGCGTGCGGACGTGGCTCATGCGCCGGACTTTGGCGCGGTGGAAGACACACTGCCTCTGCACCTCTTTCTGCTGCTGCAGCGCACCTCCGCGCAGCAGGCCGATCTGGACAACCTGATTGAGCGCCAGCAGGAGCGAGGCGCTCCGGAATATCACAAGTGGCTGACCCCGGCTCAATTTGGCGCGCGTTTCGGCGCTTCACCGCAGGATATTGCGAAACTCTCGGCATGGCTCCAGTCGCACGGCTTCGAGGTCCGCAGCGTGCTGAACAATGCCAGCATGATCGACTTCGCGGGCACCGCCGGCCAGGTGCGCCAGGCCTTCCACACACAATTGCATTATGTCGGCGTACAGGGCGGCAAATATCCTGCGCTGATTCGCGATCCGCAGATTCCCGCCGCGCTCGCTCCGGTGGTCGCGGGGATCAAGGGACTCAACAGGATTCCGCCGCTGCCCAGCCACACTGCGCCTCGTCAAGCGTCCTGGGATGCGGACAAACATCTCTGGCACAAGGTAAACCCCGGGCCCGCAGATGCGGCTTCGCCCGCCTTTTCTGTCGGCGGGGACGAATACCTGGTCTCGCCGCAGGACCTCTATACCATCTACCAGGTCAACCCGGTTTTCACGGGCGGGAACCTGGCGGCGACGGCAACTGTCGCAGTAGTCGAACAGAGCGATATTGAGTTCGGCACCGTGAATCCGACTACGGGCGTGGCCACCGGGGGCGACGTTGCCACTTTCCGAACCCTGTTTGGCGTGAAGGGCACGCTGAACATGCACGTCTATCACGGCTACGGGTCGGTCACCTGCAACGCTCCTGGTATCGACCCGGACGGCACAGGGGAGGATATTGAAGCGTCGCTGGACGCCGAGTGGGCCAATTCAACCGCTCCGTCCGCCAACCTGATCTTCATGTCCTGCGATCAGACTCCCGATAACGGCATCTTCAGCTCGTTGCCGGCGCTGATCGATAACAATCTCGCCGACGTGATGAGCATCAGCTATGGATCCAGCGAACTCAATTACACCTCATCGTCGGATTACAACTTCCAGGATGGTCTCTATTCGCAGGCCGCCACGCAGGGCCAGTCCATCTTCGTCTCAGCTGGTGATTCCGGCTCCGATGTCGAAGACCAGAACACGACCGGCTCGGCCACGTCCGGAATCAATGTGAGCGCCCTTGGCTCGCCCCTGGTGACCGTTGCAGGAGGCACAGACTTTCAGGACCTTTACGACTCGTTGGAGGGAGGGCCGGCGCAGAGCACCTACTGGAGCGCCACGAACTCCTCCTTCTACGGCAGTGCCATCAGCTACGTTCCGGAAACGTCGTGGAATGCAAGTTGCGCCAGCAGCATCCTGGCAGTCTATTACAGTGAAACGGGGGCGGGGCTTTGCGCCACGGGAAACTTTACAGACGGCTACGTAGTGGGCGGTTCGGGCGGCATCAGCACCCATTATGCGGCGCCTTCCTGGCAAACCGGCATATCCGGTTACTCCAACGCCTTCCGATCGCAACCCGATATATCAGGATTCGCCTCAAGCGGTTTTTGGGACCGCGCTCTGATCTTTTGCGATTCGAATCCCACGTACACCGGGGATTATTCGTGTACCTCATCCTCCACCTTCGGCACCGCGGGTGGAACATCCTTTGTCGCCCCTTATCTCGCAGGCGCATTTGGTTTGCTCAGAACCGCCACCGGGTCGCGTCAGGGCGTGCTCAATCCGGCTCTCTATGCTTTGGGCAAGGCGCAATATACCGCGTCGGCAACGAAATCGGCCTGCTACGCCAACGGCCAAACGTCCAACACCGGTGTAACCACCGGCTTGCCCGCGGCAGCCTGCATCTTCAACGACGTCACCACCAGCAACAACGATGTTCCCTGCGCAGCGGGGGCGACAAGCTGCTACGTCAACCCCAGTGAGAGCTTCGGCATGTTGTCGTTGACCGGCGCTACTTCGCTCACGGTGGCTTATCCTTCCACCATCGGCTTTGACCAGGTCACCGGCATCGGCTCGGTCAATGTCTCCAACCTGATCAACAATTGGAACACGGCGTTCACCAGCAGCACATCGCTCACGGCCAATCCAACTTCAATCAACTCCAGCCAGTCCACTGAGTTGGGAGCGACTGTGACAGGCGGATCCCCGACAGGGTACGTCGACACGCCTCCCGCAGTTACCGGCACAGTCACCTTCAAAGCGGGTTCGACGGTCGTGGGCAGCTGTGTTCTGAGCGGTGGAACCTGCTCAACCTCGGTGCCCGCATCATCGCTACAATCGGGCGCCAACTCCATGACGGCAACCTTCGGGGGAAGCGGGACCTATCCGTCTTCTACTTCCAGCATCGTGACCGTGACGGTGACTGGTACTACGCTGATTACACCGACGGTCACGGTATCGCCAGCCGAATCGAGCATTACCACGTTACAGGCGGACTCGGTAACGGTAACAGTGAGCGGGGGAGGCGGAAACCCGACGCCAACCGGGTCGGTGGCCTTGAGCAGCGGCGGCTATAACTCGGGGCCGACGACGCTGACCGGCGGATCGACGGTCATCAACGTCCCGGCCGGGAGCCTGGCCGTGGGCGATGACACATTGACCGCGGTCTATACGCCGGACTCCGGCAGTTCCTCGACTTACAACAGCGCCAGCGGCCTGGCTTCAGTGGATGTTTCTCAGGGGATCGGATCCTGCACGACGGCGAATCCGAATCCGAACCCGAATCCGGACTCGTTTGACACGGTGGGCGACTTCAACGGGAACTGCGTGAGCGACATTCTGTGGCGAAACAGCACGACCGGGGCGGTCAAAATCTGGTTCATGAACGGGATCACGGTGGCCAGCCAGGGGATCGTCGGCACCGTCGCTCCCCCATGGAACATAGTGGGCGTTGCTGATTTCAACGGGGATGGCAAAGCGGATCTCCTGTGGCAAAACTCCAGCACAGGTGAAGTCGAAATCTGGCTCATGAACGGGGCCACAAAGACCAGCAGTGGAAGCCCTGGCACGGTTGGCTCTCCATGGGCCATTGCGGGCGTCGGCGATTTCAATGGGGATGGCAAAGCCGACATTCTGTGGCGCAACAGCACGACGGGGGCGGTCAAAATCTGGTTCATGAACGGGATCACGGTGGCCAGTCAGGGAATTGTCGGCACCGTCGCTCCCCCATGGAACATAGTGGGCGTTGGCGATTTCAATGGGGATGGCAAAGCGGATCTCCTGTGGCAAAACAGCAGCACAGGGGAAGTGGAAATCTGGCTGATGAACGGGGCCACAAAGACCAGCAGTGGCAGCCCCGGCACGGTTGGCTCCCCATGGGCCATTGCGGGCGTTGGCGATTTCAACGGGGATGGCAAGAGCGATATGCTGTGGCGGAACAGCACGACCGGGGCGGTCAAAATCTGGTTCATGAACGGGACCGCGATGGCCAGCCAGGGGATCGTCGGCACCGTCGCTCCCCCATGGAACATTGTGGGAAGCGCCGATTTCAACGGGGATGGCAAAGCCGATCTCCTGTGGCAAAACACCAGCACAGGGGAAGTGGAAATCTGGCTGATGAACGGGGCCACAAAGACCAGCAGTGGCAGCCCCGGCACGGTTACCTCCCCATGGGAGATCGTTCCCGCAGCTCCATAAGGCGGCTCCAATCCACGCTGGAAACAGGAAAGCTCTGTCCGCCGCGTGCGGACAGAGCTTCTTCTTTTGCGTCACCGGCGGGCTCTTCAAAGCCCTGACCGCTGCCCGATAACGGCTACTACTTTTGGCCCAGGGCTCTCAAAACCGGTTCCTGCTCTCCGACCTGTTGTTTCCCACAAGGACTTGTGGCATGGGTCCTGTTGGAAACCTAAAAGGCGACACGATGGGCTGAGGATTTGTCATGAAAAGCTTCAGACAGTTCCTGACGCGTAACAAAAACCTGAGCCCTGAGCGCGTTGGTTCGGGTTATTTGTTACCGGTCTATCGCTGAGGCGCCCTTCTCACAAGCCGGCGCGTGGATCCGCTTTCATCCGTGAATCTCAATACGCAGAGGTTCATTCACGACCAGATTCAGGGTCTCGCTGAACGTGACAGCTATGCGTTCCTGACGGCGCTCCACCTCGTTAGCGATCGGCTTTCCGCTGTGCTCCACTGACGCCGACGTACCGGGCGCGGCTAGCTCGCAGGAGCGGCAGGCGAGCCTACCGGACAGCACTTCAAGGTCGAAGAAGGTGCAGCCGTGCTCCTGATGCAGCGCATACATGCCCCAACCTGTGCCGGTCGCCCAGAAACACCGGAAGTTGTCTGCCGGCAATTTGGGCACAGCGACCACGGCAGCAGCCACTCCGTCATAGAGAAAGCCGCTGAGCGCGACGACGGTGGACCAGGAGGACATGGCGCGCGCATAGTGGTGGCCGCACTCCGGTTCGTCCCACGGATTGCGCTTTTCTCCGTCGTAGCGCGAACGAATGTTTTCGACGCACTGCACGCCTTCGCTGACCATGCCCCAGTTCATCATCAGCGCCGCGACCAGATATTCCTGGCCGGTCCACGCCTCGGCATAGTAGGGGAAGGGAACCGTGGGACGCGCGGCCTTGCCGTAATCGCAGACGACGATGGCGGCCTCGTCGTTCAGCGCATAGGTGCGCTCGACGTTGTCGTGAGCCTCCAGGGACGGACGGTAGTTGTATTTGTAAATGGAGCGGAGCGTGGTGCGAATGTTGTCCGCGTTGACCAGCGGACCCATTCCGCCCACTTCGACGAGGTATTGGCCGATGAGCTGATCGGCCAGGCATCCGCCGCCCACCTGGTATTCCGGCGCCTCGGTATTTTCCGAGCCCATGTCGCTGCGCAGGTTGATGGCGATGAGATTTTTGGGAAAGCCGCGCACTTTCTGCACATAGAATTCGCCCGTGAACAGGTTCGCATCGATCCACCGGCTGCCCTGTTCGTAAAGACCGCGATAGGTTTGCGCGGAGGAAGCGTCGCCCACGGCGCGCGCCATCTCTTCGGCAGCGCGTAAGGCGCCAAGGTAGTAGATACCGCACATCGGATTCGGTCCGTAGAACTCGACGTCGTAGGTGTTGTGCTGCACGCCTTCCATCACGCCGTCGCGGTTGGCATCCCATCCGCCGGGAACCCAGGCAAACTCCAGCGCCTTCTTCGCGCGCGGCCATGTGGCGCGCAGCAGCGCCTCGTCGCCGGAGAGCTTCCAGTCGAGCCACGCGTGAATAATCTGTCCCATCTGTCCATCCGCCGCTGCGTAGCCGGAACGAGCTTTGCCGTCGGGCAGCAATTGGCGGAAATGGATGGCGCCCGCATCGTCCATCGAATAGCCGAATGAGCTGCGCCGCAGCGAGTGGGCGAATGAGGGGAACAGAAACGTCGTCGCCGTTTCGTAATTCCAGACATGGGTGCAGTTGCCGAAGCAGCATCCCTGCGTATCGTCGCTGCCCTCAAACGCGTGGAACTCGCCATCGGCCGTGCGGAAGCAGGTGGTGGTAGCGAGCGTGGAAAGATTCGCGCTGGCCGCCTCCTTCACCGCGGCGGGCAGAGTGCTTTCGCCAAACGCATTCGCGAACAGGCGCGTGCGCGCTTCCAGGCCGGACAGATGATCGGCCGCATAGCGGACCGCTTCCCATCCATCTTTGAAGCGAGCCGCATAGAAATTGCCGATGACGGTCTTGCCGTCACCCGGAGGCGCAGACCATCCAATCCAGTCCGGAGTGCGGTTGGGAAAGCGCCATCCGAGCAGAAACTCAAAGTTCGCCGTCTGGCCCGGAGGGATGGATTTCCTGAGGCACAGGACGCCGACGGAGTTGTGCGGATCCGGTTGCGGACCGAGGCTGCCGGCGCTCGAGAACTGATCCCAGAAATGCAGCGGAGCATTCCACCATCGACCCGCGGGCCAGCCTTCCCAGTGGGAAACCTCCGAGTCGTCATGGAAACGCGCCGCCAGCACCAGTTCACCCGCCATGGGGTCGTCGGCGGCGAGCGAAGGATTGCTCATGATGAGGCCCGCGAGACCGCTGTCATTGCGAAATTCGTTCCTGCGGCCTTCAGCGGATTTTTGTTGGGCGGCTCCGCCGTTGTCCTGCTTCGTGATGATGGGGTTCTCGAGGGAAAACGCGATGGCCACGCGAGCGGAAGTGAGGCCGGGGTTGGTGACGCGATAACGCAGGATGGCGACCGGCAATCCCGAGTCATCCGGATCGTGCGGGATGAAGGGCGAGAAAGCATCGAGCTCGACGCGCACGGGCAGCGTCTGATCCTGAAAATCGATGTGGGCCAGCGGATACTGAGCGGTGAAGGTTGCGGACTCCAGGCGGCTGAGGCCGGGCACATTGTTGGATCCAAGGCCGTCCTGTCCCTCGTAGGGCGGCAGGATGCGAGACTCGAGCACCCGGGCCACCGGCGTATTGTTGCCCGACTGCGCCCAGATGGCGGGGAAGGCGTACTGGGGACGAAATCCTTTGTTGGGGCGATTGAAGATCTCCCAGTTCACCAGCTGACCGCGGCCGCCCAGGCCAATGCTGCCGGCTGCGACGCCGCCCAGCGGAAAGGAGATCATCTTCAGTTGGCGTCCGCGAAACTGGCGCGGAGCGTTGGGGCCCGGAGATGGCTGGGTGCGGGTTTCGCTGTCCTGGGAATTCTGCTGCGCTGCCACGGCGAATGGGTCTACATGAATTGCAGTGCCCAACACGCCAGCCGCCTGCTTCAGGAAGTCGCGGCGGTCCAGTTTCACCTTCTCGGTCACGGTCAATTCTCCTGCAGGAACGGATGCGCTCGAATTGTACCGGACCATGCACGGGAAGCGGCGCGCGACGCAGGCGGGGCTAAATCCTCGCGTAGTCCGGACGCCAGTTTTTGATCTGGCTCTTGATGGCTTTCTGGTCCAGGTTCTCGGCCAGCGTGCGGGCGGCCAGCGCGGGGAGTTCCTCATCCGAAGCGAAACGCAGCGCGATCAACTGCGGGATGGTCAGTTTGTTCACATCCACGGTGGGCGCCAGCGCGGCGATGCGCAGCCGCTCTTCAAGCCGGATGAGGCGATCCTGGATGCGGAGCGAGTAGATACGCATCTTAAGCGAGACCAGGAACAGCAGGATGGACACGACCACCAGCCAGATGTGGAGGCCGAGGTGGTGCCGCGCGTGAACCGCCACGACGATCGCCACAACGACGTTGACCATGAAAAGGGGGCCGAGGATGATGTGAGTCACTACGTCGATGGCGGCGTGGCTGGCTGCGGTTTGCGTTCTGGGCATGGATTCATCCTATAAGAGCATGCCAGGCGCCGTTTGACGACTGGTCCGATTGCATTGAATCATCGACGCGCGTCAAAAGAAAAGGGCCTCGTCCGGAGACGAGGCCCTTCGCATCTGCTGGTTACGGCCGGGTCGGAATCACACCCGGCGCGAACAGGTCTGACAGGTCGGTGGCGTTCGCCGCGTCGCCCAGATATGGCGACGAACCGTTGTTCGCCCGCACGTGAAAGATCTCCTGCATGGTGCGCAGGTCCGACGAGTGCGAGTAGTTGATGGAACTGGCGTAAGGCATGCCGTTCACGTTGGCATGCGCGAGGTTGGAGATGACGATTTCCCCAATCGTGGTGCTGAAGGAGTCCGGATTGTCACCCGACTCACCGTCGGCTTCGCTCTCGTCCCACCACAGAATGATGGCGCCGCCATCCTGATACGCGCGCGATGCCATGATGAGCGGCACCAGACGGCTCACCGTGTTATCGCCCGAGCGAATGCTGCTGGGGTCGCCGGTGAGGCCGCCAAATCCGGCGCTCAGGCTGCTGTGCATCTCGTTGTACTGGTCTGGGGTGATCCAGTTGTAGTCGGCCACGCGGTCGTTGGCCAGATCGAACGCCAACTGCTGCAGAGGCGCGTAGTTGCCGGCCAGCGGATTCGACGGGGTGGTGTTGTTGCCGCCATTGGTGTCAGTGAAGAACACCATCGGGTTGTGTTTCGGAGCGTAGTTAAATTGCGTGGAGTTGTTGTCCGCGTTGAGGTAGTTGCCCGGTCCGAAAATGCCGGAAAGGCTCACCAGCGGCACAGTCCACTGATTCTGCGGCAGGGGCAGGTTGATGAGCTGGCCATTGCTGGTGGTCAGGTCCGTATCTTCCTGGTAGGACTTCCACGTGTGACCCGAGCGCTGCAGGAGCCCGCTGAGGTGTTGCGTGGTGGTCTGCGCATTCGGCGGATTGTCCTTATATGGATCGTCGTCGTCGAGGATGCCGAAGTTCGTCCCGGCCTCGGCCCACAGGTATTGTGGCTCCGACGGATGGATGTGCGGATTGTTGCCGCTCTCGGTGGCCAGCACGTTGTGGTAGGCCGTCGCGTAGGACACGTGCTCGCTGATGTTCACCTGGCGGCCGTTGATAAAGGCCACCGCCGTGCCGTTGACCAGGCTGTTGATGAAGGGGGCATTGGGATTCTGGAAGATCGGTTCGATGCCGCCGGACACCGTGGCGGGCTGCGTCCAGTTGTGATTCTCGAGCGCGATCACGAAGACGTGATGGATTTCCTGGTTGTTCCAGTTGTCATGGTTGTCCTGAGCGAGGGCGCTGCCGCAGGTGAGCCCGGCCAAAAGGGCGCATCCGGCAAGAAAGTGAAAACGGGAGAGAGAGTGCATCGAAACCTCCGACATGGGAGAGATTGGCGGCACAAGGCCGAGAGCCGGCGCGATCGCTGATCCCGACGCCGGGGACGCTGGGCTGGGCCGCTTAAGAATTCGTAACAGCCGCATGTTGCGAATATGTGATCGCCAGGTTAAAGATGCGGGTTCCGGGGATTCCCGGGCTAACATGGTTCTTCATTCTCTGGGAGGACCCATGCCGCAGCGACTTTGCTCTCTCCTTTTCGCCGCCTTTCTCGTCACCACAGCCGCCGCCCAGGCCTCGTATCCTCCGACCCACTGGCCAATCCAGGATGGGACTTACATCATTCACGACTTCCGCTTCGGCACCGGCGAAACGCTGCCCGACCTGAAGCTGCACTACCTGACGCTGGGCCAGCCGCAGCACGACGCGGCTGGGCACACGACCAATGCCGTGCTGCTGCTTCACGGCACCGGCGGCAACGCTCACTCGCTGCTGAACCCGGTCTTTTCCGATGTGCTCTTTGGCCCCGGCCAGCCGCTCGACATCACGAAGTTCTTCATCATCCTGCCGGACGACATCGGCCACGGCGAATCGAGCAAGCCGTCGGACGGCTTGCGCATGGGCTTTCCCCGCTACGACTACGACGACATGGTGCGCTCGCAGCACTCCATGCTGACCGACGGATTGCACGTCGACCATTTGCGGCTTATTTTGGGCACGTCGATGGGCTGCATGCAGTCGTTCGTGTGGGGCGAGACCTATCCGGATTTCATGGACGCGCTCTCCCCCTTCGCCTGTCTCCCCGTCGAACTAGCTGGCCGCAACCGCATGTGGCGCTACATGTCGATGCAGATGATTCGCGACGATCCGGCCTGGCAAAACGGCAACTACACGACGGAGCCGGTCGAGGGCCTGCGCGGGGCCAACGATCTGATTCTGATCGCCGGCGCGGCGCCGCTGCAGATGCAGAAAAACTACCCCACGCGTGCTCAGGTCGAGGCCTACACCGACCGCGCGCTTGACAATGCCATTGCTCACACCGACGCCAACAATTACCTCTACTACGTCGATGCTTCGCGCAATTACAACCCTGAGCCGCGCCTGAGCACCATCACAGCGCCGGTGCTCTGGATTAACTCCGCCGACGACTTCATCAACCCGCCGGAACTGGGCATCGCGCAGAAACTGGTGGGCCAAATGCCCCACGCGAAGTTCATTCTTATCCCCATTTCCGACGCGACGCGCGGCCACGGCACGCATACCGTCGCGGCGGTGTGGAAGGATTACCTGATCCAGTTCATCGAGGAGACGCAAAAGAAATCGTCACGGTGACGAATGGGGGGTGCGGTTGCCTTTGCGGCGAAGCCGCGACCGCCTGGACGGCTAGTCCCGTGGTATCGTTCCTTCATCCCCGGAAAGACTCTTCCACAAGGACGCAAACTTCCATGCGGAATCTGATTCAGCCTCTGGTTCTGGCAGCAGCCCTCATCGCCTCCCCGGCATTCTCGGCCCGCGCCGCCCAGCCCCAGACGCACCCTGCCCACAAAGACGCTCGCCTCGCGGGTTCCTACACCTTTCAGCGCGGTGGATGGACTTACGTCCACCTGCAGGGCTCGCCGTCGCAGATCGGTTTCCAGCACGGTTACATTCTCGGGCCGCAAATTGCCGACGCGTTGAACGTCTTCAAGGTGGAAGACGTGCACGACACCAAGCGCGACTGGCAGTTCTACCGCGACGCGGCGAAGAGCATGTTTTGGCCGCACATCGACGCCGAATACCGGGCTGAGCTGCAGGGGATTGCGGACGGAGCGCAGGCCCGCGGGGTGAAGGTGGATGTTTGGGACATTGTCGCGCTGAACGGCACCATGGAACTGGCCGAATACTACGTTCCGTGGCTCGATAAGAAGACGCACGCGCTGAACGCCCCCACCATTCAGGCGCCCGAGCACTGCAGCGCCTTCATCGCGACGGGAAGCTACACCAAAGACGGCAAGATCGTGATCGCGCACAACAACTGGTCGTCGTACGCGGAAGGCTCGCGCTGGACGATGATGTTCGACATCCAGCCCGCGCACGGCCATCGCATTCTGCAGGACGGCGTGCCCGGCATGATCACCAGCAACGATGATTTCGGCATCAACGACGCGGGCATCATGATCACCGAAACGACCATCAGCAAATTCGAGGGCTGGAACCCGGACGGCATTCCGGAATTTGTGCGCTCGCGCCAGGCGCTGCAGTACGCCAACAATATCGATGACTACGTTCGCGTGATGATTAAGGGCGACAACGGCGGCTATGCCAACGACTGGCTCATCGGCGATCGCAAGACCGGCGAAATCGCCTACCTCGAGCTGGGGCTGCAGCACACGCCCGTGTGGCGCAAGAAGGACGGCTACTTCGTCAGCTCCAACTTCGCCCGCGACCCTGGCGTGCTGAAAGATGAAACGCCGGGCTTCGAGTACAACGATCTCGCTTACTCCTCGAACGCGCGCCGCGTGGAGTGGGAACACTACATGCAGCAATACAAAGGCCAGATTGATGTGGAGTTGGCGGAGAAGTTTCTCGGCGACCATCACGATTCGTACTCGCACCAGTCGGTCGCTAACCAGCGCTCGCTGTGCGGCCACGTCGATGCGTCGAAAGATGGCATGAGCGAGGACTGGGGCCCGTATTACCCCGCCGGCGCGGTGCAGGGTAAAGTGACCGACAGCGACCTGGCCGCGAAAATGGAACTGGTAGCCCACGCCGGCCATCCCTGCGGCGAAGACTTTTTGGCCAAGCCATTTCTGGCCGAGCACCCTGAGTACAACTGGATGGCCCCCATTCTTACGGACATGAAATCCGGCCCGTGGACCGAATTTCAGTCGGGTGAGACGGCGGCGTCGCCGAGGACGGCTTCGGGCCGCTAATTCACCGGCGTGTGGACCAAAAGGGATGGGTTATCCTCCCGATGGGTCATTTCCAGTCGTGCAATAGCAGGTGCATCATTAGCAGTGCAGTCAGGCCCCAGGCCGTGTGCTCGTGAAATCAGGCACCGCAAAATTTTCGGGGAGATGGGAATCGAATGAAAACGTTCGTCCTCCGTTTTGTGAACGATGAATCCGGCCAGGATTTGATCGAGTACGCGCTAATCGCCGCCCTTGTCGCTCTGGTCGCGATCACTGGCCTGAATGGCCTTGCCAGCAGCATCAAGGCCGAGTACACGAAAATTGGTAACGATCTGTAGCCGATTCCGGTCGAGTCAATTGCCGTCCCATGCACGAAGCTGACCGGCCGACCCGCTGACCCGGGCGGCGGTTTTGCTGCGTTTTGGGGGGCAACCCACGGGCTCCCTGCCTCTGCTACACTTCTGGCGACTCAATCCAGGAGACGCGCATGCCCCAATGGACGCCGCAGGACTCGCCGATTATGGAGGAAGCGCGCGCCACCGCTGAGCGGCTTGGCGTCCAGCTCGCGCCCGAGGTCCTCGATTACCTCCAAAGCAAAGTGACGCGCGGCTACGGCTTTGTCGCGATGCCGGACGAGCGCGAGGCGGAGCTGCGCAAGAACACCGCGCTGCTGATCTATGAGGCCGGCGCCGCATCTCGAGCGACAGAGCGCGCTACGCCTGCCGCGCAGATCGATTTGGCCAGTGTGAACCTGGCGCTCACCGGCCTGTGCGCGCGATTTCCTGACTTCTGGCCCTTCTGCAAGCCGAAGAGCACAAATCCCGCGCCGTCCACCCCCGTCGTCTTCTGATCAGTTCCACTTGCGTGCGTGCCATCTCAATTCCGGAGAGCCCTATGACCCCCGAACAGCAAAAGGCTTTCGACTTCGCCTCTGACACTACCAAGCAGCTGATCACGGTAGCCACCGGCGTCGTCACGGCGACCGTTCTGTTTTCGACCGGGCTTGACACGCGCAGCCGCGAGTGGGCGCTTGGCTCGTGGATCTTCCTCACCGTCTCTGTTGTGTTCGGCCTCATGACGCTGATGAACCTCTGCGGCAATTTGCAGAATGCGACGGCGGCGAAGCCCGCATCGATCTACGCATCCGGGATTCGTATTCTCAGCGGAATTCAGTTTGTCCTTTTCCTGATCGGAGTTGGACTGGTGGTGGTCTTCGGCGTTTTCGCGGCACGAGCCGTGGTGCCGGCAACTCCGACCACACCTGTTACCGTGAACTGCCCGGCGCAGCCGAGTGCTGCGGCGCCTACGGGACCAGCGTTGAAACGCTAGCGGGATCAATGTACCGAGTTCGGAGGAAAATCATTGAGATCGAAGACCTTCCAATCCCCACCTGGCGCTTTCACCCATAAGACAAGCGCCACTGCATTCGGTTCTCCCTGGTAATAGGGAATGTGCATGGTGTGGCTGCCGGGATCGAGCAGGATGCGCCCTTTGGTGCCGGTGGCCTGGTGAAGCCCGTCGAGATCGATCACCCTCTTGTCGTCAATCTGCAGAATGGCGCCGTCGTCGGAAAGCATTTCAAACTCGTACTCGCCCGGTGCGCGCACCCAGAACCTGGCGCGGTAGTCGATGCCGAAGCCCACGGTGCGAGCGGTCACGCCGGGGATGCCGTTGGTGTCGTCGAATTGCTGGTCCGGCACGTTGAGAGACGCCGTGTAGATCGAACCGATGGGGTCGTAGTCGCGGAAATCGGGCAGGTGTGGCGTTTCACTGGGAATTTCGAAGACGTCACCGCAGAAAGAGTTGGAACTGCGAATGACCGAGCCAAATGATCCGATCGGACCCTGTGGAAGCCTTACATAAATTTGCGCGCCGTTCCAGAAAACGCTGGCTCGTGTCGCAAGCGCGCTTTCCACGGCCATGCGATCGTCTTTGTTGGACTGCGTCAGTTCCGGCCCGGGAGGTTGCGGCAGCTCCGGAGCGGGGAATACCACATCGGCTGACCCGATATTGCCGGTCACCAGGTCACGGACCACGAAGCGCGTCAGCCCGAGGTGCGCGGGAGCAGGGAAGTCGATGAGATGCGGAAATCCATGCGCCAGGGCACGCTCATATTCCAGGGGCGTGAGCACCTGGTCGAGGGAACCGTGCAGGTAACCGATGGGCTGACCACCTGTGTCGAAGCTGCAGACGCCATAGTCGAGCTGCACGCGACGGCCGTT
>Ga0210391_10002994_pt1 | contig 14398 bp, 16 predicted proteins | sample IncBWC12OmetaG_FD_160573 | JGI IMG/M metagenome (GOLD analysis project Ga0210391, IMG submission 160573) | Forest soil microbial communities from Barre Woods Harvard Forest LTER site, Petersham, Massachusetts, United States - Inc-BW-C-12-O ... | reverse complement strand
GGCGGGCTCTCGGGCGCGCGGGTCGTTGCGGAGGTTGGGGCGGGGGCGGGCTTGATGGTGCGGCACTCCTGAGGCGTGCGCCGGGCGCGAGGCGAGCGGATGCTTACCGGGGCCGGGCGGGGTCGAAACGCGGGGGAACGAAATCAGAGAAACGAGCGAAACGAGAAAACCGTCGAAATTGGATTGGCCGCGCGCCCCCCGCGGGCCTTTCCGAAGTCACCAACGCACGAATGTGGATCCGTTGAAGCGATCGAGCAGCGTGGTTTCGAGCGTCGCTCGAATGCCGCACCCCTCGAAGGTTCCCTTGGCCGCTCCCGCCAGGGCGGATTCGATCCACCAGTATTCGTTCTCGTAGACCATCTCGAGAACGCGATCGGCCGGTCGCCGTATCTTCCAGTGCCCGTACGTCACGCTCTGGCGCCGGGCGGCGAGGCCTTGCTCGGTCAGACGGATCGGATCGCGCGAGAGCATGCGAAGCATCATTCGGCCGAGCATCGACTCGATGAATGCTTGCGAGTTGCCTTCGCAAATCGCGAACATGCCCTCGTGGGTTCGCTCGGGCGAGGCGACGAGCGCGCCCGCGCACGCCATGCGGACCAGGAAATCCGCGATCGGATAGAACCCGAGAGTGCTGTGCCGGTCGTCCGGAAAGTACTCTCGGTAGGCGGCGAGCTTTCCGCGGCGCTCGACCTGGTTGAGGACGCTGCGAAAGTAGATCCCGCGAACTTGCGCGGACGGTGGCACCAATTCGAGACGTTCGACGATGTCGCAGTACGGTGCCACGAGGGCAATCGCGCGATGCATGGGCCGACGGTCGCAGAGTACACGGGATAGCGAAGACGGGGTCCCACATCTAGCAGCCGCCGATAGGCAAGTCGGGCTGGTGGCCTACGGCAGCCTTCCGAATGGGAGAACAAGGTGAGTGAAAGTACGGAGCGCACGTTGCCGTACTTTAGGCCAAATCGGGCGAGAGTTGCGCCGCTCTTCTCCAAAGGGCCTCGTGGGCCTCAGGACGCGCCGATCGGATGGCGGCCGGGTGTCGGCCGTGGAACACGCGGTTCGAGAGCAAGACGACCACGCGGTGGGCGTCCGGGTCGATCCAGAGGCTCGTGCCGACGAAGCCGAGATGGCCGAAGCTCCGCGGGGACATGCTCGGTCCGGCGCTCGAGTCTCGCGGGCTCTTGCCGTCGAAGCCCGCGCGGAGGGTGCCGCCGACGCCTTCGCCCCCGCGTTCGCGAACGAGCCAGCCGAGGTCGACCCGACCGAGAGGGCCGGTCTTGGCAGCACCTCGCGGACCGGGGTGAAACGCCGCGTCGACCGCCTCGGTCGTGGCGTCGTGGACGGCCTCGCCGAACGTGAGGACGGCGTCGACCGTCCCGAAGATTCCCGCGTGACCCGAGCCCCCCCGCTCCGTCAGCGCCCACGCGTTTTCGTCGTGGACGGCCCCTACGATGCGCCCTCCCCGAAAAGGCACGTCTTCCGTGGGAACGAACGGGCCGTAGCGTCCACGCGCCGCGAGATCCCGCACGGTACCCGCCTGGCCGGCCAGGCCGAGCGGGTCGAGAACGAGCTTCGCGATGGCTTCCCCGGCGTCGCTCGCATGCACGGCGCGCGCGAGCGCGACACCCGCGAGCAGGTATCCGAGGTCACTGTAGACGGGGTTGAAACCCTCGGGCGGGGCCTCGCCCTGTGCGTCGTCGCGCCGTGCCGAGGCCGCCGTGCGGAGCGCGCCTCGCAGATCCACGGATTGGCCCCTGAGGATCGGTTCGTAAAGCGCGCGGTGTCCGTCGAGCCCGGCCCGATGCGCGAGAAAGAGCTCGAGGGAAACGCGTTCGCTCGGCGTGCCCCGTGCCTCGGGAAGCCACGTCGCGATCGGTGCCGTGCGATCCATGCCGGCGAGCGCAATCGCGACGGCCGTCATCGGCTTGGTCACGCTCGCGAGATCGAACAGCGCGTCCGTCGCGCCGCCGGTCTCGCGCTGCCAGCGTGGCTCTCTCCCTGGGGTGCTTCCCGAGCAGCCCGCCGCGCAAACGGGGGCGACGCCCCGAGCGACGACGCGCGCGGCGATTGCCGCCGCGCTCCGATCCGCCGTCGCCGCGGGGGTCACACGCGAATCAATGCTCGGCGAGGACGCGGCAGTGGTTCACGCCCTCCGAATGGGCCTGCACGATGCAGCTCCGGTAATCCGAGCGCGCCGCGCTCTCGTCGCCGGCGGCGCGGTGCGCAGCTCCGAGCGCAAGCCACGCGTCCGCGTCGGTCGGTGTCGCGGCCACGGCTTGGCCGGCGAGCACGATCGCGCGGTCGGTCGCGCCCTTCATGAGCGCCTGTTCGGCCTGCGCCACGAGTGGCGAGTGATGGGCCGGGTGAAATTCGCCGCCGGCCGGTGGAGACGGATCGGTGGGCGGACCCGCGGCCATCGGCTCACCCGCGGGCCCGGCCGTCGGAGTTCCGGCGTTCGGCGCCGGCGCAGGCGTTTCGATCGCAGCGATCGCCGCGGAGGGATCCGGCGTCGCGGGCGGAGCCGCGACCGCTTCCGTCGGCGCCGTCGCCACAGGCGTTGGGGGAGCTTCGGCGCGAGCGGCGGCCGCAGCCGCGGTTACGGCCTCCGCCTTGCGGGCCTCGTCGGCGGTTCGCGCGTGCGAGCCGGACGGGCGCAGCCCGGTCACGACGCCGATAATCAGCGCGAGCGCGACGCCCGCGCCCACCAGAATCCTGCCTGTGCGCCCGAACGCTGGGGATACGCCCGGAATGGGTCCATCCAGATCTGCCGCTGGTTCGTTCTCCGCGTCGACTTCGTGGGTCCACGGCGGGGTCGACGGCAGAGAGGACGCGGCCGAGATCGTGCTCTTCACCCCGTTCGTCGGCCGGAGTGTCGGGCCCAATTCCGAGAGGGGCGCCTTCTCTCGCGTCACGTCCCGAGCGCCTACGCCGAGCCTCGTTGCGTCCAGAGTGCCGGCGCCGAGCTTCGCCGCGTCCGGAGCGACTGCGGCGAGCCGCTCCGTCCGTGCAACGGGCGCCGCGAGCTTCTCGGCCGTGACGGCCGGGATCGTGACCACCGGCTTGCCGATGACCGCGCGTTCGCGCGCCGCCGAGGGGCGGGCCAGCGCCAGTGAATCCTCGCCATTCTTGATGTCATGGCTCTCCCGCACGAGATCCACCGGCGGAGCCGTTGCCATCGGGGCTGCAGGCCGAAACGCGATCTCTTGCGTCGCGCCGCTCGCGTTGCGCGCGAGACCCGCGTGCCCGTTGGTTTGGGACGCCGGTGTGTGGCCGTTCGCATGCCCAGGCGCCTCGGTTCGGACAGACGGTGCCGCCGCCGGAGTCTCGGCTCCGACGAACGGCGCCTGTGCCTGCGCCGCCGTGCGGACGGCGGGCGCGGGATGGCCCGGTTCGATCGGGCTCGCCGCCGCGGCCTGCCCTCGCGACGGGGCTGGCGCTCGCAGCGTGATCGTCGCGCCCTCGTAAATCGGCGCCGGCGGCGCGGCCGCGAGGGGAACCACCGGCTCGGGCGCCTCGGTGGACCTCGCGGGCTCGTGGATCGCCTCGCTGCGAGCGTCATGCCCTTCCGCGTCCCGATCGCCGTCGTCCTCGTCGTCTTGATCCCGATCGTCGTCGTCCCGATCGTTGGCGTTCTCGTCGAACTCTTCGTCCTCGTTGTCCTCGCCTTCGTCTTCGTCTTCGTCGATCGCGGCCCGCTGCGACACGAGAGACGAATTCGTTGCGACCACCGCCGAGTCTCCGAGCCCCTGCAAGAGCGCGTTTCCGCGTTCGGCCGAGAGCGCCTTTCCGTCCGAAAGCCGGGACGCAATCTGCTCCAGGAGCCGCGCCTGGTCGGTTTCGACCGCGCTTGTCAGCGGCCTCAGTTGCTCGTAGATGTGCCCCCACGCGTCGACCCGGCGCATGCCCTCGACGAGGAGGGTCCCCACCGAACGGTCAATCACGTCCTCTTTCTTTACCGATCGGAACTCGACGTCGAGAGCGGCTTCGCTCCAGAGAAGCGCGGCATAGATGGCTTGTTCTCCGCGCAACCGCCCCAGGCGCGCGTCCACCGCGCGGCCGTCGCGGAAGTAGATCTCGGCAGCCTCTGTCCCGCGGAGCAATCGAGCAACGCCCGACTCCCGCAGGAGCTCGAAGGTCTGCAGCAGGTCGACGACGGAGACGTCCCGTGTTGACCCGGAGAACCGTCCCGTTCGCGTGGTCGTGATGCTCGCGGCCATCTTCGCGCGCGCGCTCCGCGCGATGAGGAGGCCGATGCACGCGAGGAGCTCGCGCACGAAGACGGGCTTCGGCAGGTAATCCGAGACTCCGAGACTGCGGCCGCGCTCGCGGTCCTCGGAGGTACCCCTGCTTGTCAGAAGGAGAATCGGAATGTTCTCGGTCTCGGGGTGCGCCTTGACCTTCTCGACCAGGCCGTACCCGTCGAGTTTGGGCAGTTGCGAATCGCTCACGATAACGTCGGGGATTGCCGCCTCGATCTTGTCGAGTGCTTGCAGGCCGTTTCCCGCGATTCGAACGCCGTAGCCCGCGCTCCGGAGCGCGACGCTCAGCACGCGAACACTACGGCGCTCCGCATCGACCAAGAGGATCCTATGCTTCATCGTTGACTCCCTCGCTTCGGCAGCCCTCGCCGCTCCACGCCGCTTCCCCTAGGCAACGGCGCTGCTTCGGCAGGCCTTCCAGATCATGGGGCTCGCAAGTTGTAGCGCAATTCCGGCGATTGGCATGGCTTGGCGTGGGTCCGAGCGGTTCTCGCGGACCGGAATGAAATTCGCCCTGGAATCGCTCGGTTTGCGGCCCCGGCCGGAGCGCTGCCCGCCAGCTCATCCCCGGAGGCGTGTCGCAATCATGTCGCAATAGGGACGCCAGGGTCGATCCTTCGATGTGCAAGGGAACACGCGCGGCACGCCGTTGATGCTTTCCATGGCCGCTGCGGCTCGAAAATGTCATCGAAATGAGCCGGGCGGCCAACGAGTTCCGCACTAGCCGCTACTCGACCGCCGCCGCGGCGTGGGTGGCCTCCGTCTTTTGGCCGCTCCGGTCAAAAGGCTTCGGCGCCAGCAAGATGGAAAGAACGACTCATGGTAGAAAAAGCACCGACCGTAGAAGGTTCCACACGCTCGAGCGAATCCTCGTCGAATGCCGGTGCGGCGCCGTGCAGATCGAGCTCGTGGGCGAGGCGCTCGTCGATATCTATTGCCATTGCGACGATTGCCAGGCCGTCCATGGCGGGGCGTACGTGCCTGAGTCGGTGTACCGGGCCGACGCGTGCGTGTAACGCGGGGCGATCCGCTCGCATGGGCGCTCAAGCGAAGCCCTCGCGTGACTTGCCGTGAGTGTGGGACGCGGCTCTTCATCGACGTGAAGCGGTTGTCGCTCCGCGGTGTAAACGGGTTCCTTTTGCCGCCGGGGCGATTCCGGCCTGCGTTTCACATGCCGTGCCGATTTGCGGTCGCTTCCGTAAAGGACAATTTGCCGCACTACGCGGGCCGGCCGGCGCGGTTCGGCGGGTCGGACGCGAAGGTCGACTGGTAGCGGTCGTTTTTCCGCAACCGCGCGCGGGTGGCCGTCGACAGGTGGGAAAGGACACGGAGGACCCGCCGATGACGAGCCGTTTGCAGACGTTGGATGATGTGCGACAGGCGCTTGCCGAGCAAAACCGCCGGCTGCGAGCCGCGTATGACGCCATGCCGCCCGGCCGGATGATCGAAGTGCCGCTCGCGAGCCTCCGGGCGCTCGCCGACCGGTGCGATGCGTGGCGATCGCGCCCGCGAAGCGCGGCGAAGATCGCGCCGATTGCGCGCGGCGTGCGCTGCTGAGCGAGCGACGTTATTGGGGCGCGCGAGTGCGCGCTTCGACGGATCAAGCGCGAGAGCTCGCGCCGGGCATGGGTATGTCTGCCGGTTTCAACGAGTCACGAAAAGGAGAATGGAGATGTCCATAGTCAATAACGCCAACGGAACCTCGACGATCTATGCCGACGCTGCGATGGGTGCGGGGGCGGCCGACGCGATGTCGCCCGATGCGCTTCTTTCGTATTGCCAGATGCAATTGGGCTCGATCGACGACGAGACCACCCAGCAGATCAATGCGCAGCAGCTGCAGTTGCAAGAGCGCACGGCGGTGGAAAACGTCGAGAACACGCTGCAGGGATACGGGACGACGGGGCCCACCAATCCGGCTGATTTCGCGAAATGCCAGGACGCATTCGACCAGGCCATCAGAAGTTTGCCATCGGGCGATCCCGTCGCGACGACACTCGCGAGCCAAGAAGCGACGATGGCGGCGAACTATTTTCCAGCGGTACCGGCCAATAGCGGCATCTTGCCGTCGTTGGGGGCGGGTCCGTTTTTTACGTCGGACGGCCAGCCGAGTTCGGCTCTGGTCGCGACGAATGGCCTCGATCCCAATGGGCAGCAGCTTTACACGTGGAAGGCGCCGGCCAACGACGACTGGCAGGGAACCACGACGGCCCTTTCGAACCTCGCCGACAACATCAAGAGCGATTCGGAGATTCAGATGCTGCAGCTACAGGACCTGGTCTCGGAGCGCCAACAGGCCGTTGAGCAAATGACCGGCATGATGACGAAAGAGGATCAGACCTTGGAAGACGGAGCGAAAGCGATCGGGCAATAGGAGCCACTCCGATGAACACGCTCCAAGCGAGTCACGTCGAAGATCGTTCTACTCCGGGAAGGGCCCGCGCGATCGAAGCGATCTACGCGGCAGGCCATCACCTGCTGTCGCAGGAACGTCCGCGGGATGCGGCGAAGGTCTTCCGTCTGATGCTGAAAGTCGCACCGCACGACGAGCGCGGGTGGCTCGGGCTGGGGCAGTGCCACGAGAAAGCGATGCAACCCCATGTGGCCTGCGAGCTCTACGGGGCAGGCAGCGTCGTCACAGCCAACACGGGGACTGCTTCCGTTCGTTGCCTCCTCGCTCGCGCGCGCATTCTCAAGGCGCTCGGCCGCGACCCAGACGACGCGCTGCAAGCTGCGGACGAAGTGGCGTACGAGCTGGACGACGAAGAGCTCATTGCCCTCGTTTCGAACGAGCGCCGGAGGCTGTCGTGAGCCTCGCCACGACCTCGGCCGCGAGCGTCGCGTCTTCTTCGAGCTCTTCTCGGGCGGTGGCGGTCTCGCCCCCCTCCGAGACGCCCCTCATGCCCGAACCGGCGCCTGCGATCGGATCTCCGGGGGACGCGCTCTCGCTTCTCTACTTGTTCGAGGACCGCGATCAAGACCTGGGCGTCGAAGAAGGGACCTCGAAGATCGCATCGCTGCAGGCACAGCGAAATCAAGAATTCCAAAAGGAGACGCAAGCGATCGCGAAGGAGGACGAGGCCGCGAAGCACAGGAGCTTCTGGGACAATCTCGGGTCGCTCTTCAGCGACATTGCGAAGGTCGCTGGGGTGGTCGCATCGATTGCGGCGGCGGTCTGTTCGTTCGGCGCAGCGACTCCGATTGCCGTCGTCGCCGTGGCGGGCGCTATACTCTCTTCCGCAAGTCTCGCAGACGGCGAGTTCCACATCCTTCAGAAGCTGGGGGTCGATCCGAGTATCGCCGGCGACATTGACTTGGGCATGTCACTCGCCGGTGCCGCCTGTTCGATGGGCGCTGGCATGGCGGCGGCTGGCCAAAGCGTGTCGGACGCGGCGAGCGCCGTGAGCCGGGTGGGATCGGCGGCCTCCGGCGCGGCGACGGTCGTGCAGGGCGCATCCGACGTCGAAGCCGGCGAAGCCCAATCGGACGAGGAACGAGCGGACGCCGATCAGGTCGTCGCGCAGGCGCAATCCGACCACGATCTTCGGCTCATGCAAATCGTCATCGACGAGCTCCAGAGCGCGGACGAGGAGTCCAAACAAATGCTGACGACGATTGCCAACGCCAAAAGCACCCTGGACCAGACGGCGACCGATGTCGCCATTTCCGTGCGAGGATGATCATGACGATGATAGGGAGTCTGGGAGGCGATTCGGTAGCGTCGCTCGCGGCGTTGATCATGCAAACCGATCAGCAAGACCGCACGCAAGCTCGCACGCTCGAGAGCACCGAAGACAACGCCGCGTTGCAGGACTCGAACCGCCAGGTCGCTGCCCTTCGCGAAAAGGCGGACGACGATCGCGACTCCGCGCTTGCGAACGGAATTGGAGAAGCGGCCTCCGGTGTTCTGACGATGGGCAGCGCGTGCTTTGCTCCGCCGTCCCCTTCGAACACCGGATTCAACTGGAATACCGGATTGCAGGGCGCGGCGAAGGCCGCTGAAGGGGCAGGCGCGATCGTGTCGGCCGTGAAGAAAGGCGACGCGGAGCAGGCCGACGCCACTGCGGCCCAATACGCGGCGGCGTCGCAGGCGGACGCGCGCGCGTACGACGCGGCCCGCTCCGACGCGCAGGAGGCGGACGAATCCATGCAAAAGGTGGAGCAATTCCTCCAGCAGTACCAACAGATGGAGAACGCGTCGAAGCTCACCGCCGCGTCGTACCGCGCCTAGGCGCCGGCCATGAAGGGGCTTCGCCTCTCCTCGCTCGCAGCCGTCCTGAGCCTCGGGGCGTGCGCCCATAGCGCACCGCTTCCCGCGAAGGCGATCGCGCTGAATCGCGACGGCGCGGCGGCGCTTGCCGAGGGCGATCTGGAGACGGCGGAAGCGCGCGTCGCCTTGGCTCTCGAATACAACCCGCGCTTCACGGAAGCGTGGGTGAACCTCGGGCTTGTCGAGCTTCGTCGCGGCAACTTCGAGCTTGCGATGGCGGATTTCGTAAGGGCGCGCGATCTGAATCCGGATTTACCCACTCCGCACCACGCGTTGGGTCTCCTCGCCGAGGCCCGAGGAGAGCCTCGGCACGCGGAGACCTATTACCGCGCGGCGCTTCACGTCGATCCGGGCTTTGCGCCAGCGCGTTCGAACTTAGGCCGCATCCTCTTCGCGCGAGGAGAGCTCGAGGAAGCGCGCGAGCAGTTCCTGCGCCTGACTCAAGTGGCGCCCGAGGCGAAGGAGGGATGGACCGGCCTGGTCGAATCGCTGCTCCGCCTTGCCCGTGAAGAAGAGGCGGAGCAGGCGCTCTTGCGGGCACGGGCCCGTTTCGGAGCGATTCCGCCGCTGGAGCTTCTCGCAGCACGGGTGCTCCTCCGCCAGGGGGCCTTCGCCGAAGCGCGCCGGCATCTCGAGCCTCTCACCCGCGTGGGCGACGACCGGCAGGTCTCCGCCGCGCTCGCGTGGCTCGCCATCGCGCGCATTGGCGAAGGCGACGAGCCCGGTGCGATCGAGGCAGCGCGGCGCGCCGCGTCTCTCGATCCGGACGACGGCGTCGCGCGCTACGCGTTGCGCGTGGCTGGAGCCGAGAAGGCCGGCGACCACTGACTTTTTTTTCGTGCTCGATACGCAACGCACGCACCGCTTCGGCCGATGAGGCCAACGAGACGACAAGCGAGGAGACGAAGAATGGATTCGCGAATATCGGCCGCCGCGCGGCCGGACATCGTCATGATCGAGAGCACCCCGAGACCGACGCCTGCCCCTGAGCGCGTGAGCTTCAGCCAGGTCCTTTCGGCGGGAGCGAACGGGGTCGTGCAGGGCGCCGAGCTCGTGGCCAACGCATTGCCGGGATCGCCGGTCACTGCCGCCGCGGTTCGCGGAGGAGGCTCTGTGAGCGCGCCGAACGCGGCGAGCGCCCTCACTCTGAGCCCCGAAGGCCCCGCCTCGATTGCGTCGGCATCCACCACGATTTCGGGCGGCCTTGCGACCGGGGGGGCGATGACGGGGACCACCTCCGTCGGCCCCGCCGATCCGTCGAGCAGCATCGACGCATCGCTGCAGCAGTCGGCGCAAATGAATCTCTATTACTTGCAGGTGCAAGAAGAGGTCGACTCGCAGAACCGGTCCTTCACGGCGCTCTCGAACGTCATCAAGACGGAACATGACAGCGCGAAGGCCGCGATCCAGAACATCCACTCGTAGCGGGTCCCCCGTGCGAATCTCTTCGACCGAGTCGCGTCACGCCCTATCCGCAGAGCCCGCGCCTCCGACAGGAGCGTCGTCGAGCGCTACGCCCGTGGTCTTGCCATCGCCCTTCGCCCGGCTCATGCACGTCATCGGCAACGAGCTCAATCGGGGCGAGCGAATCATGGCCACGGCCGTCGGCTCGATGCAGCGCGGCGGCGACTACTCGCCGGCGCAGCTCATCGCGCTCCAGGCCGGTGTCTATCGGTACAGCGAGGCCATCGACCTCGCGTCGCGCGTCGTCGATCGCGCGACGAGCGGGGTCAAAACGATTCTCCAGGGGAACACGCAATGACCATCGTCGTCGCCGCGGCCAACGCCGGGCAGGCGCTTTCCGCCGGGTGGCCGCTCACGAGCGCCTCCGTTCGTGCGGCGAGTCGCGTCGACTTTCGCCAGCTGCTCGCGCGCGAAGAAGCCGGCATCCGCCAAGAAGAGGCGTTCGCTTCGGGGACCCAGGCTTCGCTAGCGGCATCGGCAATGCCGAAGGCGCCGCTGCCTTCCGGTACCGCGGCTTCGCCTCATACCGCGACCGCCGCGGAGGCCGTGACGCGCCGTGCGGCGACGCACGAGGACCCGCTCGACCCCCTGAATCGCCATCGGGCCTCGCTCGCTCCACCCGACGCGCCGTTGCCCACCCCGTCGTTCGCGCCGGTGCACGTCCCGGCCGGCTTCGGATCCGCGGCGCCGGCCACGCCGGAAGCGGCGCTTCGTGCGATGGCGTCGCTCGAGCACCTCGTTCCGTCGCTCGTCCGTCGGGTCGCTTGGTCCGGCGACGCGCGGCGGGGAACCGCGCGGCTCGAGATCGGCGCCGGCGAGCTCGCCGGGTCGACCCTCCTCGTCCACGCGGACGAGGGGCGCGTCCAGGTCCACCTGAGCGTGCCGCCCGGCGTCGATGCGGCTTCGTGGCAGCGCCGCATCGCAGAGCGTCTCGCGTCGCGCAACATCTCTGCCCAGTCCGTGGAGGTCGCGTGAAACGTGCGATCGCCTTGCGCTACGACGAAGCTATCGACGAAGCGCCGCTCGTCGTCTCGAGCGGGGAGGGGCTCCTCGCGGATCGCATCGAACGGGCGGCGAGGGACTACGGCGTCGAAATCGTGCGAGACATTCCGCTCGCCGAAGCGCTCTCCGAGCTGCGCATAGGGGAGCCCATCCCGGAAGCATTGTACGAATCGCTGGCCGCCATTCTCGGCGAGATTGCGCGCGCCGGTCCGTAGCCGAGGCGACCCGGCCTGCGTGGGCCCGCACGCTCGCGCGACAAGGCGAGTCACTCGCGCGCAACTCCCTTCGTCACGGCGCCGATAGGGCGGCATGAAACGAAGCTTGCGTCGCCGCCTCCGCGCGGCCTCCGCCGCCTTCGCGCTGGCCGAAGGGATCGCGCGGACCGGCGCTGCCGAGGAGCCGCCGACATACGCCGACCGTGCCGACGAAAGCGCCGACGAGGCCACACGAACCCTGGCCCTCGTGTTCAATCCCCTCGCGATGTCGGCGGGCGTCTTCGGCGCCGAAGCGGACTTCGCGTGGACCCAGCGAACGGCGATCGCCGTCGAGGCAGACGTCTACGGCCTCGGCACCGATGTCGGCGTTGCGACCGGCCTCGGCCTCGCGTTTTATCCGATGCACCCCGTCTTCCACGGCCTTTACCTCGAACCGCGCGTTCTTTTCGCACGCCGCGCGAGCGAATCGCTCGTGCAGCTCGATTGGGCGACCGATGTCCTCGGTGTAGGGGCAACGGTGGGCTGGCAATGGACCTGGGACTACGGCTTCACCCTTCGCCTCGGAGGTGGCGGAATGCACTACTTCGGCGGTTCGGGTGCGGTGATCCAGAGTTCGTTTCCCGTCGGCGGCGACGCCGCGGTGCTCGTTGCGGACGCGTCGGTCGGCTGGGCTTTTTAGGCCCGACGTCGAATCCCATCCGTCGGTTGCAGGTTCCGCTCAAACGACCCTGCTTGAAGACTCTTTGACCCGCCGTGTCGACGACTTGTACCGTTAACACCAGCGGCGGGTCCGCCGCACCCCCGAGGGAGGGGCGAGCGGGCGAGTCGTTCGAAACCGATCATGGCCGAATTCGTCTGGGAAGCAAAGGCGCGAACGGGTGAGCTGCGCAAGGGCTCGATGGAGGCCGAGTCGGAGGACGCGGTCAACCAACGACTGCGCGGTCAGCAGCTCCAGCCGACACGAGTTCGAAAAAAGGGCAGAGCGCTGTCGCTGCAGTTCGGCTCGGGTGTCGGTCCCAAGGACCTCGTCACGTTCACGCGGCTCTTCGCGACGATGATCGACGCGGGGCTGCCGATCGTGCAATGCCTCGACATCCTGCAGGGGCAGACCGACAATCCCCGCTTTGGCGCCGTGCTCCGTGACGTGAAGGCGAGTGTCGAGCAAGGCGCGACGTTCAGCGACTCGCTCCGCCGGCACCCGAAGGTGTTCGATCACCTGTACGTGAATCTCGTGCAGGCCGGCGAGGTGGGCGGCATCCTCGACACGATCCTGAACCGGCTCGCCGTCTACATCGAGAAGGCCATGAAGCTGCGCAGCCAAGTGCGCGGCGCCATGGCGTATCCGAGCATCGTCATCGTCGTGTTCTTCGGCGTGTTGACGATCCTGCTCGTGTTCGTCATTCCCGGCTTCGAGACGATGTTCAAAGACTTCGGTGCCAAGGACGAGCTGCCCGTGTTGACGCGCATCGTCATGCAGATCTCCCGCCTCTTCGTCTCGAACTTCATCTGGTTCTCTCTGGCGCTGGCGGGGCTCATCACGTCCGTCGTGTACGCGAATCGCACGCCGCGAGGAAAGCGCGCGATCCACAAGCTGCTCTTGCGGCTGCCGGTCATCGGCGGCGTGCTTCGCAAGATTGCCGTTGCGCGCTTCACCCGAACGCTCGGGACGCTGCTTTCGTCCGGCGTGCCCATTCTCGACGCGCTCGACATTGTCGCGAAGACGGCCGGCAACGTCATCATCGAAGAGGGCATCCTCTACTCGCGCCAGAAGATCTCCGAAGGCAAGAACATGGCGCAGCCGCTCATGGAGACGGGCATCTTCCCGCCGATGGTCGTCCAGATGGTCGGTGTCGGCGAACAGACGGGCGCGCTCGACGCCATGCTCAACAAGATCGCCGACTTCTACGAAGAGGAAGTGGACGTCGCGGTGGGCGCCCTCACGAGCCTCATCGAGCCGGTGCTGATGGTCGGCATCGGCGGGACCGTTGGCGTCGTGCTCATCGCGATGTACCTGCCGATCTTCAGCATCGCCGGTAAGATCAAGGCCGACTAGGCCTAAGCTCCATCGCCGTGGAGCTCGGGATTCGCACCGCCCCCCAAGGGGGGCTCGCCGCTGCCGGGTCCGAGGGCCGTTCGCCGAGCGGCCGCCCGCCGGACCACAGCCTGGCGACGCGCCTCGCGTGGATCACCGGCCTGCGCCTTGCGTTTCTCGTGCTTCTCCTCGGGGCCACGGCGACGCTGTACTTGCGCGGAGAGCTGACGCGCTACCCGTTCAGCCAGACGGTCGTCTTCGTCACGATCGCCGGCGGCTTCGCGCTCGCCGCCCTCTACGCCAATGCGCTTCGCGTCGGCAAGCGTCTCCTCTGGCTCGCATGGACCCAGATCACGCTCGATCAAATCACGTGGACCGCCATCGTGTACGTCACCGGCGGCCCCTCGAGCGGAGCCACGTCCTTCTACGCGCTGACGTGTCTCGTCGGCGCGATCCTCGTGGGCGTGCGCGGCGCGGTGTTCTCGGCCGCCCTGGGCATCGGAATCTACGCGCTCCTTTGCATGGCGTTCTATCTCGGCTGGATGGTCGGACCGCCCGACCAGCCGGCCTTGAACTACTCCGCCCAAGCGACGGATCTCGTATTCCCCGTGCTTCTGAACGCGCTCGGCGTGACGGTCGTCGCGCTGCTCGCCGGGTACCTGGCCGAGCGCCTGCGTTTGACCGGCGGCGCCCTGCAAGTGGCCACGCGCCGCGCGCACGAAGCGGAGCGCCTCGCCGTCCTCGGTCGCATCGCAGCAGGTCTGGCGCACGAGATCCGAAATCCCCTCGGCTCGATCACCGGCTCCATCGAGATGCTCCGCGAGTCGTCGGAGCTGTCGGACGAGGACCAGCGCCTCTGCGACATCATCAAACGCGAGGCCCGGCGGCTGAACGACCTCGTCGGCGACATGGTGGATCTCTCCAAACCGCGCCCGCCGAAAGCGCAGGCGACGGACGTCTCGGCGCTCGCGCGCGACGTCGTGGCGCTCGCGGCGAACGCCGCCCGCGGGGATGACGTGCTCGTCCTGTACGAGGGACCCCACGAAGAGACGCTCGCCCGCTGCGACGGCGCGCAGATGCGCCAGGTGCTCTGGAACCTCGCGCGAAACGCGATCCAGGCCACGTCGGCCGGACCGGTGGTCAATGTAGTGCTCGT
>Ga0210391_10002993_pt1 | contig 14399 bp, 14 predicted proteins | sample IncBWC12OmetaG_FD_160573 | JGI IMG/M metagenome (GOLD analysis project Ga0210391, IMG submission 160573) | Forest soil microbial communities from Barre Woods Harvard Forest LTER site, Petersham, Massachusetts, United States - Inc-BW-C-12-O ... | reverse complement strand
CGACGAAAAGGATCCGGTGGTACGGCCGTCGCTACGGCTGCGGGCGCCGGCCTATTACCTATCGGCTGCCTTATTTTGTAAAAATATTGACGGAGATTCATCGTTGACGCGATAGGTCCCGACGGAACCTAGTTTTTGGAGCCTCAGCCGGGCTTGAAATCCGGAATCACCTCGCCGGGTCTAAAGAACGATGTGGGCGGCGTGCTGGTGGCGCGGGCGGCTGCGGCGGCCATTTTCTCCAGGTCTTTCTTCGAGAAGCCGACACAGCATTCCTGGATTTTTCCGTCCGGCGCGATCAGAAAAACGGTGGGGACATTGGTGATTCCGTATTGATTGGAGACCGGATAGCCATTTCCGTCAATCAGGGCAGGGAATTCGACTTCAAATTCCTGGCAGAATTCGCGGGTGTCCGCGGCATCGTCCTGCGAAATCCCCCAGAGCGTGAAATTTTCGCCTGCGTAGGATTCGTGCAGACGCTCAAGAAATGGGGCAGTGAACTGGCACGTGGGGCAGCTCACTTTAAAGAATGCGGCCACGACGGGGCCTTTTTTCAGCGCGTCCGCCAGGTTTGTTTTCTTTCCGTCCGCGCTCTGCAGCGCAAATGCCGGAGCTTTGGCGCCGGCAGACAATACAGCCATCTTGCTTCCTCCCAGAAATTCATGCATGCGCCGTTTCAGGCTCACAAATCAATTCTATCCCCGAAAGGTTCGATGCTTTCGCGCGTACAAAGATGCAGTCGTGAACCGGGCAATGACGAATCGGCGCCGCCGTCGCTAGTGAATGTTGCGGGTCTTCTTGCCAACGTAATCCATCAGCAGGTATTGGCCCAGGGTATAGGGAGTGGTGAAGTAGGCCTTGCCGCGGCAAAGTTCGGTAACTTTCTGGACGAAGTGCACCAGGCTGTAGTCGCTGGAGAGCATGAAAGTATTGATCAAAATCCCGGCGCGCTTGCACTTCGCGACTTCCTCTAGCGTTTGCGTGACTACAAGCGGATCCAGGCCGAAGGCGTTCTTGTAAATGCGCCCGTCTTCCAGCGTCAGCGCGGACGGCTTGCCGTCAGTGATCATCACAATTTGCCGCATATCTTTTTTCTGGCGCGACAAAATACGCTGCGCCAGGCGCAGGCCTTCGCGCGTATTCGTGTAGTAAGGACCGACCTGCACGCGCGCCAGTTTGCCCAGCGGAATTTCCTCGGCGCTGTCGTGAAATAGCACGCAGTGCAGCGAATCGCCCGGATATTGCGTGCGAATCAGGTGCGACAGCGCCAAAGCCACGCGCTTTGCCGGCGTGAAGCGATCTTCGCCGTAGAGAATCATGCTGTGACTGCAATCTAGCATCAGCACCGTCGCGCAGGAGCTTTGGTATTCGCACTGGTGAACCATCAGGTCGGGATAGTCCAGCTCGATGGGAATTTGCGCCCCGTTGCGCTGCACGGCGTTGAAGAGCGTGCCGCTGATGTCCATGTTCAGCGTGTCGCCGAATTCATATAGTTTCGAAGTGCCTCCGGATTCAACGCCGGTGGCGAGGTCGCGCGTATCGTGGCGACCGAAGCTGCTTTTGCCGAGCGACGCGAGCAAATCTTTCAGCGTTTTAAATCCCAGAAAATCGAGCGCCTTGTCGGTGATCTCGAAGCGCGCTTCCACGTTCGGTTGCGCTTCGCCCACTTGGCCGCCGGGCGTTTGCGAAGGAGGCGGCGTAATCTGCGCGGGCTGGTTGGGGCGCGATATGAAGCCCTCTTCCTCCATGCGCTGGATAATTTGTTCGATTACGTCGCTCAGCTCGGGATTTTCCGAGAGGTTGGGATTATTCAGCATCTGCTCCATCAGTTCGGGCGGAAGCAGCTCGCCTTCCTGCAGCGCGCGCAGGATGGCTTCGCGCAGCTCGTCCATCATTTTCTCGCGCGAACGCTCGGGATCCATTTCGTAGATGCCGAATTGCGATTCGTAGCCGCTTTGCAGGAAGAAATCAGACAGCCGGCTCATCAGCTCCTGAAGATCGATATCTTCAGCAGCGTCGGGCGCGTATTTCGAATATTTCGTGTATTTCATTTATCTGCCAAAACCCAGCCAGCCTGCAACGGATGCAGCCGAGCGCAACTAATTGAATTGACGGCGCGGCATGCGGCCGGAAGGTTCGCGCGGGTCGCGCGGCTCGGGAGTCTTGCGCGTGTCGGCAAAATAACCACGCTCCTCGCTGCGATTGATGCGCTTGTGCGCCCACAGTCCTTCGAGGATGAATTCCGCCGCGCTGGTGACGATCGCCGCGTCATCCTTCTGGCTGACTTCCAGCACGCTCAAATTGTCGAACAGGCCCTGAATCTTTTTCAGCTGTGCCAAAACCTCGGAGCTGGAAGCGTTCGCCGGTACTTTCAGCTCGCCCCCCAATTCGAACCACTGAATCACGGGCTGCATATTCGCGCCGGTAAAATACTGCGTGTAAGTCTTTCCGACGGCGGTGCGAATCAACTCGCGGGCGATATTCTCCGCCCCGCGCAGCTCGCCTTCATATTCCAATTCGAATTTTCCGGTCATGGATGGTATTGCAGCGTACACGTCGGCAACACGCGCAACGATGGCCGAATCGCGGCAGCGCACGGCGCGCTGCTCTGCGCTACTCAGAACATTTTCCAGCGTGCTAATCGGCAGGCGCTGGCTGACTCCGGAGCGCCGGTCCACGCGCTTGTCCTCGCGCGCTTGAAACGCCACTTCTTCCACGATTTCGCGAATGTATTGCGGCATCTCGACGCGCTTTGTCTGCGCGCGATTCGTCCACGATTCCTGCAAAGTGATGGACATGCCTTCGGCCACCGTCGCGGGATAGTGCGTGCGAATTTCCGAACCGATGCGATCCTTCAGCGGCGTGATGATTTTTCCGCGCGCCGTGTAATCTTCCGGATTGGCGGTGAAGACCAGCAGCACATCCAGCATCATGCGCACCGGATAGCCCTTAATCTGAATGTCGCCTTCCTGCATGATGTTGAACAGACCTACCTGAATTTTTCCGGACAGATCCGGAAGCTCGTTGATGCCGAAAATGCCGCGATTCGCGCGCGGCAGCAGGCCGTAGTGAATCGTCAGCTCATCGGAAAGATTCCGTCCGCTGCGCGCGGCTTTGATGGGGTCGACGTCGCCGATCATGTCCGCGATGGTGACGTCCGGCGTGGCGAGCTTTTCAACGTAACGATGCTCGCGCGCCAGCCAGGCGATCGGCGTGGCGTCACCTTCGGCGGCAAGCCGTTCGCGGCAAGCGCGGCAAATGGGAGAGTACGGATTGTCGTGAATTTCGCAGCCCTCTATCACCGGGACGTGCGCATCCATGAATCCCACCAGGCCGCGCAGAATGCGCGATTTCGCCTGGCCGCGCAGTCCGAGCAAAATAAAATGATGGCGCGAGAGAATGGCATTGACGATCTGGGGCAGCACGGTATCGTCATAGCCGTGCACGCCGGGAAAAAGCTCGTCGCCTCTCTCCAGTTTGCACAGCAGGTTCTCGCGCAATTCCTGGCGCACACTGCGCTGGGCAACTCTCTCTTCCGACCACTGACTGCGGCGAAGCTCACCGAGAGATTTCGGCAGTGAATTCATGAGGCCCCACTTATGGATGAATTGCCGCGGCGCCCGGCAGCATGAGCGTCTCAACACTATTATAGAGGAAGCCGGGCTGCGGGGATACTTTCCTTTCGATGCGCTAATTCAGGTGATGGCCGTTGCCGGCGGCGCTGCGGTGCGCATGATGGAGTTGGCCGAGGCGGGGAAGCATATCCTTCAGCCGCTCGATCAGGAAATCACGGCGGTCGGGCTCGGCGCGGATTTCCAGAAGCGCTTGTTTTTCTTCAAGTTCGAGCGGCAGGCGCGCGGCCATCTGAAATGATAGCGGCCAGGGCGATTCAATGCCCGAAGTCGTCCACAGCTGGCCATAAATCAGCGTGTAGCACTCTTGAAAAAGGCCAAGGAGCGCGCCTTCTTCCTGGTGTTGGGCGGCTTTGCGAAGTGCTTCGGGCGCTTCGGGGAGAAATTCCACCAGCGCTTCGTGATAATCCTTTTCGTGCAACAGATTCAGCGCGCGAAACACGCTGCGGCCCTGCGTCAGAATGTCCATGCGTCCGTCGTCGTAATCTTTCAGCCTTTGCGTGATGGCGGCGGTGCAGCCGATCGTGGCGACGCCTTTTTCCGCTGCGAGGATTACGCCGAATTCGCGATTGTGGGTTAGACAATCGTGAATCATGCGCTTGTAGCGCGGCTCGAAAATGTGCAGCGGCAGCGTAGCGCCCGGATAAAGGACGACGTTGAGAGGAAACAGCGCTATGCGCGAGTCTGTCATGTTCCTCGAGCGCGACGTGGCGAATCTGCAAGCGAAACTGGAACTAACGCAGCAGCGCCAGCGCCGCTTGCATTTCGTCGCGCGCGTGCATGTCGCCGGCATTTTGCGCGACGAGAATGCCGTCGGATAAAAGTTTCCGTGCCTGTTCCGTCTGGCCCATGCGCGAAAGATGCTGGCCGAATTGGAAGTAACCCGCCACATATTTCGGGTTGGCTTCCAGCAGCTTCTGGAAATGCGCGGTGGCGGCGTCGTTGTCACCCAGCTTCATGCATTCCAGCGCCAGCCCGTAACGCGCGAAAGCGTCAGTGGGTTTCTCGGCGACAAATTGTTCAAGCACTTCGCGGCGCGGCTTCTGTGTTTGGGTCATAGGTCGAAAACGCGTATTATAGCGGGCTTGAGGCGGCGCGCCAAGTACGCACATTTCGAGCGAAACTCTCTCTGCTGGGACGGAACGATCGAAGCGAATGACCAAGACCAATAAGAATCCTAAGCAAGCGCCGGCCAAACCTGCGGTTGCGACAACGAAGCTGGCTGGCACGCCCCCTCCGGGAAAACCCGTCGGCGCATCCACTTCGGAAATCGTCGAAATCGTGCTGCCGAACGACGCCAATTTGCTGGGCAATATGCTCGGCGGACGCGTGATGCATCTGATTGACATCGCCGGAGCGCTCGCGGCGAACCGCCATTCGAACAGTCACGTGGTGACGGCCTCGGTGGACTATCTGGATTTTCGATTTCCCATTCATGTGGGCGAATGGATCGTGCTGAAGTCCAGCGTCAATCGCGTGTTCCATACTTCCATGGAGGTGGGTGTTAAAGTGTTCGCGGAAAATATTCTCACCGGCGAACGGCGGCACACCAGCACGGCGTATGTCACATTCGTCGCGCTCGATATCGATCAGCAGCCGCGCACGGTGCCGCCGCTGCTTGTGAAAACAGAGGACGAGCGGCGGCGTTATCGCGAAGCCGGCGAACGGCGGCGCATACGGCTGGCAATGCGGCACAAGATGCCGCTGTCGGATGACTAGTGCTGGATGAAGTTCCGCGCATCATCCTGCGGTTTGCAAGTACTTTCGCACCGCTTCCGCCGCTTGCAAGCCGTTCGCGACGCATTTTCCAACGGCCGGGCCTTCCAGGTAATTTCCGGCGAAGAATAACCCCGGCGAAACGCGCTCGGCGTCGCGAATCGCTTCGACGATGTGTCCATGGCCCAGATTGTATTGCGGCAGCGCCCGTGGATATTTCCAGACCGCGATTTCCAGCGGCGGCCCGGTGATTCCCAGGATACGCGCATTTTCTTCAGCGACGATTGCCGCGATATTTTCTTCGTGAAGCTGCATGATGTCGGGATCCGTCGCACCGCCAATGAAACTGGTGATGGTGACGCCGCCTTCACGCGCGCGTCCAGCAAAGAGCGACGAATTCCACACCGTGCCCAGCGTGCGGACTTTTTCGCCGCGCGGCACCAGAAAGCCGAATCCTTCGAGCGGATCTCCCACCTGCTGGCGATAATACGTGCAAGCTACCACGGCAACGGGAGCGTAGGCGATACCCGAAAGAGCTCGTGCCAGCTGCGGCGAAAAAGTTTCGAGCAAATGTGCCGCTGCATATGCGGGTGTTGCGATTACCACGGCATTCGCGCTGAGCGGCTGCTCCTGACCGTTGTGCACGATGCGAATTTCGCTGGCTGCGTTGCCAGCGGCGAGGGAGGACTCAGTCGAGAAATTAACCGACACCGCGCGAGCTTCGTACTGCAGCGCAGCACCGAGTTTTGCGGCCATCGCGCGTGGAAGCGCCGCCACTCCGTGCCTGAAGGAACAGAGCGGCGGTGCCCCCAGGCGCTTTTCCTTCGCAGGCCGCGATTTCACGGCGCCACGCAGGACGCTGCCGTATTGGCGCTCCCATTCGTCAAGAGTGGGGAACGCCGCCCTGAGGCTTAATTTTTCCGGATCGCCGGCATATACGCCGGAGACGAATGGCGCGACTAAGTATTCCAGAATTTCGTTCCCGAATTTCCGGCGCACGAAAGCAGCCACGGATTCTTCTTCGGTGGGTGGATGCGATTTCTTGAATGGCTCGGAGGCGATTTTCCAGCGCGAGACCGGATTCAGAAGAGGCGAAGCCAGCAGCGCCTGCGGCGACATGGGAACTTTTCGCAAGCGGTGATGAAGCAGGACGTAACGCGGCGCGCGGGGATCGGCTTCTTGCAGCTGCGCTTCGAGCCCCAGTTCGCGAATTAGCTCAAGAAGCTCCGGCGTGCCTTGGAAGCTCTGCGGCCCGGCCTCAAAAAGCAGCCCATCTTTCTCGACTGAATCGATCATGCCGCCGGGAGCTGAAGTCGATTCGAAAACGCTGACGTCCAGTCCGAGCTGCTGCAAGCGATAAGCGCACGCCAAGCCCGAAATTCCAGCGCCGATCACTGCTGCTTGTATGGGATTCTTCATCGCCGCGGCATTTCAGAGTGTCTTCGAGAAAAGCGGCCGCTGATCCATTTGCTGTTCGTGCAAATAGCGGTCGAAGGCCATGGCGACGTTGCGGATAAAAATGCGGCCGAGCGGGGTGACGCGAATTTCGGCCGAATCGAGAACCACGAGTCCCGCGTCGCGCGCTTCTTCGAGGCGCTGCAGCTCCGGCGCGAAATATTCATCGAATTGAATCGAAAAGTCGCGCTCGATCTCGTGTTTCGGGATCAGCGTGTGGCAGAGCAGGCGGCCGATCACCGCGCGGCGCAGCAGATCGTCAGCCGATAGACGATAGCCGCGCATGGTGGCGATGCCGCGCGTGCCGATAGTCTGCTGATAGGCGGGAACTTCACGGCGATTTTGCGCGTAAGCGCCGCCAATCGAACTGATCGCGCTCACACCCATACCGTAAAGGTCCGCGCCCGCTTTCGTGGTGTAACCCTGAAAATTGCGATGCAGCGTGCGATTCTTTTGCGCGACGGCCAGCTCATCGCCAGGGCGCGCGAAGTGGTCCATCCCAATATAAACGTAGCCCGCGCCGAGAAAGCGTTCGAGTCCGGCGCGAAAGATGCGGAATTTCTCCATTCCTTCCGGCAGGTGTTCGGCAAACGAGCCTTGCTGTTTTTTCAACCACGGCACGTGCGCGTAGCTGAACATGGCGACGCGGTCCGGAGCGAGTGTCAGAGTTTTGTCAATCGTGTCCTTGAAACTTTCCGCAGTCTGGTACGGCAGGCCGTAGATCAAATCGACGTTCAGGCTTTCGAAACCGAGTTCGCGGGCGGCCACGATTAAATCGCGCGTCAATTCGTAGGGCTGCACGCGATGAATCGTTTCCTGCACTTTCGGCTGAAAATCCTGGATGCCCATGCTCAGACGATTGAATCCCAGGCGGCGCAAAGTTTCCAGATGCGCGCGACTAGTGACCCTCGGATCAATCTCGATGCCAATCTCCGCATCCAGCGCGAATGAAAAACGCTGGCGCGCGTGGCCGAAAAGATCCTCCATCTGCGCGGGAGTCAGATACGTGGGCGTTCCGCCGCCCCAGTGAAATTGAATCACGGTGCGATTTTTCGAAACCCGCTGGCTCACATGTTCGATCTCTCGTTTCAGGGCCTCGAGGTAGGGAATCGCGACTTTTTTATCTTTCTGAATGGAAACATTGCAGGCGCAGAACAAACAGAGGCTCTCGCAAAAGGGGATATGCATGTAAAGCGAAAGCGGCGTCGCTTCTTTTTCCGCGCGCGCGTAAAAACTCTCCAGATCGTCGGGACCGAAATCTTCTTTCCACACAGGCGCGGTGGGATAGCTGGTGTAACGCGGGCCGGGCCGATTATATTTCTCGAGCGTGGCGTCGGTGATTTGGGCGATCTCGAATTTGTCGGTCGGTTTCATTTTGACTTCCGCTGCCGTGCGCCCGTCGCCTACGCTATCCCGGCGCGGGACGGCACTCGCGCCGATTTTCCAGCCGCAACGAACGCCTTGGCGTTTTCCACCCGAGTCGTGGGCAGGATTCCGTGGCCGAGATTCAAAATGTGGCCGACGCCGCCGGTTTTTTCTACTGCGGCCTGCGCGGCCTCGCGCACGGCTTGTTCAGGGCCGAGCAGAATGCTAGGGTCCACGTTTCCCTGCAGCGCTAGCTTGCGGCCCGACCTCTGCTCGAACGCCGCGCGTGCTTCCGCCAAATCCGTGCGCCAGTCCACGCTAATGACGTCCGCGCCCGTTCCGGGCAGGCTCTGCAGCAAATGCGCCGAGCCTTTAGCGAACAAGATTTTCGGCACCTCCGGATGCCCGAGCAAATCGTACACCATTTTCGTCGCGGGCAGCTCGAACGCGTCGTACTCTGCGCGCGAAAGTTCTCCAGCCCAGGTGTCAAAAAGTTGAATCACCGCAGCACCAGCAGCAATTTGCGATTCCAAATACAGTGCAGTCGCGCGCGCGATACGTTCTAAAAGTTCGCGCGCCATCTGCGGTTCGCTGCGCAGGATTTGCTTAGCGCGCGAGATGTCGCCGCGCGTTTGGCCTTCAATCATGTAACAAGCCAGCGTCCAGGGGGCCGCGGCAAAGCCAATTACCGGCACCTCCGGCCCAGCTTCCTTGCAAATCGCGCGAATGGCGTCCCCGACGAAGCGCGTCTCCCGCGACGGATCAAAATCGCGCAAGCGTCGAACCCCGGCCAAATCGCGGATAGGATTCGAAAGCACCGGCCCTGAATCCGGAACATCGAGCGGCAGGCCCATGGCTTCCGCAACGATCAAAATATCCGAAAACACGATAACCGCGTCTACCCCAATGATGCGAAAGGGTTGCAACGATACTTCCGCTGCAAGTTCCGGCGTCTTGCAGATCTGCAAAAACGTGTAGTTCTTGCGCACCGCCTGATACTCCGGCAAATAGCGCCCGGCCTGCCGCATGATCCAAACCGGAACGCGTTCAACCGGCTCAAAACGGCACGCGCGCAAAAACAGTTCTTTGCGGTTTTCTGCAGCGGTCATAGCTTCCGTGCAATGATATCAGAAGGGATTAGGGGCCGCACGCCGCGCGCGCTAACCTGCCTTGCCGGGGCACTTTCGGCGTTATAATCGATCTGCACGTTTGGGAGTTTTCGCACTTAATGCCAAACCATCTGGGTTATTTGAGCCTGACACTGTACGTGGTGAGCTTTATCTGCTACGCACGGAATTTGTCCGCGCCCACTATTTGGGTGGGTCGGGTGGCGTCTGCGCTGCTCGCCGCCGGAATTTTTGTGCAGTATTTATCGCTCTACCAGCGGTCTCTCGCGCTGCACACGGTGCCTTACGATGATCTGTACGGCTCAATGTCGTTGTTTGCGTGGCTGCTCGGCATCACCTATCTTGGGCTGGAATTGTTCCACCGCCAGCGCTCTGTGGGAGCGTTCGTCACTTTGCTTCTGGTCTGCTGGATTACTTTACTTGGGCTGCTCACGCCGCGCTCTCTTCCCGTGCCTTCTGTCCCGCGCGGAGCTATCTTCGCATTTCACGTGACGTTGAATACTTGGGCGTACGCGGCCTTCGCGCTGTCTTTCGTGCTCAGCGTGATTTATCTGGTGCAGGATCGCGTGTTGCGTTCGCGTCAGCTCAGCGTGGCCTTCTGGCGGTTTCCCGCCCTGGATGTGCTGGAGCGTATGGCGCGCAGCAGCGTGTACGTAGGATTGGTCGCGCTGATCTTCGGCGTAGCCATGGGATTGATTTGGGAGCACCGCCTGCGCGGCAGCTATTCGTTCGGCGATCCCAAAGTAATTGTGACGCTCGCGATTCTGGCGGTGTATGCGGCGTACCTGCTGCTTTCGCGCAGCGCGAATTGGCGCGGCGCTCGCGCGGCGTTGCTCTGCGCGATGAATTTCCTCATCGTGTTGTTCAGCTACACGTTTGTAAATCTGTATCTGACCAAGTTTCACCGTTTCCTCTGATGCCCACAGCCACTAACCCGAACCGCACCGGCGCGATCCGCATTCAAGTGGCGCTGATCGGCTGCAATCATCGCACCGCGCCTGTCGAGCTGCGCGAGCGGATTGCTTTCACTTCGCAGCAAGCTCTGCAAGCGGCCGACGAATTGAAGGGGCGCGGAATCCTGGAAGAAGCCGTAGTGGTTTCCACGTGCAATCGCAGCGAACTGTATGGCGTCCCGGGCGATTTCGCCCCGTCCACCGCCGAAGCGATGGAAGAGTACTTCACTTCGTTCCACAAAATTCCCTACGACCAATTGAAAGGGCGTTTTTATCGCTGGGCAGGGCCGGATGCGGTGCGCCATCTGTTCCGCGTGGCCGCAGGCCTGGATTCCATGCTGTTGGGCGAAGCGGAGATTCTGGGGCAGCTGCGCACCGCTTACAATCTGGCGCTCGACCACGGCGCCACCGGCCCGGTGCTGAATCGGATTTTTCAGGGCGCGCTCGAAGTCGGCAAGCGCGTGCGCAGCGAGACGGAAGTCGGCGCGCGGCCGATGTCCGTGGCGTTGGCGGGAGTTAAACTAGCCGAAAGAGTTTTCGGCAATTTGAAGGGGCACGCGGCGCTGATTCTGGGCGCGGGCGCAGTGGCGGAGCAGGTCGTCGAGCACATGCGCAATCGCGGCATCGGAAATTTGCGCGTGATCAATCGTTCGTTCGATCGCGCGGCGGAACTCGCGCAGCGCGTGGGTGGCCAGGCCGTCGCCTGGGAATCGCTAGAAGCAGTGCTGGGCGTGCCGGATATTATTGTCACGTCTGTAAGCGCGACGGGGCCAGTTTTAACGCGCGAGCTTCTCGACCGAGCGATCGCCGCGCGCTCCGGGAAGCCTGTTTTCGTGGTGGACCTGGGCGTGCCGCGCAATGTGGCGGAATCCGCCGCGGGACTTTACAATCTTTATCTTTACAATATCGATGACCTGGGCGAAATCGTCGAGCAGAACAAGAAAGCGCGCGAATCCGAAATTCCGCGCGCCGAAGCGATCATCGCTGAGCACATTGATAAATTCGAAGCGTGGCGCGGCGCGCTCGAAGCCGGCTCGATCGTAAACGATCTGCGCGAGCAATTTCACCAGCATCGCGAGATGGTGATACGCGAGAAGCTGAAAGAGATGGATGATGTTACGCCGCAGGAGCGCGATCGCATCGCGCGCATCACGGAGGAATTGATCGAGCGCCTGCTGGAAGAGCCGCAGCAGAAATTGCAACACGGCCGAGGAATGCGCGGTCGGCTGGCGGGGCTGGAAGCCATTCGCCACTTGTTTGGGCTCGAGGACCGCAAACAGTGAAGCCGCTGCGCATCGGCACACGCGGCAGCGCGCTGGCCTTGTGGCAGGCCAATCATTTTCGCGATGCGCTGCAGAAAACGTGCGGCTTGGCCTCCGAGCTTGTGGTGATTCGGACGGCCGGCGATCAAAATGTGGCTGTTCCAGCGCAGCAAATCGGCGTGATCGGCATCTTTACTAAGGAGCTGGAAGATTCGCTGCTGGATGGCCGCGCGGACTTGGCGGTGCACAGCATGAAGGATGTGCCGACGGAGTTTTCGCCCCATTGCCGGATCGCCACGGTTTTCAAACGCGTCGACCCGTGCGATGCGCTGGTTTCGCACGGCGGCGAGATGCTGGCACAATTACCACCGGGCGCGAAGATCGGCACCAGCAGTCTGCGCCGCGCGTCGCAACTGCGCTTGTTCCGCCCGGATATTCAGATTGCGGAGCTGCGCGGCAACGTGGATACGCGCCTGCGCAAAGTTGCCACGGGTGAATATGACGCAATCGTGCTGGCGAAGGCGGGCATCGACCGTCTGGGATTGTCGTCGCGCATCACGGAAGTGCTTTCGCCGGAAATAATGCTGCCGGCGGTAGGTCAAGGGGCGCTGGGCGTGGAATTCTGCGAGCCGCGCCGCGAGGAATTCAAGGTTTTGGATCTGTTGATGGATCAGGATACGATGCGAGCGGTGAAGGCCGAGCGCGCGCTGCTCGCCGAAGTGCAGGGCGGCTGCCGTTTGCCGCTGGGCGCGTGGGCGCGCATCGAAAATGGTGCGATGGTGCTGGATGCCCGCGTGCTCTCTGAAGATGGCGCGCAATGCATTCGCGGGCGCGCTGAAAGAGTTTGCAACTCCGCGGCGGATGCGGAGAATCTAGGCCGCGCAGTAGCGGCAGAATTGCTGGCTGCCGGCGCCGATCGGCTGCTGGGCATCGTAGGGAGGTCCGTTGGCCAAGCCTGAAAAATCTTCTGGCAGTGATAAACACCTCGGCGAGCCTCTTGCGGGCAAGCGCATTGTGGTGACGCGCGCGCCGGAACAAGCGCAGGAGCTCGTGGACGCGCTGGAAAATCTGGGCGCCGAAGTGCTCCTGATGCCGACGGTCAGTTTCGCGCCGCCGGAGAATTCCAGCGAGCTGGACGCAGCGATGAAAAACAAGAAGGACTTCGACTGGATTCTTTTCACCAGCCAGAACGCGGTGCGATTTATGTTTCTGCGCGCCTGCGAGTTGTCGCACGTGCAGCCCGTGCAGGCGCTGCGGCCTAAGGTTGCGGCCGTGGGCTGGGCTACGGCGCAGGCCGCCAAAAACCTGGATTTGCGCGTGGATTATGTGGCGCAAACGCATAGCGGAGAATCGCTGGCCGCGGAGCTGCGCGAGCAGTTGGTTGGAAAGCGCGTGCTGCTACCGCGCAGCGATCGAGTGGATGATCGCTTGCCGGATGCTTTGCGTGAAGCCGGCGCGCAGGTGAAGGAAGTAGTGGCGTACCGCACGCTGCGGCCTGCGTCTCTCGATCCAGAAATTTTGGGCGCTTTGCGGAAGGCGGAAGTTGCGGCGATTGTTTTTGCCAGCCCTTCGGCTTATCACAATTTGGCGGCGTTCGTGCCTGCCGCGGAATTGAATGCGCTATCCGAACGCGTGCCATTTGCCGCGATCGGGTCCACAACCACTCGCACGTTGCGCGAAGCAGGCGCGCGCGTAGCGATCGAAGCGAACGACTCGTCCTCGGCCGGCCTTGCCGACGCAATCGCCAAATATTACCAGCGGCAAAAATAAATTATGAGGAACGCATGACATTCCCGATTCACCGCCCGCGACGCTTGCGGCGCAGCGAATCTTTGCGCGGATTCGTGCGCGAAACGCGGTTGAGCGCCAGCGGTATGGTCTACCCGATGTTCGCGTGCCCCGGAACGAACGTGCGCAAGGAAGTCAGCTCGATGCCGGGTATCTACCAACAATCAGTGGATCAGATTGTGGAAGAATGCCGCGAAGTCGCTGGGCTCGGAATTCCCGCCGTGATTCTGTTTGGCCTGCCGGAACATAAGGACGAACTGGGCTCGGAAGCCGCGGACGCGCACGGGGCCGTGCAACGCGCGATCGAAGCGATTCGCAAAGCAAAACTGAATTTGTTGCTGATTGCCGATGTCTGCCTCTGCGAATACACCAGCCACGGCCACTGCGGCGTAATAAAGGACGGCGAGGTGCTGAACGATCCCAGCCTGGTGCTGCTCGCGGATGCGGCGCTTTCGCACGCGCGCGCCGGAGCGGACTTGGTGGCGCCTTCGGACATGATGGATGGCCGTGTGGCAGCAATTCGGCAGCGGCTCGACGAAAACAATTTCGAGAACGTGGCGATACTTTCCTACGCCGCCAAATATTGCTCCAGTTTTTACGGGCCGTTTCGCGAAGCAGCGCAATCTTCGCCGCAATCGGGAGATCGCCGCAGCTATCAGATGGACCCCGCCAACGCGCGCGAGGCCTTGCGTGAAGTGGCGCTGGACCTGGAAGAAGGCGCGGACATCATCATGGTGAAGCCGGCGCTGCCGTATCTGGACGTGGTGCAGCGCGTGCGCGAGCGCTTCGATGTTCCGCTGGGAGCCTACAACGTGAGCGGCGAATACTCGATGGTGAAAGCAGCGGCGCGCAATGGCTGGATTGACGAAAAGCGCGTGGTGCTGGAAATTCTCACGGGGATTCAACGGGCCGGCGCCGACATTATTCTGACCTATCACGCAAAAGACGCGGCGCGGTGGCTGAAGAATTCCTGAGGTGACCGTGTAGCAAGAGTGCCACGGGAGAACATGGCGAGCGAGACGGTAAAAAGCGCGACAGAAAAAGCGTCCAACGCCGATTCGTCGGCAGCAAAGACAAATGCAACTGCCAACGTGCGCCCGCGTT
>Ga0210391_10002992_pt1 | contig 14401 bp, 8 predicted proteins | sample IncBWC12OmetaG_FD_160573 | JGI IMG/M metagenome (GOLD analysis project Ga0210391, IMG submission 160573) | Forest soil microbial communities from Barre Woods Harvard Forest LTER site, Petersham, Massachusetts, United States - Inc-BW-C-12-O ... | reverse complement strand
CGTCCGCGGCTCCGCGCGCAAAAAAGAAATCGCCATCCGTCTGGCCATGGGCGCCACTCGCCCTCGCATCATCGCGCAACTTCTTATCGAGAGTCTCTCGCTCTCCGTTTTCGGCGCGCTCGCCGGACTGGCGCTTGCTTACTGGGCGGACAAAGCCCTCATGGCTGCGTACCTGCCCTCCGATTCCGGCGGCTTGCGCATTTCCACCACTCCCGACTTTCGCATCCTGCTCTTCACGCTCGCTGTCACGCTCGCTACCGGCGTTTTCTTCGGACTCCTTCCCGCTCTTCAAACCACCAAGCCGAATGTCGCCGGCACTCTCAAGGATGAAGCCGCCGCCGTCGTGGGGGGTGGCCACGGCGCTCTCCGAAAATCTCTGGTCATCGCGCAAGTCACGCTCTCTCTCCTGCTTCTCATCGGCGCCGGCCTTTTTACTCGCAGCCTCGGTAACTTGCGCAATCTCGGCCCAGGTTTCTCGCCGCAAAATCTTATCGCCTTCGAGATCGATCCTTCCTACAGCGGCTATAGCGTCCCGCGGCTGAAAACTTTTTATCCCCAGCTGCTGGAGTCTCTGTCTTCCGTTCCCGGCGTTCAGGCCACCAGCTTAGCCAGCGTGCGGATCCTCGAAGACAACGAATGGGACAGCAGCATGACCGCCGAAGGTTTCAGTCCTCCCACTCCCGACGCCCACCCCGAACCCTACATGAACCAGGTCAGTCCGAATTATTTCGCCACTCTCGGCGTTCCCATCGTCAAAGGCCGCGATTTCCGGCCCACCGACACACTCGAAGTCAAACATAACCCCGAAGAAAAAGGCGACATGGGCTGGCAGCCTTCGGTGATCATGATCAATGAGACCTTCGCTAAAAAATACTTTTCCGGCCGCGATCCTGTCGGCCTCCACGTCGGTTTTGGCTCCGATCCTGGCACTCCCACCGACATGGAAATCATCGGCGTCGTGAAAGACATCAAGTACACCAGCCTCCGCGATGAAATCCCTCCGCAGGCTTTCGTGCCTTATATGTCGGACCGCTTCCTCGGCGGCATGGTCGTCTATGTCCGCACCACCGCCGATCCCAATCAGCTCATGACCGCGATCCGCTCCAAGGTCCGCGACCTCGACGCCAACGTCCCCGTCTACGCAATGCGCACCACGGAAGTGCAAATCAACAACTCGCTCTCAAGCGAGCGCATGATCGCCAGCCTCTCCGCCGTTTTCGGTTTTCTTGCAACTCTTCTCGCTGTAATCGGCCTCTACGGCGTTATGGCCTACACGGTTGCGCAGCGCACTCGCGAAGTCGGCATCCGCATGGCACTCGGCGCGGCCCAAGGCAATGTCATCTGGCTCGTGATGCGCGAAGTTTTGATTCTCGTCGCCATAGGCGTGGCCGCCGGAGTGCCTGCGTCTTTGGCTCTCACCAAGCTTGTGCAGAGCCAACTCTTTGGCCTCTCGCCGCACGACCCTGCAACTCTGCTGATCGCGACGGTTGCCCTGGCGTTCGTGGCCTGCGCCGCCGGATACATCCCCGCATGGCGAGCCAGCCGCCTCGACCCGATGAAAGCTCTTCGCTACGAATGACGCCTGCCTAAATACGCGTGTGATCGCAGTCTTCTGTCGCACCAAGAGGCACAATTTCGCGGACTACATAGTTCCTCGACGGCGAATGGCCGTTCTAATGACAGCGGCCAATCCGTGTGTTAGAAAGTAATCCCCAGACGGAGGGTCTCGACCCTTCAAAATCTAAGTCCCCGGTGTTTTTGGAAAGGAAGAAGTGTCCCTATGAAACTATCTACATTGCTGATTGGAACCTCGGTCCTGGCATTCAGTCTCTTCGGTCTCAAAGGAATGACTGCGCAGGGGAACGACAAATCTTCAGATGATTCCGACACCGATGTGAAGTCTGCGTGCAGCCAGCTCCCTTCTTATAGCCAGTTGAAAGCAGCGCTCGTTTCCGCTCAGGGTCAATCGAACGGCGGCTTCGGTCTCAACATGTGGGGCACGATCGTGAACCGCGATGGCGTGGTCTGCGCTGTCGCATTTACGGGCGCCGATCGCGGCGCGCAATGGCCGGGCAGCCGCGTTATATCCGCACAAAAAGCAAACACGGCAAATGCATTTAGTCTTCCAGCCTTGGCACTCTCAACCGCCAACCTCTACACTGCCGTACAACCCGGCGGCTCGCTCTTCGGTTTACAGGAAAGCAACCCCGTGAACACCCGAGTAGCCTATCGAGGGGATTCCACCGATTACGGCAAGTCGAACGACCCTATGCTCGGCGGCAAAATTGGCGGCGTAAATGTATTCGGCGGTGGCTTGGCTCTCTACAACGCAAAGAAACAACTCATTGGCGGGGTGGGTGTGAGCGGCGATTCTTCCTGCGCCGATCACAATATCGCGTGGCGGACCCGCAACAATTTGAGTCTCGATTATGTTCCGGCCGGCGTAAGCGGCGATGCGACCCGGCCGGACAACATCGTCTATGACATTACCAACGCGCCCGGCTTAGGTATCGGCGTCAGCGCTAACGGATGGGGCCACCCTGCTTGTACCCCAGCAGCGACAACCATCGCCGCGGGATTGCCAATCATTAGGTAGACGAAGCTTACTTCTGAGCATTTCGTCGGACGGCGTGCGTCTTTTGCAATAGCAAATCGCCAGCGCACATCGCTTAGGGGCGCCTTGAATTTGCTCACCGCCCCTGCGCATCCACTCAAGCTATGGCAGCGCGATCTCGAATCGGTAGCTACCTGCGGGAATTTCGTATTCAATTACACTGTCGCCCCCAGCGGCGTGCACCCTGCTGCTCTTCGACAAGAGTTGCCCGTCAAGTTTGTAGGCTTGCGCCAGGTGTCCCCCGAGCGGCAAAAGCCCGGTCGCATTTGCCGGGATCGTCAAATTCCAGACGACTTTGTCTCCGGCAATCGACCACTCGGAGTGAATCATTCCGTAAGAAGATTCGTAGGAAAAGTCCAGACTCCCCAAACGTTTATCGAAATTCGGATGAAGACGGATGACGTGGAATCCTGGATCGGTCCAAACCGTATCGATTCCGGCCGCGTAACGATAGATCCAATCGGCGACCGCTCCATACGCGTAATGGTTGTAGGAATTCATGCTCGGGTCGCCGCGCATCTGGTCGCCATTCCACCGCTCCCACATCGTGGTTGCGCCGTGCTCCACCAGATATCCCCACGACGGATACTCTGTGTTGAGGAGCAAACGATACGCAACATCGTCATGCCCGGTATCCGTTAGAGCGCTTAACAGGTAAGGCGTTCCCAGGAATCCCGTGCCAAGACGCCACTGATTGGCCTCTAGCCGATCCACCAAACGTTTTGCGGCAACGCTGCGCAGGGAATCAGGCAGCAAATTCATGTGCAACGCAAGTACGTAGCCGGTTTGCGTTTCGACTGGTTTGTCGCTTAGTGGCCTTGCTGTCCCCGAAGCAAATAGAGGCGGCGGCGGAACGCCACCAACGAACCCATCGGGACGAACGTAGGCTTGGTTGAAAGCAGCTTTTATTTTTTCAAAAAGTTCACTGTACTTCCGCTCGTCATCCGTTTTTCTCACGGCGTGAGCCATTTGGCTCATCAACGTCGCGTCGTATGCCCAATATGCTGTGGCAATCAAATCCACAGGCGTGACTCCTTCAGGCGCGAGCCAATCCGCAAATGGAATGCCATAGTTCTTTTTCCAGAGGTAGTCGGGATTCGCCGCTTGAATAGCGGCAAGATACTTTTCCATCGCAACCCAATTTTCTACCACCACCTGCTTGTCGCCTGTCTGAATCCACGATGTCCACGGAACCACAACGCCGGCATCGCTCCATCCTGTCCCGTAACCTGGGTTCGGAGTATTGGTTCCGGGCGCGAAGATTCCATACATGTCTGTACCCACTAGCGTGCCGCGCAAATCCGTTCCGAATTTTCGCGAGAACGTCGTCAAATCCATGTTGTATGTCGCTGTCCGCCAGAACACCTGCGCATCAGCCGACCATCCCAGCCGTTCATCGCGTTGCGGACAATCCGTCGGAACTCCCACGAAATTCGAGCGCTGCCCCCACAAAATATTGCTCCACAGCTTGTTGAGCATGGCGCTGCTGGTCTTCAGCGTCGCGGTGAATGGAGCATCCGTATGGAAAGGGACCGCTCTAATGTCCTCGATCTTCGGCGCTGCCTTCAATCCGGAAATCTCTGCATAACGGAATCCGTGAAAAGTAAAGGTTGGCTCGAACTCTTCCGTCCCTTTGCCCGCGAGAATAAAATGGTCCGTCGCCTTTGCGGTCCGTAGATTGTCGACATAAAGCGTGCCGTCCGGATTCAGTATTTCCGCAAACCTGAGTTTCACGTCCGTTCCCGCTGCGCCTTGCGCTCGAATGTGTACCACCCCGGAAAGATTTTGCTCGAAATCGAAGATGTACACGCCCGGAGATGGATTCGTTACTTTCTTAGGAGCGAGCGCTTTTTCGGCCCGAATTGGCTGGAAATATTGCCAGACGATTTTTGTTTCCTTTGGTTGGACCATCTCCGCGGGTTTCCATTTGCTGTCGTCGAACCCCGCGGTGTTCCAGTTTGCTTGCACCTTTCGCGCGTCGTACGTTTCTCCATCGTAGATTTCCGCGAAGAGAATGGGTGAAATCTCCGCCTTCCACTTTTCGTCCGTCACGATCCAATCCACGGATCCGTCTTTGTATTCAATCCAGAGCTGAGCCCGCAGCGCAGGCGGAGTATCTCCGTAGTTGTATCCCTGCCGGTACCACTGCAATGGTGTCGAATACCAGCCGGGAGCAAGTAACGCTCCTATCGCGTTCTTGCCTGATTTGATTTCCCCTGTCACGTCGTATGTCTGGTAGACCACACGCTCGCGGAAGTCCGTCCATCCCGGCGCCAGAATTTCGTCGCTGATCTTCCGCCCGTTCATCGATAGTTGGTACGCACCAAGGGCTGTGGCATAAATTCGCGCAGAGGCCACTGGCTTTGCGACTTCAAAGGTCTGGCGGAGCGACTTTACAGCCCCCGTCGGCCAGGGATTTCCCAGTTCGCCGGTATCGAATCCGGAAGTGGGAGCATCGTAACGTTTCGCTCCGCTCCACGACGAATCGTCGAATTCCGGAGCCTGCCAGTTCCCGCTTGCATCAAGAGCAGCTCGCCAATCTTCCGGCGTACTTTTGAACAACTCCACAGTCCCGTCCGTCGCTTCCACATAGAGCACAGCGTTCATCGGGGTTTGGCTAACGCGCGGCCGATTACCCCCACCGTTTAAATAATGAACAACCTCGATCGCCAATACGTTTTGCCCCGTACGCAATTCGCCTGAAACATCCCGAATCGCGTACGTCTTCCAGGGCATCTGCTTCCAGGGAGGCAGCGGCGCCGCTTCCATCACTGGTTTTCCATTGAGCCATGCGCCTGCCGTATCCTGCCCGGTCGCGTAGAGCGTCGCGCGCCGTACTGGCTTCGCCAGATTAAAATGGAATCGAAATGCATGCTTCGTTATCGTGGCCTCTTTAGGCGCTTCCCCGCCGGTGTCCGTGATCCATTCCGCGCCGGATTCCCGCACTCGTCGCAGTTCAGGTTCTTCATAGCCGATCCACTTTGCTTTCCAGTTTGCCTGCTGCAGAAGGCCCGTCTCCCACCAACTCGGTTCGCTGGGGGCGCCTGCCTTGCCGTCTTGATCCCAGACGAGAACACGCCAGTAGTAACGCTTGCTCGGTTCGAACGCCGGGCCTCCATAGATCACGCCCTGGGAGTTAGCCGATTCCACCCTGCCGCTGTCCCACACATCACCTTTGCCGCCAGAAAGAAGCTCAGCCTTGGAGGCGACTTGAATTTGATAGGCAGTTTGTCGCGCGCCGGAGCGAGTGTCTTGAATCTTCCAGGACAGCTGTGGTTTCGCCGTGTCCATCCCCAGTGGCGTGATGAGCGATTCGCATTCGAGCTTCACCGGCTTTGCCGATTGGGCGGCTGCACTCCATGCAAACAGCAGTAAACACGCGGCCGTCGTTTTCGCAATCCTCAAAACACCTCTAACGTTGTTCCCTGGTTTTCTCATCGCAGGTTCTCCCGGTCTCGCGCAGTGCGAGCAAAAACTACTTAAAATATGGGTCGTCGGCACTCTGATGGTCAGCGTCGCGCACTGTAGCGGCAACCCCTCCCGCCTGTCAACAAAATGCAGGTCCGAGGTTCGGGCCAGTCAGGATTTAGCTGTCTGTTCGCGGGAGTTCTACGCGGCGGCCAGATACACGTACCGCAAAATAAAGAGAACCGTGAGAATCCAAACGAGGGCATTCACTTCTTTAAACTTGCCCGACGCAAGTTTAACTACGGTGTAAGAGATCAGCCCGAGGCTCAGGCCAGTCGCGATACTGAATGTCAGCGGCGTTGCCAGCATGGTAATAAACGCAGGCAACGCCTCACTGAAGTCATTCCAAACCACCATTGCCAAAGACTGAGACATTAAGACACCCACCAGTATCAGGGCCGGCGCCGTCGCGTATGCAGGGATGGCTGTCGCCAGCGGCGAGCAAAACATGGCAAGTAGAAATAGTCCGGCGACGGCAATGTTGCTGAAACCGGTGCGAGCCCCGGCCGCAACGCCCGCCGCGCTTTCGATATAGCTCGTGACCGTGGAAGTGCCCGTCAGCGACCCAAAAATCGTCCCCACGGAATCCGCCAACAACACACGGCCTACACGTGGAATCTTCCCATCCTTAATAAATTCGCCCTGCTCGCACACGCCCACCAGCGTCCCCACGTTGTCGAACAGGTCCACAAACAGAAATGCGAAGAGAATCTCCAGAAACCCGAGATGCAAAGCTCCTCGAAAATCCAGCTGAAGAAAAGTCGACGATGGGTGTGGCATCGAAAAGAATGTCGTAGGCCAGCTCGAAATGCCGCGCAGCATCCCGAGAACGGTCGTTCCAATGATGCCAATCAAGATCGCGCCATGGATTTTCCGCGCCATCAAAATCAGCGTCAGAGCGAGTCCAAAACACGCGGTCTGTACTTCTTTATCCGCGAAACTTCCCAAACCTACAAATGTGGCGGAATTGGCCACCACCAGCTTTGCATTTCGCAATCCTACAAACGCGATGAACATCCCGATGCCCGCCGCCGTCGAATGCTTCAAGCAATCCGGCATGCCATTCACGATCTGTTCGCGAACCTTGGTAACCGTAAGCACGAGAAACAGCACACCCGAAAAAAACACCACCGCGAGAGCGGTCCGCCACGGGATATGCATCGCCAGGCACACGGAGTACGTGAAATACGCGTTCAGCGACATCCCCGGCGCCAGCGCAATCGGATAGTTCGCGTACAATCCCATCACCAGTGTCGCAACCGCCGCCGAAAGGCAGGTTGCGAACACCACGCCGTCAGCTGGCATTCCCGCCTGCGCAAGAATCTGCGGATTGACCACAACGATGTAAGCCATCGTCACGAACGTAGTGAGTCCGCCCAGCAACTCCTGCTTCACAGACGTCTGATTCTCAGCAAATTTGAAGTAACGATCGATCAATCGCCCCTCCGCCCTCTTAACCAACCGCAAGGCCTTCTTCGATTGCAAAAAACCTTCGGACGAACTAACTCATAGAGTCCATATAAGAAGCCACAGACACGTTTGTTCTCTGCCGAGCCTGATAATTCCCTGGGTTCAGCGAAAACAACTCCACCACTGCACAGAAATCTCAATAAGGAATCTTATTAGGCCGATCGGTCCAAGCGCGAAATCCCGCAAGCGCCTCTTCCCGCATCATCTGAGCTGTAGGAATTCGCCGCGCTGGATACGGCTGTTTCAACTCGCCGTAAATGAACGAATCGTCAAATCCAGCCTTCGCCGCATCCTCCGCGGTGCTCGCGAAATAAATACGCGAAAGTCTCGCCCAATAAATCGCCCCAAGGCACATAGGGCACGGTTCACACGAAGTGTACAGCTCGCAATCCTTCAATTCGAACACGCCAAGCTTTTCGCAAGCCCGCCGGATCGCCAGCACTTCTGCGTGCGCCGTCGGATCATTCGTCGAAGTCACCTCATTCGAACCCTCAGCGATAATCTTTCCATCTCGCACAATCACCGCGCCAAACGGACCCCCACGCCCGGATTGAACCCCTTCAATCGACAGCTGAATCGCCCGCGTCATGAACGGATTGCTCAAGCCCTGTCGCTCCCGCTTTATTTGTTCGCTATCCCTAACACGTTCGCCCGCGCCATCCCGAAAACTCCGCAAACAGTCGCGCAGAACCTCGCACCAACCGGCAAGTATATGCCCCGCAAACGGACCTCCTAGCACTTTTTTCGTCTTGAATTATCGATTTTGCTGACTTGAAAACTTGCAGATATAAGTCTACGCTCTGGTCTCATTCTCACGAGTTTTTCTCCGGATCTGGATTCGCTTCTCACTATGAGTTTGCGCACCTTCCTTTCTCGCCGTGTTGTAACGCCAGACGCAGTGCGCCCAGCCGCGCTTCTTGTCGCAGGAGACCGCATCCTCGACGTAGTCGCCCCCGATCAAGTTCCGCCCCAAACAGAACTCCACGATTTTGGCAACGCGGCCATTCTCCCCGGCCTGGTCGATTCCCACGTGCACATCAACGATCCCGGCCGCGCCGATTGGGAAGGATTCGAAACGGCCACGCGAGCCGCAGCCGCAGGCGGATACACGCTCTTGGTCGACATGCCGTTGAATTGCCTTCCCGCCACCACAAATGTCGCCGCGCTCGAAGCCAAACGCGCCGCCGCCCAAGCCCGATGCCGCGTCGACTGGATGCCCTGGGGAGGAGTCGTCGCCGACAATCCCCTCGACATCGAACCGCTGGCCAACGCCGGAGTCCCCGGCTTCAAATGTTTTCTAGTTCATCCCGGCATTGACGGCTTCACGATGGTCACTGAACCGCAGCTACGTGCCGCCCTCCCTCACGTTGCCCGAACAGGCTTGCCTCTTCTCGTCCACGCTGAACTCCCCGCTCCCATAGTTTCCGCCACCGCAAAATTGGCGAACGCCGATTGGTCCCTCTACGAAACCTATCTAAAATCGCGTCCCGAAGAAGCCGAACTCTCCGCGATTGGGATGCTTCTGTCCCTCTGCCGCGAATACAAATTCCGCCTGCACATCGTCCATCTCTCCGCCAGCGCAGCTCTTCCCGAACTTCGCGCCGCTCGTTCCGAAGGCCTGCCCGTAACCGTCGAAACCTGCCCTCACTATCTGCATTTCACCTCCGAAACAATCGCCCGCGAAGCAACGCTCTACAAATGCGCTCCTCCAATTCGCAGCCCTACAAATTGCGATCTACTCTGGCAAGGCCTCCGCGATGGAACGATCGACCTCGTCGCAACCGACCATTCTCCCTGTCCGCCAGAAATGAAGCGCCTCGCCCAAGGAAATTTCCGCACGGCTTGGGGCGGCATTGCGAGTCTCTCCATCGCGCTTCCGGTAATGTACACCGAAGCCGCCAAGCGCGGATTTGGGCTGACTGATATTGCGCGCTGGATGGCGGAAGCCCCAGCACAATTAGCCGGCTGCCACGCACGCAAAGGCCGCCTCGCAGCGGGATGCGATGCCGATTTCGTCGTCTTCGAGCCAGAAAGCGAGTTCACAGTCAGCGAAGAACGATTGCATTACCATCATCCAGTTTCGCCGTACCTCGGAGAAAAATTGCGTGGCGTAGTGAGAGCCACCTATCTTCGAGGCAGAAAAGTATTCAGCGACGGTGAGTTTCCCGGCGAGCCCATCGGCGAGGAGTACCGCCGCTAATGTTGCATCTCCATAAAATCTTCGCCCTCTCCCCGGCCTGTAGGGGCGAGGCTTGCCCCGCTCTTCTAAACGCGTGCAAGGCTGCGACTAATTCCCTTCAGCACCACTCGCACCACCACGTTTGGTTTTGTCTGTCATACACTAAAGCAAGCAGACAAGAGCCTACAAAGGATCTGCTGACTCCACGATTCGAATGAAAAACGCCCCCATTGTCGGCGCCTCGGTCCCGCGCATGGAAGGCCGCGCCAAAGTTACGGGAGAGGCGCGCTACGTCGACGACATGGTTTTACCGGACATGCTCCACGGCGCCACAGTTCGCAGCCGCATTCCCCGCGGCAAAATCAAAAAGCTCATTTTCGACCCCGGCATTAATTGGAGCGAATTCGTAATCGTCACGCCCGCGGACATCCCCGGCAAAAATTGCATCGCCCTCATCGAAGATGATCAACCGTGTCTCGCCAATGGTCTGGTTAATCATCCTGAAGAGCCTCTGCTCTTACTTGCTCATCCCGACCGCCATCTTCTTCCAAAAGCCGTTGAAGCCGTATCCGTCGAATACGAACCTCTTCCCGCGGTCTTCAGCATGGAAGAAAGTGAAACTTCTCAACAAATCGTCTGGGGCACAGACAACATCTTCAAAGCCTATCTGATCGAAAAAGGTGATGTCGATGCCGCGTGGCAAAACGCGGACCATATCGTCGAAGCCGAATACACAACTGGCGCGCAGGAACAGCTCTACATAGAAAACAACGGAATGATCGCCGCCTTCGATCCTCAGCAAGGACTCACCGTCTGGGGCTCGCTCCAATGCCCCTATTACATTCACAAAGCCCTGATGAAGCTCTGCAACCTGCCAGCAGATCGCGTGCGTGTCGTCCAAATGGAAACCGGCGGCGCTTTTGGCGGCAAGGAAGAATATCCCTCGATGATCGCAGCCCACGCCGCGCTCCTCGCCATGAAGTCCGGCAAACCCGTGAAAATTATTTATGACCGCATGGAAGACATGGCGGCCACCACCAAGCGCCATCCTTCCCGAACGCGCCACCGCACCGCGGTCAGCAAAGACGGCAGGATTCTCGCTGGAGAAATTGACTTCACCATCGATGGCGGCGCTTACAAAACTCTGTCGCCGGTCGTTCTTTCGCGTGGCGCCATTCATGCCGGTGGCGCCTACTATTGGCCCAGCATTCGCATTCGCGCCAAAGCCGTCGCTACAAATATGCCGCCGCACGGCGCGTTCCGTGGATTTGGCGCGCCACAGTCCCTCTTCGCGCTCGAGCGTCACATGGACCGCATCGCGCAGGTCGTCGGCCTTTCGCCAGTAGAAATCCGCCGCCGCAATTTCCTCAAGCCCGGGCAGACCACCACAACCAGCCAAACTGTGAACGAAGAGATCGATCTCGGCAAACTTCTCGACCGCGCCCTCGAACTCTCGGACTATCACGCTAAGAAAGAACGATTCGCGCAGGACAATCAGCAGAGCGCCCACAAAAAAGGAGTTGGCATTGCCGCTTTTCTCCACGGCGCAGGGTTTACGGGCTCAGGCGAGCGTTTTCTCGGCTCGGTTGTTGGCGTCGAGGCTATCGCCGACGGCAGCCTGCGCATTCTCGTCTCCAGCACCGAATTCGGCCAGGGAACAAACACCGTGCTGTGCCAAATTGTCGCCGAAGCCCTCGGCCTTCGCTACGAAGACATCAGCATGGCTCAACCCGACACGCACGAAGTGCCTAACAGCGGCCCCACCGTCGCGTCGCGCACGGTCATGGTCGTGGGCAAACTCGTACAATCCGCTGCCGTCGGAATCCGAAAAACACTTATCGCGAACGGCATGCTCTCCGATTCTTACAGGCCAGAAGATTTCCGCGCCGCCTGCCGAACCTACGTCGCAAAGCACGGCAAAATCCGCAGCCTGGCGCAGTACGAGCAACCCGAAGGCATATTCTGGGACGATGAGAAGTACCGCGGCGAGGCGTATGCGGCGTTTGCCTGGGCCGTCTACATTGCGGAAGTCACGGCGGATCTCACCACGTACGGCGTGACCGTCAACGATTTCGTCGCTCTTCAAGAAATAGGAAAAGTTCTTCACCCTGTTCTTGCGAAAGGCCAAATCATCGGCGGCGTCGCACAAGGCATCGGCTTTGCCCTATACGAAAAAGTGATTTGGGAAAATGGCCGGATGCAAAACGGCCAAATGACCAACTACATCATGCCCACTTCCGCCGATCTTCCTCCCATCCGCGTCTACTTTGAAGAACTCGGCAACGTTCACGGCGTCTATGGCGCTAAGGGAATCGGCGAACTTCCGATGGACGGCCCTGCCCCGGCGATTATCAACGCCATCGAAGATGCTCTGCACATTTCCTTTCGTTCGATTCCGTTGCTTCCAGAGGACATCTTTGCCGCGCTTTCAGGAAGTGCGACGCTCGAGACTGTGGCCTCAACGCCCCGAGGGCGAGAATGAGCCAACCTTTGTTGCAAAGTGCAAAATGTGAAATCTCTCTCACGGTAAACGGAAAACTGGAAACCCTGCATGTCTATCCGATGGAGCGCCTCCTGGATGTTCTCCGGCACGAGCTTGGATTGACAGGAACAAAAGAAGGCTGCGGAGAGGGTGAGTGCGGCTCCTGCTCGGTCTTGATCGACGGAATGTTAGTGAATAGCTGCCTCGTTCCCGCACTTCAGGCGAATGCCGCGACCATCCTCACGATCGAAGGCCTTGCCACGAACGGCCGCCTGCAATTGTTGCAGCAATCATTTCTAGATTGCGGCGGCGCCCAGTGCGGCATCTGCACCCCAGGAATGATTCTCGCGTCTTTTCATCTCTTAAAAAAAAAGCCGCAGCCCACCCCGGAAGAAATCCGCGAAGGGCTCTCTGGTAACCTTTGCCGCTGCACGGGCTACATGCAAATCTTTGAAGCCGTGGAGCAAGCCGCACGCCGGGAAACCTCAACGTGAGAGCCCATCCCGCCGAATTTGAGCTTCTCGCCCCGCCCACGTTGCCCGCTGTGCTATCGCTTCTCGCGCACGAACCCGGCGAATGGCTTCCTATCGCCGGCGGCACGGACGTGATGGTGCAATATTCCGCCGGAAAACTCCCCGCGCGCAAGCTGGTCAGCATCTGGAATCTGCCTGAGCTGCGCCGAATTGAAGTTTCCGCGGACGAAATCCGCATAGGTGCGGGATGCACGTATACCGATTTGCGCGAACATGAACTTATCAACCGCGAGTTCTCGCTCTTATCCATGTCTGCGAGCTGGACTGGCGGAATCGCCAACCAAAATCGCGGAACTATCGGCGGCAATATCATAAATGCGTCGCCGGCCGCGGATTCCCTTCCCGCGCTCATGCTCTATGACACTGATTTGCTTCTCGTTTCTGCACGAGGCGAACGACGCGTGCCCTACGCAAACTTTCATACAAGTTACCGCAAAACCCAGCTCGCTCCCGATGAACTGATTCGCGCGATCTGCCTGAAAAGACAATTTTCGGGTTACTATGCCCATGCGCGCAAAGTCGGAGCACGCAATGCGCAAGCGATCGCCAAAGTCTGTTTCGCGGGGTTGGGTCGTCTTGCCGGCGGTATTGTCGACGACCTTCGTCTTGCGGTTGGAAGTGTCGCACCCGTCCCGCTTCGATTGAGCGAGACGGAGCGAATCATAAAGGGAAAAGCGATCGATCTTCAGCTCATCCAGTTGGCGAAAACGGCCGCAGCCGTGGAAGTCCGGCCCATCGATGACATTCGCTCCACTTCGCGCTATCGCTCGGCTGTGGTCGGCAATTTGATCGCTGAATTTCTGGAGCAGTTGAGCGCCAGGAATGCACAGAGCGAACGTATAAGCCAGGTGCTCGCGCGATGGAATGCTTTGCAGCCGGACAAAGCCGCTGAAGAGATATTGCCTTGTTGTGGCTCAAAGGCGTGGGCGCACGGGATGGCAGCTCGAAGACCACTTCTCGATGAACCCGCTCTAGTGGCCGCGTGTGACGAAGTCTGGAAAGGCCTCACGGAATCCGATTGGTTGGAAGCGTTTCGCAGTCACCCGCGGATTGGCGATTCTCATGCGCCGGCCGCTACTCCGCCGCAGCCTGCTGTCTGGTCGGGCGAAGAGCAGCGTAAAGTTGGATCCGCTGGCGAAGACATAAAACTTGCTCTTGCGGAAGGCAACCGCGCGTATGAGCGAAAGTTCAGCCGCATCTTCATCGTTTGCGCCACCGGCAAATCCGCGCCGGAAATCCTCGACATCCTCCGGCGTCGTTTGTTGAACGATGAGGCGACGGAGCTTTGCGAAGCAGCCGAGCAGCAACGGCAGATTGCACATCTTCGGCTGAGGAAATGGCTCTCTTCATGAATCGAATTTCCACCCATGTTCTGAATACAGCTCAGGGCAAGCCTGCAAATGACGTCCCGGTGCGGCTCGAGCGGCAGGAGTCACCCGGCGAATGGCGCCTTGTAGCTTCTTCTCGCACTGACGGGGACGGCCGCTGCCCTCAGTTGTTCCCCGAAAACGAAACACTTCGTGCGGGCACTTACCGTTTGGCATTTGATACCGCCAGCTATCACCTTGCTCAAAAGACCCAAGGACTCTATCCGGTCGTCGAGATTACGTTTCAGGTGCGTGATGGCGAATCGCACTTCCACATTCCTTTACTCT
>Ga0210391_10002991_pt1 | contig 14409 bp, 10 predicted proteins | sample IncBWC12OmetaG_FD_160573 | JGI IMG/M metagenome (GOLD analysis project Ga0210391, IMG submission 160573) | Forest soil microbial communities from Barre Woods Harvard Forest LTER site, Petersham, Massachusetts, United States - Inc-BW-C-12-O ... | reverse complement strand
CGAGATAATCACGCAGTTAACCCATCTGATGACCGTCATATGACTTTCGAATCGCTGATGTCTGCGTCCTTACAGGATGTTCCTGCATCGAAGCTTTTAAATGCGTGAAATGTTCGCCCCACGACGGTGAACTCTCGGCTCTCATTGATGTAATCAACTAGACAATACACCACGATCCTATGATTTCGTGCCCGGCCACGGGTCCGCAGTCTCATTCATCTGGAGGGATTTCTAATGAAGTCGCACTCTTCTCAGCGTCCCAGCCCCCTCGCGGGAACTGGGGCAGCATCAGCTTTTCCTCGCTCTTTCATCCTGATCGTCGCCCTCTTTCTTTCCGGATTTACATGCTACAACGCACACGGGCAGGCAGTGTTCGGCTCGATTGTCGGCACGGTAGCGGATCCAACCGGAGCCGTGATTCCAAATGCCACCATCACGGTAACCGATGTGAATAAGGGAATTTCCCAGACCGCTACAACGAACGCCAGCGGCAATTTCACGGTGTCGAGGCTGATTCCCGACACGTATGTAGTGAAGGCGACGGCCAGCGGGTTTACGCCAGCGCAGTCTTCCAATGTGACGCTCGACGCGAGCCAGACGCAGGAAGTCGATTTGAAATTGCAGGCCGGCGCGGCCGCGCAGACGGTAACGGTCACCGCCGCTGCGCCGCCTCTCCAGACCAGCAGCGCTGAAGTCGCGCAGACGCTGGGCACGCAACAACTGCAGACGATCCCCAACATCAACCGGAACGCCAGCCAGCTCGAACTGCTGAGCCCCGGCATGCAGCGCTCGAGTTTCAGCATTGCCCCCACGCAGAATCCGGAGGGCACCCAGGCTGTCGAGGCCAACGGAAGCAATTACGGAACGCTGGGTTGGGAGCTGGATGGGACGGACAATCGTGAGCCGGTCCTGGGCATCATCGTGGTGAATCCGACCATCGATTCGCTCAGCCAGATGCGCGTGATGACCGAGGATTATCCCGCGGAGTTTGGCGGCGCGGTGGGCGGGTTCGTGATCGCAGACACGAAGTCGGGCGGCAACAACCTGCACGGCGATGCTTTTGATTTTCGGCGCAGCGGCGAATTTATGGCCCGCGATCCGTTCACGCAGTTTCCGGGCATCCCGTTTCCCGGCCAGCTCTACAACCAGTTCGGCGGATCGGTGAGCGGACCGGTGCGCAAGGACAAGGAATTCTTCTTTCTTGACTATCAGGGAACCAGGCAGCGGGTGGGGCAGACCCTGCAGCAAAACGTACCGACCGCGCTGGTGCGGAGCACCTGCCTGAGCGCGACAAGTACCTGCAACCTGAGCCAGTATGCGACCAGCATCTATGATCCCGGGACGGGAGTGACCTATCCCGCGAACGCGGTTCCAGGGACGGCGCTGACGCCCCAGGGCATCGCGCTCATCAGCGCCCTGCCTGCCCCCAACGCCGGGGCAGCAGGCGTCACGGCGAACAACTATGTCGCGACAGGGAATGGCAATAATGACGGTGATCAGGCGGACGTTCGGGTCGATGGACAGGTCTTGTCGTCGATGCACGCCTTTGGGCGATATGACTACGCCCTCTATCGGCTGGACGGAGCGGCGGTGTTTGGCGCGGCCGGTGGCACCGGCTTCGGCGTGGGCAACACAACCGGAACGGATGAGGTGCAGAACCAGAGCGCAGCGGTCGGATTCGACTGGGCGTTACGCCCGAATCTCCTGACGGATTTCCGGTTCGGCTTCCTCGATTATCACGTCGTGGAAAACATGCTGGGCTACGGAACGAATCCGGCGTCAGCCATCGGGCTCCCCAACCTGAACCAGGGAACCCTCGACACTTCAGGACTGCCGACGTTCAACGTGGAAGACGGGAGCATCAGCAGTTTCGGCACGCAGGGATGCAACTGCCCGCTGCTCGAGAGCGAGCAGGTGTATCAGCTGAATGACAACTGGACGGTGCTGCACGGCAATCACACGATCCGGTTTGGGGCCGATCTGCGCTACGCGCTGAACCTGCGCAATTCGAGCGACTACACACGCTCCGGCGAATTGGGCTTCGGCAACGGGAGCACCGCGGTCGCTGGCGCTGCAGGAACCGGTTCGGGGCTGGCTTCGGTTCTGCTGGGGTATGTGGACACCTTCCAGCGGTACGACGTGTACGACCAGAATGCGTCCAATCATCAGAAACGCGCCGCGTTTTACGGTGAAGACAGTTGGCGCCTGCGGCCGACATTTACCCTGAATTACGGCGTGCGCTGGGACATTGTCTATCCAGAGACTGTGAATGCCCCCGCCCAGGGCGGCTTCACCGATCTGGCGGCGGGCGTGATCCGTGTGGCCGGCGTTGGACCGTGGGGAACGAATGGCGGAGCGACGGTGGATCTCTCCAACTTTGGCGGACGGCTGGGCTTCGCATGGCAGGTGAGACCCAACACCGTGGTGCGTGCCGCGGGCGCGCAGATCTTCGACGACGAAGGGTTCTTTGGAACCATCTTCGGCAGCGCGATGACGCATAATCTGCCCGTGTATATCGACGAAGACGCGACTACGGGAAATGCCTCGGGCAAATACCAGTATTCTTACGCAACGCTGCCAGCACGGCCGCCATCGCCCTTCATTCCGTCGAACGGCGATATCCCGCTGCAGAATGGGTACAACTCACAATGGCGTCCGCAGAAACTGGAGTTGCCAAAGGTGGACCAGTGGAATGTGGCCTTGCAGCAGGCACTGAGCAACCAGATGACGTTCACGCTCGCGTACGTGGGCAACGTGGCGGTACACATTTATCCCGGTGAGACATACGGATTCAGCGCGAATGAGCCACGCCTGCCATCCACACCCGCGGATCTGACGGCGACAGATCCCACCGCGCCGGGAACCTGCGTTGCAGGCGCGCCCTGCAGCCGCAACGGGCGGCGCCCGTACTACGACCGGTTCACCAATTCGTATAACGGGATGACCGTCTACTGCTGCAATCAGGACGTCACGTCGCTGTTCCCATCGGGGCGCGCCTATTACAACGCGCTGCAGACTACCCTCGAGCAGCGGTTCGCGCACGGTTTCAATCTCCTTGCCAACTACACCTGGTCGCGGGCGCTGAACTATAACGCCGAGTACTTCGCACAGAACCCCAAAGTGGAATACGGTCCGGATGACACGAATCGAACCAATGTATTGACCTTAAGCGGCGCCTGGCAGCTTCCTGTAGGCCGCAATAAGATGTTCCTTGCGAATGACAACCGCATGGTCGACGAAGTAATCGGTGGGTGGCAACTGTCAGGCGACACGACCTGGGAAAGCGGCCTGCCGTTTACGCCGACCTACTTCGAGTGCGGCGACGATCAGGACATCGACACCAATTACGGAAGCCCGGGTACGTCGAGCGACTGCCGTCCGAACAAGGTATCGAACGACTTCCCTGAAAGCATTGGCGCTCTCAACCCGATCACCCACTCGCGTACCTATTTCGTTCCCGTAGCACCGCTGTCGAATTACGGCGCCGTGTCTGGGCCATTTGCACGTCCGGCATTCGGAACCATCGGCAACGTGGGGCGCAACTGGTTGCGCGGTCCGTCGGAATACTTTGCCGATGCGTCTCTGTTCAAGGATTTCCGGGTGACGGAGAAGGTCAAAGCCCAGGCGCAGTTCCAGGCGTTCAACGTGTTCAACCACGTTCCGCTGGGCGTTCCGAATTCCAGCAATGCACGCTGCATCGATTGCACGACGGGGGTTCCGGGTCAGATCACCGGGGCTGATCCTGCCGTGACAGGCACGGGGCTGCCCTATATGCGCACCCTGCAATTTGGGGCGCGTCTGGAGTTCTGACCCGCTGCTGACCTTTCTCTCCATCAGCAGGGCGGTCTTGCGCTGAACGGATCCGGTTTCCCGGTTCGAACCAGCAGTAAGGTCGCCCTGCGGTCTTTTTGTTGACGTCTGCTTCCGCAGGTGCAACCCCCTTTTGATGCCCGTAAGCCGCCTCCGCTCGGGTGCGGGACCTCGTCGTTGTGACATGATGGTGTCTTCGATGGTCCTGAGGGAAGCGAGTTGATAAGAATTCAGCATCCGCGCGTCTGTGTTTTCCGGGGTCTCGTTCTCCTGTCGAGCATTCTCGCGGTCGCCAACCCGGCCTCTGCCTTTCCGTTGATGCATCACCCCCACCCGTCTTCCGGGCCGCAGATCATCGCGTACGTCTTCCCGCGTGATCGCCTCATCGAGCCTGGGGAAATTACTGCGGACAAGCTCACCCGCATCAACTATGCTTTTGCTCTCATCCACGACGGCCGCATCGTGACGGAGAGCCCGGTGGATGCGCCGAATCTCACCGCCCTCGCGGCTCTCCATCAGGCGAATCCCTCTCTGCAGGTGCTGATCTCGGTCGGGGGATGGCTCGGCTCCGGCAATTTCTCCGACATGGTAGTGAGCCGGGAGAGCCGCGCGCAGTTCATCGACAGCGTGATCGCATTTCTGTCGCAGTACCGCCTGGATGGCCTGGATATCGACTGGGAGTATCCGGCCCAGGCCGGTGCAGGGAACAAGTTCCGCCCAGAGGACAAGCGCAATTACACTCTGCTGCTCGCGGAGTTGCGGCAGCGATTCAACCACGAGCAGCGCAAACTCGGACGGCCCCTTCTACTCTCCGTTGCCGCCGGGGCCTCGCAGTCCTTCCTCGACCACACGGAAATGAGCCGCGTGGCGCACGCGGTCGACACCGTCAATCTGATGTCTTACGACTATTACGAGCCAGGCAGCGAGAAGATCACGGGCAATCACGCCCCGCTTTACTCGGACCCTAACGATCCGGAACACTTGTCAGCGGACGCATCGATCCGCGAATTCGAGGATGCCGGAGTCCCGGCGCGCAAGATCGTTCTTGGTGTCCCTTTCTATGGCCACGTCTGGGGACAGGTTGCTTCCACTAACAACGGCCTCTTCCAGCCCGGTTCGCCAGTCCCGAATGCCTTTGCTCCCTATCGCAACATCGTGGCCAACATGCTCGGCCACGGATACACGCGCTACTGGGACACATTTGCCTCCGTGCCGTATCTCTACAGCGCGGAGAAGTCGCAGTTTGTCTCCTATGAGGATCCCGAATCGCTTGCCCTCAAGTGCGCGTACGTGCAGCGTCACCGTTTGGGCGGCATCATGTTTTGGGAGTACGGCGGCGACGCGTCGGGTGCTCTGCTGGATACGATCCATCACGCGTTTTACGGCAGCAAAGGGATGAACGAGGGTGGCCAATGAGTTCAAATGTTGCGGTTTCACCGGCGACCGGCGTCGCGGGGCAGACGACATCCAGCCGTGTCGTCTCCATCGACATATTTCGCGGCATCACCATGGCCGTGATGATCTTCGTCAACGATCTGGACAGCGTCCACGGTCTGACGAAGTGGACCTATCACATGCCGGCCCGCGTCGATGCCATGACCTATGTCGACATGGTGTTCCCTTCGTTTCTCTTCATCGTCGGCATGTCTCTGCCGCTGGCGGTGCGTGCACGCCTCCGGCGCAATCCCTCCGTGGGGAAACTGTGGCTGCATATTGCGCTGCGTTCTCTGGCGTTGCTGATTCTTGGACTGATCCTTGCCAACGCCGATCACGGTGATCCGCAGCGGATGCACCTCTCTCCCAATTTCTGGGCGTTGGTCGGGCTCGCTGGCGGCATCCTGTTGTGGAACGTCTACCCGGATCGCAGACGCAGGCTGGTTGCCGCTCTGCGCTGGACGGGCGCGGCTCTCATCGCCTTTGATTTCGCCATCTTTCGCCGCGCCACGCCGGGTGGCGAGGCGTGGTTGGAGTTCTCCTATCCCGAAATCCTCGGCCTCATCGGCGTTACCTACTTCGCCGTCTGCCTGCTTTACATTCCAACCCGCCGGTGGCGGCTCGCCCCGGTGGTATGGCTCGTGATCCTCGTCGCTTACAACGCGGCCTGCTGCGCTCACTGGGTATCTCTGCGGCACGTCACGCTCTATGTATGGCCGTTCGGAAACGGGGCGCTGGCGAGCCTGGTGATGGCCGGTATTGTCGCCTCGCTGATCTTTCTCGATGGGGAGCACACGACGTCCCCCGCGCGGAAAATGATGCTCGGTATCGTCATGGGCGTCGTTTCCTTTGCTGCCGGCTGGTTTCTCAAACCGCTGGGCATTTCCAAGATTCGCGCCACCCCCACCTGGGCTCTGTGGACCGTCGCCGCCTGCTGTGTGCTCTTCACCGCCCTCTACTGGCTTTGCGACGTGAAGAAGCAGACCCGCTGGGCATGGCTGGTCAAGACCGCTGGTTCTAACACGCTGCTCACCTACCTCATTCCCGATGTCTATTACTTCCTGGCCGGACTCACCGGAACGGCGTGGCTCCTGGAACACTGGAACCACGGCTGGCCCGGAATCGTCCGCGCTCTGGCGTTCACTGTCGCCATGTTGCTGCTTTCCCATGCCGCCACTCGAGCCCGGCTGCGGATGCAGCTTTGAAACGGCTTTACGTTCAGGAACCGGAGACGAAATTCTGATGATTCAGATGAAGGGCTCGTCTTTTTCTTCTGCACAAGCGATACGCTTCGTTGCCAAAGTCGCTGCCATGCTGGCCACCCTTCATGGGCTGGCGTTCGCACAGCAGACCTTTCCGGCGATGCCCATGCAGCCCGTGCAGAAGGATGGCGCCGCATACCGTCTCCTTCAGAAAAAGGTTCTGAGCTCGCGCCTGCTCGACGGCATGGAGGACATCTCGCACTGGTCGCTCGCCGGCGCGGGCTCGATGACGCTTTCGTCGGACCAGGTCAAAGGGGGGCGAACCTCGCTGAAAGTCGCATCGACGGACAACATCGGCCGTGTCAACGGCAGCGGAGACTGGCAGGATATTGTCGCTACGCGCAATTTCCCCTCCGAAGACTGGAGCCAGTACAACCGCATCTCCGTCTGGGTGTATCCGGACATTCACGGCGCGCCGGCCATTTCGCTGAATCTCACGCTGCACAACGAAGGCGCGCACCTGCTGCCCGACGATCAGAATGAGGGCCGCGACGACTCCATTCCGCTTCGCAATCGCGAGTGGAACCATGTGGTCTGGGAGATTCCGTCGCTCGATCGCGACAAGGTCACAGGACTCAGCTTCGGCTACGCCCTTCCCAAAATGTTTCCTGACCCCGGCGACCAGACGGTCTTGTATCTCAACCAACTGGAGTTGCAGACCGTTGTTCCCGATCATGACGAAGGGTGGGACGTTGCTCCCGGCAAGATCGCCTTCAGCCACGCCGGGTATGCGCCCGGGACGACGAAGACCGCAATCGCCAGCGGACTTTCTGCACACCAGTTTTCGGTGATCGAAGAAACCACGGGGAAGGCGATTTTTACCGGACCTGTTGAAAGCCGAAACACCGATCTGGGGGCATTCCAGGTGCTGGATTTTTCATCGGTGCAGCGGCCGGGAACCTACTTTCTCCGCGCGGGCGATCGGGAGACTCGCTCTTTTCGTATCGGCACGGATGCATGGCGCGACAGCACCCGGAAGGTCATCAACTTCATGTACAGCGAGCGGTGCGGCACGGTCATTCCTGGCATCCACGGCATCTGCCATCAGGACGCCTACACCGTGCACGGAGACCAGCGCATCGTTGTGAACGGCGGCTATCACGACGCAGGCGATTTGAGCGCGACCGGAAATACTCCTGGGATGGCCTATGCTCTTTTAACTCTGGCTGAGCGGCTGCAGCAGGAGAACGACGATCCCCAGCTCCTCAGCCGCGTCATCGAGGAAGCCCGCTGGGGATTGAACTGGGTGCTGAAAACGCGGTTTGGGGACGGGTATCGCAGCACCGGGCAGAACATCAGCTACTGGACAGACGGCATCATGGGCGATGCCGATGACCGCTCCGGCCAGGCGGTCAACAATCCACAATGGAATTTTCGAGTGGCCGCGCTGGAAGGCCTGGCCAGTCAGGTTCTCTTGAGCAGCGATCCCGACCTGGCGCGTCGTAGCCTGGCCACAGCCAAAGAGGACTGGAAGTTTGCCGTTGACGGATTGAAGAATGCGCCGCCCGTGCCGGAGGTTTACGGGCAGGCCGACAACCTCGAGCGGGTTTCTTTTGGCGTGATTGCCTCCATTGAGTTGTACAAGGCCACTGGCGATTCGGCCTACGCTCAGGAGGGCGTCGATCTGGGGAATCAGATCCTCGCTTCTCAGGAACGGACGCTGCAGCCGTGGAGTGTGCCTCTCACCGGGTACTTCTACACGGGTCCGAATCGAAAGTATCTCTTTCACCGCTTTCACATGGGCGAAGAGGAGCAGCCCATCGTCGCTTTGGCGCGGCTGTGCGAGGCATTGCCCGACGACCCCAACTGGATGAAGTGGTATTCCGCGATTGTGCTGCACACGAAGTATTACCAGGAGGCAACGGCGCAACTGGATGCGCCCTACAACGTGCTTCCTGCCGGTGTCTACCGCATCAGCGACGTAACCGCTGTTCCCGAGGCTGCCAAATGGAGAGCGCTCGAAACGGCAAGCCGCCCGATGTATGAGGCGGAGGTAAAAGAGGGCCTGCACCTCGGCGGGGAGTACTACCTGCGGCGCTATCCGGTCTGGTTCCAGTTCCGAGGCAACTCAAGCGTTCTGCTCTCCGAGGCAAAAGCGCTCTCGACAGCCGCGCAGTTGCGCGGAGATATTGCCGATGAAGATCTCGCTCAGCAGCAGGCCCAGTGGCTGATTGGCAGAAATCCCTTCTCGGCCAGCATCATGTACGGCGAGGGCTATGACTGGGGCCCGCTGTATAGCGTCCGTTCGGGGCAGATGGTTGGGGCGCTTCCTGTAGGGATCGAGACTCGAGGGATCGCTGACAAGCCATACTGGCCCAACGAAGTTTGCTGGACCTATAAAGAAGTGTGGACGCAGCCAGCGGGTGAGTGGATATGGCTCATGCGCGACCTGAGCGGTCCCGCCGTCGTGCGCGGCGTCGCCGATCCGGGAAGTGCGGTCGAATTCCTGAATGAAGAAACCCACGCTGTCGTATCAGCGCCCATCGCCGCGGATGGAGCCTTCCGCGCAGCCGTCCCGCAGGGGCGATACCAGGTGAGGCGCGGCCCCGCGCGCACAGCGCTCACGGCTCTTGCCGGTGGCGTGTATGAATTGGATCTGCGCCGCGAACATGCCGCCGCATTTGCAGTTACCTCCGTGCCCGACGGCCCTGGAAGGATCATTCTCCGCGCAGTTACCCAGGGAACAGGCAAGCATATTCTTTCCGTGCGCATCGACAACCTCAACGTCTCGGATCCAGTCACGGTCCCGGTGGACCTGGGAACGCAGGGCAAGCGGGTGGTGACGTGGCATGCCCGCGTCGTGGACTCATCCACTCCCTGGGTTGCGGTGGTGATGAAGGACGGCGCGCTCAGCGACCACGCTGAACTCAGCGGCATCACCCCAGCTTCGAATTAGCGATGGCGTGGGCGCAACGGTAGCCAGTCAATCTTCACACTGCAGTGCCGGCGGTTGAATAGACAGGAGTGTCCTTCAAGGAGCGTTTTGACGTAGCGCCAATGGAATCCGCAACCACCCACGCAGATCCCGCGATGACCATGCAAATGCCGTTGCCGGCCCACGAGAAATGATCGTGGGGTGCGGTGAAAAGCTTCGGCGCCCACACCAGAAGCTCAAAGCCGACGATCTCCGCCGCAAGCAATCGTGCGGCGAGCGGTGCAAGGATGCCGGAAAGGATGGCAGCGGCCGCGAGGAGGAAACAAACGGTGGTGGTTACCGCCCAAAACTTCTGTCCGGGTGGGATCCATTTGGGAATCCACGCGGGTAGTCCCGAAAAATAGACAATGTGCACCAGCGCGAAGGAGATCGCGCAGATCCCAAACAATCGGCTGATCAGAGCCTGTTTGCGCGCCCAAGCTGAATCGACTGGGGAGAAGGCCGCATACAGGACCAACCCCGCGACGACCATCGAAAACTCTTCGAAGAAATTGCCCCAGTTTCCATAGACCCCCGCGCCTTCGAAAATCATGGGAACCCACAGGAGAGCAAAGATCGAATAGAGAATCGTCAGGATTGCAGCGCCGGTGCGGGCACTCCGGCGCAGCAGAATCACAGCTCCTCCGGCAACCTCAAAGAAGGCGGCAGTGCAGGCCAGAGCCGTGTGATGGGGAATCGTCGGTGCGACTCGTTGCCAGGTAGTTGCGAAATCTTTCCACACAAAGCCAATGAGGCCCAGCAGAATCGCGGCGCCCCCGTAGACGTACCTGCCGAGATTCGACGTCAAGCTGCGATCGACCATTGACCCACCCCGGAGCCCATTCTCCTGTGCGGATGGGTATTCCCACCATAGCCAATCGACCGACAATCCAGCAGACCAATCCGATGCGGTGAGCGTCCGCACAGCAGCGCCACAACCCCTGCGGGTGCATATTCGCAAGCGATGCGGCGCTGCAGCGGCCTTGCAACTCCAATTACGCCTACCTTCTGGCGCCGGCTCCCGTGGGTTCGCCGTGGGTCATTTGCTTCACCGGGTCAGCCACGAAGGTAAATTCCGGCTCCTGGTTCCAGGGGCCGCGCTGCGGCGATCCGTTTGAGGACAGGTGATAGTAAATGTTGACGGTATCGTCCGGCTTGACACTCCCGAAAGCTGGTTCCGTGAGTTTGCCGAGCGAATCGAGCGCCTTCATGAACATATTCGTGTGAGAGATTTCACGGGTTAGAAGATGATGCAGCGCCTTCTTTGTCCCCGCATCTTCTGCGTGCTTCAGCAGTGCCTCGTAAGTCTCTCTCGCGCCGCCTTCAGCCGCAATATCTGCGCGAAGGTCGCGGACCAAATCGCCACCCTCGTTAATATAAGCCGCAGTCCAGCTGATGCCGGAGTCATCCACAAAGTGAGGGCCCCGGCCGCGCAGCGCGAAGAGCGGGCTGTTGTGGGCATCGGATTCAAGCTTGTTAACGCTGCGAGTGTGCTGCTCGATGAGCTTGCCAACCACTTCCAGATGGCTGAACTCTTCGAGAGCGATATCCTGTAACATGTCGCGAATGCCGGCATTGTCGCAGTGCATGGACTGGACCCAGTACTGCAGAGCCGCTGTGAGTTCGCCGGTGGCGCCGCCGAACTGCTGAAGCAGGAACTGAGCGTAGGCTGGATCGGGGTTTCTCACCTCAACCGGAACGATGAGCTCTTTGCGATGGAAGAACATTGGGTCTCCTTCTGGTGAGCCCCCGCCCTGTGCGGAGCACAACGTCAAAACGCCGCAGTCCGTTCGGTCGGAGACCCGGTCTGATCGTGCGTTGCGGTTGAACGTTCTTTAGCTTGCGTCACTAACGCAAAGATGTTTTGGGGGTAATGGCCGGCGCGGCGTTCCTGCTTCTCACGCGCCGGTTTTCGCTACTTCAATTTGCGGGATGGTCGTTCGTGTTGACCGCAGGGCCGGTCCGAACCATCTCAATGCACGGCCCACAAAAAGTAACCCCTGGGACGAGGACAGTTCAACGACCTCCAGCAGATCCTTCCCCCGAATGGAAAGCTCGTGTTTCCGGCAATCTGATTTTGCCGGAGAAAAGCAGTGTAGCCCAAAGTGATCGACGCTGAATTACGATCCAGCCCCGCTGATGAGAATCTTTTGACGTCGTCGACACGAGAAGCCAGCCAGGGAGAGTTTGCGTCCTGTCGGCTAACTTCGATAGGCATCCATTTTGCAGGCAACACCTTTTTGAGTCATCTCTCTTAACATTGGGCGTCGAAATGCTGCATCAGCGAACGCGACGCACTGTGATTCGCAGAGCCCCGCTTTTCTGCTTTTTTTCAACGGTCCACCGTTCTCATCAAGTCCTCTGCTCTTCTCAACTCGCCGCCCTGTTCATTTCTCGTACTTCACGTGCCCAGTCGCTTTTGCGCCGTGCCCCTTGATTGTGAAGTCGAAGATCATCTGGCTGCCGACAGCCACCGGAAGGCCATTGATCAGGTAGGGTCGGAACTGATAGTCGCAAACGGCATCGAGAGCCGCCCGGGCGAGGACGGGGTCGCCCCTCGGAGCCTTCGCTTCCAGCACGTGGCCGGTTTCGTCGACCAGGACGCTGAGGACGATCGCCCCATGGACCTTCTGTTGAAGCGCCGCGTCGGGATAGGAGGGCAGGTTTTCCTTCTGCAGACCGAGCGCAAGAACCTCGTGAGAAACGTTGATTCTTTTTGCAGGTCCCGGATTCGCGGGAGCAGGGCACTGCGCGGAGGCGGCGAAGGCACAACCCGTCAATAGGACGCAGAAAGTGAGAGCGCAGCTTTTTAGCACAGGAATCTCCAGGCGGGGAAGGGTTGGGTCCGAGTCTATACTTCGTGAGCCCTCGGCCGCTAAACGCAGCATTTCTAGCCTCCGAAGTGGGCGGGAACGCCGATTTTCCTGTAAACTGGGATTTCTGCAATTTTCCCTTTAGGAACGAGAGAGTTATGTCAATCCATCCAGTAATGCAACGTCTTCAGGAGAAACTGAACCGCACCGACCTGCCCCCCTTTGGGCCGGGCGACACCATCCGCGTGCAGGTTAGGATCAAGGAAGGCGACAAGGAACGTCTGCAGGCTTTTGAGGGCGTGGTGATTGCGCGCAAGAACGGCGCGCAGGGCAGCTTTACCGTACGCAAGATGAGCTTCGGCCAGGGGGTCGAGCGTATTTTCCCGTTCAACAGCAAAGTGATCGACAAGGTCGAGAAGGTGCGGTCGGCGAAAGTCCGTCGCGCCCGGCTGTTCTACCTGCGCGGACTGCGCGGCAAGGCCGCCCGGTTGAAGGAAGTCGAGCGCACCTAAGTACAGGGTGTCGCGGGTAGGGTGTAGGGTTTAGGAAAAGCAAAGGCAATCGACGCCCCGGCTCATGGCTGGGGCGTTGGTGCGTTTGTAGCTTGTTTTCCACCGCCGTCCGCAAGCTGCGGGGCGGTAGACTGCGGGCATGGGGATGGGCCCTGAGAACACCGGCTCGCTGCTTCCGCAAACCCGCCGCAAACGGGATGCGGAGGAAGTTTCCGCGGCGACCCGGAAGCTGCGGATGCTGCGCTCGCTCCAGTGCGGGAACAAGTTTGAAAAATTGGCGCGGGCCCAGGGCGCGACCCTGATTGCCGGCGTGGATGAAGTGGGACGCGGCTCCCTGTTCGGGCCGGTGGTGGCCGCCGCCGTCATTCTGCCGCCCGATACGCGGATTCGCGGACTGCGTGACTCGAAACAATTGCTTCAGGAAGATCGCGAGCGGCTGGCCGAGATCGTCCGTGCACGAGCGCTGGCGGTGGCCATTGAGGAAGTCGACGCCGCGACCATCGATCGCGTGAATATCTACCAGGCCTCGCGGATGGCGATGACGGCTGCGGTCCTGCGGCTCGATCCGCAGCCGGATCATTTGCTGATCGACGCCATGCGGCTGGATCTGGCTCATGCGCAGACGTCCATCATCTATGGGGATTCGCTGAGCATCTCAATTGCGGCGGCATCGGTGGTGGCCAAGGTTTATCGCGATGAGCGCATGCGCGAGCTCGACGCTGCGTACCCTGGCTACGGCCTCGCGTCGCATAAGGGGTACGCGACGCCGGAACATCGCGAGGCTCTCCGCATCCTCGGACCCACGATTCTGCATCGAAAGAGTTTTGCTCCCGTGGGCCAGTGCGAGCTGCCCTGGGAGGAACTGGACGAAATTGCTCCTGAGGATACCCCGGCTTGCCCTATCGACTCCTCGTTGTAACGGCCCATCCTGACGACGAAAGCGGAGCATTTGGCGGCGCGCTGATGCAGGCCCAGGCAGCGGGCGCGGAAACGTTTGTGCTGTGCTTCACCGAGGGGCAGGCGGCGCATTTTCGCGGCGATGTGGCGAAGGATGCGAACCTGGGCGCGGTGCGGCGCGCAGAACTCGCCGCGGCCTGCGCGGTGCTCGGTGTGTCGCAGTTTGAAGTGCTGCATTTTCCCGATGGCGCGCTGGCCAGCGAGAATATTCAGGAGCTGGTGGGCATTGCAGTGGAGCACATTCGCCGCTGGCGGCCGCAGGTGGTGCTGACCTTTGGCGGCGAGGGTGGCGTGAACCTCCACAAGGATCACACCGTGATCTCCGCAGTCACGACTATGGCGTTTCACTGGGCCGCGCGCGCGGAGATGTATCCGGACCACATCGATACCGGCGAGCGTCCGCATGCGGCGCAGAAGCTGTATTACGTGAGCACGCCGTTTGTGAGCGTGCGCGACCGGCCGGAACTGACGGCGACCGCTGCGACCACGCCCTGGACGCTGACCCTCGACCTCGGCGATTTGGGCGAGCGGAAGCTGGAGGCGTTCCAGAAACATACTTCGCAGCACGGCGTTCTGCGGCGCGTGGGCCCGAACCTGCAGAAGGCGATGAGCGAGGAGCGGTATCTGCTGGCGGCGCGCCGCGGAGAGACTTCCGTAACGGACGATGCGGGGATGTTCGCCGGGATTGTTGCGGACGAGGAATAAGG
>Ga0210391_10002990_pt1 | contig 14412 bp, 15 predicted proteins | sample IncBWC12OmetaG_FD_160573 | JGI IMG/M metagenome (GOLD analysis project Ga0210391, IMG submission 160573) | Forest soil microbial communities from Barre Woods Harvard Forest LTER site, Petersham, Massachusetts, United States - Inc-BW-C-12-O ... | reverse complement strand
ATGGCTCGATTTCATGCACAAATAGTCCTCCTGCTCGGCATGCTGATTGCGGGAGGGGTTGTGCCCGCTCAAAAAGCGCCTGCCTCCCCTAGCAAACCCTGGGATGTGTCTCCTAGCCGGCAGACAGCGGCACCTGCGCGCTCGGCTCCTGCCTTCTCGCCTGATCCATCGAAGATTTACACGCTGTCTGAGCTTGTCAACCTCGCCGAGGAGAATAATCCCACGACTCGTGTGGCCTGGGAGAACGCGGTGGCCCGAGCCGCTGATCTGGGAATTGCAAAATCAACTCTTTATCCGACTCTTGCCGCTGCTGCTCTTGCGGAGAGCGCGCGCGATAACGTCTTCTTCGCGCCGTCTTATTATCGGCAGACGACGGGGACCTTCACCACTGTTCTTACGCTCGACTACACCATCTTCGATTTCGGCGGGCGGCTGGATGAAGTGTCCATCAATAGAAGCAATCTTCTGGCTGCCAACTTCCTCTTCAACGACACCCACCGCACAATCGTCTTTCAGGTTATGCAGGCGTATTACCGGTTGCTCGATACGAAGGGGTTGGAGGAGGCAGCAGAAGCGAACCTGAAGAACGCACAGACGGTCGAACAAGCCGCGGGGGCACGCCTGAAGCAGGGACTGGCGACATTGCCGGATGAGCTCGAAGCCCGCAGCGCAGCTGCGCAGGCCGACTACGATCTGCAGGCGGCGATTGGCGCGGTTGATATCGCACACGGAAACCTCGCAACAGTTCTCGGCGTCTCGCCGACGAGCCAGCTGCAGGTAACTAGTATTCAAAATCTGACCATACCGCAGGAGCTTGAGGATACTGTGGAGGCTTCCATTGACCGGGCACTCGCTCAGCGGCCTGATCTCATGCAGCGTGTGATGCAAGTCCGCGCTGCGGAGTCCGAAATAAAAGCGGCCCGGACGGCGTATCTGCCTACCTTGAGCATCGATGGGAACGGTGGTCTGGATCGCACCTACGGAAAGCAGTTTGGAACACCGGGAGTCTTCTCTGCCAACCAGGACTTCTGGGACGCGAGACTTAGTCTCTCCTGGACATTGTTTGACGGATTGGCACGCGAAAACAGGCTAGCCCAGGCAAAAGCCGACCAGAAGCAGGCCACCGCAGCGGTAGATGCAATTCGCGATCAGGTGGAAAATGAGGTGTGGTCGGCTTATTCGACAGCGAAAACTGCGCTCCGCCAGCAGCAGGCCGCAGCCGCACTGCTGGCTGCGGCAACCGAATCCTACAATGCGGCGCTGAAGTCGTATACGTTCGGATTACGCAGTCAGATCGATGTCGTTTCGGCACAACGAGCTCTGGCCGAGGCACGCACAGTCGATGTGACTGCTCGCACGCAACTTTTGACTGGGATGGCCGCTTTGGCTTTCCAAACTGGCGATCTACTCTATGCGAAGAGGCCGTGACATGATCCGAAGGTTGAAGACGTCGAGCGGTTCCAGCATGCGCCGGATGACATCAATCGGAGTGTCATTCGCAGCGATGCTCTTGACTGCCGGATGTTCACGTGCTCCCTCATTCAATATTCTCGGGTCGTTTTTTCCCTCATGGATCGCCTGCGGGATAATCGGAATTCTGCTGACTGTCGCGATGCGGTGGTTTTTTGTGCGCGTGAAATTTGAGCAGGAACTTTCGCCGCTCATCCTCGTGTATCCCTGCCTGTCGGCTTTTTTCACGTTTACCCTCTGGCTGCTGTTCTTCAGCTGATTTCTGGAAGGAGATGCATGCCTGAAAATGACGCTGCTCCGCAACACGGTCGTCTCGGCAAAATTGTGAGCATTGCTATCGTCGCAGGGGCATTGATCACCGGTTTGCTGGTGATCAATCAGACCAACAAATACCCACGTACAGACGATGCTGAGGTATTTGCAAACTTCATCGGAATCGCTCCGCAGGTGGACGGCCCGATCGTGCGCCTCGCTGTAAAAGACAACGCCTTCATCAAACAAGGGGGGTTGCTCTTTGAGATTGATTCACGGCCTTACGAGTATGCGCTGCAGAAGGCACGGTCCGACCTGGACACCCTTGAGGGCCAGATCGTCGACCAGCGCAGGACCATCGCTTCACAGGTAAGCGCAGTTGGAGCTGCCCAGGCGAACACTACCGCTTCGGCGGCGAACGTCGACCGCGCGGCTTCTGCGGTCAACGAAGCCAAAGCAAATGTCGCGAACGCAAAGGCCGCTCTCGACAGGGCCTCGGCCGAGCTGCTCTATCAAACCAATAATTTTCACCGCATCGAGCCACTGCTTGCAGAGCAATTCGTCACCGTCGATCAGGTGGACCAGGCCAGGACAGCGGTGACGGCGCGGGAGCAGGCCGTGCACCAGGCGCGCTCTCAACTGGCCCTGGCGGAGGCGCAAGTGCAATCTGCCAACGCTCAATACGAGCAGTCGAAGGCAGCGATGCAGCAAAGCCATGCGCAACTGGGCCAGTCTGAGCACAGTGTGCTCACCATTGAACCGCTTACCGCACAGCGGGAGGGCCGAGCGGCTGCTATTCGGACGGCTGAATACAACTTCAATAATTGCCGGGTCTATTCTCCTTTCGATGCGCGAGTGACTAATCTGAATATCTCGCAAGGCGCTTACGCGCATACGGGCGGGCAGGTCTTCACTTTGATCGATACGCGCGTCTGGTGGGCGGTGGCAAACTTTCGCGAAACCCAACTCAGGCACATTCATCCTGGAATGCATGCGGATGTCTATGTGCTTTCGAGACCAACGATTCGATATGACGGCGTGGTCGATAGCCTTGGATTTGGCGTGCAGCCTGATTCGACGCTCGTAGGGACATTTGCGTCTAGCGGACTGCCTGATGTTCAGCGCTCGTTGAACTGGGTACATCTGGCCACGCGTTACCCGGTGCGCGTGCGCATCAACGCGCCCGAATCCGAGCCGTTCCGTCTCAGCGAGTCAGCGGTAGTGATAATCCGCGGCGACGAGAAGGTGAAGTAGCCGTGCCGGTTCAAAGCGAGGCATTGGCCCCCGCCATCGATCAGGGGGGAAAATGGTTCTGGAACTTCATCAAGGCGGAGCTGTCTCCGTACCCGGGACGGGCCTGGGTAGTTGCCCGCATGACCGTCTCGGCGACTATCGTGATGGTGCTGGTGATGACGTTTCAAATTCCCGGCGGTTTCCAAGGCGCAATCTTTACTCTCTTAATCAGCCGGGAAAATCCTGCGGAAACCTTCTTCTCCGGATTCCGGACCGCAGTGGCTTTCCTGATTGGCACTCTCTATACCCTCTTTAGCATCAGGATGTTGATTGGCGATCCGCTGACTCACTTCCTCTGGGTCGTGGGCACCCTCTTCCTGTTTTTTTATCTGTTACGAATCATTGCCGATTATGGGACGGCAGCTCCCTTAGGCTTCGGAGTATTAGGGTCCATCTCTCTGTGGGACGACACCACACTCAATGGGAACACACAAGTGGAGAACACCCTTTGGCTGGCCGGAGTGGTTGCTCTCGGTGTGGTGGCGACGATCGTTGTCGAGTATGTCTTCCGCCGGGTGCATCCAGCCACCGACCTCACCGAGGGTATCGAAGCCCGTATGCAGACGGTCGAAAATGTCCTAAGGTCTGCCGCGGCGGAGCGGCCTCTCGAGAGCGACCAGGAGAAAAAACTTTCGTTGTATGCGAGCGTGGGTACATCGAGGCTTAGCAGGCTCATCCTTCGGTCCGAATATAGCCGCCACTTCAAGACGCAGATGGGCACGGCGATTGCTTTGGTCAGACGTCTGGTTGATATCGCCGCGAATTTCCAGCTCTCATTGTCGGAACGGGCAGGAGCTATCGACTCAGCCGATCGCCAACGCTGTCAACGCCTGGCGGACGAAGTTGCGGAAGTTTGCCGAAGCCTGACGCTGCGGCAACTCCCCGCGGAGATCAAGCAGCCATTGCAGGAGGCTCCGTCGCAACTGCCCTTCCTACAGACGATGGAGAGGACAGTGGCTCTTATTCCGCATGCATTTTCGGGGGCCGAATCCATGGACGTGCTTATTCCAGAGCCCCTGGACGAAGAGGGGTCGAGGCACATCTTTGTTGCCGACGCCTTTTCCAACCCGGCCTATGTGCAATTCGCTCTGCGCGGCACGCTCGCGGCTATGGTTTGTTACATCACCTACACGGCGCTCGATTGGCCGGGGCTAAGCACTTCGGTCCTCAGCTGCTTCATCACCGCGCTGTCGACCATCGGCTCCTCCCGGCAGAAACAAGTCTTGCGGCTGAGCGGGGCGGCCATCGGCGGGTTCATCTTTGGAATGGGAGCACAGGTATTTGTGCTTCCTTACCTCGACGGCATCGCGGGATTCATTGTGCTGTTTGCCGTGGTGACAGCGATATCCGCGTGGATTTCAACCGCGTCGGCAAGGCTTTCTTATCTTGGCGTGCAGCTTGCCCTCGCTTTTTATGTGATCAACCTGCAGGAGTTTACCATTCAGATTTCGCTCTCTATTGCCCGCGACCGTGTCTTCGGGGTCCTGCTCGGCCTGGTGTCCATGGGGCTGTTCTTTGACCTGCTGTGGGTGAGGAACGCCGTGAGCGAAATGCAGGCCGTCTTCGCCCACAATCTGGAGTTGTTTGCGGAGCTCGCCGAGCAGTTGCTGGGAGAGGACAACATCAAAGCAATCAGACGGATTCGCCAGCTGCGCGATCAGATCAACGAAGGCTTTCAAGCGGTGACCGCTCAATCCGATGCGGTTCTTCTGGACTTCAGCCCGTCGCGTCAGCAAAAGCTCCGGATTCGCAAAGACATCCGGCGATGGCAACCGGCCATCCGCACACTGCTGCAGGTGCAAATCACGGCTGTGCAATACTTCATAAAAAACCCGCTCTCGGATCTTCCTGCACCCGTCGCTCAAGCCGGCGTCGGGTTTGAAAGGGACGTTGCCCAGGTGATGCGCGCCATGGCAAGTGAGGTAAGCGGAAAGCCGGTCGATGCGGTACCAGACATTCGGCTGTCTGCGGCGAAGTTGCAACAGGAGGTCCGCAGATATTATGAGGAGCGCGGCCAGCAGATCTCTCCTCAAGCCTCCGATGTGATCAGCCTTGCCGAAAATCTCGCATCGATCCTTGCGCCCCTGTATGAGGACATCCACTCCACCTTCGCGCGCCCTCAGGAAGATGTGGGTGGCCTGCACCAATATAGGCAAGGGATGGTTTGAATAAGGCAATCGTAGACAACAAACGTGCGGCCAGTCAGGAACTCGCCCACTATCGCCGTCAAAAAATAAAGAAGCAAATAAACCACGCCGGTAGTCCCGGCCCTGGGCCCCCGACGACTCTGCGGTACGTTCCACCATTTCATGGCCTCCTGAGTGATAAGCTTCGGATAGGCCCGGCCCAATGCGACACCAAATATGCGAGAAGTCGTCGCGCTCGCCGAATGGAACGAGAATACCCTATGCAAATCCTGATAAATAGCGACAAAAACATCGCTATGCACGCGGCACTCTCGACTTCGATCGAAGCTGAGCTTCACCGTCTTCTCGATAGATTCGATGGCGATCTCACCCGCATCGAGGTCTTCCTTACCGACGAGAACGCCGCTAAATCCGGCCCGCACGACAAGCGCTGCATCCTCCAAGCCCGACCCAACAATCATCAATCTCTCACCGTCACCGACGACTCTGCGGACGTCCAAACCGCCGTCTCCGGCGCTGCGAAGAAAATGCAGCGGTTGCTTGAAACTACCTTCGGCCGCATCGCCGACAAACGCTGACCGGCCGGGTGGCCCAAGTCTGCCCCGTACAAATGTGGGTACCTCATCGTGCCAACTGCGAACCGTACCTTATCCATTCCCAAAACGGGAATCACCCAAAAATAAACCCAGAAACCGTGGCGTATTTTTCGGGCCCGAAAAATCACCATCAACGGACCATCGTTCACCACGAATCCACCACAAATTCACCATCAAAAAACCACGTTCAATCACCCATTTTTCCCAAAACCCCTGCAAAAACACCTAAAGCTCCCCGTCAGAAAAAATTCCACAAATCACCGTCAAATTCTCCAATGTTCCCGGGCGCGATTATAGTTCTCGACGGTACAAGCGTGGTTTGGGAAGCAGATGTTCGTGCAAATGCAACCGAACTCACTGTCGCTAGCGACACGGTTGCCAAGATTCTCGGGTAGGTCCTTTTCATAAGGTCCCACGTGCAGAACCAAAATGCGGCACCTCGGGGAGTGGATCGCGAGTTGCGAAACAGCCTTCCGCAACTCGCGAGCTAAGTTGTTTAGAGCGCGGCGATGCCGTTGAAGCCAGCCGACTTTGGAAGGTCGCCAGCCTGGCCGAGGTTGCTGAGGGAGCCGTCCTGATTGATGGCGAAGATGCCGATGTTTCCGGACTGTGAGTTGATCGTGTAGACGAATTTCCCGTCGGCGCTGACGGCGATGTCCACATTGTGGCTGCCGGAGGGATTGTTGCCGAGGACCGTTCCGCCGATGGGGGTGAGTGTGCCATCCTTGCCGATGTTGAAGCCGGAGACGTTGTCGCTGCCGGAGTTCGAAACGTAAACCTTAGTTCCGTCAGGGGTAATTGCGTTCCAGCAGTTGCCGGCCGCGAGTGTAGAGAGGCTGTGGGTGATCGCTGTGAGGGTGCCGTCGGAGTTGACTTTGTAGGAGGAGATGGCTGAGCCGTTGGTGGCGGTGGGTGCGCCGGTCTCGGAGACGATGGCTACTCCATTGGGCGCGAAGTTTACGGTGAAGGTGCCGGGGGCGGGGTTGGGGTTGACGATGATGGGCGAGAGGGTGCCGTCGGACTGAATGTGGAAGACGTCGATGTTGTTGGCGACGCGCTCGGTGACGACGAGGAACTGTCCGTCGGGGCTGAAGGAGAGCGAGGCGCCTCCGGTGGTGGTGCCGGTGAGGAAGGCAGTGGAGTTTTTGATCTGGTCGAGTCGGCCACCGTTGTTGAGGCGAAAGCCGACGAGGCTGCCAGCGCCGCCGCTGTTGAGGACGTAGACGAGGCCATTGAATTCGGCGATGGCGGAGGGCTGTGCACCCTCGGAGGGAGTTTGGCTGAGGAATGTGAGGGCGGCTGATTTGTGGACGTTGAAGATGGTGATGGTGCCGCTGCCGGCGTTGACGGCGAAAAGGAGGGAGCGGTCGTGGCTGAGGGTGAGGGAGCCTTGGGATTCGAGCGGGTCGGTGATGCCTCCGCTGCCACGGCCGTGGGTGTCGTAGGAGACGCTGTCGGCGAGGGTGCCGTTGGCGTTGCGTTCGAAGGCGATAACTTCGTTTTTGTCGGCGGCGTTAGTCATGACGAAAACTGCGCCAGCTGCGTCTTTGGATTGGGCAAAGGCGAGAGTTGGGAATGCGGCGCCAACTCCGACGGCGAACATTAAGAGACATCGAGTTACCTTCAACATTTTGCAGCTCCTTGGGAAGACGAATCGCGCGAGACCGAATAAGGGCGTTGGGCGATTCGATAGAATCACCCTGGACATACATCAGGGATTGCGCAAATGTTGGAGGGTCTGGAGATAAAAAGGTTACACGGGAAATGGAATTGTCTTTGAGATGCGACAAAATGACGTTATAGCATAACCGGCAACCTGCCTTAAGCCGTGTCACTCGACAGGGGCTCTGTACGTCTATAACTTGGTACCTAGATGGCCAGTAGTTCGCAGAATCCGAAACCAGCATTGTCTGAAGACCCTGCGGGCAAGCGGGCATGGCTTGTCAGCATGACGAGTCTCGTATTTATTGTTTTGCAGAGTGCCTGTACGGCCGTTATTGCGATCAGCGGTGTTCGTGTTGCCATCGGGCTGAGTGCGCTGGCGGAGGCCACGATTGGCATCCACGCACCGGCGGGCGGCTTCCATCGAGACGTGATTCGGATTCCGATGATGATCGCGGCGACGATCGGTTCCCTGATCAACTTGTATGTCATCTGGCGAATTCGTACATTGCGCGCCCGGCCTTCTTCGCAATGGCGCGTGCAGGCCGCCATTCCGAAGCAGCGGCGATCAGAACTCTTTCAAATTGCGCTTGCGATCATCACGTTGGTTCTGGTAGCTACTGAGTGGATAACACATCCCATGGTCCATCGGGTTCCGTAGAGCTTGCATTTCTCGTCATTCCTCTTCCTTGGTGTCCGAAAGCGCAGGGGAAATGCCGCGCATTTCGGCCTCGAGCCTTGCGTGGAGGCGCTCACTGAAGCCGAGCGGAAGCTCAAAGACGCGCTCGTCCGCGGTGAGGACCAGGATGTTTCGTGTCGAGTCGAGAATCGCTGAGCAAATTTCGCAATGCTCCAGATGTTTTTGCACCAGCTCACGGACCTCTGGAGCGAGGGTCCCATCGAGATAGTCGGAGATATGGTCCCAAACGTGTTTGCACTCTATGACCATGAGAACCACCTCCGTTTAGGATTTGCCTTCTTCAGCTGTGGAACCAGCTTCTTCTGAAGCATGATACGCGCGCGATGTAGCCGTACCTTTGCCGATGCGACTGTGATGCCAAGCACCTCAGCAGATTCATTTACGCTCAACTCCTCGACATCCCGCAGTAGGAATATCTCGCGGTAGATCAATGGCAGATCGGTAACGGCTTGCTGCAATAGCAGGCGGAACTCCTGTCGCTCCAATACCTCGGACGGTATCTCGCGCCAGTCCCGCAAGAGCGCCGGCGAGACATGACCTGGCCCCTCCGAGGGTTCGTCCAGAGAGTCCATCTTCACCGCCTTTTTGCTGCGAAGACGGCTTCGGGCTTCGTTCAGCGCGATGCTTATCAGCCATGTACTAAACTTCGATTCCCCGCGAAAGCGCGCAAGGTTCCGGAATGCCTTGAGAAACGCCTCCTGCGCGGCGTCCTCGGCATCGGCTTCATTGTGGAGCAAAGACAGCGCCATGATGTAGACGCTCCGCTCGTGAGGGCGAATCAGATCGTGAAACTCGTGCGCGTTGCCAGCGAGAATGGAGGCAATGATCTGGGCCTCGTTCCTGTTGTCAGCGGTTCCGGTCATTGCCTTTTGATCCATGCTCGGCTGCGTTTTACTAACATGGCATCCACGGAGAACAGTCCCGCGCCGAATACTACCACCATGGCGGATGCGAACAGAAATGTGTACGGATCAGCTACGTAAAACTTACCTGGATCGGAAAAGACCGAGAAGAGCGCTTCGCGGTCAGCGGTCCAGTATGCCACCAGCATATTCCCTGTGAGGAGCAGTCCGGTGAGTCTTGCACAGAGCCCTGCAATCAAGAGGATTCCACCAACGAACTCCAGACCGGAGATAAAGTGCGCGCTCAGGGCTGGAAAGGGGATGTTCAACGTCGCGAAGAAGCTGGTGATCTTGTCCAGATGATGCAGCTTACCCCAACCCGATTGAGCGAACTGCCATCCCCAGTAGAGCCGTACTGCCAATAGAAATGGTGATTGAAGATAAGAAACTAATACCGAGCAACGGGCATATAACTGCAGAAGACTTTTCATTTCACCTCTATCTCGACGAATATCCAGGAGCGTGGAGGGTTAATCGCCACCCGGACAAAATGCAGACTGCGGAAGTGAGCCTCTTCCGGTCTGCACAACGTTAGAACTCTCACCATCCAATTGGTTACGAGAAATTCGGAGGGTGTCCGAACCTGATGCCTCGTCTGGAATGATCGGGGCGCGGGCGCTGGGGAGCGAAGGGATGCTCCCCGATGGGCCTCCCCGCCTCCATAGCTGCATCTTCAACGAAGATGCGACAGCATCAATGACCTGCTTTTGCGTGCTCCAACTCCGCCAGCACGTCGTCCGCAGTGGTTCGATCTCCATGAGCCCGGCTGATCTTGCGAAAAAACACTACGTCTTGCCGATCGATCAGGAGGGTGGTTGGGTATGCGGTCTCTTTCGGCGCGTCCCAGCGGAGGCCATACTGATTCGTAAATTTATAGTCCGGATCGATCACTAGATGCAGATTTGCGGGTAGCTCGTTCTCCTTCGCAAGGAACTCTTTGGCTCGTTGATCGAGATCGGCAGGCGGTCCCGGGTACACAAGAAGTACCTGTACGCCGAGCGCGGCAAACCTATCGGAGTTCGTCACAAAGTCATGTACCTGCCGCTGACAGTACGGGCATTGATAGCCCGGGAATCCACGAAGAACGATCAGGACGACCGTCCCCTTGGACGTAAGACCGGAGAGACTTAGAGGGTGGCCTTCTGGCGTAGATAAAGTGAAATCAGGGGCCTTTTGCCCGATATCGGGCGTTTCGGCTGCGACGAAGAGTGAGACGCCGAGGAGCAGCGCCAGTGCCACCGACGCCCAGGTTGTTTTGTGAGACATTTCAGGCTCCCATTCAACTAGACCGTCACCGCTAAGCGGACGAAGCTGCGACGGCATTTATCCTGCTTGTTTTCTGTTCGAGTCGAGTTGCCTAGGAAGGTTACAGACAATATCCGCCGCGGCTAAGTGGGTGTTTGAGCGATTGGGCGAATGACAGATTCGTATTACCGTTTCGGTGCTTCTCGCGGAGCTGGCAGGACGCTTCCAACAATTGATGGTCCGTTCACATTTCTGTGTAACCTTTGCGGTGAATTGCGCTCAAACGTGCGGCACACAAAGTGAAGTAGAGCCAGGTAAATCCTGCGCCTTCTCTCTCACTCTCTACGATCAACGTCACAATTATCAACGTCCAACACGCTTCGCGTGTGGCCCAACTGAAAGAAAGGCATATCCTTATGAAGAATTCCATACAATCGCTCGCATTGGCCGCCGCTGTGGCAGGTTTGATGGGTGGCACCTCGGTCCGTCTGAACGCTCAGACAACGCAGGCAGATGGCGCCGCTACCACGGCGCACGCCGGAGTCCTGCTCGTTCAGGACGCTCCCGTTGCCAAGCACTCCTGCAAGGGCAAGAATGATTGCAAGGGGCAGGGCGGCGGCAAGAATGCCGGCAAGAACGACTGCAAGGGTAAGGGTGGCTGTGCAACCGACGGCTCCAAACCTCCCAAAAAGGCCTGAGTATCTACGTAGCTGGAGGCTTGAGCCGCTTTCAAGCCTCCAAGCGTGCAGTGAATTGTTGCCCTAACGGAGTGAGTGATGCCAGCCAATCGTTTCAATGGATTCAGCGATTACGGCGTAGGAATCGGCCTGCGAATGCCTCACTACGACCATATTTTTGCCGAGAAACCCGTTGTCGATTGGTTTGAGATCATATCCGAGAACTACATGGTCGATGGCGGCCGGGCATTACAGACACTTGATCAGATACTCGAGCGATACAGGGTAGTTCAACATGGCGTGTCAATGTACTTTGGTTCGGCACAGCCGTTGAATCGCGAGCACCTCAAGCGCCTAAAGACGCTCACGCGCCGAACGAAGACCCCCTGGCTCTCCGACCACCTCTGCTGGGGAAGCGTGGATGGGCGTTACACGCATGATCTCCTGCCGATGCCCTACACCTTCGAGGCCGTGAGAATAACGGCTGCGCGAATCCGTGAGGTGCAGGACTTTCTGGAGATTCCAATTGCGGTCGAAAATGTGAGCAGTTATGCGGAGTTTCACCAGTCCGAGATGACAGAGTGGGAGTTCCTGAATGAGGTGGTCGAAGCAGCGGACTGCGGGATTTTGCTCGACGTGAACAATATCTATGTGTCGTCTCAGAATCATGGCTTCAACCCGCTGGAGTACGTAAACAGCGTTCCCGCGGAACGCGTGGCCCAGATACACGTTGCTGGTCATTCGAAGTTCGAAAAGTACATCCTCGATACTCACGATCATCCCGTGCTGGATCCGGTTTGGCATTTGTATGGGCGAGCGATCGAGCGAGTGGGGCCTACTGCGACTCTGCTCGAGTGGGACGACAACATTCCCTCCTTCAACGAGGTGCACACCGAGGCGCTGAAGGCGACCAAATATCTGGAGCCCGCAGAATTGTCCGGTGTTGCAGGTACTTTGGCAGAGAAGCAAGCCGCAGAGGCTATTTACTCGTGAACCTGCTCGAGTTGCAACGGCGCATGTCTAAAGACGTGATGCGGCCGCTCACCTCAAATTTTCAGATGCAGCCGGTGACGACTGACGGGCGCTCGACGCAGGAAATCGCCGATAGCTACATCAAACCGAATAACCTGCTATCTTCCTTCGACCGCCTTGAGATCTATAACCGGCAATACTGGTTTCGAGTCATTGGAGCCGTAGCAGAGGATTACCCAGCATTGAACGCAGTGCTGGGAGAGAGGGTATTTGACCGCCTGGTGCTCGCGTACCTTCGAGAGACCCCATCGACCTCGTTTACTCTGAGAGACCTTGGCTCGAAGCTGCCCCAGTGGCTCGAGGAGCACTCTGAGTTTGCTCCCAGCCGGCAAAAATTTTTGCTGGACGTGGCCAGGCTCGAGTGGGCCTATGTTGAGGCCTTCGACAGGGCAGAGGTAGCCCCTTTGACCGCCTTGGACTTCGGCGATCTTACAGGTGGATCCAGATTGTTCCTCCAACCTCACTTGCAGCTTCTCGATCTAAACTATCCCGTCGATGAACTTGTCTTGGCCGTGCATCGGGAGGCTGGTCCAAGCGACATCATGAGCAATGCCGTCTCGGAACGCAGGCATGTCAAACGAAGCCGTCTCATTCGGATGCGCCGGTCTGCAATTCGGCTGGTTGTCCATCGTTATGAAAACTCTGTTTACTACAGGCGAATCGACCAGGAGAACTTCCTGCTGCTCTCCGCACTGCAAGAAGGTGCACTCTTAGGAGAAGCTCTCGAGAATGCTTTCCGCAAGAGCGACCTCTCAGTGGAGGACCAAGCTGCGAGGATCCAAGGGTATTTCGCACATGCGGCTGAGTTAGGTTGGTTTTGCAGGCAGCAGAGCAGCTAACGAAACGGCCAATCTCAAAGGTGTTCCTTAAAACTTTGACAATATGACGTTATGATATCTTCATGGCAGTCGCGCAGGATTCTCTTCTCTATTCACGCGTCGAAACGGTCCTCGCCAGCGAGATCGCCGACGGTGTCCTCAAGGTCGGCGATCAACTGCCGACCGAAGACAGCCTCATCGCACGATTCCAGGTCAGCCGCATTACGGTTCGCCGGGCCATTCAGAATCTTGTGAACCGTGGTCTCGTCGAGATTCGCCGCGGCAAGGGCACGTTTGTCGCGGCGCCCAAAATTACTCAGGAACTTACAGAACTGAGTGGCTTTGTGGAAGATATGCACGCAGTCGGCCGCAAACCTACCGCCCGTGTACTCGGTAGGGAGGTCGTGACCGCCGATGCGACCGTGGCGCGTCAACTCGCGCTGACCAAGGGTGAGCACGTCGTAAGAATCCGTCGCGTGCGTCTGGCCGATGGCGTGCCTATCTCCTTCGATGACACCTATCTTCCCCTGGGGATCGGCAAAAAGGTCATCACCAATAACTTGAAGGTCGAGCCTATCTTTTCGCTCCTTGAACGTAAATATGATGTTCCCCTGATCGAGGCCGAGTACAAGTTGGAAGCCGTGGCAGCCGAGACAGAGGTCGCCGCCGCGCTTCGCGTGAAGCAAGGCAGCCCGATCTTCTGCATTGAACGGACCTCGTACTCGACAGGCAATCGGCCAGTCGACTACGAAAAGCTGTACTACCGAGGCGATCTCGTCCGCTTCGTCACACGCCTGGCCCGAAAGGTTTCGCGATGAGCCAGCCTTTGACTACTCACCCGGCGATCTGCACTGCACTTGAAAACCGCTAATCCTTCCTCCTGAGATGACCGTCGATCGCCATCGGCCCGGAACCACCGAGGACGAGCGCGGCGAGGCAAGCAAGGTAGAGCAGGTTAGTCTCGTAGCCCGGTGGTCCGAGCTGGGCATGACCGGAGGCCACGCTTATCAGTTTGATCGAACTGAACCCATAGGGAAGATGTACGGTAAAGATCGCGACGAGCAGAACTGCAGCCATCGGCAAACTAGCGAGCGGGACAAGAGCTCCCAGTAAAACGGCTAGTCCTCCAAAGACTTCCACCAGAATGGTAAGCCATGCCATCAGATGAGGCGCGGGCACGCCGATTGCATTCAGGATGGCGGCGAAGACTTCAGGTCCCCTGGACAGCTTGGCCAAGCCATGCTGCATGAAGCCATACCCAACGATCAGCCGAAGCGGAATTGGAGCCCAGCGAGCGAGCGCAGATAGATTTAGGAACGCAAAGCGGTTGCTGTGTCCCTGCTCTGATAATTGGCGAACCTTCATGTTTGTTTTGGTCCTTTCAAAGAAGAGATCGCGCAAAGACCGCGATCTGATATTTATTATGATGTTATAATGTCATAATGGTTACAGACTTTCAGGCGAATTTTCGATGGCCCTGTTTTCCAGATTGTGGACTTGCCTGGATCGAACCGAATGGGTGTTGGCGGATGCACTCAGAGCCATGCGGTGCCTTTGTCGAGATGTCGAGATCGCTCGCTGCAATTTCATGAAGCATTGGCGTAAAGAGGACAAAGTT
>Ga0210391_10002987_pt1 | contig 14421 bp, 9 predicted proteins | sample IncBWC12OmetaG_FD_160573 | JGI IMG/M metagenome (GOLD analysis project Ga0210391, IMG submission 160573) | Forest soil microbial communities from Barre Woods Harvard Forest LTER site, Petersham, Massachusetts, United States - Inc-BW-C-12-O ... | reverse complement strand
CCGGCCAGGACGCCAAGGATATCCTGATCCCTTCCGACAACAACGTGTCGACGTTCTGGATCACCAACCCGGACAACACCTTCGTGGACAACGTGGCCGCGGGTTCCGACGCCACGGGTTTCTGGTACGCCATGCCGGAACATCCGACGGGTGCATTCGCAGGCACGGATATCAGCAAGGCAACCTGGCCACGTCGAATGCAGGTCAGGGAGTTCAAGGGCAATACCGCCCATTCGAACTTTGACGGTTTCATGGCGGACCGCGGCCCCAGGGCCGATGGCCATTTCGCCGTGGGCGGGTATATTTCCCAGTCCAATCCCGCTGACGCAAACAGCGCTCCAGTGGCGTCGGTCTTCGAGGATTTCACCAGCTACAAGAACCGCAATAGCGGCATCTGGGCCCGCGGTGAGATGCATCTGTTCAAGAACCTGAAGCTGGCCGACAACGCCATCGGCTATACGCATGCGTCCGGCAACTTCGGTCAATCCGCCTTTACGTCACGGGTGGTCGACTCGCGGTTCGTGGGCGAATCCGAGAACATCGGCAATCCCAGGACGCCGGCGGAAATAGCTTACGGCCGCAGCTTGCCGGAGCCCGAAGTCGCGGATTTCCCCATCCGCGGCTATGAGTTCTACGACTACCATCATGAGCTGGTGAATGACACGTTCGTGAATTTCCAGGACAACGCCACCCGCAAGACCGGAGCAATCTCTTACCTGCTGTTTACCAGCTTCGGAATGAGCTCCAACAACACCGTAGAGCGCGCGAAATTCATCAACGCGAAGCCGGTGTATTTCCCGCCGATGGAGCATAAGTGGAGCAACGACGATTACGGCAATGGCAGCTATAAGACCGCGGTGTTCCACGACCTGGACGGTTCGGTCGACGGTGTCCCGAACTCCTTCATTCTCATCAACGACGAAAATGACGCACTCGCAATCGACACGAAAGCCTGTCAGCTCAAGCCCACCTGGAACGCTGCGGTGTGCAAGGGCGATGTCGGACGCATGACTGTTGGCGGCGCCGCCGGCCCTGGCGGTCCCGGCGCGCCAGGTCGTCCTGGTGCGGCTGCCGCTGCCGGTGCTGGCGGACCCGGTGGTCCGGGCGCAGCAGCCCGTCCAGCCGCAGCGGGGGGTCCGCCGGGTGGCGGCTTTCCTGCAGGAACGTTTGTTGTGGGGGGTGCCCGCGGACCGGCGCAGCCGCCCGTCGTTCTCAGCCGCAATGGCAAGGACTACACCGTCACCGCAGAAACCAATGTCCTGGCGGGTAGCGAGTTCAAGGTGACCACGGCAAGGCCGTCGCTATCCCTCAACGTGAAGGAACTGGATAGCGGCTCGTGGGTGATGTTCGAACTGCCGGGATTCACTACGGCAGCCTCGGGTACGCAGGAGACCAGTCTGGATGCGCTTCGCAAGTCCAGCGACACCTCGTACTACAAGGGCGACGGTTCGCTTTGGGTCAAGCTTGTGTCCTCCGGTGACGTACTGGGCAGCGGCCCGGGTAAAGGCCCCAGCGGCGGAGCCAGCCTGCTGGTCAGCCGATAAGCTGGATCCTGTCGCGTATGAGCCCCCGGCACAGGCCGGGGGCTTCCCAAGTGCTGAGAAGCGGCGACTCGATTTGGTGGCTTGCCCGCCGGCGCTTTACTGCGTCGGGGCGGCCTGTAGGTGGGTTCCTGTGACTTCAACGTCGACGCGTCGGTCGGGCTGCAGACAGGCGATCAGTTCCGGCGTGCGGTGCTGGCCCTTGCACATCTCGGGCGTCGTGACCGGCTCTGAGCCGTCCGCGCCGCGCGCGGTAATCTTGGCTGCAGGGATGCCGGAGGTTTCAACCAGGTAGGACTTCACCGCCTCGGCGCGGCGCTCCGACAGTTTCTGGTTGTATGCCGGCGCTCCCAGTCGGTCGGTGTACCCGGTCACCGTGATGACGTCGAACTGGTCGCCTCGCAGTTCCGCGGCAAAGGTGTCGAGCCCCTGCTTGCCCGCAGGTTTCACGATTGCCTTGCCGAAGTCAAAAAGGGAGTCGGCCGAAAAACTCACGCGCTTGCGAGTGGGCGGGGCCGGCGGCGGCGGAGGCGGCGGTGCAGGCTCGGCTGCGGCTACGGGCACCGGAGGGGGCGGTGGCGGGAGCGATGGTGGCGGGGGCGGTGAGCTGGCACCGATTCGATACAGCAGGCCGACCGTGAACAGATTGATGTCGCCGAGGTGGCCCACGGCATCATCGACCCGATAGCGCTCCGCCTCGGCGCGCACGCCCCAGGATGGGGTTAACGCGTACTGCAGACCCACACCGAACTTGTAGTTGGCAGCATGCCTGCTGCGATCGGGATCCGGCACGACGACGGCCCCGGTGCCTGCGAAAGTGTCTGTGGCAAACGCGTAGTCCACCCCGATGCGCGCGAAGGCGGCGAACTTTTCCGTGAACGGCAGCAGGCCGACCACATCGAAGTTGGCGCCGCGCAGCTTGATGTTGCCGTTCAATGCGCCCGGCGGCAGGGTGTCGGCGGTAAATCCGAATCTACCCAGATCGAAATAGCCGCTCTCCAAGGCCAGGTATTTGTCGATCTGATAGCCGCCGAAGAGTTTGAAGCCGAAATGCTCCTGATCATTGGTGATGGCGGTGGTCTCGAATCCCTCCGATAGCAGACCGTTGACGACTCGGGAGTCGTCAATCTTCGCCGTTGACTCGCCCGCGTTGGCCCCGATGTACCAGCCGGAGTCATCTGCCATGGCAAACGGGCTGACGACCAAGGCGAGCGTCACCACACCCAGCAGTGCCGAGGCTCTCGATAACTTCACGGTATTCTCCAGCACGATTTGCATTTGCTCGGACGTTACGGGGCGGGCACGTTGATGACCGTGTCGACCACGGTGACGGATGCATTCAAGGACATGGCCCGGCCGTCGAGCGTCACCACGGCGACATTACCGGCGGTGGAGAATGAGACTCCCGCCTGGGAAATGATGGTGCCCACCATGGTGCCGCCGCCGCCGGCGTTGATCGTGGCGGAGGAGCCAACTTGCCAGAACACGTTCTTGGCCTGCGCGCCGCCGGCCAGGATGATGCTTTGTGGCGCCGCGACTCCCGGGCCACCCACGAGCAGCGTGGTGGGGATCTGGAACACCCACACCGCATTCGCGTTGCCGCCGGCGTCGAGGGTCAAATTGCCGCCCTGTATCAGGATGCCTGCCGCAGCCGTGTAAACCCCGGGTGCGAGCGTGATTCCCCCGAGATTACCGGCCGGAGCTGCCCCGGGCGGCAGTTGCGTCATAGCCGTATATGCTGTTTGGGCATCGGCCAGGGCCCTATCCGCGATGAGGCAATTGGGCGCGCTCTCGGTGGTGGTGGGTCCGGTGGTGGAATTGGTGCAGCTGTAGATCGTTCCGTTCACTGCGCCGATATTCGCCGGTGTCTCTGTGTAAACATCCCCGGCCGTGTCATGGAATCCGGTCACTGCAGAGGTGACTGTCGCGGTGGTGCCCAGATCGCCATTGATCTGGGTCAGGGTTCCCGTGTTGGTCATGCCCGCGACACCGGCAACATCCCCGTAGGTCGACACGGAGCCCAGGATCACGGGGGGCAGGCAAGCTTCGGTCGCGGCGCCCGCGGTAAAGGTCCAAGTGGCGTTGCTCAGCATGTCGTCAGCTGGAACCGCCAGGTCCTTCACGCCGTTGGCGCCACCCACAATTTTGACCGAGTACGAGCCAGCGGCGAGTGCACTCTGCGGTGTAAACGTCGCGATCTTGCCTGTGGCCGCATCCAGTACAACCGATGCCGCAATGACTGAGGTCACCGCCGGGGAAGGCCCCGTTACCGTAAAGTTCGCGGCATTGATGGTCGCGGGGTCCATTCGCAGACCCGCTCCCACGCTGAAAGTCGCGCTGATCGCAGCGTTCGTGCATACCCCGGTTTGTCCCGCCGTGGGGCTGGTGGATTGAACCGTGACATTCGTCGGCGCGACGGCGGCCGCGGTGCTGAAGGTCCATACGTAGTTACTGGCGGCTGGCAGAGCCGCCTGATTCCCCGCCAGCGCATTGCCTGTTAGATCCGTCGCCGCGGTGGTAATGGTCGCGGTATAGGTCGCCGGGACGGTAAGCGGCGCCGTCGGCGTAAAGACGGCGGTGTCCGAGCCGACTTCATAGCTCACCGTGCCCATGGGTGATACGCAAGGCGACGCGCACGTGACCGTAAAACTGTTGGCGTTGAGCGTGGACACGGCCATCGACTCGGTGAAGGACGCGGTAATGGCTGAATTGACGGGTACGCCTGTAGTCGGTCCCGGGGTCGTCGTGGCGGGCAATGTGTTCGAGACTCTGGGGCGGGTCGTGTTTGCTGTCGTGCCGGTGGTGAAACTCCAAGTGTAGGGAGTGGCCAATTCCAGGCCCGTCGCGAGACTACTGGCGTCGGTAATGGTTGCGGTATAGGTCTGCAGCGACGCCAGATTCGCGCTCAGGGTGAGGGTGGCATTCCTGCCGGTGGCATCAAGGGTCACCGTGCCGCTCGGATCGGTGCAAGGCGACAGACAGGTTAGTTTGAAGCTCGCTGTACCGGTGATCGGCGCCATGGGCTCACTGAACTCGGCCGTGACCTTGGTGTTAAGCGATACACCCGTGGCCGTATTGACCGGGGCCACGGCGGTGACGGTCGGTGGCAGCGGCGCGACGTCCGCGACGCCGACGCCAAGAACAGGGTCTTGACCGCCGCAGCCTGCCAGTAGACCCAGCAGCAGTGCCGAGACCCACGCCGAGCGTTTGGAAAAGTCTTTGAATGTGCGCATAGCGGCTGGCTCCTGGGGAAGCGACGTTGCGAACACTCGGGGTAGTGGCGCTTGCGGGGCGCAGTGTCTATCTCGGAGGTGAGATGCTCCGTTCGGTAAGGCACATAGAAACCGCGAAAAAGGCGACGCGGTTATCAGATAACAACATTGCTACTGACCGTCCCCAGACAGCGCATCTCAGGCGCTGGTGGTGCCTAGCTTTCAATTGCCGCGCGAAAGGCGACGAAGGGTGCAAAACAGCGTAGGGGTCGGCAACAGTTCGGTATTGAAGCGCAGGGCAGGTCGCGACCGGTCGATCGCTGACCATGGAAAACGCACGCTCCCTAAGTCGTTCGGAGCCGGCGCCAAGTCGGGGGGCTGCCGCCGTTGCATCTGCATGGCCTCCCTGCCACCCGCCTACGCCATGCTGCGCGGGCACGGCGACCCAGCTAACAACGCGGCCGAAATTGCGGGTCTCGTGGACTGTAACAAATGGCTCCGGAGAAGGAGAGTAAACAGAGCCAAGTAGTTGATTTCACTGGCTCCCCGGGTTGGAATCGAACCAACGACCAACGGATTAACAGTCCGACGCTCTACCGCTGAGCTACCGAGGAACACTTTGGTGAAATCGAAGAGCGGCGGATTTTGCTGACGCCGCGCCCCGCCGTCAAGCAACCCGCTCCCATTGGCCTGGGCTGATTCCTCAGCCCGTGGCGGCGAGTGGTGCCTGTCCGGCCGGAACGCCGCCGGTAATCACGCGCCGCATCCGCTCCAGCGCCTGCTCGAGCGTCTGCATGCTGCAGGCGAAGGACAGGCGGATGTGGCCGGGAGACCCGAAACCTGCGCCGGGAACGACCGCAACACCGCCTTGTGCGAGCAGCAGTTCGGCAAATTCACCGTCTTCACGGCAGCCCAGGTTCGCCATCGCCTTGCTCACATCCGCGAACGCATAGAAGGTTCCGGCGCCGGGCACACACGACACGCCGGGCAGGGCGTTCAGGCCCTGCACAATGAAATCATGGCGTGCCTTGAAGGCATCGTTCATCTTGGCCACGCAGGCCTGGTCACCGTTGAGCGCCGCAGTAGCCGCCTTTTGCGAAATACTGGAGGCGTTGGAGGTCGACTGACCCTGGATGGTGGACATCGCAGTGATGATCTCGCGCGGTCCGCCGCAGTAGCCGATGCGCCAGCCGGTCATGGCATAGCCCTTCGAGACGCCATTGATCGTGACGGTGCGGTGATAGAGCTCCGGCATTGCCGTCAGCAGACTGCAGAACGGTTCCGAATCCCAGAAGATCTTCTCGTACATGTCATCGGTGCCGATGACGATGCGCGGGTGGTTGAGCAGCACTTCGCCCAGCGCGCGCAGTTCCGCGCGCGTGTAGGCGGCGCCGGTGGGATTGCAGGGGCTGTTCAGCAGCACGAGCTTGGTCTTTGGCGTAATCGACGTGGCCAGCTGCCGCGGCGTGATCTTGTAGCCTTGCGATGCGCCGGCAAACGGCATCACCGGCAGGCCGTCGGAGAGCAGCACCATGTCCGGGTAGGAGACCCAGTAGGGCGCCGGGATGACACACTCATCACCCGGATCCAGGATCGCCATGCACAGGTTGTACAGCGTCTGCTTGGCGCCGCTCGACACCAGGATCTGCGGCCGCTCGTATTCGATGCCGTTATCGCGCTTGAATTTGGCGATGATGGCGTCCTTCAACTCGTTGGTGCCATCGACATTGGTATAGCGCGTGAAGCCCCCATTGATGGCATCGATGCCCGCCTGCGCAATATGCCCAGGCGTGTCGAAGTCGGGCTCACCGGCACCAAGGCCGATGACGTCGTGACCTTCGGCCTTGAGGCGTGCGGCGCGTGCTGTAACGGCCAGAGTGGGCGAGGGCTTGACGCGCTGGACGCGTCGTGAAACTGGTAGGCTCATGGAATCCTGAGGGCATCGCGGGAGGAAGTGGGCCCACGTATATTACGGGATTGCGTCCGTGGCCACCAATCCGGCCGCTATCCGCGATCCACATCCGGGAATTACGATGGAACGCTTGCCGTTCAAACTCCAATCTGATTACGAGCCGGCGGGCGACCAGCCCCAAGCCATCGAAAAACTTTACGATGGACTGACAAGTGGTCTGGCGCATCAGACGCTGCTGGGCGTCACGGGGTCTGGAAAGACGATGACCGCCGCATGTGTGATCGAGCGCGTGCAGCGCCCGACGATCGTGCTGGCGCACAACAAGACGCTCGCCGCGCAGCTGTACGGGGAATTTCGCGAATTCTTTCCGACCAACGCGGTGGAATACTTCGTTTCTTATTACGACTACTACCAGCCCGAAGCCTACGTTCCTTCCACCGACACCTATATAGAGAAGGACTCCTCGATCAACGAGCACATCGAGCAGATGCGCCTGTCGGCGACCAAGGCGCTGCTCGAGCGCTCCGATGCCATCATCGTCGCCACGGTATCGGCGATTTACGGCTTAGGCGACCCGCAGGCCTACCTGTCGATGGTGCTGCATGTCTCGCGCGGCGATCGCATCGATCAGCGCCGGCTGCTGCGCCGCCTGGCGGATATGCAGTACACCCGCAACGAGATGGACCTGACTCAGGGCACCTACAGGGTCCGTGGGGATGTCGTGGACGTGTTTCCGGCCGAGTCGAGCCGCGAGGCGGTGCGCATCGAGCTGTTCGACGACACCATTGATTCGATATCGATTTTTGATCCCTTGACCGGTCAGGTGACGCGCAAAGTGCCGCGTTTCACGATCTATCCCGGCACCCATTACGTGACGCCGCGGGAGCGTCTGATCGGGGCCGTCGATCAGATCCGCGAGGATCTGCGTATCCGCCTGGGAGAGCTGCGGGATGCCGGCAAGCTGCTCGAGGCCCAACGGTTGCAGCAGCGCACCATGTTCGATATGGAAATGATGCAGGAGGTCGGTTACTGCGCCGGCATCGAGAACTACTCGCGCTATCTGTCGGGCCGTCAGCCGGGCGATCCGCCGCCGTGCCTGTTTGACTATCTGCCGCCCGACTCCCTGCTCATTGTCGATGAAAGCCATCAGACCATCCCGCAGCTCGGCGCCATGTACAAGGGCGATCGCTCGCGCAAGGAAACCCTGGTCGAGTATGGTTTCCGGCTGCCCTCGGCGCTCGACAACCGGCCCTTGAAATTCGAGGAGTGGGAGCGGGCCGCGCCGCAAATGATTTTCGTCTCGGCCACACCCGGCTCGTATGAGAAGTCGCACTCGGCCCAGGTGGTCGAGCAGGTGGTGCGGCCCACGGGTCTCATCGACCCGCAGGTGGAGGTGCGCCCGGTGCGCACCCAGGTGGACGATGTGCTGTCCGAAATCCACTTGCGCGTCGCCAAGAATGAACGGGTGCTCATCACCGTGCTCACCAAGCGCATGGCCGAGGACCTGACCGACTACCTGCATGACCACGATGTGAAGGTGCGCTACCTGCACTCGGACATCGATACGGTGGAGCGCACCGAAATTATCCGTGACCTGAGGCTTGGCCTTTTCGATGTCCTGGTGGGCATCAATCTGCTGCGGGAAGGCTTGGATATGCCGGAGGTGTCCCTGGTGGCCATCCTCGATGCCGATAAGGAAGGCTTCCTGCGCTCGGATAATTCCCTGATCCAGACCATTGGTCGGGCGGCGCGCCATATAAACGGGCGGGCGATTCTGTACGCCGAGCGGGTGACCGGGTCCATGCAGCGGGCGCTCGATGAGACCGAGCGGCGCCGCAACAAGCAAATCGAGTTCAACGCACTGCACGGCATTACCCCACGGGGGATCAGCAAGGGTGTCTCGGACATCATGGAGGGCGCCCGCTCGGCCGCCCCGCAACCGGCCGGCAAACGGCGCGGCAAGGAGCGCCCCGCCGCGCCCGGGACCGGGGGCACGCCCGTGCACTTGGAGCCCGCGGCGCTCATCCGCCAGATCAAGGCGCTGGAGACCCGCATGTTCGCCAAGGCCCGCGAGCTTGAGTTCGAGGAGGCGGCGGCCCTGCGCGATCAGATCGAGAAGCTCAAGCAGATCGAGTTGGGACTGGCTGGATGAGGCGTAAGTGCTTGGAAGTGCGGTAGTTCGCTTGCCTACCCCCACCGGCTTCGGTATCGTGCCCGTCCCCTTCGCAGGACCGCTTCTGCACCGGGAAACCGCAGGCGCGTAGCTCAGTGGTAGAGCATCACCTTGACATGGTGGTGGTCGGTGGTTCGATCCCACTCGCGCCTACCAGATCAGAACAGGGCGCCCGTGCGATCGGGCGCCCTTTTTCGTACACAGTTGGATGATCCATGCCTGTCGTGACATTGCCTGATGGCAGTCAGCGCCCATTCGACCATCCGGTGACGGTGGACGAGGTGGCGGCGAGTATTGGTGCGGGGCTGCGCAAGGCCGCCCTGGCGGGTCGCGTGGACGACCAGCTGGTCGATACCTCCTTCACGATCGATCACGACGTGAAGCTGGCGATCATCACGCCCAAGGACCCGGCTGGTCTGGAAGTCATCCGTCACTCCACCGCACACCTGCTGGCGCAGGCCGTCAAGCAGCTGTTCCCCGAAGCGCAGGTGACCATCGGTCCGGTGATCGAGGACGGCTTCTTCTATGACTTCGCCTACAAGCGCCCCTTCACCACCGAGGATCTGGCGGCCATCGAAGCGCGCATGACGCAGCTGGCGCAGGCGGATGCGAAGATCACGCGCCGGGTCATGGACCGCGATGCGGCGGTCGAATACTTCAAGGGACTGGGGGAGCATTACAAGGCCGAGATCATCGCCAGCATTCCGGCAGGGGAAGCGATCTCGCTCTACGGGCAGGGGGACTGGGTCGACCTGTGCCGCGGCCCGCACGTGCCCTCAACGGGCAAGCTCACCGCATTCAAACTCACCAAGGTCGCCGGCGCCTACTGGCGCGGGGACTCCAAGAACGAGGTACTGCAGCGGATCTACGGCACCGCGTGGGCGGACAAGAAGCAACTCGATGAGTATCTGAAGCGCATCGAGGAGGCCGAGAAGCGCGATCATCGCCGCATCGGCCGCGAGCTCGACCTGTTCCATGTACAGGAGGAAGGCCCGGGCCTGGTGTTCTGGCATCCGAAGGGCTGGGCCATCTGGCAGGCCGTCGAACAGTACATGCGCGGTGTCTATCGGGATTCGGGCTACCAGGAAGTGCGCGGCCCGCAGGTGCTCGATGTGTCGCTGTGGAAGAAGTCGGGCCACTGGGACAACTACCAAGACAACATGTTCTTCACCGAATCGGAGAAGCGCACCTATGCGCTGAAGCCGATGAACTGTCCCGGCCACGTGCAGATCTACAACCATGCGCTGCACAGCTATCGCGAACTGCCGCTGCGCTACGGGGAGTTCGGCGCCTGTCATCGCAACGAGCCCTCGGGCGGCCTGCACGGCATCCTGAGAGTGCGTGGCTTCACGCAGGATGACGGCCATATCTTTTGCACCGAGGACCAGATCGAGGCGGAGATCACGGCGTTCCATCGCCAGGCGCTGGCGGTGTACGACGACTTCGGCTTCAAGGATCTGCAGATCAAGATCGCCCTGCGGCCCGAGAAGCGCATTGGCTCGGACGCGCAGTGGGACATGACCGAGGGCATGATGCGCAACGCGCTTCGGGCCGCCGGCGTTGAGTGGGAGGAGCTACCCGGAGAGGGGGCTTTCTACGCGCCCAAGATTGAATACCACTTCCGGGACGCGATCGGCCGCACCTGGCAGCTGGGCACCATCCAGACTGACTTCATGATGCCGGAGCGGCTGGGCGCCGAGTACGTGGGGACGGATTCGGCCCGCCACGTGCCGGTCATGCTGCACCGGGCCATTGTGGGATCGATGGAACGCTTCATCGGCATCCTCCTCGAGCACCACGCCGGGAAGCTTCCGACCTGGCTTGCCCCGGAGCAGGTGGCAGTCCTCAATATCACCGAAAGGCAGGCGGAATATGCCACTCAGGTTGCGGAAAACCTTAAGAAACATGGGCTTCGGGCCATAACCGACTTGCGAAACGAGAAGATCGGCCTTAAGATCCGCGAGCACACGCTTCAGCGTGTCCCATACTTGATTGTTGTTGGCGATAAAGAAGTCGCCGCAAACCAGCTTGCAGTGCGCACACGTGGCGGCAAGGATCTGGGCGCGATGTCTGTGGAGACGTTCATGGAACGCCTACAGATTGAGCTCAGCAGCCACGGTCGCAGAACTTTGGAGGATTGACGCATCGCTATTGCATCCAAGCGCGTCCGGCGCAACGACGAGATTTCGTCCCCGAGTTTGCGGGTGATCGCAGCGGACGGTTCGCAGGCCGGGGTAATGACCCGATTTGAGGCCCTGGCAATGGCCACGGCAGCGGAACTGGACCTCGTCGAGGTGTCCCCGACGGCCGAACCGCCGGTCGTGCGCATCATGGACTATGGAAAATTCCTGTTCGAAGCGAACAAGAAGGCCCATTCGGCGAAGCGCAAGCAGAAGCAGATTCAGGTCAAGGAAGTAAAATTCCGGCCTGGTACGGAAGAGGGCGATTACCAGGTCAAACTGCGTAATCTCACCCGCTTCCTGACTGAAGGTGATAAGGCCAAGGTGACCTTGAGGTTCCGCGGCCGTGAAATGGTGCACCAGGATATCGGGCGCAAGCTCCTGGCCCGGGTTTCAGCCGATCTTGCTCCGTTGAGCATCATCGAGCAGAACCCGATGATGGAGGGAAAGCAGATGATCATGGTATTTGCACCGAAAAAGAAGTAACGCCGCAGCGCTTCGAGGGCCCGTAAGGGTCCCGATGCCTGTGTCGTTCGCCCGCCAGTGGGTGCCGCAAGGCGCCTTGCGAACGGGGCTATACAAATAGGAGTCGAGAGTCATGCCCAAGTTGAAGACCAACCGGGCTGCGGCCAAGCGTATTCGCAAGACTGCGAAGGGCTACAAGGCGTATTCCGCCGGCCGCCGCCATAACCTCGGTCACAAGGACCGCAAGCGCAAGCGTCACCTGCGTTCAGGTGGCAGCAGCCTCGTTGATAAGGCCGATGCCGGGCGTTTGCCGGCATTGCTTCCGAACCACTAGTCAACAGGCAATTTGCATAGGCGCTGCCAGTGAGCGGCGCCGCTTACGGAGAATTCCATGGCACGAGTCAAGCGTGGTGTGACGGCGCGAGCCCGTCACAACAAAGTTCTGGGAAAGGCGAAAGGCTATTACAACGCCCGTCGCAAGATTTACCGCGCCGCCAAGCAGGCGGTCATCAAGGCCGGTCAGTATGCGTACCGGGATCGGCGCGCCAAGAAGCGTGAGTTCCGTGCCCTGTGGATTGCGCGCATCAATGCCGCATCGCGCATCTACGGGCTCAACTACAGCCGCCTGATCGACGGGCTCAACCGGGCGGGTATCGAAATCGACCGCAAGATGCTGGCGGATCTCGCCGTGCACGACACGGACGCTTTCAGCGCGATCGCCAATCAGGCCAAGACGGCACTCGGCATCGCGGCCTGATCCTTAAGACGTGGGCGATCTGGGCTCCGTCGTGGAGGAGGCGCTGCGCGAAGTGGCTTCGTGCAGTGCCCTCGCGGCCCTCGAGGATTGCCGCGTCCACTGGCTGGGCAAGAAGGGCGGTCTCACCGAACAGCTGAAGGCCTTAGGTTCACTGCCCGCGAGTGAACGGCCCGCCGCCGGCGCCCGCATCAATGCCGCGAAGGTGCGCGTCCAGGAAGCCATCGAAGCGCGCCGCGTGGAACTGGAGCGCGGCGAAGATGAGGCGCGCCTGGCCTCCGGGCGTATCGATGTCACCTTGCCCGGGCGCGGCGAGCAGCGCGGCGCGCTGCACCCGGTGACGCGCGCGCGGCTGCGAATCGAGGCGATCTTTCGCAGCGCCGGGTTCGATGTGGCGGAAGGTCCCGAGATCGAGGATGACTTCCACAATTTCGAAGCGCTGAACATTCCCGCCGACCATCCGGCGCGCGCGATGCACGATACCTTTTATTTCGCCGACGGCCGGTTGCTGCGTACGCACACCTCGCCGGTGCAGATCCGCGCACTGCTGGCGCGCGGTGCGCCCCTGGCCGTGATCGCCCCGGGACGGGTCTACCGCAGCGATGCGGACGTGACCCACTCGCCGATGTTTCACCAGCTTGAAGGGCTGGTGGTGGATGAGAACATCAGCTTCGCGAACCTCAAGGCCATTCTGCACGGCTTCGTCGAGGCATTCTTTGAACGCGACCTGGCGATGCGGCTGCGCCCTTCGTACTTTCCCTTCACCGAGCCGTCGGCCGAAGTCGACATGTCGTGTGTCTTCTGTAACGGCGCGGGCTGCCGCATCTGCAAGCACACCGGGTGGCTGGAGATCTGCGGTTGCGGCATGGTGCATCCGAATGTGCTCAAGGCAAGTGGCGTGGACCCGGAGCGTTACACCGGTTACGCCTTCGGCGCCGGCATCGATAGGCTGGCCATGCTGCGCTACGGCGTGAACGACATGCGGCTGTTCTTTGAAAACGATCTGCGCTTCCTCGAGCAGTTCCCGGCGTTCTGACGCAAATTCATGAAAGTCCCAATTTCCTGGCTGAATGAGTGGGTGAAGGTGCCGTGGGCGGCGCCGGAACTCGGCGCGCGGCTCACCATGGCGGGCTTTGAACTCGAGGCCATAGAGCCTGCAGCACCGCCGTTCACCGGCGTGGTCGTCGCGCAGATCGTCGAGGCGGTACAGCACCCGCAGGCCGACAAGCTGCGCGTCTGCCAGGTGACGATTGGAACCGGCGCGCTGCTGCAGATCGTGTGCGGTGCGCCGAATGCCCGCGCTGGCCTGCGCACCGCGCTCGCGTTGGTCGGGGCGGAACTTCCCGGCGGCCTGAACATCGGTACCGCGACACTGCGCGGCGTGACCTCGCACGGCATGCTCTGCTCGGCAAAGGAGCTGGGTTTGACCGATGCCACGCCCGGCATTCTCGAGCTGCCCGCGGATGCCCCGTTGGGTGACTCACTGCGTGATTATCTGCAGCTCGATGACAGCACGCTTGAGTTGAATGTGACGCCGAACCGCGGCGATGCGATGTCCATCATCGGTGTGGCACGCGAGGTCGCAGCCCTGACCGGGGCGCCATTGCGGGCGCCCGCCGGCGCCGCCGTGGGCGATGTGCTGTCAGAGCGGCAGACCGTCCGGCTCGAGGCTAGCGCGGCCTGCCCGAGGTTCGTCGGCCGCATTGTCCGTGGCATCGACAATACGCGGCCGACGCCGCTTTGGCTGCGCGAACGGCTGCGGCGTGCCGGCGTGCGCTCGATCAGCCCGGCCGTGGATGTCACCAACTACGTGCTGCTGGAGCTGGGTCAGCCCATGCACGCCTACGACCTCGCCAAGCTATCGGGCGACATCGTGGCCCGCATGGCGCGGCCCGCCGAGGCGGTCACGCTGCTCGATGGCCGCGCGGCAACCCTGGACGCCGATATGCTGGTGATTGCCGATGAAGCAGGGGCCGTGGGTGTCGCGGGCATCATGGGCGGGGAGCGCACCTCGGTCAGTGCCACCACGCGTGATGTGTTTCTGGAAGTGGCCTGGTTTGCGCCGGACAGCATTCGAGGCCGTGCCCGTCGCTTAGGTCTGCACACCGATGCGAGCCAGCGTTTTGAACGTGGCGTGGACCCATCGGGACAGGCACGTGCCATGGAGCGCGACACCGCACTGCT